>Ga0207842_1000190_pt1 | contig 10611 bp, 11 predicted proteins | sample HigsolmetaGSP19D_FD_184847 | JGI IMG/M metagenome (GOLD analysis project Ga0207842, IMG submission 184847) | High solid enriched microbial communities from the Joint BioEnergy Institute, USA - SP1-9-D (SPAdes) | ecosystem: Engineered > Bioreactor > SSF (Solid state fermentation) > Aerobic >... | reverse complement strand
GTGGCTGCGCAGGCGCTCGGTGCTCTGGTCGGAGCTCGAGACCGCACCTTCGATGCGGTGCCTGATCTTCGCCAGCGCGTCGATGAAGAATGCCACCGTCGAGCCGGTGCCCACGCCCACGATCATGCCGTCCTCGACGTACTCGATCGCCTTCTCGCCGGCCAGGCGCTTGCCTTCGCTCATCGCTTCTTCTCCAGGGACAACAGCAGTTTCCACTGCGCGGCCGTGACCGGCAGCACCGACAGGCGCGCACCCTTGCGGATCAGCGCGAATTCCTCGCCCAGCTCGGCCGCGTGTTTGCGGATCTCGGCGAGCGGTATCGGGCGCGAGAGCGTGCGTACATAGCCCACGTCGACCATGAACCAGCGCGGGGTCTCCTGCGTCGCCTTCTCGTCGAAGTACTTCGACGTCTTCTTGAACTGGGTCGGGTCCGGATACGCGGCACTGGCCACTTCGGCGATGCCGTAGATGCCGGGCACGTCCGCATTCGAATGATAGAAGAACACCTGGTCGCCAACCTGCATGCCGTCGCGCATGAAATTGCGCGCCTGGTAGTTGCGCACGCCGGTCCAGGGTTCGGTGCCCACGCGGGCGAGGTCGTCGATCGAGAATTCGTCCGGCTCGGACTTCATCAGCCAGTAGCGCTTGCGGGTGCTCATCGCGTCTCGTCAGGCAGCGTTGGTCGGAAAGAGGGTGGCCGATTCGGTGCAGATCGCATCCAGCGGCACGTCCCAGTCTGCGGCATCGAGCGCGTCGACCCGCTGCTGCGCGAACGCCGCGCCGACCAGCAGCGGTGGCGCGGCCTGCGAGCGCCGGAACGCGAACGTGCGGTCGTACCAGCCTCCACCCATGCCCAGGCGATGGCCACGCGCGTCGAAGCCGACCAGAGGGGTGACGACCAGCGCCATCTCGCGTGCATCGAGCGCGGAAGCGGGTTCGACATCGGGTTCGGGAATGCCGTAGCGATTGGTGACCAGCGGGTCGCCGGCGCGCCAGGGCGCGAAGCGCAGGGTGTCGCCGTGCAGCAGCGGCAGGCAGTAGACCAGCCCGGCCGGCAGGCGCATCTGGACGACGTGCAGGCCGATCTCACCGTCGCTGGCCCAGTAGCCGGCAAGGTAACCGGTCTCCGGCCACGCGGGCAGGGCGAACAGCTGGGTGGCGAGTCCCTCGGCGGCGGCGATGCGTGCGGGCGCAGGCAGGGCGCGACGCTGGTCGCGCAGGCGGCGGCGGAGGGCGGAGCGGTCGGTCATGCGGCCGGACTCGTCGTCGGAAGTGCCGGCGACGCGGCAGGCGGGCAGAAAAATACGTTCTCCGCCGATGTCGATGCCTGCGAAACGACCTTGAACCCGGGGTTCAAGTGGGAACGCTGGGATTCCTTCGGGCTTTCCGCTCGAGGGCGGACCGGCACTCCCGGTTTCCTGACGTCCCCGGTGTCGTTATTAAGGGACAAGGCGAATGTTTTGCACGCTGTCGAACACGGCAGAGAACGCAGGCGCAGTATAGCCAAGCGCGTGGATCAATGCCGCCCGTTCGTCGGTCGCGATTGCGGAAATTCAGCTGCGTGCGCGCAGCGCGAAGGCCTCAGCGCTGTTCGGCGTCCAGCGCGTCGAGCTTGCCGTGCAGGGCGGCCACGGCGTCGTCGACCGCGCGCGAGCCGCGGGACTGGCCGTCGCCGAGCATCTGCAGCTCGTGGGCGAGATTGAGCGCAGCGAGGATGGCGACGCGATCCACCGCAGCCATGCGGTTCGCGCCGCGGATCTCGCGCATGCGCGTGTCGAGCACGCGCGCGGCGGCCATCAGGCTGTCGCGCTCCCCCGGCGCCACGCCGACGGTGTACTCGCGGTCGAGCACGCGGACGCTGACGGCCTCGTTGCCACTCATGTGTGCTGCTCCAGGGACTTGAGCCGGGCGATCATCGCTTCGACGCGCGAGCGCGCCTGTTCGTTCTTCGTCAGCAGCTGCGCGCGTTCGCCGGTGATGGTCTCCTGCTGCTGGCGCAGGCTGCGGTTCTCGTCGCTGAGCACGCGCACCCGTTCGATCAGCGCCTCGACGCGGGCCGTCAGTCTCTGGAGTTCGGCGAGCACGTCGGGCTGGGTCATGCCGGCACGATAGGCAGGCGGCGGGGCGGCGGTCAAGGCAACGCCGCCAGGTGCCCGGCGCGCCTGCCGTGCGGTGCGTCCGGGCGCCAGTTGCGGATGAAGGCCAGGCACTGCAGCGCGTCGAGCGGTGCGGAGATCCAGAAGCCCTGGATCTCGTCGCATCCGCGCTCGGCGAGGAAACGCATCTGCGCTTCGGTCTCCACGCCTTCGGCGACCACGCGCAGGCCCAGCGAGTGACCCATCGCGACGATGGTCGGCGTGATCGCCGCATCCTCGGGGTCGTGGGGCAGGCCGTCGATGAAGGCCTTGTCGATCTTGATCGTCGTGATCGGCAGGCGCTTGAGATAGGCCAGCGACGAATAGCCGGTGCCGAAATCGTCGATCGCCAGCGACACGCCCAGCGCGCGGAACGCCTGCAGCCGCGCGGCGGTCTGCTCGGCATTGGCCATCAGCACGCTTTCGGTGAGTTCGAGTTCCAGCAGATGCGGCGGAATGCCGATGTCCTCCAGCACGCGCGCGACCACGCCGGTGAAATCGCCGCGCAGCAGCTGCAGCACCGAGACGTTGACCGACACCGTCATCTCGTCGAGCCCGTGCTGGCGCCAGCGCTGCAGCACCAGACAGGCCTCGCGCAGTACCCATTCGCCGATCTCCAGGATCAGGCCGCTTTCCTCGGCGATGGGAATGAAGTCGCTCGGCGGGATGTCGCCGTGTTCGGGGCTCGACCAGCGCAGGAGCGCTTCGACGCCGGTGATGCGGGCCGGCGACAGCGACATCCGCGGCTGGAACACCAGCCGCAGCTCGCCGCGATCGAGCACCTTGCGCAGCGCGCCCGACACCGTCGCGCGCTGGCGTACGGCCAGGTCCATGTTGTCGTCGTAGCGCATGAACGTGCGACGGCCAGCGGCCTTGGCCTGGTACATCGCGGTGTCGGCCTGCTTGAGCAGTTCGGTCGGCACCTGCGCGTGGTCGGGATAGAGGCTGATGCCGATCGACGGGGTGATCGCGATTTCGCGGCGGTCGTCGACCTGCAACGGCGCCTCGAAGGCGTTGATGATCTCGCGCGCGACGCGCTCGGCGTCGTGCGGGTGCTCGAGGTTCTCCAGCACCACCGTGAACTCGTCGCCGCCCAGCCGCGCGACCGTGTGCTGCTCGCCGACGGTCTGCTGCAGGCGCACGGCGGCCGCGCGCAGGATGCGGTCGCCCGCGGCATGGCCCAGCGAATCGTTGATGTCCTTGAAGCGATCCAGGTCCAGGAACAGCACCGCCAGGCGCGTGTCCTCGCGATGGGCGCGCACGATCGCGCGCGACAGGCGTTCGGACAGCAGCGAGCGGTTGGGCAGGCTGGTCAGCGTGTCGAAGTTGGCGAGGTAGCGCAGTTCCTGCTCGGTGCGCTTCTGCTGGGTGATGTCGTTGAACACGCACACGTGCAGCACGTCGTCCGCATCGGCGTCGCGCACCGTACGCAGCTCCAGCGCGGTCAGCAGTTCCTCGCCGTCCTTGCGCCGCTGCCAGAGTTCGCCGCTCCAGTGCCCCTGGCGCCGTGCCTGCGCGCGGATCTGGCGGTAGAACGCCGCATCGTTCTGCTCGCTGTCGAGCAGGGCGGCGCTGCGACCGAGGACCTCGGACTCGGCGTAGCCGGTCATGCGCAGGAATGCCGGATTGACCGACACGTAGCGGAATTCCGCGTCCATCACCGCGACCGCCTCGCCCATGCTGCGCAGCACCGCCGCGGCGATCTGGCGCTCCCGCTCGGCCTCGCGGGTCGCGGTGACGTTGAGCGCGGTGCCGGCGATGCGCAGCACGTTGCCGGCCTCGTCGCGCTCGACGGCCCGGCCGCGCACGCGCATCCACGCCCAGCCGCCACCACCATCGGCCACGCGGACCTGCGCCTGGAAGCGCGTGGTCTCGCCGTCGAGGTAACGCCGCAGCGTCTCGCGCGCGACCGGCTGGTCGTCGGGGTGGACGAGGTCCTCGAACGGCAGGCTGTCCTCGAGCGTGCGGGCGCCGTCGCTGGCGTCCTCTTCGACGAAACGCCGCAGTTCGCCGCTGGCGACGTCGTAATCCCAGTAGCGCTCGCCGGTGGCCCAGAGCGCAAGCTTGAGCCGGTCGCCGCGATCGTCGATCTCGGCCAGGAATCCGCGTTCGCTGTTGCGGCGGCGCACCACGCTCACCACCAGCAATACCAGCAGCACGATCAGCACCGCGGCGCCGGGGACGTGCAGCTGGCTGGGATCGATCACGCGGTGGCGCTCCGTGCCGGAATCGGCCCGGCGAGTGTAGGCACGCACGAGCGGCGGCAACAAGCGGGTCGGGACGGCCGCCGGCGGGCCCGTTGGTACACTGGCGCACCTGCTTCCGGAGTTCCACCGTGTCCGACACCCTGCCCAGCCTGGCCGAAGTCGACGCCGAGATCCGCCACCTGCAACTGGCGATTCCCGGCAGCGAACTGCATGGCGGCCTGGCCGGCTGGCTCTCCGGCGGGGGTGACGACGCGGCCGGGTGGTTGGCGCCCGTGCTGGCCGATCCGACGCTGGCCGCACCCGCCGCGGGCAGCGCGCTGGACCGCCTGCGGGTGGCGACTGCCGCCCAGCTCGAGGACCGTGATTTCGCGTTCGCACTGCTGCTGCCCGAGGACGGCGAGCCGCTCGCGCGGCGCAGCGCGGCACTGTTGGACTGGTGTCGCGGCTTCCTGGGCGGCTTCGGGCTGGCGGCCGGCGAGCGCCCCTCGCTGTCGGAGGAAGGCCAGGAAGCGTTGGCCGATCTGGCCCGCCTGGCCGCCGCGCGGCCCGAGGACGACGGTGAGGACGACGCCGGCGAGGAAGACGCGCTGGCCGAGATCGAGGAATTCGTGCGCGTCGTGGCGCTGCTGCTGCACGGCGACGCCGCGCTGGGTCCGCGCCACCGCAAGCGGCTGAACTGACATGCCCGGCGCGACCGGCATCACCGCGGCCAGCCACCAGAAGCGCCGCCGGCAGCTGATGCGGCTGGCGGGCGACGATGCAATCCTCGTCCTGCCGAGCGCGCCGATGCGCACGCGCAGTCGGGACACCCACTTTCCCTACCGGCCCGACTCCGATCTCTGGTATCTCACGGGCTTCGCCGAACCCGACGCGGTGCTGGTGCTGGTGCCGGGCCGCAAGCACGGCGAGACCCTGTTGTTCTGTCGCGAGCGCGATCCCGAGCGCGAGGGCTGGGACGGTCCGCGCGTCGGGCCGGAAGGTGCGGTCGAGGCGCTGGGCATGGACGATGCCTATCCGATCGACGATCTCGACGAGATTCTGCCCGGCCTGCTGGAAGGCCGGTCGCGGGTCTACTACCACTTCGGCCGCGATACCGAGTTCGACCTGCAGCTCATCGGCTGGCTCAACCGCGTGCGTGCGCAGGTGCGCATCGGCGCGCAGCCCCCGCACGAATTCCTGGAACTGGGCCATCTGCTCGACGAGATGCGCCTGTTCAAGACGGCCGACGAAGTCAGGCTGATGCGGCGGGCGGCGAAGATCAGCATCGAGGCGCACGCCGCCGCGATGCGCGCCGCGCGGCCGGGCATCCACGAGTACGCCCTGCAGGCCGAAGTGGAGTACGTGTTCCGGCGCAACGACGCGACCCCGGCCTACGAGAGCATCGTGGGTGCCGGTGCCAACGCCTGCGTGCTGCACTACCGTGCCAACAGTGCGCAGGCGCGCGATGGCGATCTGGTGCTGATCGACGCGGGCGCCGAGTACCGCGGCTATGCCGCCGACATCACCCGCACCTTTCCGGTCAACGGCCGCTTCACCCCGGCGCAGCGCGCACTGCATGAAGTCGTCGAACGCGCGCAGCAGGCGGCATTGGCGCAGGCGCGACCGGGCGTGCCCTACGAGGCGGGACACGACGCCGCCGTCGAGGCGCTGACCGAAGGCCTGCTGCGACTGGGGCTGCTCAAGGGCAAGTTGGCGGACAACATCGCCGACGGCAGCTACAAGCGCTACTACCGCCACAAGACCGGGCACTGGCTCGGCCTCGACGTGCACGACGTCGGCGACTACCGGATCGAGGGCGAGTCGCGCCTGCTCGAGCCGGGCATGGTCTTCACCATCGAACCGGGCCTGTACGTGGCGGCCGACGACACCAGCGTCGATGCGAAATGGCGCGGCATCGGTATCCGCACCGAGGACGACGTGCTGATCACCAAGACCGGGCACGACGTATTGACCGCGGGCCTGGCGCGGACCGCCGACGAGATCGAGGACTTCATGGCGCGCTGACCGGCGCGCCGGCAGTCGAGGGGCGCGGCCGGAAGCCGCGCCGGAAGTTCAAGCCGCGTCGTCCACCGGCCACGCGTCGCGCGTGAGGTTTTCCGGCGCGCCGTCGGTGCAGACCACGTTGTCCTCGATGCGGATGCCGCCACAGGGGCGGAAGGCCTCGACGCGGTCCCAGTTCACCGCATCGCCCTTGCCGGCGTCGCGCAGGTCTTCGAGCAGCATGTCGATGAAGTACACGCCCGGTTCGATGGTCACGACCATGCCCGGTGCGAGCGGGCGGGTCAGGCGCAGGAAGGGATGGCCGGCCGGGGTGGCGATGCGGCCGCCGGTCTCCGACGCGGTGAAGCCGGCGACGTCGTGCACCTGCAGGCCGATGCCGTGGCCGATGCCGTGCGGGAAGAACGCCGCGCTGACGCCGGTCTCGACGGCCTGTTCGGGCGACACGCGCAGCACGCCGAAGTCGCGCAGCACGCCGGCCAGCGCGAGATGCGCATCGAGGTGGATGCGCACGTAGTCCACGCCGTCGCGGACCTGGTCGCACATCGCGCGTTGGGCGGCGTCGACCGCGTCGATCATCGACTGGAACTCGCTGGCGGTGTCGGCGGCGTAGGTGCGGGTGATGTCGGCCGCATAGCCGGCATGGCTGGCACCTGCGTCGATCAGGAAGCTGCGCACCGGGTCGGGCGCCAGTCGGCCGAGCTCGGTGTAATGCAGCACCGCGGCGTGTTCGTTGAGCGCGACGATGTTGCCGTAGGGCAGCTCGTTCGCGTCCTGGCCGGCCGCCTGGCAGTAGGCCAGGTGGATGCCGAACTCGCTGGCGCCGGCGCGGAAGGCGCGCTCGGCGGCCGCGTGCGCGCGCACCGCGCGGCGCGTGGCCTCGCGCAGCATCGCCAGCTCGTAGGGCGTCTTGTAGGCGCGGTGGAACTCGAGATGGTCGACGACCGCCTGCGGATTGTTCGGCTTGTAGGCGCCGTACTGGCCCAGCGCGCTCTGCGGCTCGCCGAGGATCGCGCAGCGCGCCGCGTTCTTGGGCAGGTGCTGCTGGGCTTCTTCGGGCTTGCGGATCACGACGATGTCGAAGTGTTCGACCCAGTCGCCCGACGGCGCTTGGGGCACCACATGCCAGTAGTCGCGCGGCTGCAGGTAGACCAGCTTCGGCCGCGCACCCGGCGTCACGATCAGCCAGCTGCCCGGGTTGCGGGTCAGCGGCAGCCAGGCCTTGAACTGCGGGTTGACCGCGTACGGATAGTCGCGGTCGTCGAAGACCTGGTAGTGCAGGGTGCCGCTGGGAATCACCAGATGGTCGAGGCCGGCGCGTTCGAGCGCGGTGGCGGTGCGCGCCTGCAGCGTCGCGAGGTGGTCGGCATAGAGGCTGGCGGCGGACGGTGCAGGCGTGGACATCGCGATCCCGGGAAGTGGCGAATGATCGGGCCATTCTGCCGGATCGATCACGGCCCTGCCGCTGGCGGAACACTGCGGCGTCGCGCGCGCCGCTGGTGTTGCGGCACAGGCGCCCCAAGCTTGACGAAATCCCCCGCTCGCCGAGTCCGCCATGATTCCCTACTCGATCCTCGACCTTGCGCCGGTCACCGAAGGCAGCACGCCGGCCGAGTCCTTCGCGCGGTCCCTCGACCTGGCGCGCCACGGCGAGGCGCTGGGCTACGCGCGCTACTGGCTGGCCGAACACCACAACATGCCCGGCATCGCCAGCGCCGCGACGGCGGTCCTGATCGGGCACATCGCCGGCGGCACGTCGACGATCCGGGTCGGATCGGGTGGGGTGATGCTGCCCAACCACGCGCCGCTGCAGGTGGCCGAGCAGTTCGGCACGCTCGCTTCGCTCCATCCGGGCAGGATCGATCTTGGTCTGGGCCGCGCGCCGGGCACCGACCAGGCGACCACCCAGGCGCTGCGCCGCTACTACGCGGGCGCCGATGCGTTTCCCTCCGATGTCATGGAGCTGCTGCGGTATTTCGAACCTGCGCAGCCCGGCCAGCCGGTGCAGGCGGTGCCGGGCGCGGGACTCGACGTGCCGGTCTGGATCCTGGGCTCCAGCCTGTTCGGGGCGGGCCTGGCGGCCACGCTCGGCCTGCCCTATGCGTTCGCATCGCATTTCGCGCCCGGCGCGCTGTCGGAGGCGCTGGCCCTGTACCACCGCGACTTCCGGCCGTCCAAGCGCATGCGCCAGCCGCACGCGATGCTGGTGCTCAATGTCGTCGCAGCCGACACGCGCGCCGAGGCGCGACGCCTGTTCACCACCCAGCAGCAGAGCTTCGTGCGCCTGCGCCGCGGCACGCCGGGCCTGATTCCGCCGCCGGTCGATGACATCGAGGCGTTCTGGACGCCTGCGGAAAAATCGATGGTCGAGCAGTCGCTGGCGTGTTCGGTGGTGGGCGATCCGCGCGACGTCCAGGAGGGTATCGCCCAATTCGTGGCCAGGCATCGGCCGGACGAGCTGATGCTCACGGCCAACATCTTCGATCACGCCGCCCGCAAGCACAGCTTCGCGCTGGCGGCGCAGGCGATGCGGCACTGAGACCATTCGGCGGGGGCGGTCCGGGACCGCCTCCGCCGGCGCGTCGGGCCGGTCGCCATGCGATCATGCGCGGATGACCGCAGACCGCATCATCGCCGCCGACGCCACCCGCGAGGACGACGCCATCGAGGCGAGCATCCGGCCGCAGCGGCTGGACGACTACCTCGGCCAGGTGCCGGTCCGCGAGCAGATGGCGATCTTCATCGAGGCCGCCAGACAGCGCCGCGAGGCGCTCGACCATGTGCTGATCTTCGGGCCGCCGGGACTGGGCAAGACCACGCTGAGCCACGTGATCGCCAACGAGCTCGGCGTCGCGCTGCGCGTGACCTCCGGGCCGGTGATCGAGAAGGCCGGCGATCTCGCCGCGCTGCTGACCAACCTGCAGCCGCACGATGTGCTCTTCATCGACGAGATCCACCGCCTGTCGCCGGTCGTGGAGGAAGTGCTGTATCCGGCGATGGAGGATTTCCAGCTCGACATCATGATCGGCGAGGGCCCCGCGGCGCGCTCGATCAAGATCGACCTGCCGCCCTTCACCCTGATCGGTGCGACCACGCGTGCGGGCCTGCTGACCGCGCCGCTGCGCGACCGCTTCGGCATCGTGCAGCGGCTGGAGTTCTACAGCACCGAGGAACTGACCCGCATCGTGCGGCGCTCGGCGCAGATCCTCGGCCTGTCCTGCGAAGGCGACGGCGCGGCCGAAATCGCGAAGCGCTCGCGCGGCACGCCGCGCATCGCCAACCGCCTGTTGCGCCGCGTGCGCGACTACGCGCAGGTCAAGGCCGGCGGGCGCATCGACCGGGACGTGGCCAATGCCGCCATGCAGATGCTCAAGGTCGATCCGGAAGGCTTCGACGATCTCGACCGGCGCCTGTTGCACCTGATCATCGAGAACTTCGACGGCGGCCCGGTCGGGGTCGAGTCGATGGCCGCCGCGTTGAGCGAGGAGCGCGGCACGCTGGAAGACGTGATCGAGCCGTATCTGATCCAGCAGGGCTATCTGGTCCGCACCGCGCGCGGGCGTATGGCCACGACCAAGGCCTGGCGCCATCTCGGCCTGGAGCCGCGCCGCGACGCTGCGGCCGTGCCCGGCCATCTGTTCTGAGTTCCGGGAGTCCTGCCGCATGAGCGCGACCGCGTCCGGCGTTGCCGGTCTATTCAGTTGGCCGACACGCGTCTATTGGGAAGATACCGACGCCGGTGGCGTTGTCTATCACGCGCAGTACGTGGCGTTCATGGAGCGCGCACGCAGCGAGTGGTTACGTGCCCACGGCTACGGACAGGCCACGCTCCGCGACGACCACGGCACCGTGTTCGCGGTGCGGGCGATGCGGATCGATTTCCGCAGTCCGGCGCGGCTCGACGATGCGCTGGCGGTCAGCGTGGCGTTGCGGCAGTGCCGGCGTGCGAGCGCGGTGTTCGTGCAGGAGGTCCGCCGGAACGGCGACCTGCTGCTCGATGCCGAGGTGCGGATCGCGGCGCTGTCGGCCGAGGATTTCAAGCCGCGTGCCATCCCCGACACGCTCTACACCCAACTCAAGTCACTCGAAACGTCAGCGGAGTAAGCCTGGATGAGCCCAATGCCCGTGTTGTTGCAGTCCGCCGCCCAGGTGCAGGCACTGCCCGAAGAGGCCGCCGCAGGGGCGACCGAACTGGCGAACACCGGGGCCGCGGCGGCCGCGACCGCGCCGCTGCCCAACGACCTGAGCATCCTCGAACTGATCCTGCATGC
>Ga0207842_1000181_pt1 | contig 10703 bp, 8 predicted proteins | sample HigsolmetaGSP19D_FD_184847 | JGI IMG/M metagenome (GOLD analysis project Ga0207842, IMG submission 184847) | High solid enriched microbial communities from the Joint BioEnergy Institute, USA - SP1-9-D (SPAdes) | ecosystem: Engineered > Bioreactor > SSF (Solid state fermentation) > Aerobic >... | reverse complement strand
TCATGCCCACATCGCGCAGCGGCACCGGCGAGCGGGCCACCAGTTCGTAATCGTGCGCGGCGTGGGCGGCCCCTTCGGTCAGATCGCCCAGGCCCACCTCGGCCACGCCATCGAAGCGGCGGTCATGCGGTTCCAGCACCACCGCCACCATCGCCGGCAGCAGCAGGCCCAGCCGGGCCAGTTCCACCGCGCCGGCATCCAGCGCGGTGCCTGCACTCCAGCCGTCCGGCAGCGGACCCGCTTCGCGCAGGTAGCCCAACGACGGCAGCGCGGAGAATGCCACCCCGGCCAGCGGCAGGCGGGTGCCCTGCGGGGCCTCCACGCCCAGCACCCGCGCGCGGGTCGGCGTGAGGTACAGGTAATGCTGGCCGTGGGCCAGTTCGGCGAAGGTCTGGAAACTGCTCGCGGTGGCACTGTCCAGCGCGATCACCGCCAGCCGCTGGCCGCCCTCGGCGGAGATCACGACCGGGCGGCCGGCACGCAGTTCGGCGACCGCGCGCTCGCAGCGGATCGCCGCCGGGTCACCGAACAGGGAAGAAGCAGCAGGCATGGCAGGACCGGGGGAGGCGGACATCGTGGAATCCACTATGGGGACAGGGCCGACGTATTCAACTGCGCGGCGGGCTCAGTGCGGGTGCTTCTCGGTGGCGTACGGATCGCGTTCGCCGCTGCCCGGCGGGCGCAGGGTGTAGCGCTTGTAGGTCCACTGGTACTGCGCCGGATCGCGCCGGGCGATGCGCTCGATCCCCGCATTGAGCGCGGCGGCGGCCACCTGCGGATCCGGGTCGGCCACGGCCGGGTCGGCCGCTTCCACGTGCAGGGCGAACTCCATGCCCGGGCCGATGCGCTCGCACCAGCCGTACAGCACGGTGGCACCGGTGCGTTCGGCCAGCCGGTTGACCAGGGTCATGGTGAGCGCCTGCTCGCCGAAGAACGGCACGAACACGCCGTCGCCGGCCTTGGGCTGCTGGTCGGGCAGGATGCCGGTGGCGCCGCCCTCCTTGAGTACCTTGAACAACTGGCGCACGGCGGCGCCTTCGGCACGCACCTGGCGCACGTTGTCGCCGCCGCGCACGAGCTGCAGGAACGCATCGCCGGCTTCGTCCTCCGGCGCCTTGTAGACGATGGCGATGGGCCCGCGCGAGGCCAGCCACTGGTTCAGCAGTTCCCAGTTGCCGAAGTGCGGCGCGGCCACGATGACCCCCTTGCCGGCGGCCAGCGCGGCATCGTACAGGGCCTCGCCATGGCGCTCGCGCAGGTGCAGGCGCAGGTTGTCGGCTGCCGGCCGGCTCCACAGGCGCAGGGTTTCCAGCGCCTGCAGCGCGGTGGAGCGCAGCACCTGGCGGTGCACGCGGGCCCGGGTGGCGGCATCCCACTGCGGGTAGGCCAGCTCCAGGTTGCGCCGGGTCACCCGGCTTTCGCGCGCATCCAGGCGCACCCACAGCCACGCCAGCGCCGTGGCCACGCCCCGCAGCACGGGCCAGGGCAGGCGGGTGAACAGGGCGGCGGCGCGGAAGGCGAGCTGGGCTTTGCGGTGCGGATTCATCCTTGCCAGTCTAGCGGCAGGGCCGGCGCACGGCAGCCCTGCTACGCTCACCGGCTGTTTCCGCATCCCCGAGGTCTGCATGCTTGTCCTGATCCAGCGCGTCAGCGAAGCCGCCGTTCACGTGGACGAGCACGCCGTGGGCCGGATCGGGCCGGGACTGCTGGCGCTGGTGGGGTTGGAGCCCGGCGACAGCGAGGCCCAGCTGCAGCGGATGGCCGACCGGCTGCTGGGCTACCGTGTGTTTTCCGATGAGAACGGGAAGATGAACCGCTCCCTGCGTGATACCGGCGGTGGGCTGCTGCTGGTGAGCCAGTTCACCCTGGCGGCCGACACGCGCTCGGGCATGCGGCCCAGCTTCACCAGCGCCGCAGCGCCCGAAGAGGCTGAACGCGGGTTCAATCGATTTGTGGAGATCTGCCGCGAAAAACACGTTGCAGGGGTGGAAACGGGTCGCTTCGGCGCCCATATGGTTGTCAGCCTGGTCAACGACGGTCCTGTGACCTTCCTGCTCAGGCCCTGACCCCGGGAACCACCGTCCCGGCAGAAGGGGCGCCGGGCTGGTATAATGCTACGTTCCCTTTTCCTCATTCAGCCGGTGGCGCGAGCACTACATGGCCAACGAACGTCCTGCCCAATCCGAAATCAAGCAACTGATCAGCAAGGGCCTGGAACAGGGCTACCTGACCTACGCCGAAGTCAATGACCATCTGCCGGACGACATGGTCGACCCGGAACAGATCGAAGACATCATCGGCATGATCAACGGCATGGGCATTGATGTCCATGAAGTTGCGCCTGATGCAGAAACCCTGCTGCTCAACGACGGCAACACCGGCAACCGCGAGGTGGATGACACCGCCGCTGAAGAAGCCGCTGCCGCGCTGACCGCCCTGGATACCGAAGGTGGCCGCACCACCGACCCGGTGCGCATGTACATGCGCGAAATGGGTACGGTGGAGCTGCTGACCCGCGAAGGCGAAATCGCCATCGCCAAGCGCATCGAAGAAGGCCTGGGCCAGGTGCAGGCCGCGCTCGGCCTGTTCCCCGTCTCGGTGGAATCGCTGCTGCTGGACTACGACGCGCACAAGGAAGGCCGCAAGCGCCTGGCCGAAGTGATCGTCGGTTTCAACGACCTGGCCGAAGAAGTCGTGGTGCCGGCACCGGTGGTCGCCGAAGACACCAGCGATGACGCCGACGAAGACGCCGACGAGGATGACGACGGCGACGACGTGGAAGAAGAAGCCGGCCCGACCGGTCCGGATCCGGAAGAAGTCGCCGCGCGCATGCAGGCCCTGGCCGATGCCTACGGCGCCTTCAAGAAGGCGCTGGCCAAGGGTGACAAGAAGCAGCTGGCGAAGCTGCGCGACGAGATGTCCGCCGTGTTCGTCACCCTGAAGCTGCCGCTGCCGCTCACCGACGTGCTGACCAAGCAGCTGCGCGACACCATGGCCAGCATCAAGAGCCATGAGCGCCGCGTGCTGAACCTGGCGACCGTGACCGCCCGCATGCCGCGCAAGGACTTCATCCGCTCCTGGGAAGGCAACCAGACCAACCTGGAATGGGTGGAAGATGCACTGAAGCGCAAGCAGAAGTGGTCCTCGGCCCTGCGCGATGTGAAGGACCAGATCATCGCCGAGCAGCAGTCCACCATCGACATCGAGAATGCGACCTCGCTGGAGCTGGAAGAGCTGAAGGAAATCAGCCGCGCGATGGCCTACGGCGAAGCCAAGGCCCGCAAGGCGAAGAAGGAAATGGTCGAGGCCAACCTGCGCCTGGTCATCTCCATCGCCAAGAAGTACACCAACCGTGGTCTGCAGTTCCTCGACCTGATCCAGGAAGGCAACATCGGCCTGATGAAGGCCGTGGACAAGTTCGAGTACCGCCGCGGTTACAAGTTCTCCACCTATGCGACCTGGTGGATCCGCCAGGCCATTACCCGTTCGATCGCCGACCAGGCGCGCACCATCCGTATTCCGGTGCACATGATCGAAACGATCAACAAGTTGAACCGCATTTCCCGCCAGATGCTCCAGCAGTACGGCCGCGAGGCCACGCCGGAGGAGCTGGCCAAGGAAATGGACATGCCGGAAGACAAGATCCGCAAGGTGATGAAGATCGCCAAGGAGCCGATCTCGATGGAAACCCCGATCGGCGACGACGAGGATTCCCATCTGGGCGACTTCATCGAGGACACCAACGTGGAGTCCCCGATCGAGAACACCACCAACATCAATCTGTCTGAAACCGTGCGCGACGTGCTGGCCGGCCTCACCCCGAGGGAAGCCAAGGTGCTGCGCATGCGCTTCGGCATCGACATGAACACCGACCACACGCTGGAAGAAGTGGGCAAGCAGTTCGACGTGACCCGCGAGCGCATCCGCCAGATCGAAGCGAAGGCGCTGCGCAAGCTGCGTCATCCGAGCCGGTCGGAGCAGCTGCGTAGCTTCCTCGATATCGACTGATATCCGCGCGCTGTGGTTGAGCAGAACGAGAAACCCCGCTTCGGCGGGGTTTTTCTTTGTGCGTGTTTTGGCATGGCTTACGTGACACTGGTTCGGGTGGGGCGGGGATCGGCCGTACCGCCATGCACCAAGGCGACATCGGTTTTCAGTTCACTGACCGTTGCGCGCTGCACCTGGCACCGGCGTATGACATGTTGCCGATGTCGCTGGTGCCCTCACGGTTGGGTGTGGTGGGCCGGCATGAGCCGCTGGCAGCGGTGGCGCGGCGTGGCGCAAGCGAACTGGAGCATCTGTGTTGGGCGGCGCCCGTGGCAGCCGAGTTCTGGCGGCGCGCGGCCGGGGATGCGCGTGTACGGTCTGCGGCGCTGCGTGAGTTGGCTGCGGCCAACGCTGCGCGGCTGGCCGAGATGGCGCTGCGGTATGCGGGTAGGGGGCCCGATTGGCGATTGCCGGTAGCGACGTGAGGGCGGGCTCTACTACACTGTTGCACTGCGCAGGGCCTATAGCTCAACGGTTAGAGCAGGGGACTCATAATCCCTTGGTTCCAGGTTCGAATCCTGGTGGGCCCACCACATTGACGTCCATCGGAGTCCAAGGAAGGATTGCGGAGCCGGGTGGGGCTGCATTTAGAGCGGTTCTGGCGTCCAGCAGTATCCGGCGGCATCCACAAAAAAGTGAGTCAGGCTGTAAGTCAGCGGGCTAGACGCCCAAGACGACCCACAGGCCCTCGACTCACATGCTGACCGACACCAAGTTGCGCTCGCTCACGCCGAAGATCAGTCCCTTTCGTGTGGCTGATGCCAACGGCAGGCGCAGGGGCCACAGGAGCGTGACCTGCCGTGTCCGTACTCCGGCCGGATGCGCGGAGTGCTTTACGAGCGCTCAAAGCTCGAATTTTGAACCTGAGTCCTCAGGAGGCGTCTCGCGACCTAGCCGGGCATCAGCTTCGTTGCGCTCCGCGTTGACGGCATCCTCGACTCTGCTTGCATCGAGCAGGAGCTGTCTCGGATGCCGCTGGCTGGCATGCTCGAATAGATTGAGACTGCATAGTCGCCGTACAACCACCCCAAAGCTTTCAGCTTCTGGTCTTAGCGATTGTCAACACTCTGCTGCTAAAAGCGGTGGGATTACCATCTCTTCTTCCATCACTTCGCTCATCCTTGGCTACTACGGGGCAAGTAATACCTGAGCAGGAAGTCAGCGGGTCCTTACGTGCGATTGGAGCTGATTACGACATTCGCGGCCCGCTTATACTTTGGTCTTCTTGGATGTGATCGCGTGCCAGCGCCAGCTCTTGCAGACGACTTTGCTCTTGCCTATCGCGTGCCTGGTTCGCTGCTAGATACTGCTGCTCGGGAGCTGCCGCCAGTGCCTCGCTGGTCGGCATGTGCGCGCGGTTGGCGTACGGATCCGGGGACGCGCCTGGGCCTGAGCGCGTCACAAACATCGTCACCCCGCCCGAAAGCTTTTCGGTCGGTGCGTTCAATGCGACATCGACGTTGTCCCCGGGCTTGAATCCTGCATCCACAGCCATTTTGTACGCGCTCGCGACCATCCGATCACTGAGCTCATCCCATGGTTTGTTGGCGCTTTCATCGAGCCTCACGATGGATGCACGCAATTGCTCCACCAGTGCAGCATCCTGCGGCTTCGGGCCGACGGCGCTCTGACGATTCGCATATGGCTGCTCATCCTTACGAGGATGATGCGAAGGAACAGTGGGTGCATCCATCTGTACTCCCGGCGCACTGACCTGTGCTGCGGTCGTGCTGGTTGGCAAGGCACGCCCTTGTACTTGGTCGTCATCCAGCGCAGATGAACTTGTCGGCACTGTCTGCGACGATGGCGTACTGGGTAAGGGCGTCTTCGAGGACGGTGTTGCAGGCTGTTGCGGCTGATGCGACTGCGCAGGGTGATTGGGCGAGGTGGCGTTGGCAGGCATGGCTTGCTGCCGTTCCGCCTGCAAAAGTTCTGCCGTCGTCGTGGTCGTGCTGATCTCCATGCGGTTATCGTTCTGGCCAATAACCGTGGCGATAGAGCCATCTTTCTGCAGCAGCAGGAAGAAGGGCGTCTGCTTGCCCGTACCGCGTGCATGATCTTGTGCAACTGCCGCCGTGGCTGCATCGATCTGCGCGTCAGTGCGCGTAATGCCAGCGCGGGCGTACATCCCGGCCACGTGGCTGTGCAAGTCGCTCTGCGTCGGCGTGGGATTGCTGCGGGCGAGCTCTGCCATCGAAGCCATGTCTTGAAGGCCGGCCTGCTGACTCTGCCAAGTACGGTTCAATTCTTCGCGCGTGTTGCCGGTCGCTGGATTGGTACCGTAGAACTTACCTGGCGTGCTCCATTCGCCGTTGGCGTCGCGGGTGTAGAAATGACCGTCGGAAGCCTGTAACGGCTGCGGTTGCGTGCGCGCGTTCGTGATGGCCTGCGGCACTGGTTCTTGATTGGCGAACTCATTCCAGCCGAACTGGTTGTACGCGATCTGGTAGCGGGCCGCTACGGCTTCCGGCGTGTTGGCGGCGTTCTGCGCGATGATCGTCTGCGACTGCTGCTCCAAGCCACTGGCACGCTCCGCACTGACCGGCGCGTTACGTGTGATTGGTATCTTGCCGTCAATGTTCTCCCTGATTTCAAGCTGCCACCCGCCGGTCTGTGCATCGCGCACATAGTCGCGGCCCGTTTCGAACGGTTCGCGCGGCGGATGCGTTTCGTTCTTGGCATCCAGGCGGTATGGATCTTGAGGCTTTAGTGGCTTGGCCAGCCCGAGTGAATACGAGTCGTTAGCCGCGCGGTAGTTCAGCTCATCGGCAAGGCGGCCAGCCGCAACCAGCCGCGTTTCCTGGAAAATGCCATTTGGCATCGGCGCGCTCACCGTACGCGTCCAAGCGCCTTGAGGATCTTCCGGGTTGCGCGTCCACTCATTGCCGCTGCGGTCCGATTGTGTGTATATCCGGTTGATGTCCTGTTTCTCGGCCCAACGTTCGCCAAGGTAGGCGCCCGCTACGCCGCCGACCAAACCGGTCGCCAACGCCCCTGGCCCCGTCCACGACCCTGTGACGGCTCCGTAGCCTGCACCCAGCAGGAAGCCGCCTGCGATGCCACCCGCATTGCGCCCAACAAAGTGCGTGGCTGCCGACTCGGCGCCAGTATCGTTGCCCTGCGTGCTTAGCTGGACAACGCGATGGCCGGTCACAGCGAAGTCGTAGGCCATCAGCGCTACGCCCGCCGCACCCGCGACACGTGCACCAGAAAGCCCGCGCCCCCCGCTAGTTTCTGCTGCAAGCCCTTCGACCGCCACGATGCCGCCTTCGCCTGGAGCGCTGGATAGCCGAGCCCCAGCCGGTGGCCGTGCGAGAGCCGGGGGCATCTCCTGGGCAAAGGCGAGGCGCAGGCGAACTTCTACAGGCTCGGTGAGCGGCAATCGCCCAGCTTGATTTGCATCGGTAATTGCGGTGCCAAGAGACGGCCGGCCGCCCCAGCGATCACTCAGCGTGGAGACTCCGGACTGATCTATCGCGTCCAGTGCAAATTTGACGTTGCCTTCTGACTGAGTAACAGCGGCCCATCGCGCCTCTGATGCCGACATCTTGCCGAGTTCAGCAATCTGAGTTGCATTGTTCCGTTGGTAGCCCTCGAGGTCGCCGAAGAACGCCCGAATTTTTGTGTTGGCTTGCTCCGGTGTCATGCCTTGAGGCGTGTTGCTTACAAGATCGCCATTAATCAATCCGACCTTCAGCGTCTCGGTTAACGCATTGACTCTTGCCGCCATGCGCTGCGCTGCCACGTGGTCACCACGCAGTGTCGCACGACCATCCGGCGAGACCTGCAAGTCCATAAGCGCAGTTCTGAGTTCATCGGTATAGGCGCCGAGCGGCCCGCCGGAATGTGGCGACAATCCCATCTTTGCAGCCAGCGCCTGATCAGCTGGCAAGTTAAGCATGTTGCTGGGGCCGTGGAGATCAAACAAACCACTCTTCGAGAGGGACTGAAGTAAGCGACTCTGCTTAAAAGCCGCTTGTTCGACAAGGTGATGTCCTTGGAACGCCGGTATGTCAGCCATTGGCGAAATCCCACTTAAAGGTCCGTTTTAAGGATTGGCGAGTTATAGGTCTGCGGCGTCGCGCAAACGTACGCCATTCAAGTTGGCGGCGTTCAGTGCATCAAACAATACGCGGTCGCAAATTGGTTCAATCCCAATACGCTCCTGTCGGAAGATATGTGCACCAGCTACTACTTCCTTGTTAAAAACAAGGCTGGCGCCTCCGGCAACACTGTAAAACTTGAGGTCTTCACCAGTTTGATGGTCGTGCTCGTACTTGATTTTGACCCGCGATGCGTCCTCATTGAGTGCGTCGAGCGAGCGAATGACGTCGCACAAAAAGTACTGGGGGCCAGCTGACCCATTCGCCAGCGTAAATTCGCACGGAGCAAATGCAAAGCCGGAAGGATCAACGGATTCGAACACATGCTTCAATGCTGCCGAAATTATCCAGATGCCTGCAATCTCCTCGAGATCTCTTGGCATTCCACCCAGGTCGGGCACATGAATCAAGTGTGGTTTCTCCGGATACTGGCCAGCTTCGCCATTGGGGGGGTCTATTGTATTCATGCCCGGATTCAGAAGTTTTTCTTCGTTGGCGATTTCTACGCCTGGGCCCTGCCCATTGTTCCATAGTGCAGGTTCAACTACGAAAAATGCCCCTTTATTGGAGGTGCTTTCGATAATAATCGGGATTGCATTTAGCTCATTCATGTGGGGGTCCATCATGTGCGATTGCATCCAGGAATAGAACTTCTTGGTTTCGACGGTTGTATCGAGGTCTGCTGTGTGTCGTAGCAAAAGGCCGCTGAGTTTGGCCGCTTTCAACCCATAGAACAGAACGCGGTCACAAATGCCCTCAGTTCCTAGGCGTGACTGACGGAAGGTGTGGGCGCTGCCGACGACTTCGCGTTTGAATAAAAGGCTTGCACCGCCGGATACGCTTTAGAAGTTGAGGTTTTCTCCCGTCTCCTAATCATGTTCGAGTGGATCCATGGTATTCATGCCAGGGGCGGAAGCGGTTCTTCGTTGGCAATCTTCAAGCCAGCAGGTTGACCATTGTCCCGGAAGCTTGGCCGAAGCACAAAGAACGCTCTCAATTGGGAGTCGCTCGCGACGGTGACGGGGATTGCTATCTGGTTGATCATCGTGATTTCCATCGTGGACGGCGGGCATGCCGCTGGCCTGACAAAGAAGCATGGACTCCTACAGCAGCCCGAGCGTACCGCGGCGTGTGATCACAGGCTCCGCAGGCTTCCTCAGTTCATTCCTTGATGGCTTCGTACGCTGGTGTGATGTCCGTCGCCTTCTTGGTTTGTACCTTGGCGTTCTTGGAGACGGCTCGTCTGATTCGCTGCTGAGCGTCTTTTACTTTATCGCCATCAAGTACTTCCCGCTTCAGGATTTCGTTGTTGAGAAGCTCTGCAACCGCCTCTGATTCAATCTTGAGCTCTGGGAAAAGCCGCCGTAGTTCGCGACGGATGATTGTTACAACCGGTTCGCTCAGAACGACCTGCGCGACAGTAAACTTGTTCAGTACCGAGATGTGTTGATGATAAAGCCCCATGGCATCTGAGGTGATCCCTTCTCGGCAGAGCAGGAACAGCCTCCTCTGGTCCTCTTCGTTCTTCAGGTTTACATCAGCGATACAGAACGAGGAAACCAGTTCGTACTCTATGGGTTGGCCAAACTTTATTCTGTAGAGTCTCCATTCCAGAGCATTCGTCAGAACGATCCATTCAATGCCTTCATGGGCGCCGTAGTTGATGGCTTGGCGTAGATGGCTTTCATTGAGTGAGATGGCTGCGGCCTTTACCTCTATCAAGACCCTGATCTTTCCATCGATCTTTACCGCCAGGTCGCAGAACGTTCCGCGAATCTGCTGCTCACTGGTCAGCTCATTGTACTTGTCGTACCCAAAGATATCGGCAAGCATGTCCTTTACCAGCGTGACTGTGTCCGCTTCTGAAACATCTTTGGTTTTGTGCGAGATCGCTACCGAAACCAGCGATTTCACCGTCGCTGGCCACCTGTCCGAAACCTTCTTTGGAATCTTCAGCACATCCATGCTCCTTGCGATGGCGGTAAGCGGATAGTGATGCCTTGTCGCAGTCAGCGCAATGCTCCAGGAATCGGCCGCAATCGCAGTCCCATCAAACGGCGTCCACACGCTTCAAGGGATTCTGCACCTGTATTCACATCCCCCCACCTAAAGTCACCTCACACCGCAGCACACTGCGGCTCAACAGGAGGCTGTCAGGATGTCCGTCCGCATGGGAGTAACCGCACTGCTCGCCGCAGGGGTGCTGGCCAGTTCACCGGCCTGGGCCGATCCGCCGCCGCATGCACAGGGCAAAGGCCCGCCGGCGCATGCCGGTGGACCCCATCATCGCGATGCGCCGCCACCGGGCTGGCAGAAGAAGGCATGGCGGCGCGGCGAGCGCCTGTCCTGGAACGAAGTGGATCGGCGTTACTGGGTGGATGACTACGCACAGTACCGTCTGCGTGCGCCGGCACGCGGCGAGCGCTGGGTCCGCCAGTCCGATACCGAGTATCTGCTGGTCGACATCGCCACCGGCATGATTCTCGACGCGCTGCGCCGCTGAGTCTCAACGCAGCGCCCGCATCGACAGTGACGCCGGGGGAATCCCCCGGC
>Ga0207842_1000177_pt1 | contig 10877 bp, 8 predicted proteins | sample HigsolmetaGSP19D_FD_184847 | JGI IMG/M metagenome (GOLD analysis project Ga0207842, IMG submission 184847) | High solid enriched microbial communities from the Joint BioEnergy Institute, USA - SP1-9-D (SPAdes) | ecosystem: Engineered > Bioreactor > SSF (Solid state fermentation) > Aerobic >... | reverse complement strand
AACTACTGGTTGTTTAGTTTCAGCTGCGCCTCTTTCAAGGAATAAGGCACCTGCATAGCCATATGCTTTAACTTGTTTAGAGAATGCATAGTCTGCGCCTAACAAGATTTGCTGTGCTTCGTAATCAGCTGTTCCATTGTTAAATTCAGTCGTGTTCTGACTATATTGGCCTTTAACTGTCCAGTTTTTTGCATTTGGCAGGTTGTATTCAGCACCAATTAACCAGCCTTGTGCATCATCAATGATGGTAGCTGCAGCATCATTACCCGCAACCTCTTCAACTTCTGAAGTTTGATATAGAGCACGTAGAGATAGACCGCCATCAAGGTTTACACGACCAATCGCACGAACAGTGTTGGCTGCTGCGAATGCACTACCTGCTACCCCACCTGTTACTTCTGGAGCAGAAGCATTTACAAAGCCACGACCTGCAAAGTTTGATGGAATCGCTTTGTCATAACCAAGACCTAAAACTACAGGTTTGCTGTCATACACTACAGATGCTGACCAAGCATCACCTAAACCACGACCTGCAACTTTAGCACCACCTTTAGAAGGGCTGATTCCACTAGCTTCACCTGTAGCCAAAAGTGCAGTTGCTTTAAGTTTACCTTCACCTACAGCGAGTGCTGGAGCTTCATAAACTACAACGTTATCAATACGGTTTTCACCGGTAAAAATACCATTTACGTCAGCTCTATTTGCAATATAGTTATTAAAAGTATCAACTACCGCAGAAAGCTGTTTCACAGGTGTATCGATTTTACCCAGTTTTACTGTACCTAGCTTTTCATCTTTTAAACCAACTAAAAGGTTACGTGGTACAAATGTATCGCTGCTTCCCCCATTATCCACATAAAATGTAAATTCAGCTTGATAAAGACCACTTAAACGGTCAGTCAGTTTTTCATCACCTTTAATACCGATAAATGAGTTATTACTATTTAATTCCACAACGTCACGGTTACCGCTGGCATTGTCTTCAGGTAAGTAATCTACTGTTGCATCAATTTCACCATAAAAAGTTGGTGCTGCAAATGTAGTCCCCGCTAAAAGGCTGAGTGCGATTGCTGTTGCTAACTTAGTTTTCATTAAAAAATCCTTTAACTTATTTTGTTACAAATAATACACACGGCGTCTATATTACAAAATTATTAAAAAAATATTTACATATTCTTTTTAATACTTTAGGTGGGGAGTGAATTAACTTACTTATTCATAAGAGATTTTAAATATTTTTCGCTACTTTCATCCATCGGAAAATAGGAATCAGGCAAAAAATCGCGATGATTACGATCAAATTTAGATAGTTTCGGTAACCTAAAGCGTCCCCTAGTAGCCCGCTCAGGCTATAAAGTCCCCCGCTTATAGTAGCCATCAAGGCAACCTGAAAGGTGAAATCAGTCCCTGCCAGATGCTTACGACTGTATTGCATCACCAAGGTCAGCATAACCACTAGGAGCATGGCCGATACCATATCTTCAACAGCATTAATGAGATAAATGATCCAGTTTGCTACTTTGTTCTGGGCTTCATATTGTGCAGCCAGCCAGGCATAAGCGATTAGACTGAGTATTTTCAGAATAGAGAAAATCATTAAACTCCAGCTGCGCGACCAGTATTTCAAACACCAGCCTGCTAGCCCTGCGCCAATTAATGCTGCAAAAGCACCAAGCATGGTGACATAAATACCAATCTGACTAAAACTCAGTCCCAAATCGACCATCAAAGGTTTTAATAAGGGCCCAGACAGACCATCTGCCACTTTAAAGGTCAGTAAAACCAGCAGCCATGTCGCCAAGGTAGAATCAGCTAAAAAATATTGAAAATAAGCTTTGATTCTAGTCCGAGCAGGTAATTTTTCAGATGATGAAGAAATCATCTTTTGGTGATCCGGCTCTTTAAACCATAACACCGGTAAAGTATTCAGAAAGACCAGAGCTGCCAGCAGTAAAAAGGTCATCTGCCAATGCAAAAAATCGAGTAACCATAGGACTGCTCCGCCTCCAACAATAAAGCCCAAGCGGGAGCCAATCACCTGAAAGGTATTGCCCCAGTGCTGTTGTTCATTTTTTAGAATATTGACTGCCAGTCCATCTGTAGCAATATCCTGAGTAGCGCCGATCCCATTCATCACTAACAACGTGATAAAAAAGATCAACAGGTACAGCGGCTGGTTTAAGGCTTGGATCGGCAAGAAGGACAGCCCAATCAGTACAGCGACAGAAAGCCATTGCAAAGGAATAATCCAGCTTCGATAATGACCTCTAGCTTTTGATCCATGGCGATCAACTAAAGGTGCCCAGAAGATTTTAATCGACCATGGCAGCATGAGCAGGCCAAAGCCACCAATATGTGCCAGAGATACGCCTTCAGCTCGCAGAATGACCGGCAAGGCATGGGTCATAAACCCGACCGGAAGCCCCTGTGCCCAATATAGGGAAAACAATAAAATATAAGTATTCCGCATATTCAGCGCAGGTCCTTAAGGTAAAAATGCTAAAAGCATCCATCATCGCTATACATTTTGCCAATGATCCAGATTTTACAACAGTCTAATATGATCAAAAATAAAGAAAAATACGTTTCAGGATGAGACATCGATGAGTACAACACGTTTCCCAAAACTCCCTCCATTGGTTCCCTCCCGCGGAGGTAAACTGATCCAAATCCTGTTTAAACAGCTATTTTTGGCTCAGGGCTGGCAGCTCAAAGGCGAGTTCCCTAACCTGCCTAAAGCAGTAGCGATTATTTCCCCGCATACCTCGAATATCGATGCCTGGCTAGGTTTTAATGCCCTACTTGGTCTGGATATTCAGATTACGATTTTTGGTAAAGACAGCCTGTTTCGTACTCCGCTTAAACCCATTCTGGAATGGATCGGTGTGGTTCCTGTAGTACGCGATACACCGCAAGGCCACACCCGACAAATTGTTGATGTGATTAATAAGACAGACCGAATCTGGGTAGGTATGGCACCGGAAGGTTCTCGCAAGGCGCCAGAAAAAATCCGCAGTGGTTTTTATCATATTGCCAAGGCAGCCCATTTGCCGATTGTGATGTTTTCCTTTGACTATGACATCAAGACCGTTCATATCCTCGGTGTATATCACCTGACAGGTGATTATGAATATGATCTGGAACAGATCTATAAGCATTATGAAGGTAAATTTTCGGCCAAAAATCCGGATTGGGTCGCCAAGCCGTTACAAAAGCTTTTGAAAAAAGACTAGGCAAAACTGGCTTTTTTTGATGTGATAGCCTGAATTTTGTTGATTTAATCGCCAGTTTTTTATAATGAAATTAACCCGTTATGCTCTGATTGGCTGCTTGGGTTTAAGCCTTGCAGCATGTGATAAAGCTACTAAAACCCCAACAACCTCTACTCCTCTTCAGGCTCGTGAACCTGTGGTGGCTATTGCGCTCGGTGGTGGCGGTGCCAAAGGCTTTGCCCATATCGGGGTACTCAAAGTCCTCGAATCGCACGGCATCAAACCGAAGATTGTTACTGGAACTAGTGCCGGAAGCTTCGTGGGCAGTCTATATGCCAGCGGCAAATCTCCTTATCAGTTGCAGCAAATCGCCTTGAACTTTAAAGAATCCGATATTCGTGATTTAACCCTGAACCGCCAAGGGATTATTGCCGGACAGAAACTGCAGGATTTCGTCAATAAAAATGTGGCGAATAAACCGATTGAACAGTTCCCGATTCGCTTCGCGGCAGTGGCAACCCGCCTAGACAATGGCCGTAAAGCTGACTTTATCAAAGGCAATGCCGGACAAGCCGTGCGTGCCTCTTGCAGTATTCCGAATGTCTTTGTGCCCGCTGTAATTGGCGGTACAAAATATGTCGATGGCGGTCTGGTTAGTCCAATTCCAGTAAAAACGGCCAAAGATATGGGAGCAGATATTGTTATTGCCGTAGATATATCTGCACGTCCGGACAGCAATAAAGCACTCAACATGTGGGGCGTACTGGACCAGACTATTAATATTATGGGTCAGCAAAGTATCAATGAAGAACTCAGGCAAGCTAATATCGTGATCCAGCCTAAAGTAGGTCATATTGGTACGCTGGATTTAAAAGCCAGCAATGAGACCATTCTTGAAGGTGAAAAAGCCGCGCAACTGAAAATCCGTTCAATTGAAAAAGCCATCAGTGATTTTAGGCAGTCTCCGGCTGCATTCAAGCCTGCACGACCGGCAAAATTTTAATCAGAAATTTTTTATATTCATCTGCTGCAGCATCTGCTACATTGGAAGTAAATCATATAAAGATGATGATTAATTAAATACTTAGCAATATAGGTCACGATATGGAATTAGTTCTTGAACCTTGGCACTGGTTTGTATTGGGAATACTTCTTATTCTGTCAGAATTACTCCTGCCCGCTTTTGCTGCCCTCTGGTTCGGGATTGGTGCCATTATGGTCGGCATTCTGTACTGGATGTTCCCGATGATGGGACTGACCACCCAGATCCTGACCTGGATCATCCTGTCTGTTCTTTGTACCTTGCTCTGGTTCAAGTTTATCAAGCCGCTTTCTATCGACAAGACCAAAGCCGGCTTGTCGCGTGAGGCCACTATTGGCCAAATTGGCATGGTGATTCAGACCGATCTTGAACAGGATCAGATTCGGGTTCGTTTTCCGCTACCGGTTCTAGGCTCGGATGAATGGGATTGCCGTGCTCTGGATAAAGTTCAGGTTGGGGATCGTGTCCGTGTTGTCGATATTCTGGGAAATGACCTGGTTGTACAGCCCCACAGCACTCAATATCAAAACGAAAAAGGTGAATAAATTATGTCTGCTGGCACTATCATTGTTATTGCGTTCTTGGCCTTTGTTGCGATTACCATTTTTAAAGGTGTACGGATTGTTCCACAAGGCTATAAATGGATTGTGCAACGTCTGGGTAAATATCACACCACGCTTAATCCTGGCCTGAATTTTGTCATTCCTTACGTAGATGAAGTGGCTTATAAAGTCACCACCAAAGATATCGTTCTGGATATTCCTTCTCAGGAGGTAATTACCCGCGATAACGCCGTCTTGCTGATGAATGCGGTGGCTTATATCAACCTGACAACTCCTGAAAAAGCGGTGTACGGGATTGAGAACTACTCATGGGCAATTCAGAACCTGGTACAAACTTCGCTACGTTCAATCGTGGGTGAAATGGATCTGGATGATGCCTTATCTTCGCGTGATCATATCAAGGCACGTTTAAAGTCCAGCATTTCTGATGATATTTCAGACTGGGGAATCACCTTAAAGACGGTTGAAATCCAGGATATCAAACCTTCTGTAACCATGCAGACGGCGATGGAAGAACAGGCAGCGGCAGAGCGTCAACGTCGTGCAACCGTCACTAAAGCGGATGGTGAAAAACAGGCCGCCATTCTGGAAGCTGATGGTCGTCTGGAAGCGTCACGTCGTGATGCAGAAGCGCAAGTCGTACTGGCAGAATCTTCACAGCGTGCGATTGATATGGTGAGTCAGGCAATTGGCGATAAGGAAATTCCTGTGGCTTATCTGTTGGGTGAACAATATGTCAAAGCCATGCAGGATATGGCCAAGTCTCCAAATGCCAAGACTGTGGTCTTGCCTGCCGATGTGCTGAATACCATTCGCGGTGTGATGGGACGTCACTAAATTTCAGAGATACTTCACAATAGGCAGCCAATTGGTTGCCTATTTTCTTTCAAAATAAGAAAATCTCAGCAAAGATTGTGAATTTATGGTTAAATTTCGCGTTTATTTTTGAAATCCTCTGGATTCGATGTTGCCTGGCTTTCGGATTAAAGTCTTTCGCATCTGTCATAATCCTTGTTTCGATCTACTGTCCAACTTAAAAATGGATACCGTATGAGCTCCCTAAATCCAACCTTAATTACCTTTCTTTTTTATATTGTCGGCATGGTCGTAATTGGCCTGATGGCATACCGCGCGACAAACAACTTTTCTGATTACATCTTAGGGGGCCGACGTTTAGGTAGTTTCGTAACTGCACTTTCTGCAGGGGCTTCCGACATGAGTGGCTGGCTGCTGATGGGCTTGCCGGGTGCAATTTATCTTTCAGGCCTGTCTGAAATGTGGATTGCGATTGGTCTGATTATCGGTGCCTGGCTGAACTGGCTGCTGGTTGCGGGTCGTTTACGGGTCCATACCGAAGTCCAGCATAATGCCCTGACCCTACCGGACTATTTCTCGAACCGTTTTAACGATCAGAAAAAAGTACTGCGTGTGGTTTCTGCATTTGTCATTCTGATTTTCTTTGCAATTTACTGTGCTTCAGGCATGGTGGCAGGTGCGCGGCTGTTCGAAAGTATGTTCGACATGTCTTATAGTACAGCGCTCTGGATCAGTGCGATTGCAACGATCAGTTATGTGTTTATTGGCGGTTTCCTAGCAGTCAGCTGGACGGATACCATTCAGGCAACCCTGATGATCTTCGCCCTGCTTCTTACGCCAATCGTAACCATCCTGACTTTTTCAGATATGTCGCAAGTTACGCTCGCTTTGGAAGCCGCACGTCCACAGGCCATGAACTTGGTCGGTGATCTGAGTACCATCGCGATCCTGTCATTAATGGCATGGGGTTTGGGTTATTTTGGTCAGCCGCATATTTTAGTGCGTTTCATGGCCGCCGATTCAGTGAAGTCGATTCCAAATGCACGCCGTATCGGGATGACCTGGATGACGCTTTGTTTGGGTGGTGCAGTGGCCGCAGGTTTCTTTGGTATTGCCTATTTCCAGCAACATCCGGAACTCGCTGCTGTGGTGAATGCCAATCCTGAAACCGTGTTTATGGAACTGACTAAAATCCTGTTCAATCCATGGATTGCCGGTGTGGTTCTGGCGGCAATTTTGGCCGCGGTGATGAGTACGCTTAGCTGTCAGTTACTGGTTTGTTCAAGTACCCTGACTGAAGACTTCTATAAATCATTCCTACGTAAAAATGCCTCACAAAAAGAACTGGTTTGGGTCGGTCGTTTGATGGTGCTTCTCATTGCTTTATTGGCAATCTGGATGGCTGGTAATCCTGAATCTAAAGTCTTGGGTCTGGTGGCGTATGCCTGGGCAGGTTTTGGCGCTGCTTTTGGTCCACTGATTATTCTGTCTTTGTTCTGGAAGCGCATGACCTTGAATGGCGCCTTGGCAGGCATGATCGTTGGCGCATGTATGGTGATTCTGTGGAAGAATACTGTTGGTGGAACAGGTCTTGGTTTTATTCCAGCCGGCATCTATGAAATTATTCCAGGCTTTATCTGTTCTTGGATTGCGATTGTAGTTGTAAGTCTCTTAGGCAAAGCACCAACAGCTGAAATTACAACACGCTTTGAACAGGCAGAACGTCTGTATAACGAAAGCAAGTAATTCAATATAAAAGAAAAGAGGACTTTAAGTCCTCTTTTTTATGCTTGTTTTAAGCTGATTTCAGGAAGATTAGTTTATTAAAATCAGCTTTTACGTGTCAGCAAGAACTGGGTAATCTGCATCAGGTCATCGGCTTGACTTTCAAAATGATTCAGTGCAGTCATGGCCTGATCATGTAATTGCTGTGCATAGGCTTGGGCTTTCTCTAAACCCATCAATGCTGGATAAGTTGACTTCTCCACCTGTTCATCCTTGCCCGCCGTTTTACCCAGCACTTCTGTATCAGAAATAATATCCAGAATATCGTCCTGCACCTGGAAAGCAAGACCAATGGCTTGCCCGAATTCACGCAATTTTGGAATGGCCAGATCAGTCCCTTCAAAGATCGTCACCGCTGCCATCATAATCGCTGCACTGATCAAGGCACCGGTTTTATTTCGGTGAATCGTCTCCAGTGCTTCCTGATCAATTTTTTTGCCTTCGGCCTGTAAATCCAGTACCTGACCATTGACCATTTTCGAGGAAGCAGTCGCCAGAATCTGCATCTGCTTCAAGACAATCGCAGGTTCTACTGCAGGCCCCTGATCAAACAGACGACTACCCAGAATTTCAAACGCCATAGATTGCAAAATATCACCCGCCAAAAGAGCCGTATCTTCACCAAAAGCAGCATGACAGGTTGGCTGACCACGACGTAACAAGTCATTGTCCATACATGGCAGATCATCATGTGCCAGTGAATAGCAATGAATAAACTCGATCGCAACTGCGGCACGGCGTACCGCAGCACTATTCTGATTCGGTTTTAAAGCGGCAGTGGCATAACAGAGTGCTGGACGTACCCGCTTTCCTCCTAGCATTACGGCATGATGTACTGCCGACTTTAACGGTTCCGGAATGGAAAAGGCTTCCAAAGCAGTCATTAAATCGTGTTGAATCCGTTGTTGTGCTTGAGTTAGTGCATGGGTTGATACGTCAGTGATAGATGACACATTCGCCTCGAATACGTAGCCAGAATAATAAAATGACAGTTTATAAGTGCCTGTCTGTTATCAGGCATTGTACCTAGAATTGCTTTGAATTTTCAGTCTTAAATCCAAATGTTGTTTCATAATTCTGTATTTAGACTGAAAATTTGAGGTAGAAAATCTGCATCAATAAAAGAACCACCAGAGAACTGATGGTTTTACTTAGGCTAATTTCTCAAGAAATAATTTTAAGAAAGAACATCTTCAGGAACACGCACCCAACCTTCCATTAGCACACGCGCACTACGACTCATGATGGCTTTTTTTACTTTCCATTCTCCATTTTCCTGCACTGCTTGCGCACCCACTCTTAAGGTACCGGAAGGATGACCAAAGCGGACTGATTCACGTTCACCGCCACCTGCAACACGATTAACCAAGGTTCCCGGAATCGCTGCCGCTGTTCCAATCGCTACAGCGGCTGTTCCCATCATGGCATGATGCAACTTACCCATCGATAAGGCACGGACCAGAATATCGCTATCTGTTTCAGTGACTTCCTTACCACTAGAGGACGTATAAGTCTTTGGCGGAGCCACAAAAGCGATCTTTGGCGTATGCTGACGTGTAACAGCTTCACTAATGTCCTGAATCAGACCCATCTGTTGAGCAGCATAGGCTCGGATGGTTTCAAACTTCACCAAGGCAGCTGCATCATTATTGATATGGTCCTGTAACTCGGTACCGTTATAGCCCAGATCTTCTGCCTTTAAGAAAACTGTCGGGATCCCGGCATTAATCATCGTTACTTCAAAGCTGCCAATATTCGGTACTTCCAGCGTATCGGTTAAATTTCCGGTCGGAAACATTGAACCGCCCTCGGCATCATCATCGGCAGGATCCAGAAATTCAATCTGTACTTCGGCTGCTGGGAAAGTTACGCCATCCAGCTCAAAATCACCTAATTCCTGAACCTGACCATTCTGCATCGGTACATGGGCGATAATGGTTTTCTGAATATTCGCCTGCCAGATTCGCACCGTACACAGCCCATTTTCAGGAATACGTGCAGGATCGACCAGGCCATTGGAAATCGCAAATGCCCCAACTGCTGCAGTCAGATTGCCACAATTACCACTCCAGTCCACAAAAGGTCGATCAATCGATACCTGACCAAAAAGATAATCCACATCATGATTTTCTTGCTGACTTTTAGTCAGAATCACGGTTTTGCTGGTACTTGAACTGGCACCGCCCATCCCATCAATCTGCTTGCCATATGGATCCGGGCTGCCGATCACTCTTAATAATAACTGGTCCCGAATTCGGCCTGCCTGTTGTGCAGCAGCAGGTAAATCGTCCAGTTTAAAGAACACCCCTTTACTGGTGCCTCCGCGCATGTAAGTGGCCGGGATTTTGATTTGGGCAGCGAAACTCATGAATACTTTCTTCCTCTGGCTTGTCTTTATTCTGATCAAAATTATTGAATATTTCTGAGACGAGTATAATCGGTTTAAAGCCAAGTAGCTGCCTTGCCCGACCTAAGTATAAAAAAACAGCATTTGTGTCGAGTTAAAAAAACAGCAAACTCATCAGTTACATTTTCAATAAAATTAATATATTGATTCACATATCTTTTATTCTATTTATTTTTATAATTTTTTTTTATAAATACGATAATAATATTTCATCCAGACGGGTGCTCTAGGCTTCTTATCTTTGTTCCATTACAATCTTTATACCTATTTCTTACATTGTCGGGCTGAACACTTTGAATAACGAGTCTTCACAACTTCAGCGTGGCTTAAAGAACCGTCATATTCAGTTGATCGCCATGGGCGGTGCAATTGGCACAGGCTTATTCTTAGGTTCCGCACAGGTGATCCAATCTGCGGGTCCTTCTATTATTCTTGGCTATGCCATTGGTGGCTTAATTGCATTCTTAATCATGCGTCAATTGGGTGAGATGATTGTTCATGAACCTGTAGCAGGTTCATTCAGCCATTTTGCTTATAAATACTGGGGCAAATTCCCTGGTTTCCTTGCGGGTTGGAACTACTGGATCTTATATATCCTGGTGGCTATGACCGAGCTCACCGCCGTTGCAAAATATATTAATTACTGGTGGCCTCATATTCCTGCTTGGACCTCAGTCCTGTTTTTCTTCATCGTAATTACGCTGGTCAATCTCGGCAATGTGAAATTCTACGGTGAATCAGAATTCTGGCTGTCTATTGTGAAAGTGACTGCGGTCGTTTCTATGATTGTCTTTGGTCTCTATCTGATCCTGACTGCTGATGCATCTTCAGGAGCTTCTTTCAGCAACCTTTGGACAGCAGGCGGTTTCTTCCCGAATGGTTTTGAAGGCTTATTCTATATGCTGGCCTTCCTGATGTTTGCCTTCGGTGGGATTGAACTGATCGGGATGGCGGCAGCAGAAGCTGAAAATCCAGAAAAAACCATTCCAAAAGCGATTAATCAGGTCGTATTCCGTATTCTGGTATTCTATGTAGGTGCATTGACGATTCTG
>Ga0207842_1000169_pt1 | contig 11173 bp, 10 predicted proteins | sample HigsolmetaGSP19D_FD_184847 | JGI IMG/M metagenome (GOLD analysis project Ga0207842, IMG submission 184847) | High solid enriched microbial communities from the Joint BioEnergy Institute, USA - SP1-9-D (SPAdes) | ecosystem: Engineered > Bioreactor > SSF (Solid state fermentation) > Aerobic >... | reverse complement strand
TTTCTTCGGCCATTGGCCCTCCGGGCAGGGCACGCACCCGTGTCGCGCGTGGAGGGCCGAGGCTAGCATGTGATCGTGAGGCGGCCGTTCGCCGCGCGGCGCGCGACGCGCCGCCGGTCCGCGGCCCGCGGCCATGGCCGGTTCAGCTTCAGGCGGCGCGTCGGGCGGCGCGGTCGCGCCCCCTAGGGGAAGCCCGAGATAGGCGCTCCATGGCAGCGGCGTTACAGTCCGCCCATCGCCGCAGGACCGGCGCGCCCCACTCCCGTCAGGACAACACCAGGCCACCTGAATTCCGATGAGCAGCATTCCTTCCGACGCCAGTTTCAACACCGCCAGCCTCGACCGGCTGGGTGGACAGGTCGCATTCGACGACCTGCGCCAGGACGGTGTCGCGCTCGCGCCGGCGGACGGCGGCCTGGCGGACAGCGCGCGGGGGCCGGTATCCGACCCAGGGGAAGACATCCTCAACGCCGCTGCATGGGACGGCGTGCCGGCAGGCGATCGCTACCTGTCCGGCGACGTCGCCTTCGAGGCACGCCTGGCCGCAGTGGACCTCTCGCAGGCGGCGGACCAGGGCGCCGACGCGATCCTCGACGCACTGGGCTGAGTCCTTCTTGCCGGCCTGGAACAGGCCGCGCCGGGTTAAAGTCGCCCGGCCCTCCTGATCGCCGCGCCTGACCCCATGAACGCCGTTCCGTCCGCGCAGTCGCTGCGCGAGGCCGCCGACCGCCTAGTCTCGACGCTCGCCGCCCATGCCGACCCCGAGTACCGGCTGACGGTGCTCAAGCGTCTGGTCCGCCGGCTGGGCGAGGACCGGTACCCGGTGTTCCTGCGCCTGCTCGGCGTGGTGGCCGAGAGCGACGACACGCGCGCACAGCGCCTGCTGGCCGACACGATCGGCACCGCGCTGCGCCGGATGGACCTGCCGGGTGGTGCGCTGAGTTCATGGGGTGCGACGCGACTGCCCGACAGCACCGCCCCGGTGTCGGCCAGCGCATTCTCCGGCCAGTTTTTCGGCGGCACCCCGCGACGGCTGCTCGGGCCGGTCGAGTACCTCACCGTCTGGCATCTCCAGCGCACGCAGCGCACCGCGCTGTCGGCCACGACGTTCCGCACCAGCCTGTCGCGCCTGATCGCGCTGCTCAACCAGTCCGAAGACGCGCGCACGCTCTACCCGCAGAAGCTGGCGGTGGATGCGCAGAACGAACTCGAGGGCGCGTACACCCGCGCCACCCGGGAACGGCTGGCGGCGATCGCGGCGGCCTGGAAGGCCGGCCGCACCCCGGACGAGATCGCCCAGGCCGCGCTCGATGCCAGCGGCGCCGACACGCCACACGGTTGGGTCCTGCGCGACCTCTGAACACGCCCGCATTCGCAGGCACCCGTGCTTGTCCGGTCATCGAGCGCCCAGCAAGATGCGCTGTCCGGCCCCGCAGGAAGCCCGCCATGCCCCGTTCCGTCCGTCGCCCCTCCGGCAAGCGCCGCGACCATGTGCGCCTCGCCGGCTGGCTGCTCCCCCTGGTGCTGTGCCTGGCCGCGTGCCAGCGCGATGCCCCCGTCGCGCCGGTGCAGGCGCCCGGCGCCGCGACCCCGGTCGAGGCGGTGGCCGAGTTGACCGCCCACCTGCGCAACGGCGATCTGGCGGCATTCGCCGCCGATGCCAGCACGCCGGATCTGGCGCCGGCCCTGGATGCGGCCTGGCGCGAGGGCCGATCGCGCTGGCCGCTGACGGAACTGCCCCTTGCCGCGCAATTGCCTTCGGTGCTGGCGGCGCTCGACGCCCCGCAGGCCGAGCGGGTCCTGCTGCAGACCTTCAACCGCGAGTTCGCCGGCGCGGAGCGCGAGTTGCGCTCGGCCGCCGCCTCGCTCGGCGCCTTCGCGATCCAGTACCTCGAGCAGGGCGGCGACTTCAGCGACGACGAGCGTGCGCATTACACCCAGCTGGTCGCCGCCGCGAGCGACTGGGCCGGATCGGCACCATTGGCCGACCGCGCCCGCGCGCGGGAGACGATCGCGGCGCTGGTGGCCGCGGCGCGCGAAGGGGGCGCGACCAGCGACCAGGCCCTCGGCGAGGCCGGCATGCAGGCAGGTCTCGCCAGGCTGTCGCCCCTGTTCGTCGCCGGCAAGGCACGGCTGGCGGCCTACGGACTCGACCTGGATGCGACCTTCGACAGCGTCGCCGTGACGCTCGAGCGCCAGACCGGCGACGCCGCGCAGGTGCGGCTGCGCTACACCCTGGCCGGCCGGGACATCGATGCCCGCATCGACGTCGAGCGCCACGACGGCCGCTGGTACGTCAGCGATTTCCTGCGCCACGCCAGACAGGCGGCGACAATGCCGCCTGCGGCCGGTCCGGCCGGTGGGGCCGCCGCTGCGCCGGGTGAGGCCTGAGTGCGCCGGCACCGCGGATGGTCGAGAGCGCTTGGGCATAATGCCGCCGATGCCTGATCAACCGACCCTCCAGTTTCCCGACGGCGCGCCGCAGCGCGACGCCGACCCGCGCACGCCCGGCGAGGCGCCCGTCCGGCCGGCTGCGGCCGATGCGGCGGCGCCCGCGGTCCGGGCCGTGCCGGCGCCGTTGGCCGCGCCGCGGCGCGCCGTGCGTCGCCCATGGTGGATGGGCCTGCTCGGCCGCGTGATGCGGCCGTGGATCGGGCTGAAGGTCGAGCCGCAGGTACCCGAGGCGCTGGTCGACCCGCGACCGGTCTGCTACGTGCTCGAGGACTACGGCCTGTCGAACGCGCTGATCCTCGAGCGCGCCTGCCGGGAAGCCGGCCTGCCCTCGCCGCTGCAGCCGCTGCCCGGCGACCCGCTGGGCCGCAAGCGCGCCTACGTCGCGTTGTCGCGCCGCAACGCCGGCGGCGCGCTGGCGATGGCGACCGGCCAGCCGCAGTCCAAGGCCACGCATTCCGAATCGCTGGCGCGGCTGCTCGAAGCCCATCGCCGCGACCCGGCCCTGGATGTGCAGGTCGTGCCGGTCTCGATCTTCGTCGGGCGCTCACCCGACAAGAACAACGGCTGGTTCGCGGTGCTGTTCTCGGAGAACTGGACCATCGTCGGCCGCTTCCGCCGCCTGCTGGCGATCCTGCTCAATGGTCGCGACACCCTGGTGCGCTTCGCCGAGCCGGTCGACGTGCGCCCGCTGATCGCCGAAGGCCTCGACCCCGAACGCACGGTGCGCAAGCTCTCGCGCGTGCTGCGCACGCATTTCAACCGCGTGCGCGAGGCGATCATCGGGCCGGACCTGTCGACCCGTCGCCTGCTGGTCGACAAGGTGCTGGCCTCGACCGCGGTCAAGGACGCGATCGCCGACCAGGCGCGCCGCGACAACAGCAAGCCCGAGGACGCGTGGAAGAAGGCCCACGCCTACGCCTACGAGATCGCCGCCGACTACTCGCATCCCGTCGTGCGCTCGGCGAGCTACCTGCTGACGACGGTCTGGAACCGGATCTTCCGCGGCGTGCTGGTGCACCACATCGACACGCTGAAGGCCGCCGCGCCGGGACACGAGATCGTCTACGTGCCCAGCCACCGCAGCCACATGGACTACCTGTTGTTGAGCTACCTGCTCTACAACCGCGGCATCGTGCCGCCGCACATCGTCGCCGGCATCAATCTCAACCTGCCGGTGATCGGCACGCTGCTGCGCAAGGGCGGCGCGTTCTTCATCCGCCGCTCGATCCGCGGCAACGCGCTGTATTCGACGGTGCTGGCCGAGTACGTCGCCCAGCTGGTCGCCGGCGGCTATTCGATCGAGTACTTCGTCGAGGGTGGCCGCTCGCGCACCGGCCGTCTGCTCTCGCCCAAGGGCGGCATGGTCTCGATGACGGTGCGCGCCTTCCTGCGCCAGCCCACGCGTCCGGTGCTGTTCCAGCCGATCTACGTCGGCTACGAGAAGCTGATGGAAGGCAACAGCTACCTCGACGAACTCTCGGGCAAGGCCAAGAAGAAGGAATCGATCTGGCAGCTGCTGTGGGGCATTCCGCAGGTGCTGCGCTCGAACTACGGCCAGGTGGTGGTGAACTTCGGCGAGCCGATCGCGCTGGCCGACGTGCTGCTCGAGCACGCGACCGGCTGGGACGGCAACGCCGTCGCCGACAGCGAACGGCCCGAGTGGCTGTCGCGCACCGTCGACGTCATCGCCGAGAAGATCAACGTCAACATCAACCGCGCCGCCGACGTCAATCCGATCAACCTGCTGGCGCTCGCCCTGCTGTCCACGCCCAAGCACGCGATGGGCGAGGCCGACCTGCTCGCGCAGATCACGCTGTCCAAGCAGCTGCTGGCCGACGTGCCGTATTCGGACCGCGTCACGGTGACGCCGCACACGCCGCAGGAGATCGTCAGGCACGGCGAGGAAATCAACGTCCTCGAACGTGTCACGCATCCGCTGGGCGACGTGTTCCGCGTCGACGACGAGAAGTCGGTGCTGCTGACCTACTTCCGCAACAACGTGCTGCACCTGTTCACCGCGTCGGCCTGGATCGCGTGCTGCTTCCTGCACAACCGCCGCATGAGCCGGCACACGCTGCTGCGCCTGGGCCGGACGATGTATCCGTTCCTGCAGGCCGAGCTGTACCTGCCGTGGGACGAGGACGGTTTCGCCGAGCGCATCGCACTCACGCTGCAGACCTTCGAACGCGAGGCGCTGCTGGAGCGCGTCAGCGACGAGGACGACGGCATCTACGCCCGCAATGCCGGCCAGACCGACGAGGTGTTCCGCCTGCGCGCGCTGAGCCACCCGCTGCAGCAGGCCTTCGAGCGCTACTACATCGCCATCTCGGTGCTGGCCAAGAACGGCCCGGGCACGCTGGGCGCCGGCGAGCTCGAGAGCCTGTGCCAGCTCGCCGCCCAGCGGCTGTCGCTGCTGTACGCGCCGGCCGCGCCGGAGTTCTTCGACAAGTCGCTGTTCCGCGGTTTCATCCAGAAGCTGCGCGAGCTGGGTCTGGTCAAGCTCGACGGCAACAGCAAGCTGGTGTTCGACGACCGCCTCGCGACCCTGGCCAAGGACGCGAAGGTGATCCTGGGCCGCGAACTGCGGCACTCGATCGAGAAGGTCAGCCCGGAAGCGGTGAAGCCGGCGGCGCCGATGGACGCGCTGTCACAGGGCGGATGACGAGCAGCGCCGGGATGACCGGGCGGGCGTCAGCTGCGGGAACCGCTACTCCGCGCTGGAGCATGGTGATCTGCGTGCTTGCGATGATGCCCGTTCCGGCAACACAGGCGGTCGCGGCCGACTTGCAGCCGCAGTGCGACGACAACCGTGCGCTTGTTCACGACATCCTGCAGCGGGAACCCCGTCCCCTGGGCATGGCGATCGCCCTCGACAGCGACTACATGGGGGGCAGACTGCTCCAGTTCCGCACCGACCACGCCCTGGGCCATCCGGCGGGCCTTCCATTCCGGGAGGGGCGCGAGCAAGTGACCTACTACGCCTACTTCGATCGTCGTGTGTGTCAACTGCCGCTGGACGAAGACGTGTGTCCGGAGTTGAAGACCGCGAGAGAGGCGCTTCAATCGAAATCCTACGCCGTGATGCCGAACCGTGTGCTTCGTCCCAACGGCACGTTCCACCCGTCCATCGCGCGATTCCGCGCCAGGGACGGTGACGGAAGCCTGATCAGTATCCAGGCGGCGGCTGGCGAGCATCCGCTGTTCAAGGATGTGTCGGCCGCCTTCTCGAGCATTGCCCGCTGCACCCGCGAAGCAGACCGCGAGGCGTTCCAGTTCTGAGGATCGCACCTGGGCAGGTGGCACATCGCCTGTCGCCTCTGGAGGTGCCTTCTCAGGCCGGCTCGTCGGGAATCAGCTGCGATTCCAGTCGGGCGATGCAGTCCTTGAGCTGCAGCTTGCGCTTCTTCATGCGCTGCAGGGCCAGGACTTCCTGACCCGGAGTGGCCTGGAGTTCGGCGACCGCGGCGTCGAGCGTGCGGTGCTCGGCGCGCAGGCGCATCAGCAGCGCGGCGGGACTGGGGTCGATGTCGGGCGTGTCGGTCGACATGCCGGAAGCTTAGCCCAAGCCCTGCGCGCACCGCTTGGCGCGGCACGGGGGCGCTGCAACAATGCCCTCGCGCCGTGCAGGGGGCCGGCGCGCCGCGACCTTCGAGGCCTGCGGCCCGATCCCCGCGACGCCCCCGCCGCATCGACAAGGAACCAGGATGTCCCTCCGTTCGAACCGCCGCGCCGCCGCGGCTGCCCTCACCACCGCCCTGCTCGGCCTCGCCGCACTCGCCGGCACGTCGCAGGCACTGGCCGCCGACAAGTACGACGGCTTCCTGTGCTGCAACCTGCGCAGCGACGGCAGCTGGATCAGCGACAGCAACTATGCCGAGAACGGCAAGCGCGTGATCCCGGTCGGCACGCCGGCCAGCGTCACCGGCCATGGCCGCCATCGCGTCAACGTCCGCATCGCCGGCGAGCGGCAGGCGATCGGCAACGACTACAGCCGCGATCTCGACCTCGACACCTTCGCCCGCCGTTACGTGGTGACCGAAGACCCGTCGCTGAAGATCGCCGGTTACCCGGCCAGGATCCAGGAGGCGATCAAGCGCGCCAAGATCACGCCCGGGATGACTCGCGAGCAGGTGATCATGGCCCTGGGCTATCCGATCAGCAGCGAGAACCCCGATCTCGACGCGACCCTGTGGCGCTACTGGCTCAGCAGCTTCGCCGAGTTCCAGGTGCAGTTCGACGAGGGCGGCCGCGTGCGCGAGATCACCACCGATCCGAACACCCGCAACCTGGTCTGGCTGGACTGACGCGCCGGCACGGCGTGCGAGGACGACGGGCGCCGCGAGGCGCCCGTCCGCGTTTCGCGCGCGGCGCCACGCCACGCATCCGACGTCTCATGCCAGGACCAGTCCGCCGGCATCGAGATGCAGCCGGTGGGTCGCATCGAGGGCCGCGTGCACGCCCGGGTCGTGGCTGACCACGACCAGCGCACCGGGCCAGGCCCGCAGCATCGCCAACAGTGCATCGACGCTGTCGAAATCCAGATGGCTCGCGGGCTCGTCGAGCAACAGCAGCGGCGCGGCCGGGCGCGCCCACACCGCGGCCCCGACCGCGACCCGCATGCGCTCGCCGCCCGACAGCGCGCCCAGCGGCACGCGCGCGCGTCCGCCACGCAGGCCCAGCAAGGCCAGCCGCGTGGCGACCTCCGATGCTTCGGGGATCTGCACGCGGGCCTGCAGCCAGTCGAGCGCCGGCACGTGCGGCGGCAGCTGCGCCAGGTGCTGGTCGAGCGACTGCACCGGCACGTGCGCCGTGACCGTGCCGTGCGCGAGGCCGCATTTGCCGGCAATCGCGCGCAACAGCGTCGACTTGCCGCTGCCGTTGGCCCCCGTCAGCGCGATGCGCACCGGTCCGCTGCACACCCAGTCCAGCGGCGCGCCGGGGGCCGGTGCGCATGGATGCGCGGCCACGAACGAGAGCACCTGTCGCGCGGCTGGCAACGCGCAGGCCGACGGATCGATGAACTCCGGCGCGCCCGCGTCTTCCATCGCCTCGTGGGCGACGCGCACCGCGGCATCGGCCGCGACCAGGCGCGCGTCGATGCCGGCTTCGGCGCGGCTGCGGCTGCGGTCGGCCCGGTCGGCCCGGTGGTCGAGCAGCAGCGGCGACTGGTTCGCCTCGCGTGCGTCGCGCCGCCCGCGCGCGGCATCGCGCGCCAGACGCGTGCGCGCCGCGGTGGCCGCGCGGCGTACACGCGCGCGCTCGGTCTGCGTCTGCGCCAGCGCCGCGGCTTCCATCGCACGCCGCGTCGACTGTGCCGCGCGCCAGGCCTCGAGACCGCCACCGGTGCGATGCAGGCGGCCCTCGCGCAATTCGACGATGGCGTCGACCGCCTGCAGCCAGACGGGATCGTGGGTCACGACGAGTACCGCGGCCGGGTGCGAGAGCAGCCGATCGCGCCAGCGCAGCGACGCGTCGGCATCGAGGAACGTGCTCGGTTCGTCGAGCAGCAGCAGGTCGGCGCCACTGCGTTGGGCCGCGAGCAGGCGCAGCTGCTGGCACTGGCCACCCGACAGCCGCGACGGATCGGCATCGAGTCCGATCGCCTCCAGCCCGAGGGCGTCGAGCGCGCCGCGCAGCGTGGCTTCGAGCGCCCAGTCGTCGCCGAGCAGGCCGGCGTCTTCGGCATCGCCCTCGCCGGCGAGCAGCCTGCGCAGCGCATCGACGCGCGCGCCCGCGCCGAGCAGGTCGACGACCCGTGGCGGCACGATGTCGACGTGCTGCGGAACGTGGCAGATCCGCGCCGGTGACGCGAGGCACATGCCGCCGCGGGGCGATGCCGCCTCGACGATCATCCGCAGCAGGGTGCTCTTGCCGCTGCCATTGGCGCCCACCAGCGCCACCGGCCCCGGGACGAGCCTGAGTTCGACATCGGAGAACAACGCGCGGCCGTCGTCGAGCACGGCGGACAGATGACGGGCATGGAACACCGGCCGGACGGCATCGGCGTCACGCGCCACGGGCGCGCGGGAAGGGGAACGGGACATGGTGACCTCGCGGATGGCGACTGACGGCACGACCCGGGCAGGCGGGCGTGCGATAGGCGGTGTCAGGCGGCGAGGGTCACGACGGCGGTGCTCCGGGGCGGGCGCGGATGCCCGGCGAGTGCGGCAGTCTAGTCGCCGCGCGGCGAACGCGGCTGAACACCGGCTGCAGGCGCGGGCCGAAGCGTCCGCCCGGTAAACTGGACGCATGAGCACCGTCCTGCCCCTGATCGAACCGCGCTCGCGCCTGCGCGATCCGCGCCGCGCCGCGCACGAATCCCAGAAGCTCGCCAAGCGCCTGCGCCACCAGGTGGGCCGCGCGATCGCCGACTTCGGCATGATCGAGGACGGCGACAAGGTCATGGTGTGCCTGTCCGGCGGCAAGGACAGCTACACGATGCTCGACATCCTGCTGCAGCTGCAGAAGAAGGCGCCGGTGTCGTTCTCGATCACCGCGGTGAACCTGGACCAGAAGCAGCCCGGTTTTCCCGAGCACATCCTGCCGGCGTATCTCGAATCGCTGGGCGTGGATTTCCACATCATCGAGCAGGACACCTATTCGGTCGTCAGCCGGGTGATTCCGGAAGGCAAGACGATGTGCTCGCTGTGCTCGCGCCTACGCCGCGGTGCGCTGTACACCTACGCCGAAGCCCATGGCTTCACCAAGATCGCGTTGGGCCATCATCGCGACGACATGGTCGCGACGTTCTTCCTCAACCTGTTCTTCCACGCCAAGCTCAGCGGCATGCCGCCCAAGCTGCGCAGCGACGACGGCAAGCACGTGGTGATCCGGCCGCTGGCCTACGTCGCCGAGGCCGACATCGTGGCCTATTCCGAAGAACAGGCGTTTCCGATCATTCCCTGCAATCTCTGCGGTTCGCAGGAGAACCTGCAGCGCAAGCAGGTCGGGCTGATGATGCAGCAGTGGGAACGCGACTCGCCCGGCCGCATCGAGACCATCTCGCGTGCGCTGGGCGACATCCGTCCCTCGCAGCTCGCCGATCCGAAGCTGTTCGATTTCCTCTCGCTCGGCGCGTCAATGCCGCAGACACCGCTCGCCGATGCACAGGGCTGGCTGCCCGACGCAGCGTCGTCCAGCGAGGCCTGACGCTCCGATCTTTCTCCGCTCGCCCGCCTCGACGCGGGCGGGCTCTCCGTCTTCCTGTTGCAGGTAATCACGTCCATGTTCTTCCGCAATCTCACCCTGTTCCGCTTCCCCACCAACCTCGACCTGACGGAAATCGACGCGCGCGTGGCCGAATTCCCGCTCAAGCCGGTCGGCCCGCTGGAGATGTCCTCGCACGGCTTCATCTCGCCGCTGGGCCGCGATGCCGACGTCGGCACGCATCGCATCGAAGACGCGATCTGGCTGACCGTCGGTGGCGAGGAAAAGATCCTGCCCGGTCCGGTGGTCAATGAACTGCTGGCGCAGCGCATCGAACAGTTCGAGGAGAAGCAGGGGCGCAAGCCCGGCGGCAAGATGCGCAAGCAGATGAAGGACGATCTGCTGCAGGAACTGATGCCGCGCGCGTTCGTGAAGCCGGTGCGCAGCGATGCGCTGATCGATCTCGAACACGGTGTGGTCGCGGTCAACACCTCCAGCCGCAAGAGCGCCGAGAACCTGGTGTCGAACATCCGCACCGCACTCGGCAGCTTCCCGGCGCTGCCGCTCAATGCCGAAGTCTCGCCGCGCGGCATCATGACCGGCTGGATCGCCGGCGAGCCGCTGCCCGACGGCCTGACCCTGGGCGAGGAATGCGAACTGAAGGATCCGTCCGACCAGGGCGCGATCGTGCGCTGCCAGCGCCAGGACCTGCGCCACGAGGAGATCACGCGCCATCTCGATTCGGGCAAGCAGGTCACCAGGCTCGCGCTGAACCTCGACGACCACGTCTCCTTCGTGCTCGGCGAGGACCTGGTCATCCGCAAGTTCAAGCTGCTCGACGGCGCGCTCGACTCGCTGGAGCACACCGAGAACGACGACATGCGCGCCGAACTCGATGCGCGGTTCGCATTGATGCGCGGCGAATTCAAGCGGCTGTTCACGGTGCTCGAAGGCGCGCTGACGCTGTCGAAGGCCGACTGATTCCGCAACCCGTGGGAACGCGCTCGCGCGCGCTGTGGCGGCACCGTCCATCCCCGTCGCGCGCAAGCGCGCTTCCACAGGAAAACATCGTGCGGCGCGCGCATACAATCCGCACATGCCGTCCCTGTCGCGCCTGTTGACGCGTTCCGCGAAGCCCGCTTCGATCCAGCGCGACTCGCTCCGCGTGACGCTCGAGGACGGCTGCGAGATCGAAGTGCTGCGCGTGCGCGACCCCCGCGCGCGGCGCATCCGCCTGAGCGTCAGCGAACGCGGCGCACGGCTCACGCTGCCGCTGCGCGCTAGCCTCGCGTCGGGCGATGCCTTCCTGCAGCAGCATCGCGCGTGGCTGGCGGCGCAGATCGCCGCACACGGCGAAGCGCTGCCGTTGCAGCGCGGCGTCACCGCGCAGCTGCCGTTGCGTGGCCAATCGCGTCCGCTGCGCTGGGAGTCCGGCCGTTTCAGCCACGTGCGCGAGGACGCCGACGGCGCACTGGTCTTCGTCTCGCCCGACCACGCGGGCCCGACCGCGTTGCAGCGCGCGCTGCGCGAGTTCTACGAGGCGCAGGCGCGCGCCGACATCGGCCGCTGGCTG
>Ga0207842_1000164_pt1 | contig 11351 bp, 9 predicted proteins | sample HigsolmetaGSP19D_FD_184847 | JGI IMG/M metagenome (GOLD analysis project Ga0207842, IMG submission 184847) | High solid enriched microbial communities from the Joint BioEnergy Institute, USA - SP1-9-D (SPAdes) | ecosystem: Engineered > Bioreactor > SSF (Solid state fermentation) > Aerobic >... | reverse complement strand
GCCGTTGACGGCCAGCCCCAGCTCGCCATCGTCGGACAGCAGCGGCTGCGAGCCACCGGCCGGGTCGACGATGGCCAGGCGCTCGTGCACCAGCAGGGCGCCCTCATCGAGGTATACGCCGCTCCAGTCCGGGCCGCGGTGACGCTGCCGCTGCGAGCAGTCCAGCGCGTGCCGGCGCAGGGCCGGAAGATCGTCGCCGGCCTGCAGGCCGAAGATGCCGAAGATTGAACACATGGGAACGCTCCTGTTGTGGGGGGTGTCACGTAGGGGGGATGTTCAACCGGCCACCGGCCCGGAAGGCTGCACCCGGGCACAAAAAAACCCGCATCGGCCGATGCGGGTTGTCTGGTGTCCGGGTGTGGTGCTGTCTATCTACCCAGGGCGCAGTCCCGCATCGGCCGCGCGCGATTATTCGCGCGCACGTTGGTGCGGACAGTGTTGACGGCGGTGGCCAGGGGGTTCGACATGAGCCGACGCTACCGCGCCATGCGGCGCGGTGCAACCGTTGCAGGCGAAAGCATCGGCATGCGGGCGATAATGGGCGTTGTTGTCGACGACCATGAAGGTGACGGATGCGCAGGCATCGACAGGGAACGCGTGCCGCGCTGGCCGCGGTGATGATGCTGGCCGTGCTGGCCGGCTGCCAGCACGGCGTGCCGAAAGCGCATACCCCGGAGCAGCGCAGCGTGCTGGCACGCGGGGATGTGGAGCAGATCACCGCTGTGGCGGCGCAGCTGCAGCTGCAGGGCGACTGGACGGCACTGCACTGGCTTGAATACGGCAGCCGGCGCGTGCCCAGCAGCCACCTGACCACCCGGCTGGAGGTGGAACTGGGCCAGATCTTCGCCAGCGGCCGTACCGATCCATCGGCCTCGCCCTCGCCGCGTGCGCTGGCCAGCGCGCGCCGGCCGCAGCCGCGCAAGGCGCTGCACTGGTTCACCCGGGCGGCCTACCACGGCTCCCCCTATGCCTTTGCCGACCTGCGCCGCTGGCATGGCGAACACGGGCCGACCCTGCTGGAACTGCGCTGGCAGCTGCGCGGGGCGGTCTATCACCGCAGCCTGTACCGCCTGCCGCGGGTGCGCCAGGATGCCCAGCAACCCGGCACCGGCGCCGTGGACCCGCAGCAGTACGCGCACTGGCAGGCGCTGATCGCGCCGCTGCAGCAGGCGGCAGCGGCCGGCGACAGTGAAGCGCAGGTCGATCTGGGTGCCCTGTATGAAGGCGGCGTGGGCGGACTGCCGCGCGATCCGGCGCAGGCGCTGCTGCTGTACCAGCGCGCCGCCAACCAGGGCAACGTCTTCGGCCAGTACTTCGCCGGCCTGCTGCTGGGACGCGGCGCGCCCGGCGTACCCAAAAACGCCGACGCGGCCGCGCCGTGGTTCGCCCGGGCCCATGCACAGCACTTCTATCTGGCGGCACCGTCGTACTGGCAGGAGGCGATCAAGCCGATCGTGTTCAACTTCTCCTCCTGAGCCGTCGCAGCGGTTGCCGGCTCAGGCCAGCAACCGCTCCAGCAACCGCTGGTACAACCCGGGGAGCGCCTCCAGCTCATCCACGCGCACATGCTCATCCACCTGGTGGATGCTGGCATTCACCGGGCCGACCTCGATGCACTGCGCACCCAGCGGGGCGATGAACCGCGCATCGGAGGTGCCGCCGCCGGTGCTCTCTTCCGGCGGCTGGCCGGTGTGTTCTGCAAGCACGGCACGCGCAGCCGCGCGCAGCGGCCCTTCCGGGGTATGGAACGGCTCACCGCTGCGGTGCCAGGCCAGTGTGTACTGCAGCCCGTGCCGGTCCAGCATCGCGGTGATCTCCGCCTCCAAGCGCGGTGCGTTCCAGTGCGGGTTGTAGCGCAGGTTGAAATCCACTTCCAGCACGCCGGGGATCACGTTGCTGGCACCGGTACCGGCGCGCACGTTGGAGATCTGCAGGCTGGTGGCCGGGAAGCTTTCGTAGCCTTCGTCCCACTGCCGCGCGGTCAGTTCGGCCAGCAGCGGCGCCGCCTGGTGGATGGGGTTGCGCGCCTTGTCCGGGTAGGCCACATGCCCCTGCACCCCGTGTACCTGCAGCCTGGCCGACAGGCTGCCGCGCCGGCCCACCCGCAGCAGGTCGCCGAGGGTACGGGTCGAGGACGGCTCGCCGGTGATGCACCAGTCGATGCGCTGGCCGCGCTCGGCGAACAACCGGGCCACGTGGCGCACCCCGTCGATGGCATCGCCTTCCTCGTCGCTGGTCAGCAGCACGGCCAGCGTGCCGCGGTGATCGGGGCAGGCGGCGACGAACTGTTCGGCGGCCACCACGAAGGCGGCCACACTGCCCTTCATGTCGGCACTGCCGCGGCCGTACAGCACGCCCTCGCGGATCTGCGGCTGGAACGGATCGCTCTGCCAGGCCTCGCGTGGGCCGGGCGGCACCACGTCGGTATGGCCGAGCAGCACCAGCACCGGCCCGCCGCTGCCATGGGTGGCCCACAGGTTGTCGACCTCACCCAGGCGCAGGTGTTCGCACTGGAACCCGGCCGCCTGCAGGCGCTGGCCGATCAGGGCCTGGCAGCCAGCATCATCGGGCGTCACCGACGGCCGCGCGATCAGCTCGCAGGCCAGCGCCAGCACATCGCTCATGCCGGGCCCACGCCGAAGCGCGCCTTGAATCCGTTGTCACTGAAGCCCTGGCTGACCGTACCGTCGGCGGTGACCACCACCGGCCGCTTGATCAGCTGCGGGTGCTCGCGCAGCAGCAGTTTCCATTCCGCGTCCGAGGCGGCCGCCCTGCGCTGCTCCGGCAGTTGCCGCCAGGTCGTGGAGGCACGGTTGACCAGCGCCGACAGGCCCCCCAGCTGGGCGGCCCAGTCCAGCAGCTGTTCCGGGCTGGGCGGCGTGTCGCGGTAATCCACGAAGGTATGCGGCACGCCGAAGCGGTCCAGCCACTTCAGCGCCTTTTTGCAGGTGTCGCAGTTCTTCAATCCATACACGGTGGTGGTCATGCGCGCCCCTCAGTCGGCCAGGCCGCGCAGCAGGTCGTTGACGCTGGTCTTGCTGCGCGTGCGCGCGTCCACCTGCTTGACGATCACCGCGCAGTACAGCGAATGCGTACCGTCCTTGCTCGGCAGCGAGCCGGACACCACCACGCTGTACGGCGGAATGTAGCCGTAGGTGATCTCGCCCGTGGCGCGGTTGTAGATGCGCGTGCTCTGGCTCAGGAACACCCCCATGCCGATCACGCTGTGGTGGCCGACCACCACCCCTTCCACCACTTCCGAGCGCGCACCGATGAAACAGTGGTCCTCGATGATGGTCGGGCTGGCCTGCAGCGGCTCGAGCACGCCGCCGATGCCGGCACCGCCGGACAGATGGCAATGCTGGCCGATCTGCGCGCACGAGCCCACCGTGGCCCAGGTGTCGACCATGGTGCCCTCGCCCACGTAGGCACCGATGTTGGTGAAGCTGGGCATCAGCACCACGTCCTTGCCGAAGTACGTGCCGCGGCGGGCGATGGCGCCCGGTACCACGCGTACGCCGCCACGGCGGAACTTCGCCTCATCGTAGCCGGCAAAACGCGATTCGACCTTGTCCCAGAACGGCGCCGGACGGGCGTCGACCACCGCCATGTCGTTGACCCGGAAGTACAGCAGCACCGCCTTCTTCAACCACTCGTTGACCTTCCAGCCACCGTGGCCGTCCGGCTCGGCCACGCGGAACTCACCGCTCTCCAGGCCGTCGATGACGCGGTTCACCAGCGGCCGCGTGGAGCCTTCCAGCTCGTGCAGGGTCAGCGTGGCGCGCCGCTCGAACGCACTTTCGATGCCGAAACGCAGCTCTTCCACGCCCGGCCCCGGCGGCTTGCGCAGCGACTTGCGGGCAATGGTCTCGGCGCGGGTCTTCTCGGCCGGCACCGTGCGGCGCACGGCGGTCTTCTTCACCGCCTTCTTCGCCGCGGTTCCCACTGCCTTGGTGGCTGTAGCCTTGGTAGCTGCGGCCTTGGCGGTGCCGGCCTTGGGGGCTGCGGCCTTGGTGGCTGCCGCCTTCTTCGGCTGCGGCGAGGTCTTCTTGGTCGGCTTGCTAGCCATCAGCGTGTATCTCCGGCGTTTCTGTCAGGGTCCAGGCAGGACAGCATCGCCTCCTGCAGCTGCTGCCTGGCGGTTTCGGTCAGGGGGAGGTCGTGCTCATCAGTGATCACGAAGGTGTCTTCGGCGCGCTCGCCAAAGGTGGCGATGCGCGCATCGTGCACGCGCAGGCCCTGGTTGCGCAGCACATGGGCCACATCGGCGAGCAGGCCGGGGCGGTCCGGCGCGACCAGGCTGAACCGGGTACCCGGGTTCTCGCCGGCCTGGTCACGGAACTCGATGCGCGGGGCGAAGCGGAAATGCCGCAGCTGCCGGGGAATCGCCCGCCGCGAGGGACGCAGGCGGGTCAGGTCGCCGGCCAGGGCCTCACGCAGCGCCGCTTCCAGCCGCAGCGCATCGCCATCGGCAAAACTGTCGGCCGGGCTGACCTCGAAGGTATCGAAGATGTTGCCGGCCGGACCATCCAGCACCCGCGCGCGGTGGATGCCATAGCCCTTGCGGTCCAGGGTCATCACGATGGCGGCGAACAGGCCATCGCGGTCGGGCGAATGCACGAACACTTCCAGCGCCGGGTCGTCCACGCTGATCGGCCGCACCTTCACCAGCACCTGGCCCTGCCGCACCGGCACCAGGGCCGCCGCCTGCCAGGCCAGCTGCTCCGGGCGCAGCCGGATGAAACCTTCGTCGGGCATCACCGCGAACTGGCGTTCGATGGTGGCATCGTCGTAGCCACGCTCGCGCACCAGTGCGCGCACGGTTTCGCGCGCCTCGGCCACACGTTCGGCCGCAGGCAGCGGCGGCTCCAGTCCCTCGCGCAGCGCACGCCGGGTGGCGAAGTACAGATCGGCCAGCAGCCGGTCCTTCCAGGCATTCCAGAGCTTGGGGCTGGTCCCGGCGATATCGGCACAGGTGAGCAGGTACAGGTAGTCCAGCCGGTCGCGGCTGGCCACCAGGGTGGCGAAGCGGTGGATCACCTCCGGGTCGGAGATGTCCTGCTTCTGCGCGGTCACCGACATGCGCAGGTGCTGTTCCACCAGCCAGGCCACCAGGTCGGTATCGGCCGCGACCAGCCCCATCGCCTCGCAGAAGGCCCGGGCCTCCACCGCTCCCAGCTCGGAATGGTCCCCGCCACGGCCCTTGGCGATGTCATGGAACAGACCCGCCAGCAGCAGCAGTTCCGGCTTGCGCAGGCGCGGCCAGACCTCGCGCGCGATGGAGAAGCGCTCGTCCGCGCGGCTGCTGGCGAACTGGCCGATGTTCCGCAGCACCATCATCGTGTGCTGGTCCACGGTGTAGACATGGAACAGGTCGAACTGCATACGGCCGCTGACCTGGGCGAAGGTGGGGATCCACTGCCCCAGCACCCCCAGGCGGGCCATGCGCGAAAGTGAATCCACCGGCCGCTGCCCGCGCAGCAGCTGCAAAAACTGCTGCCGCGCGCGCGGTTCGGCCTGGTCGAACGATGGCAGCTGCGGCAGCGACTCGGCCAGCGCGCGCGCGGTCAACGAATGCAGCCCGCGCACCTGCGGATTGTTGGCCCAGCTGGCGAACAGCGCGAACACCTGGCCGATGTCATCTTCGGGCCACTGCGCCTCGTTGGCCGCCAGGTACCCGCGCCGCAGCGAGAAGCCCACGGTCAGCGCTTCCGGCACCGCCTCGCCGTCGAACTGTTCCTCGAAGCGCTGCAGCAGGCGGTCGCTGATCCGCCGGACCACCGAGGCGGCGCGGTAGAAGCCCTGCATCATCTTTTCCACGCCCAGGCTTTCGCTGTCGTCCTGGAAGCCCAGATGGGCGGCCAGCGTCTTCTGGTAGTCGAAGCGCAGCCGCTCTTCCGGTCGCCGCGCCACCAGGTGCAGTCCATAGCGCAGCCGCGCCAGCACCGCACGCTCGCGCATGAGCGCGGCCGCTTCATCCGCGCCCAGGTGCCCCAGCCCGACCAGCGCCTCCAGATCGCGCACGCCGAAGGCGCGCAGCGCCATCCAGCCCAGCGTATTGAGATCACGCAGTCCGCCGGGGCCATCCTTCAGGTCCGGCTCCAGGTTGTCGGCGGTATCGCCGAAGCGTTCATGCCGCGCGCGCAGCTCCTCCAGCTTGGCCATGAAGAACGCGCGGGGCGGCCACAGCACGCCATCATCGATCGTCTGCCGCAGGGCCCGCCGTGCGTTGTCATCGGCCGCCACCGGGCGCGCCTCGATCAGTGCGGTCACCACCGTCTGGTCGGCGGCCGCCTGGTGGCACTGCTGCAGGGAGCGCACCGCATGGCTCACCGGCAGGCCGCAGTCCCACAGCAGCGCGAACAGCCGCGAAAGCGCCTGTTCGCTGCGCAGCTGGGCAGCGGTTTCACCCAGCACCAGCACATCGATGTCCGAATGCGGGAACAGCTCGCCGCGCCCGTACCCGCCCACCGCGAACAGGGCCAGGCCGCTGTCGGCGGGCAGGCAGCGCTGCCACACCAGGCGGATCAGATGATCGGCCGCGCGTGCGCGCAGCGCCAGCAGACGCTCGATGTGGTCGCCCTGGTCGAAGCGGCGGTGCAGCCGGGCGTCGGCCTGCTGCAGCGCCTGCCGCGCGGCCGCTGCCCAGTCGGCATCACTGGCCGAGGCGTCCGGCGTGTCCAGCAACGACCCCGCCGGCAGCACGGTCAACCGACCTGCGATTCGCCGGGCGACAGCGTCAGCACGTCCACGCCGGTCTCGGTCACGGCCACCATGTGCTCCCACTGGGCCGACAGCTTGCGGTCCTTGGTCACCACGGTCCAGCCATCGGGCAACACCTTGTTGTAGCGGGTGCCCTCGTTGATCATCGGTTCGATGGTGAAGGTCATGCCCGGCTGCAGCACCAGGCCCTGCCCGGGCCGGCCGTAGTGCACCACCTGCGGCTCGTCATGGTAGACCTTGCCAATGCCATGGCCGCAGTACTCGCGCACCACGCTGAAGCGCTCGCTTTCGGCATAGCTCTGGATGGCATGGCCGATGTCGCCCAGGGTCGCCCCCGGCCGCACCGCGCGGATGCCGCGCCACATGGCCTCGTAGGTGGCATCGACCAGGCGCTTGGCCATCACCGACGGGGTGCCGACGAAGTACATGCGGCTGGTATCGCCGTGCCAGCCATCCTTGATCACGGTCACATCGATGTTGACGATGTCCCCGTCCTTGAGCACCTTGGCCTCGCTGGGAATGCCATGGCAGATCACGTTGTTGACCGAGGTGCACACGCTCTTGGGGAAGCCGCGGTAGCCGACGTTGGCCGGCACCACCTTCTGCACGTTGACGATATGGTCATGGCAGATGCGGTCCAGCTCCTCGGTGGTGACACCGGGCTTGACGAAAGGGGTGACGATGTCGAGCACTTCGCTGGCCAGGCGCCCGGCCTCGCGCATCATCTCGATTTCCTGCGGGGTTTTCAGATTTACGCTCATGCCGGCCATTATCGCCGATCCGGGCACCAAACTGAACGGATGGCCGCCCCCTCCGACAGCCGGCGTTGTCGCCGGACCGGCCTGTTCCGGCGGCACGCGCCGGGGCCATTTGCGCCCGGGCCGACCGTGGCGCTATACTCGACCGGATCACCTGCCGCCAGCGTGCGCGGGTGAGCCGTCCACACCGGACGTCACCGGTGAATCCACACCTGTTGCCCCCATCCGTGCCGGGGTGCTCCGCAAGGAGTTCGGCCACGGAGGCGACAGGGAAGCCCAACCCCGGAACCATCCGCGCTTTCACACCTCCCGCCTACCCATTCCGCGGGCGCAAGCGCCGGTTCCCACCAGGAGTAACAGCAATGCCCCAGATCACCATGCGCCAGATGCTGGAAGCCGGCGTCCACTTCGGCCACCAGACCCGCTACTGGAACCCGAAGATGGCCCCGTACATCTTCGGTGCCCGCGGCAAGATCCACATCATCAACCTGGAAAAGACCGTCCCGCTGTTCAACGATGCGATGAACTTCATCTCCTCGATTGCCCAGAAGCGCGGCACCATCCTGTTCCTGGGCACCAAGCGCAGCGCCCGCGAGTCCATCCGCGAGGAAGCCGAGCGTTGCGGCATGCCGTTCATGAACCAGCGCTGGCTGGGTGGCACCCTGACCAACTTCCGTACCGTGAAGCAGTCGGTTGCCCGCCTGAAGGAACTGGAAGCCGGTGAAACCGACGGCTCGTTCGAGAAGCTGGTCAAGCACGAAGTGCTGGGCCTGCGCCGCGAGCGCGACAAGCTGGAAGCCTCGCTGGGCGGCATCAAGGACATGAACCGTCTGCCGGACGCGATCTTCGTGATCGACATCGGCCACGAAGACATCGCCATCAAGGAAGCCAAGAAGCTCGGCATTCCGGTGATCGCCGTGGTCGATACCAACTACAACCCGGAGCTGGTGGACTACGCGATCCCGGGCAACGACGACGCCATCCGTGCCGTGCAGCTGTACGCCCGCGCCGCCGCCGACGCCGTGCTGGAAGGCAAGGCCGCTGCGCCGCACGCCGCCACCGTGCGTGAGGAAGAGTTCGCCGAAGGCGCCGCCGCTGAAGGCGAAGACGCCAAGCCGGCCCGCCGCGCACCGGCCAAGAAGGCTGCCGCCAAGAAGTCCGACGACGCCCAGGCCTGATCCAGGCCACCGCCGGGGCGCACTGCGCCCTGGCGGGCTGCACCCTGCCACTGCGGGTGACAGCACCCTGTCATATGGGCCGGCCACGCTGCCGGCCCAACCCCTTTCTTTCGTGAGGTAATCCCATGGAAATCACTGCTTCCCTGGTCAAGGAACTGCGCGAGCGCACCGGCGCCGGCATGATGGAATGCAAGAAGGCACTCAGCGAGTCCGGCGGCAACATCGATGCCGCTGCCGAGCTGCTGCGCAAGTCCGGCGCTGCCAAGGCCGACAAGAAGGCTGACCGCGTGGCCGCTGAAGGCCGCCTGGGCCTGGCCCAGCTCGACGGCAAGGCCGTGCTGGTCGAAGTCAACTCGGAAACCGACTTCGTTGCCAACGATTCCAACTTCAAGAGCTTCGTCGATGCCGTGGCTGCCGCCGCGCTGTCGTCCGGCGCCGCCGATGTGGACGCACTGAAGGCCGTCACCCTGGCCTCCGGCGAGACCGTCGAGGAAGCCCGCGCGCTGGCCGTGCAGAAGCTGGGTGAGAACATCCAGATCCGCCGCATCGCCCGCGTGGACGGCAACAACACCGTTGGCGCCTACGTGCACACCAACGGCAAGGTGGGCGTGCTGGTCGACCTGGCCGGTGGCGATGCCGACCTGGCCCGTGGCCTGGCCATGCACGTTGCCGCGCTGAAGCCGCCGCACAACAAGGCCGCTGACGTGCCGGCCGCCTTCGTGGAGAAGGAAAAGGAAATCGAACTGGCCAAGATGACCGAAAAGGACAAGGCCAAGCCGGCCGAAATCCTGGAAAAGATCATCAGCGGCAAGCTCAACAAGATCGTCAGCGAAGTGACCCTGTACGGCCAGAGCTACGTGCTGGACGCCGACAAGACCGTCGAGCAGGTGGTCAAGGCCGCCGGCGCCGACGTGGTTGGTTTCCAGCTGCTGGTCGTGGGCGAAGGCATCGAGAAGGTGGTGGAAGACTACGCCGCTGAAGTTGCCAAGGCGATGCAGGGCTGAACCCAGCCACCGCTTCGCACAACGCACAGGAAGGAGACCGCGCGATGCGCGGTCTCTTTTTTTTTGCGCGCTGCCCGATGCATCACCCGCGCTTTGCGTTATCGCCCATTCAAGTTGATACTCGAACCTGCCTGCGGACGCGTAACGCACACGGTGTCACGCAGAACGTGACACACCGCACGACCCCGCCCAACGAAATGAACGACCCGACATGCCTCCCGAGCTGACTGCTGTGCTGGCGCTCTGCCGCAACCTTCCTTCGCCGCCCGGCATTGCCCTGCGCGTGATCGAGCTGGCACAGGATCCGGAAGCCGACCTGAGCGCTGCCGCGGACATCATCGGCATCGACATGGGCCTGAGCGCACGCATGCTGCGCATCGCCAATTCCCCGCTGTACGCCAGCCGCCGCCGCGTGGACAACCTGGGCCAGGCACTCACGATGCTCGGGCTCAACGCCACCCTCAGCCTGGCACTGGGCCTGACCGTGACCGAGGGCCTCGCCGCCAGCGACGACAAGGAGGGCCACGACCTGCGCGAGCGCGCCTGGCGTCGCAGCATCCTCAGCGCGCTGGCCGCCAGCCTGCTCGGCCAGGCCCGCGGCGTGCGCCGGCTGGAGGAACTCATGCTGGCCGGCCTGCTGCAGGACATCGGCATCCTGGCGCTGTGCCAGGTGCAGCCGGAAACCTACCTGCCCCTGCTGCGGCAGGCCGGCGACAACGCCGCGCTGATCGCCCTGGAGCGCGAACACCTGCAGTGCACACATGCCGATGTCGGCGCGTGGATGGCTGAACAGTGGGCCCTGCCCCGCTACCTGCAGGAGGCCATCGCCCACAGCGAAGGCGACACCAGCGATGACATCTTCCTGGCCTGCGTGCAGCTCTCCGGCGCGGTGGCCGACATCTGGCTGGACAGCGATGCCGACGCCGCCCGCGAGCGGGCGCTGGACAAGGTGCACCAGCGCCTGCAGCTGGACAGTGCGCGCCTGGACCAGGTCCTGGCCGGGATCCATGAAGCGCTGCCGTCCATCGCCAGCCTGTTCGAAACCTCGCTGCTGTCGCCGGCACGGGTGAACGTGCTGGTGGAGCATGCGCAGGAGCTGGCCACGCTGCGCAGCCTGCGCCAGGCGCAGGACGTGGACAACGCCAACCGGCGCGCGGAAGAGTCCGAGGCGCGGGCCAACCGGATGGCCGAACAGGCCCACCGCGACGCGCTGACCGGCGTGCTCAACCGTCGCCAGCTGGAAGCGGTGCTGGAAGAACAGTTCCAGCGTGCCAGCCGCCACGGCTGGCCGCTGTCGGTGGCCTTCATCGACCTGGACGACTTCAAGAAGATCAATGATGCCCACGGCCACCTCACCGGCGATGAGGTCCTGCGCGAGTTCGCCCTGAAACTGCAGTCCGAACTGCGCAGCACCGATACGGTTGCCCGCTTCGGCGGGGAGGAATTCATCGCCCTGCTGCCCAATACCACCGAGGAGGCCGCACTGGACGTGGTGCGCCGGGTTCTGGCCAACATCGTCAGCACGCCGATGGCCATGCTCGACAGCGGGCCGCTGTTCGTCACCTTCTCCGCCGGGGTCGCCACCCAGGGCGGCTACGAACGCTTCGATGACGTGCAGGCCCTGCTGCGCGCGGCCGATGATGTGCTGTACCGCTCCAAGAGCCTGGGGCGCAACCGGGTGATCGCGC
>Ga0207842_1000163_pt1 | contig 11374 bp, 10 predicted proteins | sample HigsolmetaGSP19D_FD_184847 | JGI IMG/M metagenome (GOLD analysis project Ga0207842, IMG submission 184847) | High solid enriched microbial communities from the Joint BioEnergy Institute, USA - SP1-9-D (SPAdes) | ecosystem: Engineered > Bioreactor > SSF (Solid state fermentation) > Aerobic >... | reverse complement strand
TCGGCATCGTCACCTGTCTGGCGCTGATCCTGAACCTGTTGATCGTGGTCGCGGTGATGTCGCTGTTCGGGGCCACGATGTCGCTGCCCGGCTTCGCCGGTCTGGCGCTGTCGATCGGCCTGTCGGTCGACGCCAACGTGCTGATCAACGAGCGCATACGCGAAGAGTTGCGGGCGGGCATGCCGCCCAAGGCGGCGATCGTCACCGGCTACGAGAAGGCGTCGGACACGATCTTCGACTCCAACCTCACCGGTATCATCGCGGGCATCGCGCTGTATGCCTTCGGCACCGGTCCGCTGCAGGGCTTCGCGGTCACGTTGATCATCGGCATCGTCGCGTCCATGTTCACGGCCATCGTCGTGTCGCGTGCGCTGGTGACGCTGATCTACGCGCCGCGCAAGAAGCTCAAGTCCCTGGCGATCTGACGGGAGAGACCCCATGAAAATTTTCCCGTTGACCCTCGTCCCGGCGAACACCCGCATCGATTTCATGCGGTACCGGCACATCTTCATCACCATCGCGCTGCTGGCGTTCGTCGGCGCCTTCGCCGTCATCGGCCTGAAGGGCTTCAACTTCGCGCTCGATTTCACCGGCGGCACCGCGGTGAACGTCCGTTTCGAGAATCCGGTCAGCGTCGACGACGTCCGCGAGCGTCTGGAAGCGGCCGACATCGAGAACGCGCAGGTGCAGACCTTCGGCAGCGGCAACGACCTGCTGATCCGGGTGCGTGCCGCCGAGGACATCGCGCACATCGACGACAATGCCGAACTCGCCCAGCATGTGCTGGAAGCCGCGACGACGGCCGACAATCCCGGCCGCATCCTGAGCACCGAGTCGATCGGTGCGCAGGTCTCGGGCGACCTGCGCAAGAACGCCATCTACGCGGCGATCTTCGTGCTGGTGGGCTTCCTGCTGTACATCAGCTTCCGCTTCGAGTGGAAGTTCGCCGTGGTCGCCAGCGTCACGACACTGTTCGACGTGGCAGTGGTCGCGGGCCTGTTCGCGTTGACCGGTCGCGAGTTCGACCTGACCGTGCTGGCCGGCCTGCTGTCGGTCATGGGCTTTTCGATCAACGACACCATCGTGGTCTTCGACCGCGTGCGCGAGAACTTCCGCGGCGTGCGTGCCGAGCCGCTGGAGATCTTCAACCGGTCGATCAACCAGACGCTCTCGCGCACCATCATCACCTCGCTGGTGTTCTTCCTGTCGGTCCTCGCCCTGTTCCTCTATGGCGGTGGTTCGCTCGAAGGCCTGGCGCTGACCCAGATGCTGGGCGCGGTGGTGGCGACGTTGTCGTCGATCCTCATCGCCTGTCCGCTGCTGACCTACGGCGTGCTCAAGGTGACCAAGCAGGACCTGCTGCCCAAGGCACGGGACGAGGCGGCGCTCGAGCGTCGCCCCTGATCCGCAGGCGGTCTCGCAAGACTGGAAAAGCCGCGCGCGAGCGCGGCTTTTTCGTGGTCGAAGATCCGGACCGTTCCGTCACCGGACGGTCGTAGGATGGGTAGAGCGCAGCGAAACCCATCGTTGCGATTTCCCGCGCCTGCGACGACAACCAACGGAACCGCAGGACGTCCAGGCAGCGCTGTCGCACATGCGATCTTCGATGATCGCCTCCGAGCGCGCATCCATGGCGATGACGGATTCCGCCACGCTCGACCCGTCTGCGGTGCCGCAAGCGCAGAAGGCCGCGCAATGCGCGGCCTTCCTGGACAACGGTGAAGCTTCGCGTCTTACGCGAATTCTTTCGCGTAACCCGAATCGACCAGCGCCTTCTGCAGCGGCTCGACGATGCGCACGTTGCCGGCGACGATCTCGCGGCCACCGGCGAAGGCGACGTTCATCGGGCCGGTGGTGCGGCCCTTGAAGTCGCTGATGCGGCCACCGGCCTCGCGCACCAGCAGCACGCCCGCGGCGATGTCCCAGGGATGCACGCCGGCCTCGAAGTATCCGTCGCTGCGGCCCGCGGCCACGTAGGCCAGGTCCAGCGCGGCCGAACCGGTGCGCCGGACGTCCTCGGCCGATTCGAGCAGGGTCTCGATCGCACGCAGCTGCGCACCGACGCGCTTGCGCTCGCGGGGGGCGAAACCGGTGCCGAGGATCGCGCCGTTGAGTTCCTTGCGCTCGGACACGCGGATGCGGCGCTCGTTGAGCTGCGCGCCGGCGCCGCGGGTGGCGGTGAACAGCTCGTTGCGCAGCGGGTCGAAGATCACGCCGTGCAGCGGTTCGGCGCCCTCGACCAGCGCGATCGACACGCACCAGTGGGGAAAGCCACGCAGGTAGTTGCTGGTGCCGTCGAGCGGGTCGATGACCCAGGTGTAGCGGCTCGGGCCGCCGCGACCCGGCTTGGCCCCGCCTTCCTCGCCGAGCACCGCGTACTCGGGGTAGGCGCGGCGCAGTTCCTTGACGATCGCCTCTTCGGCGAGGCCGTCGACTTCGCTCGCGTAGTCGTGGCGCGCCTTCTCGACGACGTTGAGCGCATCGAGCTTGTGCATGTTGCGCAACAGGACGCCACCGCCGGCGCGCGCCGCCTTGACCATGACGTTGACAGCAGGTTGAAGCATCGCGGACGACTCCGGGCGCGGGCAGGATCGAGGGGAGAAAGAGCGGTGCCGGCGCTTGGCCGGTCGGGCAGTTTACCATTCGCGCCATGCAAGCGCCCCTGAATCCCGAGCCCGCAACCGTCACCGCCGCTGCCGACGGCCCCGCCGACCGCATCCGCATCGTGCTGGTGGGGACCCAGCATCCGGGCAACATCGGCTCGGCGGCGCGCGCGATCAAGACCATGGGCCTGCACCGGCTGGTTTTGGTGGCGCCGCAGAAGTTCCCCCACGCCGAGGCCGATGCGATGGCGGCCGGTGCCGACGACATCCTGGCCCACGCGGCGCGGTTCGACACGCTGGCCGAGGCGGTCGCCGATTGCCGGCTGGTGCTGGGGTGCACGGCGCGCAGCCGCCGCGTGCAGCTGCGCGAGCTGCGGCCGCGCGACGCCGCCGCGTCCGCGCATGCGCAAGCGGTCGCGGGGGCCGAGGTGGCACTGGTGTTCGGCCGCGAGCGCACGGGCCTGGACAACGAGGAGCTGCAGCTCTGCCACGCCGCAGTGCACATCCCGGCCAATCCGGACTACAGCTCGCTCAACCTCGCCGCGGCCGTGCAGGTGCTCAGCTACGAACTGCGCCTGGCCCTGCTGGGCGAGGGCGACATCGCATCCGCGGCGATCGCGCCGGTCAATCCGGAGGCGGTGCCGCATGCCGAGCTGGAAGGGTTCTTCGGGCAGTTGGCCGAGACCCTGGACGCGATCGATTTCCACAAGGGCCGGGCGCCGGAGTCGGCGATGCGCAAGCTGCGCCGGCTGTTCGTGCGGACGGGCCTGGACGAGAAGGAAGTCCGGCTGCTGCGCGGGATCCTGGCCGATGCCCAGCGCATGGCGCGGCTGGCGGGCGAGCGGAACACCGGTTGAGGCCCGTTTTCGGCTAGGCTTTGGGCTTCGTCCCCGCCGCCCGGACACTTCTTGGACCTGCGCCCCTTTCTCGGCTGGTTGATGTCGGGCGTGCTGTCCGCGCTGCTGGTGGCGTTTCCGGCACAGGCCGCCGAGCCACGCAACGTCCTGGTGCTCGGACGCATCAGCGACGACCCCAAGGCCCATTACGAGCAGCTCAAGCCGCTGCTCGACTACGTGGTGGCGCGGATGGGCGATGTCGGCATCACCGAAGGCCGCATCCTGATGGCGCGCGACGTCCAGCAGATGCAGAGCTACCTGCGCCGCGGTCGCGTGGACTGGGTGACCGAGACCGCCAGCGGCGCGATGCTGCTCGAGGCCCGCGCCGGCGCGCGCACGCTGCTGCTGACCGAGCGCAACGGCGTCAGCCGCTACCACACGGTGTACTTCGCCCGGCGCGACAGCGGCATCCGTTCGCTGGAGGACCTGCGCGGTCGCAGCATCGTCTTCCAGAACCGCCAGTCGACCAGCGCGTACTTCGTGCCCGCGGCCGAACTGCTGGACCGGCACATGAAGCTCGAGATCCTGCTCTCGCCGCGCGATGCGCCCGAGGCCAACTCGGTGGGCTACCTGTTCGCCCGCTCCGAACTCAACATCTCCTCGTGGGTGCACAAGCGGCTCGTCGACGCGGGCGCGATGAGCAACCTGGACTGGGAGAGCACGCGCCGGGTGCCGCCGTCGTTCAAGCGCGACTTCGAGATCTTCCGCGAGACGCCTCCTTTCCCGCGCGCGCTCGAGATGGTCCGCGGCGACCTCGATCCCCGCGTCGCGGCCCGGCTGCGCGAGGTGCTCGCGCAGGCGAGTACCGACCCGGCGGCCGCGGACGCGATGCGCCAGTTCTTCCGCACCACCGCGTTCCTGCCGGTGGATGCGCAGACCCGCGCCGAGCTGGACGTGCTGCGCACGGGCGCCGTGCGCGTCGTGGCGGACGTGGAATGAAGCTGCGCAATTCGCTGCAGGCGATGTTCCTGGCGCTGGTCGGCACGGCGATGGTCGTCGGCCTGGTGTCGGTGGCGCTGGTGCTGCAGCAGCAACAGCAGGCGCAGCGGCAGATCCTCACGCTGAGCCAGCGGTCGATGCACGCGCTGGCCTCGCAGCGGCTGCTGCTGCGCGGGGAGGCGGTGTCGGCACAGGTCGCCGAGGCGCTGGTCAATCCGCTGTACTACTTCGACCTGGAGGCGATCGGCGCGACCGTCGGCAACGTGCTGCGGCAGCCCGACGTCGGCTATGTGATCGTCTACGACGCGGAGGGCAACATCGTCCACGACGGCAGTCGTGACATCGAGCGCTACGGCCAGCGCATGGACGACCCGTTCGCGCTGGAAGTGGTCGCCGCGACCGCGCAGCACATGCAGAGCGACGGCAATGTACTCGACGTCTCGATGCCGATCCGCATCGGCGACCAGCGTCTGGGCGGGGTGCGGATCGGCTACTCGCTCGCGACGGCACGCCAGGACGAGGACGCGATGGCGGCGGCGATGCAGGCGCGGCTGGACGAGATCGCGCGGCGGCAGCTGATCTCGGTCGGCCTGCTGCTCGCGCTCCTGCTCGCGCTGGGCGCGACGGTCGCCGCGCTGCTGCAGCGACGGCTGGTCCGGCCCGTGCGGCGCCTGGCCGAGGCCGCGCAGCAGATCGAATCGGGCAACTACGACGTCGTCGTGCCGGCTGACGACCGGCGCGACGAGATCGGCGACCTGGTGCGCGCCTTCGACCGCATGCGCGACGGTATCGCGCGGCACGACCGCGACATCCGCCGCATGGCCTATACCGATTCGCTGACCGGGCTGGCCAACCGCCTGGCGCTGCGCGAGTCGCTCGACCGGCGCCTGCTCGCGATGCAGGGGGCCGCCGGCCGGCTGGCCCTGCTGTTCGCGGACGTGGACGATTTCAAGCGCGTCAACGACACGCTGGGCCACGATGCCGGCGACGCGGCCCTGATCCAGTTCACCGCCCGCATCGACGCCGCGGTGCGCGAGTTCGACGTGGCCGATGCGCTGCTCGCGCGCTTCGGCGGTGACGAGTTCGTGGTGCTGCTGCAGCTTCCCGAGAGCAGCCCGCGCGACCTGCGCGCCGTGGCCGCCGAGCTGGCCACGCGCCTGGTGGAGGAAGTGGCGCGCCCGATCGAGATCGAGGGGCGCCGCGTGTTCCTCGGCATCTCGATCGGCATCACGCTGTTTCCCGACGATGCGCCCAGCGCGGCGATGCTGCTCAAGAACGGCGACATCGCGATGTACCAGGCCAAGCTCGCGGGCAAGAACGGCCACCGGTTCTACAGTCTGGCGATGGACCAGGCCGTCGAGCGGCGCATGCAGCTCGAGCACGAGCTGCGCGGTGCCTGGGACCGTGGCGAGCTGAGCCTGGTCTACCAGCCGGTCGTGCGGATGTCGGACCGGGCACTGGTGGGCGTGGAGGCGCTGCTGCGCTGGCAGCATCCGGAGTTCGGCGACGTCGCGCCGCCGGTGTTCATCGACGTGGCCGAGCAGAGCGGCCTGATCGACGTCATCGGGCCTCAGGTGCTGCAGGCCGCGTGCGTGGAGGCGCGCGGCTGGCAATCGCGCCATCGCGCGGCCGCCGAGCTGTTCGTGGCAGTGAACGTCTCGCCCCGGCAGCTGCGCGGCGGCGGCTTCGCCACCGAAGTCGAAGCGGCGCTGCAGGCCTCGGGGCTGTCGCCGCGGCACTTGCACCTGGAGCTCACCGAGACGGCGGTGATCGGCGACGAAGCGCGCATCGGCCAGCTGCTGGGCGCGCTGCGCACCCTGGGCGTGAAGATCTGGCTGGACGATTTCGGTACCGGCTTCTCCGGACTGAGCCACCTGCGCCGCGTGCCGGTGGACGGGGTGAAGATCGACCGCAGCTTCGTCGCCGACGTGCTGCGCGATCCCGACGATCTGGCACTGACGACGGCGGTCATCTCGATGGCGCATTCGATCGGCATCACCGTCGTCGCCGAGGGCGTCGAGAAGGAAGGCCAGTACGAGGTGTTGCGCGACCGTGGATGCGATCTCGGCCAGGGGTTCTGGCTGGGCGTGCCGATGGATGCGAAGGCCTTCGGCGCGCTGCTGGGCTGAGGCGGGCGGACCGCGCGTGCCCCACCGCGACGATCAGAAAATTCTCACGTTTCCGGCCACAGGCGGCGCGCTATGCTCGCGCTCCGGTGCGTGCATGGATTCGCAGTGGCCGACTGGTCTCCACTCGAACTGTTCTGTCTGCTGGCCGGCCTCGTGGTCTGGGCCGTGGCGGGCATCGCGTGCATCCGGCTGGTCCTGGCGCACCGGCGCGCGTGGCCCCCCGATGCGGAGATGCGCACCGTGCAGTCGTCCGGGGTGCTGCCATTGCACGCGCGCCTCGCGGCGCTGGACGCGCTGCTCGACGACGGCCGGATCGACCCGGCCGAGTACGCGGCCCGTCGCAGCGACCTGTTGACCGGGCCGGCCTAGAAGACGCGTCCGAGCCAGTCCCCCGCGGCGGTGGCGAGCGCGCCGCTGAGCACCCCGAAGACGCCGATCGCGACCGCACCGCCTGCCCACGCCCACAGCATCAGGGCGCCATCGCGCTCGAGCAGGGCGAGTGCATAGGCCAGCAGCAGCAGGCCGAACACGTAATTGGTGAACGGAATCGGCAGCGCGAGCAGCACGCCGAGCAGCACCAGCAGCAGGCCGGTGAACATGGCCGCCGCCCGGTGGTCGAGCACGCCGGGCATGCGCGGGCGGCTGAACCGCTCCAGGCGGCGCAGCCAGGGCTCGAGCACGATCTCGAATCGCTGCACCGCGCTGCGATGCGGTCCGCGTTCGGCCAGCCAGCGTGGCAGCCAAGGCTTGCGCAGGCCGATCAGCAACTGCGCCCCGACCAGCACCACCAGCGGCCCGCCGATCGCGCCGCCCACGCCGGGAATCGGGATGAAGGCGGGCAGGGTGGCCACGAACAGCATCATGCCGAACACCCGTTTGCCCAGCCCGATCAGCAGGTCGGCGAAGCGCAGCTGGTCGCCCGGATCGCCGAGCGCCATCGCCGCGAGCAGCTCGCGCGTGCTCGCCTCCTCGCGCGCGGCCGGATCATGCATCGTCCGGACCCGACTCCGACCCGGCATGGCGCTGCAGCAGCAGCTTGTCGACCCGCGGTCCATCGAGATCGACGATCTCGATACGCCAGCCGTTCCAGTCGAAGTGCTCGGCGACATTGGGAATGCGACCGAAGCGGGCGATGGTCATGCCGGCCGCGGTGTGGAAGATGTGCTCGTCCTCGCCCGGCAGCTCGCCGCCGCCCAGCAACTCGCGCAGGGTCTCCACGGGCAGGGTGCCGTCGACGAGCAGGGAACCGTCGTCGCGCTGGACCACCAGCGGCGTTGCGTCGAGCCCGCTGCTCTGGGTGCGGCCGATCACCGCTTCCATCACGTCGTTGACGGTCACCATGCCGGTGATGTCGCCGTACTCGTCGACCACCAGCGCCAGCGACTGCTGGTTCTCGCGCAGGATCTCCAGCAGCTTCATCGCCGGGGTCGATTCGGAGACGAACAGCGGTTCGCGCAGATACTTGAAGAGGTCGAACTCCTGCTTCTCCAGCCGGTCGATCAGCGACTTGATCTCCAGCACGCCGACCACGTCGGCGTCGCTGCCGCGGAACACCGGATAGCGGGAGTACGGCGTCTGCCGCATCTCGGCCAGGTTGTCCTCGAAGCCGGCGGCGATGTCGAGCCATGCGATGCGCGTGCGCGGTGTCATCAGGCTTTCCGCATCGCGGTCGCCGAGCGTGAGCACCCGGTTGACCATGTTGCGCTCGTCGGCATCGATCACGCCCTGCTCGTGGCCTTCGCTGACCAGCATGCGGATCTCTTCTTCGGAGACCTGCGCCGCCTCGGTCTTGTCCAAGCGCAGCAGCTTCAGCAGCCCGCGCACGCTGGCGCTGAGCAGCCAGACCGCCGGCGTGGCGATGCGGGAGAGCCAGTGCATCGGCACCGCCACCAGCGAGGCGAGACGCTCGGGCGCCAGCAGGGCCAGGCGCTTGGGCAGCAGTTCGCCGAAGACGATGGTCAGGAACGTGATCAGGCTGACGGCCAGCACGGTGCCGACCGTCGCGGCATAGCTGCCCAGGATGGGCAGGCTGGCGGCGAGCCAGGAGCCGATCAGGTTGCCGAGCGCATCGCCGCCGAGCATGCCGGTCAGCACGCCGATCAGGGTGATGCCCACCTGCACGGTGGAGAGGAAACGCTCGGGGTGTTCGGCCAGCTCCAGCGCGGTGCGGGCGGCGCGGTGCTCGGTCGCCATCTGTTTCAGTCGCGGCTTGCGCGAGGTGACGACCGACATCTCCGACAGCGCGAAGAACGCGTTGCAGGCGATCAGTGCCAGGACGATGAGGATCAGTTCGAGCATCGGGCCGGGCCTCCTGCCGGGGCAACGATGCAGGGCATCGGGAGGGACGGCGGCGATTGCGTCGCACGCGGCGGCGCGGGGGGCGGTCTAGAGTCGTCTTCCATCTGGAATATGAACAGCGCAGGGGGCGCGCGGGGACTATAGCAGTCCGTCGCGTGACGGCCGCGGCAGCCCGCCATCGGCCGGCAGCCGTGCGCGGATGTCATTGAACCGTCATAATTCGCGCCTTGCGCAGAGCGCCCGGCCCGGGCGCGCGATCCAAAGGCGTCCCGGCATGTTCTCCCTGCAAACCATCTTCGGCCAAGGCAACCAGTTCTACACGCTGCTCGAGGAGGCCGCCGTGGCCGCCCACGACAGCGCCGTGGCCCTGCACGCGATGCTCCGCGAGTCGGACCGCCAGCCCGCGCTCGACGCATTCAAGCTGGCGCGCATGCGCGAGCGCGAGGCGTCCGACAAGATCAGCCAGGCCCTGGTGGACAGCTTCATCACCCCGATTGAGCGCGAGGACATCGAGGCGCTGGGTTCGGCGCTTTACAAGATTCCCAAGCAAATCGAGAAGTTCGCCGATCGCTACTCGCTGGCGACGCGCCACCTCGAACACATCGACTTCGCGCCCCGCGCGGCGATGCTCGAGCAGGCCTCGGCGGTGGTGGTGAAGATGGTCAAGACCTTGCGCAGCATGAAGCTCGAGCCGATGAAGGCGCTCAACGACGAGCTGCGCGCGCTGGAGAACGAGGCCGACCGGCTGATGCTCGAACTCTACCGCGACATCTATTCGGGCAAGCTCGAGCCGCTGCAGATGTTCCTGCTCAAGGAATTCTTCGAGATCCTCGAAAAGGCGATCGACCGCTGCCGCGAGGCCGGCGTGGTCGCCTACGAGATCGTGCTCAAGAATTCCTGACGGGCGCTCATCATGCTGACCCTCGTGCTGATCGTGGTCGCGACCGCGCTGGTGTTCGAATACATCAACGGGTTCCACGACACCGCCAACTCGATCGCGACCGTCGTCGCCACCAAGGTGCTCTCGCCGATGCAGGCGGTGGGCCTGGCCGCATCGATGAACCTGATCGGCGCGCTGATGGGCACGGCGGTCGCCAAGACCATTTCCTCGGGCCTGATCGACGCCGGCGTCATCGACGTCGGCTCGCAGCTGATCCTGTGCGCGCTGCTGGGCGGCATCGTCTGGAACCTGATCACCTGGTGGTGGGGCCTGCCGTCGTCGTCGTCGCATGCGTTGATCGGCGGCCTGATCGGCGCCGCGCTGGCCGCGGCCTCGAACAATCTCGACGTGGTGATCTGGTCGGAACCGGCCGAGCCGATCTGGCGCAGCGCCGGCGTGCTGTGGAAGGTCGTCGTACCGATGGTGAGTTCGCCGGTGCTCGGCTTCGCCGCAGGCTTTTTCCTGATGGGCGTGCTGTTCTTCGTGATCTCGATGATGGCGCGCAGCGGCGGGTTACTCGCCCGCATCGCGCGGCCGCGCTGGGTCAACAGCGTGTTCGGCAAGGCGCAGATCGTCAGCGCCGCGGGCATGGGCTTCGCGCACGGCATGAACGATGCGCAGAAGACGATGGGCATCGTCGCGCTGACCCTGGTCAGCGCGCAAAGCGTCGGCACGCTGGACAACCTGCCGGGCTGGCTGGCGTTCCTGCATCCCTCGGAGACCGCGCTGGCGAACGGCGACATCGACCTGTGGATCAAGATCACCTGCGCCGTGGTGATGGCCGCCGGTACCGCCGCCGGCGGCTGGCGCATCATCAAGACGCTGGGTCACAAGCTGGTCAAGCTGCACCCGATCCACGGCTTCGCCGCGGAGACGAGCGCCGCGTCGGTGATCCTCGGCGCCTCGTCGCTGGGCATTCCGGTGTCGACGACCCACAACATCTCCTCGGCGATCATGGGCGTGGGCACGGCCAAGCGCCTCAACGCGATCAAGTGGTCGGTCGTGAACAAGATGATTTGGGCGTGGATCCTGACGATCCCGATGTCGGGCGGCATTGCCTACGGCCTGTTCCGGATGTTCCACCACTTCGGCTGGGTGTGATCTCGGCCTCAGGCAGGTCGGTACCGCTGGGCGTTGCGCGAAAGCCACCCGGCTTCGGAAACAGCGTTGCGCCGTCCCGAAGCTGCGCCTCGGCTCGGCAGCACGCGTTGTTGCGCAACGCTCCCCCGGCCCGGCGTAGCAAGCCGGGCGTTCGCGACGGCTGCGCGGCAGTGCCGCGCGAGCAGCCGCTGCTCACCCATGGCTGACCCGCTGCCGTGGGCCATCCATGGCCCGCTCTGCGCAACCCCCGGCCGACACAACGCGCTGCGGCGTCAATGTCATGGCCTTTTTCGAGCGAGCAATGCGTGTCGCTTGTAACGAAGGCACGCACTGGAAGCTCGAGGCAGCGGGCTGGCGTCCGGAAGCCGCGCCGAGCGCGCCACGGGTGAGTCCGGTCTGCTTGCGCGGCATGCCGCGCGACCGGGCGAACGCCGGGCATGCTTTGCCCGGCCGGACCGCGACGCGGCC
>Ga0207842_1000162_pt1 | contig 11379 bp, 6 predicted proteins | sample HigsolmetaGSP19D_FD_184847 | JGI IMG/M metagenome (GOLD analysis project Ga0207842, IMG submission 184847) | High solid enriched microbial communities from the Joint BioEnergy Institute, USA - SP1-9-D (SPAdes) | ecosystem: Engineered > Bioreactor > SSF (Solid state fermentation) > Aerobic >... | reverse complement strand
GGGTCAGACACCGGGCGTCAGCGGCGAAGCCATCCGGACCGAGCGCGAGACGGTCGAAGGCTTCGGTCTGGTCCGCGCCTTTCCCGACCAGCGCGACGGCGCGCTGTCGCTGGCGCTGGAGTTTTCGGAAAGTCTGGTCGGCACCCAGGATTTCGATGCGCTGGTGACCTTCACCGACGGCTCCGCCCGCGAGGGCAGCTGGACGCTCGACGACGACGGCAAGGTCCTGCGCTTCCCGCACGTCGAGGCCAACCGCGATTACACGCTGCGGATTTCCGGCAAGCTCGCCTCGGTCGGGGGCGACACGCTGGGCGCGGACGTCGAGCGCAAGGTGTTCACCGGCGAACTCGACCCGGTGGTCGGCTTCGCCTCGCAGGGCAGCGTACTGCCGGCAAAGGAATCGCGCGGTCTGCCGATTGTCTCGATCAATGTCGAGGAAGTGGACGTCGAGTTCCTGCGTGTCGACGACGCATCGCTCCCGGCCTTCCTGACCCAGTACCAGCGCGGCGGTCGTCGCGGCAGCTGGGAACTCGACAACCGCTGGGGCGAGAACACGCCGCTGTCGAAGCTGGCCAAGCCGGTCTACGTCAACCGCTTCGCCATCGACGGCGCACGCAACGAACGCGTGCTGACCTATCTGCCCCTGCAGGACATCCGCGAGCTGCAGCAGCCGGGCCTGTACTTCGCGGTGATGAAGCAGGCCGGCGCATTCGCGGACCAGTACGAAACCGCGTTCTTCACCGTCAGCGACATCGGCCTGCACGCGCGCGCCTACGGCGAGAAGCTGTTCGTGCACACGGCTTCGCTGCAGAGCGGCGCGCCGATCGGCAGCGCCGAGATCCGCGTGCTCGATGCGAAGGGCGCGCCGGTCTACCGCGCCAGCACCGATGCGAAGGGCAACGCGATGCTGGATTACACGCTGGACGCCGGCCACGTGCTGGTCGCCAGTCGTGCCAGCGACATCTCGCTGCTGCCCTTCAACCAGCCCGCGCTGGACCTGTCGGAATTCGCCGTCAGCGGCCGCGAGCAGGCGTGGTTCGACGTCTTCGCCTGGTCGGGCCGCGATCTCTACCGCCCCGGTGAAACCGTGCGCGTGTCGGCGCTGCTGCGCGACCAGGACGGGCGCCCGGTCGCGGCGAAGGATGGCCGTTCGCAAACGTTGTTCGCGCGCCTGCGCCAGCCCGACGGCAAGACCTTCTTCGAGACGCGGGTCGAGCCGGGCGAGGGCGGCTATTTCCGTTTCGAGCGTGAGATCCCGGTCGACGCACCCACAGGAAGGTGGCGCGTCGAGTTCCGCACCGATCCCGCCGCGCGCGAGGCGGTGCAGGGCATGACGCTGCGCATCGAGGAATTTCTGCCCGAGCGCATGAAGCTGGACCTCGACGCACAGGCGATGCTGCGCCCGGGCGAGCCGCTGAAGCTCCAGGCGACCGGCGCGTACCTCTACGGCGCGCCGGCCAGCGGCAACCGCTTCACCGCGCGTCTCGCGCTGGCCGTCGAACGCTCGCCGGTCGAAGGCCTGCCGGGCTTCGTGTTCGGCGATGCCACGGTGGATCTGCCGCGCGAGGCCAAGGATGTCGCCGAGGGCAGCTTCGACGCGCAAGGCCGCTTCAATGTCGACATCCCGCTGCCCGAGGAAGCGAAGCCGACGACGCCGATCGCCGCGATCGTGTCCGGCAGCCTGTACGAGAGCGGCGGCCGCAGCGTCAACCGCACGCTCAAGCGCGTGCTGTGGCCGGCCGATGCGCTGGTCGGCGTGCGCCCGCTGTTCGAACCCGACGACGGCGCGGACCCCAACACCCACGCGCGTTTCGAGCTCGTGCGCGTCGGCGCCGACGGCAAGCCGCGACCGCAGGCGGGGCTCAAGGTCTCGCTGATCCGCGAGCACCGCGACTACCACTGGCGCAACGACGACGCCGGCTGGCGCTACGAGTTCACCCGTCGCTTCGAGACGGTCGAAACGCGCACGCTCGATGCCGGCAGCGATGCCACCCGCTTCGATTTCCCGGTGGAGTGGGGCGAGTACCGCATCGACGTCGAGGACCCGGCGACGAAGCTGGTCTCGCGCTACCCCTTCCGCGCCGGCTGGAGCTGGGACGACGGCAACCGCGGCCTCGATGCGCGCCCCGACAAGGTCAAGGTCGCACTCGACAAGGCGGGCTATCGCGCGGGCGACACGATGCGCGTCACGGTGACGCCGCCGCACCCGGGCAAGGGCCTGCTGATGGTCGAAAGCGACCGCATGCTCTATCTGCACGAGATCGATGCCAGGCCGGGCAGCACGTTCGACATCCCGGTCACCGAGGACTGGGAGCGCCACGATGTCTACGTGACCGCGCTGGTGTTCCGCGGCGGCAGCGCCACCAGCACGGTCACGCCGGCGCGCGCGGTCGGCGTGGCGCATGTGCCGATGGAGCGGCGCGAACGACGTGTCGCGGTCGGCATCAAGGCGCCCGAGCTGGTCCGGCCGGAAGGCCCGATGCGCGTCACCGTGGCCGCACCCGACCTCGCGGGTCAAGAGGCCTGGGTCACCGTGTCGGCGGTCGATGTCGGCATCCTCAACATCACCCGGTTCCCGGTACCCGACGCGTGGAAGCACTTCTTCGCGCAGCGCCGCTTCGGCGTGGACGCCTACGATCTCTACGGCCGCGTGATCGAAAGCTTCGAAGGTGGCACCGCGCGCCTGCGTTTCGGTGGCGACGCGCCGCTGGCCGCGCTGCCGCAGGCGCGACGCCCCACCGCGCGCGTGCAGACCGTCGATCTGTTCGCAGGCCCGGTGAAGCTCGACGCGCAGGGCAACGCGCGCATTCCCCTGCAATTGCCCGACTTCAACGGCACCCTGCGCGTGTCCGCGCTGGTCTGGTCGGCCGATCGCTACGGCAGTCGCGATGTCGAGACCGTGGTACGCGCGCCGCTGGTCGCCGAGGCCAGCATGCCGCGGGTCATGGCGCCGGGCGACCGCAGCACGGTGACGCTGGACCTGAGCAATTTCAGCGGTCGTGCCGGCAGCTTCGACGTGCGCGTCGATGGGGTCGGACCGCTGGCGGTGGAGGGCGGCGCGCGCAAGGTGGACCTCGCCGTCGACGGCAAGACGACCTTGAGCTTCCCGCTGGTCGCGCAGGAAGGCTATTCGGTCGCCAAGGTGCGCGTGCGCGTCGACGGCGCCGGCATCAAGGTCGACCGCAGCTACGACCTGCCGGTGCGCGCGGCGTGGCCGGCAGTGCTGCGTTCGAGCACGCGCGTGCTCGACGGCAGTACGCCGGTGACCCTGGATACGGGGCTGATGGACGGCCTGATGGCTGGCTCGGTCAACGCGCGTTTCACCGTCAGCGCCCTGCCGCCGATCCCGTTCGCGTCCGCGATCGCCGGCGCACTGGCGTATCCCTATGGCTGCGCCGAGCAGACCACCAGCCGCGGCTACGCGGCGCTGCAGCTCGACGCTGACACGGTGTCGATGCTCGGAATCCGGGGCGTGGATGCGACGAAGCGGCGGCAGTTCGTCGAGGCCGCGTTCGGGCGGCTGGCCTCGATGCAGGTCGGGACCGGGCACTTCTCGATGTGGGGGGGCGACGGCTACGTCAATCCGATGCTCACCCCGTACATCGTCGAGTTCCTGCTCGATGCGCGCGACGCGGGCTTCGCCGTGCCCGACGCGGTGCTGCAGAAATCGCTCGAGCGTCTGGGCGAGGACCTGCTGTCGGGCGGCAACGAATTCTACGGGCAGGACGAGCGCGACCATCTGCGCTTCGCCTACCGCGCCTATGCCGGCTACGTGCTCGCCCGCGTGAACCGGGCGCCGCTCGGCACGCTGCGTGCGATGTGGGACAACGAGCGTGGCAAGTCCCGCACCGGACTGCCGCTCGTGCACCTGGGTCTTGCCCTGTCGTTGCAGGGCGACAGGACGCGCGGCGAACGCGCGGTGCAGGCCGGCTTCGATTTCCGCGGCGATCGCCCGGGCTATCTCTGGGACTACGGCACGTCGTTGCGCGATGCCTCGCTGATGATCGCGCTGACCCACGAGCGCGGCATCGCGAAGCCCGCGTTCGATGCACGCGCGGTCGACATCGGCCGCGAGGTCGACGTGCGCCGCGATCGCGGCTGGATGTACCTGAGCACGCAGGAACAGATCGCACTCGCGCGCCTGGGGCGTGCGCTCTCGTCCGACCAGCGCAAGCGCGTCGGCGGCACGCTGCGCGAAGGCGATGTGGACGAGGCGGTGCCGGCCGCCACGCTCGTCGGCCGCGCCTACGACGAGGCTGGCCTGCGCCGCGGCGTGCGCTTCACCCCGAAGGGCGAGCCGCCGATGTACGCGAGCATCGATGTCGCCGGCGTGCCGCGCACCGCGCCCGCCGCGGACGCCAGCGTGCTCAAGGTCGAGCGCAGGCTCTACGCCACCGACGGCAGGCCGTGGACGCCGGGGCCGCTGAAGGAGGGCGAGGCGCTGATCGTCGCGGTCTCCGTGGTCGCCGATCGCGACATGCCCGACGCGCTGCTGACCGACCTGCTGCCGGCCGGGCTGGAAGTCGAGAACTTCAACCTGTCCGATGCGAAGCAGTGGGCGGACGTCGTCGTCGACGGCATCCAGATCACCGAGCGCGGCAGCGCGGCAACGGTGCAGCACGAGGAGTACCGCGACGACCGCTATGTCGCCGCGCTCAAGCTCGACAGCGGCCGTACCGCGCGGGTGTTCTACCTCGTGCGCGCGGTCAGCCCGGGCAGCTACACCGCGCCGCCGCCGCTGGTCGAGGACATGTATCGCCCGCAGCTGCGTGGCGTGGGCACCTCGGTGCCGGCGCGGATCACGGTGGTGCAGCCATGAGCGGGCTGGGCTCGGCGGCAGCACGCCCGGCATCGTCGGATGTCATGGTGGAGACGGCCTGCGTCTCCATCGCATAGGTCGCGCCTCGGCGTGACGGACGGCGCCGTGCGATCGCACGACCTCAAGACACGCACGGTGCGCACGTGGCGCACCGTTGCGCCGTGGCTGCGCTGGAGTGCCGTTGCCGTCCTGCTGACGCTGCTCGCGCTCGATCTGGTCTTTCCACCCCAGTTGCCCGCGCGCGCCGACACCAGCGCCGTGGTCGTCGCGCGCGACGGCACACCGCTGCGCGCGTTTGCCGATGCCGATGGCGTGTGGCGGCATCCGGCGACGCCGCAGAGCGTGTCGCCGCTGTACCTGCAGGCGCTGCTGGGCTACGAGGACCGCTGGTTCCGGCGCCATCCGGGCATCAATCCGCCGGCGATGGGACGGGCCGCGTGGCAATGGCTGCGCGGCGGCCGCATCGTGTCGGGCGGCTCGACGCTGACGATGCAGGTCGCGCGCATCCTCGACCCGCAGCCGCGTGGCCGCACGCTGCACGGCAAGCTCGTGCAGATGCTGCGGGCGCTGCAGCTCGAAGTGCATCTGTCGAAGGACGAGATCCTGACGCTGTACCTGGAGCGCGCGCCGTTCGGCGGCACCATCGAGGGTGTCGAGGCGGCGAGCTGGGCCTACCTCGGCAAACCGGCCGCGCAGCTGTCGCATGCGGAAAGCGCGTTGCTCGCGGTGCTGCCGCAGGCGCCGAGCCGGCTGCGGCCGGATCGGGAACCGGAGGCCGCGCGCGCGGCACGCGACAAGGTGCTCGATCGCATGGCCGCGCTCGGCGTCTGGTCGCGTGCCGACGTCGACGATGCCAAGGTCGAAGCGGTGGTCGCGCGCAGCCTGCGCGCGCCCCTGCATGCCGCGCTGCTCGCGCAGCGCCTGCGCGAGCAGGCGCCGCAGGCCTCGCGCATCACCTCGACGATCGACATCGATCTGCAGCGCGTGCTCGAACAGCGCGTCGCCGGCTACTTCGCGCAGTTGCCCGAGCGCACCTCGGCCGCGCTGCTGGTCGTCGACAATGCCACGCTCGAAGCGCGCGCCTACGTCGGTTCGGTCGCGTTCGGCGATCGCGCACGGCTCGGCCATGTCGACATGGTCCGCGCGTGGCGCTCGCCCGGCTCGACCCTCAAGCCGTTTCTCTACGGCATCGCGCTCGACGACGGCCTGATCCACTCGGGCAGCCTGCTGGTCGACGCACCGCAGTCCTTCGATGGTTATCGACCGGGCAACTTCGACGCGGCCTTCAACGGGCCGGTCGGTGCGGACGATGCGCTGCGGCTGTCGCTCAACGTGCCGGCCGTCGATTTGCTCGATCGCGTCGGACCGGCACGCTTCGCGGCGCGCCTCGACAATGCCGGCGTCACGCTGCGCTTCCCGCGTGGCGCCACGCCGAACCTGTCGTTGATCCTCGGCGGCACCGGCGCGACGCTCGAACAGCTCGTCGGGGCGCACGCGGCCCTGCAGCGCGGCGGCATCGCCGGCCGGGTGCGGTTGACGCCGGAAGCGCCGCTGGTCGAGCGACGGCTGATGTCGCCGGGCGCGGCGTGGATCGTGCGCGAGATCCTCGAATCGAATCCGCGCCCGGGGGAACGCGCCGACACCTTCGACACCGGCACGCGCCCGCGCGTGGCATGGAAGACGGGCACCAGCTACGGCTATCGCGATGCCTGGGCGATCGGCGGCACGCGGCGCTACACCGTCGGCGTCTGGGTGGGGCGGCCGGACGGTACGCCGCTGCCCGGCCAGTACGGTGCGGTCACCGCGCTGCCGCTGCTGTTGGAGACCGTCGACAGCCTGCCGCGCGAACGCGGCGATGCGGTGCGCTCGCCACCGCCTCGCAACGTGCGCGAAGTCGCGATCTGCTGGCCGCTGGGCACCCTGGCCGACGAGCAGAACCCGTCGCTGTGCCAGCGTCGCCGCGACGCCTGGACGCTGGACGGCAACGTACCGCCGACCTTCGCCGAGCGCGATGCGCGGCGCTGGGGCAATGGGCGCGTGCGCTTCGACGTGGACGCGGCGACCGGCTTGCGGCTGTCGGCCGACTGCACGGCACCACATATCCGCCTGTCCCGCGAGATCGCACGCTGGCCCGCGCTCGCGTCCCCATGGCTGCCGACCGCGTCGCGTCAGGCGTCGCGGCTGCCGGCCCTGTCACCGGACTGCGCGCCGGACGGTCGCGATGCGGCCGAGGCGCTGCACATCGAGGGCGTGTCGCCGGGCACGCTGCTCGCGCGCCCGCCCAACAGTCCGCATGGCGTGCGCCTGCAACTGCGCGCACTCGGCAGCGATGGGCGCGTGCAGTGGCTGCTCGACGGCCGCTGGATCGGCGAGACGCGTGGCACGCAGTGGCTGCGGCACGAATTCGACACGCCGGGTGCGCATGCGCTGACCGCACTGGCGGACGACGGCGCATGGCGGCGTGTGGAGTTCCGGTTGGCGGAGTCGCGCTGAGCGCAAGGCGAGGCGCTGGTTCCCGGCCTTCGCCGGCATGACGTGTCGTCCGATGTCGCGACGACCTCGTCACCCCGGCCAGCTCCGGGGTCCAGCGACTTCAGGAACGCGGGACCGCCGGCAAACGGATCAAGCCAGATTTGCCAGCACATGCTCCGCCGACGACACCCTGTACTCGCCGGGTGCCTCGACGAACAGCTGCTTGACCACGCCGTCCTCGGCGTAAAGCGCGAATCGCTTCGCCCGCAGTCCCATGCCATAGGCGCTGGCGTCCATTTCCAGGCCCATCGCCTTGACCAGGTCGCCATTGCCGTCCGACACCATCTGCAGGCCGTCCGGCACGCCGACGCTCTCGCCCCAGGCCTGCATCACGAAGGGGTCGTTGACGGCGATGCAGATCACGTCGATGCCGCGCTTGCGGAAGTCCTCGAAGCGCTCGACGAAACCCGGCAGGTGATGCTCCGAACAGGTCGGCGTGAACGCGCCGGGCACCGCGAACAGCACGACCTGCTTGCCGAAGAACAGGGTCGGGGTATCGACAACGCGCACCCCGTCGTGGATGTGCTTGAGGGCGACCTCGGGGATCGTGTCGCCGATCTGGATGGACATGGACTGCTCGCAAGGGAGGATGAACGGATTCTATCCGCTCGCCCCGTGAGGACGCTTGAAAGGAGCGAGGGCGCGCCCAGATTCCGGCCATCGCGGCGCCCGTGCCGCCCCTGACAAGGAGTGACTTCCATGCGTAACGAAGCCCTGCGTCCGCTCGCCCACCAGCCGGCCCGCCACGAGCGTCCCAGCCTCCACGACGAGATGCGGCAGCTGCTCACCCATTTCGTCAACGGTGACGCGACCGACAGTTCGTCGGTCGTCACCAGCCAGTGGACGCCGCGCGTGGACATCCGCGAAGAGCGCGACCGTTTCGTGATCCTGGCCGACCTGCCGGGCATCGACCCGGCGGACGTCGAAGTGTGGATGGACAAGGGCGTGCTCAGCCTCAAGGGCGAGCGCAAGCCGCTGGTGGGCGAAGGTGCCGACGGCGAGTCCGGCGAGGTGCGGTTCTCGCGCGTGGAGCGCAGCACCGGGCGCTTCCATCGCCGCTTCACGCTGCCCGACAGCGCGGACGCGGATGGCGTGACCGCCAGCGGCTACAACGGCGTGCTGGAAATCAGCATTCCCAAGCGTCCGGAAACGACGCCGCGCCGCATCGAGGTCGGTGCGGCGTCGGGCGCCGGCACCCGCCAGTAAGGTCGCACCCCCGCGGTCGTGCGAATGCCGGCCGCGGGTTCCACGACGGGGCCACGGCCTGCGGGTATCCTGCGGGCCGTCGCCGTTTGTGGCGTTCCATTGGGCCGCGGGCTGCGCGCCCGCATCGGACAGAGACGCATGCAGTTCAAGGACTACTACGGAATTCTCGGTGTCGAACCGAACGCCGGCGATGCGGAGATCAAGACCGCGTACCGCCGCCTCGCGCGCAAGTACCACCCGGACGTCAGCAAGGAGGCGGGCGCGGAGGACGCGTTCAAGTCGGTTAACGAAGCCTACGAAGCGTTGCGCGATCCGGAGAAGCGCAAGGCCTACGACGGCCTGCGCGCGCGCGGCTATCGACCGGGCGACGAGGTGCAACCGCAAGCGGGTGGCTACGGTGGCGGTCCGGGCGGCGTCGACTTCGACGAGATCTTCGCCGGCGGTGGCGCCGGTGGCGGTTTCAGCGATTTCTTCGAGCAGATGTTCGGCCGGCGCGCCGGCAGCGGCTACGGTGGCGCCCAGCACGGCCGTGGCGGTCCGCAACCGCGCGGCGATACGCGCGCGCGGCTGGCGGTGAACCTGGAGACGATCTACCGCGGTGACAGCGTGCGCGTGCCGGTGATGGGCAAGACCTTCGAGGTCAGGATTCCGCGCGGCATCAGGCCTGGACAGGTCGTGCGCCTGCCGCGACAGGGCCAGCACGGCGGCGATCTGCTGCTCGAAATCGAGTATGCCGCCCACCCGGACTTCGAAGTCGACGGCCGCAACATCATCCATACGCTTCCCGTCGCGCCGTGGGATGCAGCGCTCGGTGCCACGGTGAGCGTGGCGACCCTGGGCGGTCCGGTGGAGCTCAAGATCCCCGCCAGTTCCGAGGCCGGCCGCAAGTTGCGCCTGCGGGGGCGCGGCCTCCCGGGTAGCGGCGGTGCGCCCGATGGCGACCAGATCGTCGAGCTGGAAATCCAGGCGCCGGTCGCACACGACATGAAACAGGTCGCGGCCTACGAGGCGCTGCGGGATGCGTTCGTGGTGAAGTAAGCGGGTCTGCTCGAACCGGCAGGCCGCCCGTTGTTCCCACCCGATCTCGGGGACGTCGTCCCAGCGTATGCCGGCGATGCGTCCCCAGGAGCGGGAGGCGGGTCAGCCGGCTTGATTCTGTCTTCGGCAAGAGGCAGCGAAGATCGAAACCGGCCGAGCGTGATTGGACATGCGCCTGCAGTAGGACACCGGAGCGCACCGTCTTGCAACGTCACGCCAGACGGCGACAATTCAAGCCGCCGGCGTCGCCTCGCCGCCGATCGTCTTGAGGATCGCGTCGGAGAGCTCCACTTCGCTGAAAGGCTTGGTGAGATAGGCCTTCGCGCCCTGGCGCATGCCCCAGACGCGATCGGTGTCCTGGTCCTTGGTGGTCACCAGGATCACCGGGATGTGCGCGGTCGTCGGCTCGCGCGTGATCGAGCGCGTCGCCTGGAACCCGTTGAGGTTGGGCATCACCACATCCATCAGGATCAGGTCCGGCAGTTCGCGCTTGGCCGCCTCGACACCTGCCTGGCCGTCTTCCGCGGTCAGCGCTTCATGCCCGAGCTTCTCCACGATGCGCCGGATGCCCAGCAGCTGGGACGGCGAATCGTCAACGATCAGGATGCGTGCCATCGGTTCCCCCTCGAGATGACATCGGATTCTAGCGACGCATTCAGGCACCGCAACCTCGACCGGTCTCAAAGCGTGACGAGCGTCCGGCCGAGCGAATCACCGGCGAGCATCGTGTCGAACGTGCCAGGCAGGTCCGACAGCGCAACCTCGCGCTTGCAGATCGCATCGAGATGTCGCGGCTTCCAGTCGCTGGCGAGGTGCTGCCAGACCTGTTCGCGGATGTCGCGCGCGGTGCCGGCCGAGGCGACACCGAGCAGGGAGACGCCGCGGATGATGAAGGGCATGACGGTGGCACCGAGGTCGGCACTCGCCGCGAGTCCTGCGCTGGCGACGTTGCCGTAGGGCGTGGTCTGCGCCAGCAGGCTGACGAGCATCGGCCCGCCGACGTTGTCGAGGCCGCCACCGAAGCGCGCCGATTCCATCGGCCGCGTGGTGGCCAGCGAATCGCGACCGAGGACCTCGCTCGCGCCGATCGACCTGAGGTAATCCGCATGCGCGGATTTGCCGCTGATCGCATGGACCTCGAAACCGGCGCTGCTGAAGATGTCGACCGCCAGCGAGCCGACGCCGCCGGTTGCGCCGGTGACGGCGAGCGGGCCGAGATCAGGCGTCTGCCGGTTCTCGTGCATGCGCAGCAGCGCAAGCGCGGCCGTGAAGCCCGCGGTACCGAGAATCATGCTTTCGCGCAGGGTCAGGCCTTGCGGCAACGGAATCGCCCACTGCGATTCGATGCGCGCGTACTGCGAGTACCCGCCATCGCGTGATTCCGACAGGCCGCTGCCGGTGACCAGCACCGCATCGCCTTCCTTGAACTTCGCATCGCGCGAGGCGACGACGTGACCGGCGACGTCGATGCCGCCGACCAGCGGAAAGCGCCGCAGGATCTTGCCCTTGCCGGTGCCCGCGAGCGCGTCCTTGAAGTTCACCGACGAATGCGCGACGCGGATGACGAGTTCGCCATCGGCGAGGTCGTCGATCGCGATCTGTTCAATGCCGCTGCGGTAACCGGCGTCGTCGTTGTGGATGCGGAAGGCGTCGAACTTGGCGGGCAGGGACATCCGGGGAACCTCGGTGGTGTCAGACGAGGTCAGCATACAGGTCGTGCCAGTCGGGATTCGTGGACTCCACGAGCTGGATCTTCCAAAGGCGCTGTCAGGCTTTCAGACGTT
>Ga0207842_1000160_pt1 | contig 11489 bp, 8 predicted proteins | sample HigsolmetaGSP19D_FD_184847 | JGI IMG/M metagenome (GOLD analysis project Ga0207842, IMG submission 184847) | High solid enriched microbial communities from the Joint BioEnergy Institute, USA - SP1-9-D (SPAdes) | ecosystem: Engineered > Bioreactor > SSF (Solid state fermentation) > Aerobic >... | reverse complement strand
GGTGACCGCCGTGGCGCTCAGCGCCGGTGCCTGCACGGTGAAGCTGCTGCCGGTGCCGGAAGACACCACCGCGTCGGTCTGGTCGGTGCATTGCCAGCTGGTGGCATAGCGCGTCAGCAGTGTTCCTGCGGCAGCGGTTTCCGCCAGCGCGTAGGTGCCGCCGGGTACGGTGACCACCGCCGCGGTGGCACCGTTGTTGCCGACGTTGCTGGCCGTGCCCACCGTGCTGCCGTTGTAGGTGATGGCCAGGTTGAAGCGGCCGGTATCGCTGCTGGGCTGCAGTTGCTTGACCAGCTGCAGCGTCGCCGCACAGGCCTGGGTGATGCCTTCCACGGTGAACACCGCCTGGCCGATGCGGATGCCCAGCAGCGCCAGCAGGTTGTCCACCAGCCCCCCGAGCACCGCCGTCAACACGGGGGTGACCAGGCCGTTCACCGCGGTGCGCACCGGCGTCAGCAGCGCGTTGACGATACCGTTGACCAGGTCGGCCACCGGCACCGACAGCGGCAGCCCGCCCAGCAGCGTGACCTGCGGCGTGCCGCTGACGAGCTGGATGCCCAGTGAGTTCACCAGCGTGGAGACCAGGCTGGCGGCACTGACCGTGCCCGAGCTCAGCGTGCGCGTCTGCGGATACGGTCCGGTGAAGCCGGCACTCTGCAGCCCCGGCGTGGCGGTGGCATAGCCCTGGATCGTCACCGCGATGGGCACGGTGATCTCGGCCACCGCCACGGTGGACGTGAGGACCGTGGTGTTCACCCGCAGCTTCACGCTCAGCGTGGTCAGCGTGGCCGCGGTCAGCGCGGATTCGCCCAGCACGGTACTGCGGTTGAAGAAGGTCGCGTCGCTGATCTGGCCGACATACAGGTTCACCAGCCCGGGACGCGCCTGCAGGGTGACTGCTGCGGCCAGCAGATTCACCGCCGACAGCGCGCCCTCGGCACGGGCCACATCGGCATACACCTGCAGATGCAGCACATCGGCGCTGATGCTGGTGTTGGAGACGCTCAGGCCCAGCAGGTTCAACCCGTTCAGGGCCGCGCTCAGCGCGCCGGTATTCAGTCCTTGGACCAGGTCCAGATCCAGCTTCACGCGGATGGCCGCGCTGTGGAACGCGGTGCCCTGCGCACCACAGGCGTAGACCGGTGGCTCGACCACCTGCGCCCACAGCCGCACGTTGGCCACGCCGTTCAGACCCAGCGCGGCGGTGTTGACGGTGACCGGCGCCGGCGTGGTCAGCACGTTGCGGACGTTGTAGAGCTGCACGCCCCCGGTGAGCAGGTCGAGCACGTTCAGGCGCACGCTGGCCAGCGAACCGGTGGGCAGCGCGATCTGCAGGATCTCGGTCAGGCGGAAGGTGCCGGTGGCACCTGCCACGCCCAGCGGCAGCGCGCCCAGCACGTTGGCTGCGGCGCTCTGGCCATCTGCCGCCAGCACCTGCACCATGGCGGCGCGCAGCTGACCGAGCGTGATAGCTGTAGTGAGCACCTGGCCCGGATCGCTCACCGTCACCCCCCCGTTGAGCTGGGTCAGCAGCGCGTTGAGGTTGAGGTTGGCACCGGCCAGCGCGTTCCAGTCCAGCACGGTGGCGTTGACGTTGCTACCGGGCAGCAGTGCACTGAACAGCAGGTTGAGCAGCGGCCCCTGGGTCGAATCCACCGACGCCAGCCGGGGGCCGGCGCTGACACAGGCACCGGCGGTGCAGGCCGACTGGGCCTGCGCGCGGCCCAGGCAGCACAGCAGGGCGAGCATTGCGAGCAGCAGCACCTGCCGCCAGCGCGATGACGAAAATTTAACGGCCTTCACACTATCCATGAAGTCTGCCTCCGCCGATTCCTGGCATGCACCGGCCCGCTGCGAGGGGTCTGGCCCGTCGCATTCCGTTGGGTCTGTGCCGGCGGCGCGCCTCGTCCGGAGGAGCGCTCAGCGCCGGTTGACGGGGATTAACGCGAGGCAACGGCGCGTCGTCAAACCTGGCGGTGCGTGTGACGGGGCCAGTGACGCTTGCAGGCAGTCCGGCGTCTCCCCAGCATCCCTGCCATTGCAGGGCAGGCAAGCAATTCTGTACACGTGATTTAAGAATCACTTCCAGGGAAGCCGTGCTGAGCAAACAGGGACAGGGGGGAGCAATGACCGAGATATGCGACAGAATTCGCCGCGCCCGACTAACGGCTGGCCTGTCTCAGAGCCAGTTGGCGTTGCAGGTTGGCGTTCGCCGCAGCGCGGTGGCGCAATGGGAACGCCGTGGCGGCACGGTACCCAGCGTGCAGCATCTGTCCACCGTGGCGGTGGTCACCCAGGTGCACTTCGAATGGCTGGCCACCGGCCGTGGTCCGGGCCGGCCCGATGATGGCAGCCAACTGCCGGCGCCGGAGGCGGCGACAGGAGATCCGGACCGCACCCAGCAGGAACGGATGATTCTGTCGCTGCTGCGGCGCATGCCCGCGCGCAAGCGCCAGGTGGCCCAGGCCATCATGGAGATGCTGACCGAGTAGGCCGGCTTACAGCGCGGCGCGTGGCGGCAGCGACCAGTCGATCGGTGCCCTGCCCTGGCGCTCCAGGTACGCGTTGGCGGCGGAGAAGTGCCGGCAGCCGAGGAAGCCGCGGTGCGCGGACAGCGGCGAGGGATGCGGTGCCTTGAGCACGCGGTGGCGGGCGGTGTCGATCACCTTGCCCTTCTGCTGCGCGTAGGCGCCCCACAGCATGAACACCAGGCCCTCGCGCTCGCGGTTCAGCACCTCCACCACATGGTCGGTGAAGCCCTCCCAGCCGCGCCGCTGGTGCGCACCGGCCTGGCCTTCCTCCACCGTCAGCACGGCATTGAGCAGCAGCACGCCGCGCTGCGCCCACGGCATCAGGCAGCCATGATCGGGCCGCGCAATGCCCAGGTCAGCCTCGATTTCCTTGTACATGTTCAGCAGTGACGGCGGCACCGGCACGCCGGGCGCGACCGAAAAACTCAACCCGTTCGCCTGGCCGCGGCCGTGATACGGGTCCTGGCCCAGGATGACCACCTTGACCTGCTCGAACGGAGTGGCGTCGAAGGCGGCGAAGATCTGCGGGCCCGGCGGGAACACCGCCGCGCCGGCAGCCTTGCGCTCGCGCAGGAAGCGCGACAGGTCGCGCATCTGCGGCTGCAGCAGGTAATCGCCCACCCGGCGCTTCCAGCTCTCCTCCAGCTGGACCGGCGCGGGCCCACTGGCCCCGGTCACAACACGGACCGCGGAGTGAGCCGGGCCAGGCGCAGCTGGAACAGCACCTTGGTCACCAGCAGGCGCTCTTCGATGGGCTTGAGCACCAGATCATTGGCGCCGCCCTGCAGCAGCGCCGTCTGGTTGTGCGGGTTGCCATCGCCGGTCATCACCAGCACCGGCAGCCGGCGCTTGCTGTAGCCGAAATCCACGCGCACGCGCTGGACCACGTCGCGCCCGCTCAGCTCGCCCTTCAGGGTCACGTCGGTGAGCACCAGATCGATGCGCTGCTGGCTGCGCCCCAGCGATTCGGCGGTGAGCAGGGCAAAGGCTTCTTCGGCGGTGAGCACATGCAGGACGTTCAACTGCTGCCGCTCCAGCATGCGCTTGGTTGCCTCGGCCACCACCCGGCTGTCTTCCACGTACAGGATGGTGGCACCGGGAATGGTCTGCGGCTGCACGTAGCCGCGGATGAAGGCCGCCAGGGCTTCGTGGCCCAGCGCCTTGTCGAAATAGTCGGTGATGTAGTCGGTGAAGCGGCGCTGCTCCAGGTGGGTCTGCGCCTCGCCGGAGACCACGATCACCGGCACATAGGCCTGCCCCGCCGCCTCGCGCACCTTGCGCGCCAGCGCCAGGCCGTCACCGTCGACCAGGCTCAGCGAGGTGGTCACCAGGTTCACCGGCCCCTGCTGCAGCGCCGCGCTGGCCTCTTCGATGCTGGCGCACCCCACCACCTCCACGCCGGGCAGGTCGCGCTGCAGCACATCGGCGATCAGCTTGCGCACCAGGCGCGATCCGTCCACCACCATCACCCGCGGCGCATCGGCGCTCAGGTGCTTCAATGCGTGCGAATGCATGCCGGCCTCAGGTCTCGGTAGGGCGGGTCTGGCGCAGGAAATGCCCGGTGACCAGCCAGGCGCCGAGCCAGCCAACCACCACGATCGCCAGCAGCACGATGGACGAGTGCAGCAGGTCCAGGCCCTTCAACACGAACGGGCTGCCGTAGCTGTGCGACAACGTGGCCAGCGGCGGTGCCAGCGCGGCACCGGCACCGGCCACCAGCCCCAGGGCGATCAGTCCGGCACCGAGGCCGTACCAGGCGCCCAGGTACAGGAACGGCCGCCGGATGAAGCCATCACTGGCACCGAGCAGCTGCAGCACGCCGATTTCCTCGCGGCGTGCCTGGATGTCCAGGCGCACCGTATTGCCCACCACCAGCACGGCGGCCAGGCCCAGCAGCACGGACAGCACCTGCACCAGGCGCGAACCAAAGGCCAGCCACGCGTCCAGGCGGGTCCGCCACAGGGCATCGTGCTGCACCAGATCGGCCTGCGGCAGGGTCTCCAGCGCGCGCGCCAGGCGGGCATCGTCCGCCTGCGCCTGCGGGGTGATCACCAGCAGCGCCGGCAGCGGGTTGTCGTCGAGCGCATCGATCGCCTCGCCCAGCCCGGACTGCTCGCGCAGTTCGGCCAGGCCCTGCTCCGGGGTCCGCAGCTGCACCGCGGCAACCTCCGCGCGGCCCTGCAGTTCGCCCGCCAGCGCCTGTGCGGCAGGCACGTCCACGTCGGCCTTCAGGAACAGGTTGATGTCACGCGACTGCTGCACGCTGCCGGTGAAGTGCTTCAGGTTGTCCAGCGCGATCGACAGGCCCAGCGGCAGTGCCAGCGCCAGCGCCATCACCATCACCGTGAGCAGCGTCGCCCACGGCTTGCGCCACGCACGGCCCAGGCTGAACACCACGCTGTGCAGGTGGTGATGCCACCACACGCCCAGGCGCGACGGTGCCGCAGCGGTACTGTTGCCGGCGCGGGCGGCCGTGTTCGGGGTCTCAGCGCTCATTCGGCCAGGTCCTGCGGCTGGATGTCATCGATCAGCTGGCCATGGTCCAGGATCAGCACGCGCCTGCGCATGCGGCGCAGCAGCGCCAGGTCATGGCTGACCACCAGCACGCTGGTGCCGCGCGACGGCAGTTCGGCGAACAACGCCATGATCTCCGCCGCCAGGGTCGGGTCGAGGTTGCCGGTGGGCTCGTCGGCCACCAGCAGCTTGGGCTCGCCGATGATCGCGCGGGCAATGCCCACGCGCTGCTGCTCGCCGGCCGACAGCTGCGAGGGCAGCGCCTTTTCACGATGGCCCAGGCCCATGCGTTCGAGCACCGAGCGCACGCGCTTGCCGATGTCACCGCGGCGGGTACCGCGCAGGATCAGCGGAAGCGCCACGTTCTCGGCGATGGAGCGGTCCAGCAGCAGTCGATGGTCCTGGTACACCGCGCCCACCGCGCGGCGGTGGCGCGGTACATCACCGCCACGGACCTTGAGCAGGTTGCGCTCATCGAACATCACCGTGCCGCGGCTGGGCCGCTCGTCCAGGTGGATGAGTTTGAGCAGGGTGCTCTTGCCGGCACCGGAATGGCCGGTGACGAACAGCATTTCGCCGGCCGCCACCTCGAAGCTGACATCGGTCAGCGCCTGGTGGCCACCGGCGTAGTGTTTGCTGACATTGTCGAAACGCAGAACGGTCATGCCCCGATTATGCAGGAGCGGCGCGACCACGTGCAGGCCGTCGCGCCGTTGACCGCTACCGCCGGTCCGCTCAGCTGCCTGCCAGGATCCGACGGATCTTGCGGCCCAGGCGGGTCAGGAAGCCATCGCCCGCATCAACGTGGCGCACCGGCGTGGCCACCACCTGCACCGGCGTGGCCGGAGCGGTGCGTTCGCTGCCCTGCGCAACCGGCCCGGCCTGCGTGACGGCCTGCGTGACGGCCTGCGTGTCCGCCCCTTCCACCGGGCGGCCGTTGCGGCGGCGGCGACGCTTGCGCGGCTTGCGCTCGCCGTCCACGGCACCTTCCACAGCGCCTTCGGCACGCGGCGGGCGCGGCGGGCGCACAGGCGCGGCGGCGGCATCGGCGCCGGTCTCGGCAGTGGTCACGGCACCTTCCACGGCGGCCACGGCCGGTGCGTCCTCGGCGCGCGGCTTGCGCGGGCCACGCGGGCGGCGCTCGCCACTGCGCTCACCGTCACGGCCACCACGGCCCGCACCCGGGCCGCTGCGGCCGCCACTGCGACCGCCGCCACGGCGCTCTTCCTCGGCAGCACGGGCTTCGCGCGCCTCGCGGAAGATCTGCCCCACGCTTTCGCTTTCCTCGCCCTCCTCACCCGGCGCCGGCGGCGCGCGCTCCGGGCGCGGCAGCGGGGTCATCAGTTCCCGGGTGACCGGCTCGGACGGAATCTTCTGTTCGATGTAGGCCTCGATGTCCGGCAGGCTCATCGCATAGCGTTCGCAGGCGAAGCTGATCGCATCGCCTTCTTCGCCCAGGCGCGCGGTACGGCCGATGCGGTGCACGTAATCCTCGGCATCGAACGGCAGGTCGTAGTTGTAGACGTACTTGATGCCGTCGATGTGCAGACCGCGCGCGGCCACATCGGTGGCGACCAGGATTTCCAGCTGGCCCTTCTGGAAGCGGTTGAGCAGGGTCTCGCGCTTCTTCTGCGGCACGTCGCCGGACAGCACGCCCACGCGGTAACCGGCTTTTTCCAGCGAACGGGCCACGCGCTCGACGAACACCTTGGTGTTGACGAACACCATGGTGCGCGCGCCTTCGCTGCGCGACAGCAGGCCCAGCAGCAGCGGAATCTTCTCGTCGTCGGCCGGGAAGTAGATGCGCTGGCGCACGCGCGCGGCCGTGATGGACTCGCTTTCCACCACCAGCTTCTGCGGCTCGTTCATGTGGTCATAGGCCAGCTCCAGCACGCGGTGGCTGAGCGTGGCGCTGAACAGCAGGGTCTGCCGGGTGGTGCGCTCGGGCATGCGGCGCAGCAGGAAGCGGATGTCCTTGATGAAGCCCAGGTCGAACATGCGGTCGGCTTCGTCCAGCACGCAGATCTCGCACGCGTGCAGCGATACCACCTTGTGCTGCTTGACGTAGTCGATCAGCCGGCCCGGGGTGGCGATGATCACGTCCACGCCCTGCTGCAGCAGTTCGCGCTGCTTGTCGTAGTCGACGCCGCCGTAGACCAGCGCGAAGCGCAGGCCCAGGTCGGAGCCGAACTTCACCGCATCCTTGTGGATCTGGATGGCCAGCTCGCGGGTCGGCGCCAGGATCAGCGCGCGCGGGTCTTCCGGCTTGCGGTCGGCCAGCGCCGGGCGGCTGAGCAGGCGGTTGACCACCGCCACCAGGAACGCCAGCGTCTTGCCGGTGCCGGTCTGTGCCTGGCCGGCGACATCGCCACCCGGCAGCGCGACCGGCAGGGTCAGGGCCTGGATGGGCGTACAGCGGGTGAATCCAGCGCCTTCAAGCCCGGCCTGCAGGGCCGGATGCAGCTCGAAGGAAGAAAAAGTCAAATCGGTCAGCGGTTTGTCGCTCATGAGTCCGTCTTTGTATGGCAGCCGGCCAGTGGGCGGGCAGCACTGCATCGTCTGGGGGTACCGTCGCAAACTGCGGCCCCTGCGGCGGGTCGGCGGTGCCGCGACCCACCGGTCCACGCGCCGCACAATGCCCCAGTTTAGCGCACTCCGGCCGGCAAGCCGATCCAGCGTCTCATTCGACAGCGAGATGAGTGCCGCGATACCTTCATCCGCCTTGCCCGGGAGTGAACCCACGCTGCGGCAAGGGTTGTGACCGCCGCCCGGCGGCCTGATGGTGATGTGTAGCGCTGCCCGTCCCGTGTCGCCGGATACCGCGCGTCACACCCGGCATGAGTGCTGACGCACACTACGCTGGGTTCCAGCCGACTACTTTCCCTCCCGGCGGATCGGCGTAAACTGCCGGCCGTGAGCGTCCAGGCATCCCGCCCAGCGCACCGCCCGCGGCCAGGGCGAGGCAACGACGAGGGTCGCGCCACACTGGCATGGCCCAGTTCACCCCCCTCCGGCGTTGACCGGGTGCACCACAAGACGAGAGACCACGATGAGCGACAAGGTTGTACACGTCAGCACCGCTGACTTCGATAACACCGTTTTGAACTCCGACAAGCCGGTACTGGTGGATTTCTGGGCCGAGTGGTGTGGCCCGTGCAAGATGATCGCCCCGGCGCTGGACGAACTGGCCGACGCCTATGAAGGCCGTGCCACCATCGCCAAGATCAATGTGGACGAGCAGCGCGATCTGGCCGTGAAGTACCACGTACGGTCCATTCCGTACCTGGTGGTGTTCAAGGGTGGCCAGAAGGTCGCCGAACAGGTCGGCGCGGTCGGCAAGGCCCAGCTCGCCAGCCTGCTGGACAAGGCCCTGGCCTGACCCCGGCGTGGCCCGGCAGCCGGTGATGCCGGCTGCCGCAGGCTGCGGCCTGCATGAACCACCGCGCGGCGGGCGCTTGCGCGCCGCGGCGGGCCGATGATAGTGTCGGCACATCCGGCCGCGTTCGCGTGCCGCACCCTCTGGATGCCGTTCTCTCCAGACCCTTTCCCAACGTTTGCCGCCCCAAGCCGGGCGCTCGCACCTTCAAGCGAGGAATAACGCTCTTGTCCGACACTACTTCCGAAACCGGCAGCGCCGATGCGCCCGCCGAAAAGCGCGTGCGCAAAGCCCGCGTAAGCAAGGCTGCTGCCCCGGCTGCGGCCGAAACCCGCAGCGACGCACCGTCACAGCCGCACCTGCCGCTGGCCACGGCCTCCGACGCCGCCTCCCCCTCCGCGCCGCCGCCGGCACCTGCCGCAGCGCCCAGCGCGCCTGCCGGTGATGCGCCGTCGGCCGAGCGCGGGGATTCCCGTGGCGAGGGCGGCGACAGCCGCGAAGGCGGCCACGGCCGCCAGAACAACACCGGTGGTGGCCAGGGGCCCTATAACGCGCAGGGCCAGAATGGCCAGCAGGGTCAGGGTCAAGGCCAGGGCAACCGGCGTGACCGCTTCCGCAACCGCCGCGACCGTGACCGCGGCCGTGGCCGCGACGATGGCCTGCCGCAGGACGGCGGCGACCAGCAGCCGTTCGTGCCACGCCCGCATGCGAGCGTGCCGGAAGGCTTCCCGGTGTACTCGCTGAGCGACCTCAAGCGCATGCCGGCGCAGAAGCTGCTGGAGATCGCCGAGCAGCTGCAGATCTCCGAAGGCGTGGCGCGTGCGCGCAAGCAGGACGTGATCTTCGCCCTGCTGAAGGTGCTCACCCGCCATGGTGACGGCGTGGCCGCCGATGGCGTGCTGGAAATCCTGCCGGACGGCTTCGGTTTCCTGCGCGCGGCCGAGGCCAGCTACCTGGCCGGCCCGGACGACACCTACATCTCGCCCAGCCAGATCCGCCGCTTCAACCTGCGCACCGGCGACCACCTGTCCGGCCGCATCCGCTTCCCCAAGGACGGCGAACGCTATTTCGCGCTGTCCATCGTGGACACCATCAACGGTGAGCCGCTGGAAGCGTCCAAGAACAAGGTGCTGTTCGAAAACCTGACGCCGCTGTTCCCGCGCCGCCGCTTCACCCTGGAGCGTGGCAACGGCTCGTCGGAAGACATCACCGGCCGCATCCTCGATCTGATGGCGCCGCAGGGCAAGGGCCAGCGCTCGCTGATCGTCTCCCAGCCGAAGGCGGGCAAGACGATGATGATGCAGCAGGTGGCCACGGCCATCACCACCAACCATCCGGATGTGCACCTGATCGTGCTGCTGATCGACGAGCGCCCGGAAGAAGTGACCGAAATGCAGCGCACCGTGCGCGGCGAGGTCATCAGCTCCACCTTCGACGAACCCGCCGCACGCCACGTGCAGGTGGCCGAGATGGTGATCGAGCGGGCCAAGCGCCTGGTCGAGCACAAGAAGGACGTGGTGATCCTGCTCGATTCGATCACCCGCCTGGCCCGTGCGTACAACAACGTGGTGCCCAGCTCCGGCAAGGTGCTCACCGGCGGCGTGGACGCCAACGCCCTGCACCGCCCGAAGCGCTTCTTCGGTGCCGCGCGCAACGTGGAGGAAGGCGGCAGCCTGACCATCATCGCCACCGCGCTGGTCGACACCGGCAGCAAGATGGACGAGGTGATCTACGAAGAGTTCAAGGGCACCGGCAACAGCGAAGTGCACCTGAGCCGCCGCATCTCTGAAAAGCGCGTGTTCCCGGCGATCGACATCAACCGCTCCGGTACCCGCCGCGAAGACCTGCTGATCGAGCCGGAACTGCTGCAGAAGATCTGGATCCTGCGCAAGCTGCTGCATCCGATGGATGAAATGGCCGCGATGGAGTTCCTGCTGGACAAGATGAAGAACACCAAGTCCAACGACGAGTTCTTCGGTTCGATGAAGCGCTGATCCGCGCTGCATCGTTGTACGAGGCAAAGGCCCCGCACTGCGGGGCCTTCTGCTGTGGGGCGCGAGGGCGCTTCGGGCCTGGCGGTACGGCATGCACGTGCCAGTGCCGCGCCCGCATGGCACCATCTGCAGCCAGCGCGCCGTGGTGCGGCGTTCCTGCACACGCGTGCACATCATCCAGGGATCCCCCATGGGCAGCCGAATCGAAGATGTCGCCGCCGCCGCCGGCGTGTCGATCAAGACCGTGTCGCGGGTGCTCAACAACGAGCCGAACGTGCGCGATGCCACCCGCGTGCGGGTGCGCGAGTGCATGCAGGCACTGGGCTATACCCCGAACCTGTCCGCGCGCAGCCTGGCCGCACAGCGCTCGTACGCGCTTGCACTGGTCTACGACAATCCCTCCCGCAATTACCTGATGGAGATCCAGAGCGGCATGCTGCAGGCCTGCCGTGCCCAGCACTATCACCTGCTGCTGGGACCGGTCAGCAGCGGGCGCCGCACGCATGCCGATCTGGAAGCCCTGTTCGAGCATGCGCGCCCCGATGGGGTGGTGCTGGTGCCGCCGCTCACCGACGACGCGCAGGTGCTGGCGTACCTGCAGGCACGGCAGATCCCGGTGGCCTGCATCGCGCCGCGCACGCCGCAGGACCGCATCGGCGTGTGCATGGATGAAACCACCGCGGTGAGGGAGCTGATCGGCCAGCTGGTGGCTCAGGGCCATCGCCGCATCGGCCATGTGCTGGCGCCGCGGGGGCACGGCGCACGGCGCTGGCGCCTGGCCGGGTACCGCAGCGCGCTGCGTGCGGCCGGCATCGCCTACGATCCGGCGCTGGTGGTGAACGGCCACTTCTCGTTCGCCTCGGGGCTGGCAGCGGCCACCGCGCTGCTCGACCGCGATGACCCGCCCACGGCGATCTTCGCGGCCAACGATGACATGGCCGCTGCGGTCTACCGCGTGGCCGGCGAGCGCCGGCTGCGCATTCCCCGCGACCTGTCCGTGTGCGGGTTCGACGATACCCCGATGGCCGCGCAGCTCTACCCGGCGCTGACCACAGTGCGCCAGCCCTCGGCCGA
>Ga0207842_1000155_pt1 | contig 11530 bp, 13 predicted proteins | sample HigsolmetaGSP19D_FD_184847 | JGI IMG/M metagenome (GOLD analysis project Ga0207842, IMG submission 184847) | High solid enriched microbial communities from the Joint BioEnergy Institute, USA - SP1-9-D (SPAdes) | ecosystem: Engineered > Bioreactor > SSF (Solid state fermentation) > Aerobic >... | reverse complement strand
GCCGATCAGCGGACCCGCAATATTGGGATTGCTGTTGCCGCGGACGGTTTCGATGCGTGTGACGGTGCCGCAGTCGTAGCAGTTGGCAGGACGGTTGTAGCCACTGTTGCCATAGCCGCTGTTGCCGTAGCCGCTGTTGCCGTAGCCGGACCCGTAACCGGGCGAGGTGGCGCAGCCGGCGAGGGCGACCGAGGCGGCGATGATCGCGGTTCCGATGAGACCAGTCTTCATGGGGCTATCCTCCGGTGCTTTCGCAGCATTCTGTTGGGAGCGCGGGCCAGAGCGCCCGACGTGCCGACGCTAGACGCGACGACGTGAATGCCGCAGCAATCCAGCTGCGTCAGAGTGCTGCGTGCAGCGTCGGTTCAGACCTGCGGCGCAGCGAGCGCATCAGCCGCGCATGTCCTGGTGACAGCCGCTGCAGGTCTCGCCGATCGCGTCGATCGTCTGGCGCAGGCTCACGCAATCGTTCGGCGGCGAGGCAAGCGCGGCATCCAGCGTGCCGCGCATCCGGCTCGCATGCGAGACGAAGCCGGCGTGGTCGCGGAGGTCGGCGAATGCCGGTTCCAGATCGTTCGACAACGCGCGCAGCGTCTGCAGACGGGCGCGCGTGTCGGTCGCCGCGCAGCGGTCTGCCTCGAGGTCGGCCGACAACTGCGCCGACTGCGCCATGTACAGCTGCATCAGCGCGGCCGGGTAGCGGTCCTGCCAGCTCTTGCGGCCTTCGAGTGCGCGCAGCAGCACCACGATCAGCACCGTGCCCACGACCAGGCCGATGACGAACACCACGAGGTAGCGGGCGGCCGCAGAGGGCTCGGGACGCGGTGGGGTGACGGGCGGCGGTACGGACATGCAGGAATCCTGGCGGAGGGTAGACGTTCGCGTCGCGTCGCGCGGGTCGGGTCGATCGGGGATCGCTAGAATACGCAGATGGATGACATTGCACGCGCACGCTTTTCCGGCATCGAACGTCTCTACGGCGTGGGCAGCGTCGATCGCCTGCTGCGGCGGCATGTCGCGGTGGTCGGTCTGGGTGGCGTGGGCTCGTGGGTGGCCGAAGCGTTGGCGCGGACCGGCGTCGGCATGTTGACGCTGATCGACGCCGACGACATCTGCGTGTCCAACACCAATCGCCAGCTGCCGGCGCTGGAAGGCCAGTACGGACGCAGCAAGGCCGAGGCCATGGCCGAACGTTGCCGGGCGATCCATCCCTCGATCGACGTCCATGCGCTGCAGGCGTTCGTCACGCCGTCCAATCTGGAACAGATGCTCGACCGCGGCTACGACCTGGTCATCGATGCCTGCGACAGTTTCCGCGCGAAGGTCGAGCTGATCGCCTGGTGCCGTCGCCGCAAGCTGCCAGTGATCACCGTCGGCGCTGCGGGGGGGCGCATCGATCCGACGCTGGTGCGCGTGCGCGATCTGTCACGCACCGAGCACGATGCGATGCTGGCGCTGATCCGCAAGAAGCTGCGCGCCGAGTTCAACTTCCCCAAGACCGCCAGGCGCTATTTCGGCGTGTCTGCGATCTACTCGCTTGAGAATGTGCGCTATCCGCAGGCCGATGGCACGGTCTGCGGCATCCGCCCCCAGCTCGGGCCCGACGCCGCGCTGAGCCTCGACTGCGGCAGCGGTCTCGGCGCGGCCACACACATCACCGGCGCGTTCGCGTTCGCTGCGGTCGGGCGCGCGCTCGAGCTGTTGCTCAAGCCGACCGCCGACGCGGCGGCCTGATCCGCTCACTCAGTCGACGGGCAGTCCGAAGAGGGCGATCGCGTTTTGCGTGGTCCGCGCGGCGACTTCGTCCGCGGGGATGCCGCGCAGGCCGGCGACGACGTCGCGGATCCGCGTCAGGCGCGCTGGCTCGTTGCGCATGCCACGGTGGTCGGCATCCGGCTGGTCGGGCGCATCGGTCTCGAGCAGGAGTTGCTCGAGCGGAATCTCCGCCGCCACGCGGTGCAGGCGCTTTGCGCGGTCGTACGTCAGCGGGCCGCCCAGGCCGATCAGGAAGCCCGCCTTCCACAGCTGCTTCGCCTGCTCGGGGCTGCCGCTGAAACTGTGCACCACGCCCCGCACACCGTCGTACCTGCGCAACAGCACGATCGTCTCCTCGACCGCGCGGCGCGCATGCACGATCACCGGCAGATCGAAGCGCTGCGCCAGCGCCAGCTGGCCTTCGAAAAAGTGCAGCTGGGCATCGGGGTCCAGGCCGTCGACGAAATGGTCGAGTCCGCATTCGCCTACCGCGACCGGCCGCTCGCGTTCGATCCAGTCGGACAACGCATCGAGATCGGCCGGCCGGTGATGCTCGAGAAACGTGGGGTGCAACCCGTAGGACGAGTGCAGGCCGGTTGCCGCGGCACAGACCTCGCGCAGTTTCGGCCAGGCGCCCGCGTGCGTGGCCGGCACGATCTGATGACGCACGCCTGCTGCCCGCGCCCGCGCGACGACCGCGTCACGGTCGTCGTCGAACTCCGGCGCATCGAGGTGACAGTGGCTGTCGATCAGCACCGCTGCGCTCAGGAGCGGCGGGCCTGGCCGTCGATCGGCGGGGGGGTGCTGTCGTCGTTGCGCCTGGGCGTGCGCTTGCGTTTGGCGAGCATCACGGTCGCCACGCCCAGCAGCACCTCGTCGACCAGCAGGATCGGATCCGGGATCAGCAGGTTCACCCCGAACAGCACGGCGGACACCATGAACAGACGGGGATAGCTCAGCCGCGAGAGCCAGGCGACGAGCGGCGCGGACAGTGGATTGGGCACGGCGGACTCCGTCGAGGTGGCGTGGCAGATGCACCGGAGGTGGACGCTAGCACGCCGTTTCCCAACCCCGGTTTAGCGGATCGTCAGTTCCGCGAGCCGATTTCCGGCGGCTGTTCAGCATGCGAATGCTGCAATCGGCACCAAGAACGACAAGGCCGCGACAGGCCGGAGGAGAGAGCGATGAAGAGCAACACGATCGCGATTGCGCTGGCATCCCTGCTCGTGGGCGGTGTGGCCGTCGGCGCGTATCACAACAGTCGCGACGCGGCCGGCGCCGATGCCGTGGGCGCCATCGATGCCCGTACCGGCGAGCCGATGGGCGAGCCCCGCGATGCGCTCGACTACGCGGAGGTCGTCGACGTCCGCCCGATCACCGAGACCGGGCAGCTCTACGCCACCGTGCTCGGCAGCGAGCCGATCCGCGAGACCATGACCAGCAGCTCGCCGCGCGAGGTCTGCCAGGACGTGGTCGTGCAGGAGCGCCTGCCCGAGCGCGACGGCAACGTCGGCGGCACCGTGGTGGGTGCGCTGGTCGGCGGCCTGGTCGGCAACCAGGTCGGCAGCGGCAACGGCCGCAAGCTGGCCACGGCGGCCGGCGCGACCGCGGGCGGATTCATCGGCAACCGCGTCGACCGCAATCACGTGGGCGGGCGCGTCGTCGAACGCGTCGATCGCCAGTGCCGCACGGTGCAGGACTCCTCGCAGTCCTCGCGCGTGGTCGCCTACAACGTGACCTACCGCAATCCCGATGGCACCACCGGCTCGATGCGGACCGACAGCAAGCCGGGCAACCGCATCCTGCTGGGTGACGAGCAGCGTACCGTCGGCTACGACGTGACCTACGTCTACGATGGTCGCGAGCGGACCGTGCGCATGGACGAGCGTCCGGATGATCGCCTGCCGGTGATCAACGGTCGCATCATGACCGCCGCGCTGGAGACGACGGATCCGGCCGATCGCGACTACGCACGCCAGTAAGCGCGGCACGCACCGAGACGGGAAAGGGTCGGCATCCGCCGGCCCTTTTTTGTTGCGCTGTCGGGCGGCAGGCGGCCGGCACCGTCGCTACAATCGGCCGACCACTGTCCGGGACGAACTGCCGATGGCCTTGAATCCGTGTGACCTCTACGACGTGCGCTCGCTGCTCGGGGAAGAGGAGCGGGCCGTGCAGGATGCCGTCGCGCGCTTCACCGACGAGCGCGTGCTGCCGATCATCGGCGACTGCTTCGACCAAGCGCGGTTCCCGGCCGAACTGATCCCCGAAATGGCCGCGCTCGGCCTGCTGGGCGCGACCCTGCCCGAGGAGTACGGCTGCGCCGGGCTCAATTCGGTCAGCTACGGTCTGATCTGCCAGGAGCTCGAGCGTGGCGATTCGGGCCTGCGCAGCTTCGCCAGCGTGCAGTCCTCGCTGTGCATGTATCCGATCTTCGCCTACGGTTCGGAAGCGCAGAAGCGCCGCTGGCTGCCGGCCATGGCGGCGGGCGAGGTGATCGGCTGTTTCGGCCTGACCGAAGCGCATGGGGGGTCCGATCCGGCGAACATGAAAACCCACGCGAAACGCGACGGCGACGACTGGGTGCTCAACGGCTCGAAGATGTGGATCACCAACGGCAATCTCGCGCACATCGCGATCGTCTGGGCGCAGACCGACGATGGCATCCAGGGCTTCCTGGTCGAGAAGGATTTCGCGGGATTCACCGCGCAGGAAATCAAGCACAAGATGAGCCTGCGCGCTTCGGTCACCAGTGCGCTGTTCTTCGACGGCGTGCGGGTACCTGAGGCCAACCGCCTGCCGAACGTGAAAGGGCTCAAGGGTCCGCTCGGTTGCCTGACGCAGGCGCGCTACGGCATCACCTGGGGACCGATCGGCGCGGCGATCGCCTGCCTCGACGAGGCGCTGGGCTATACCAAGGAACGCATCCTGTTCGATCGCCCGGTCGCGGCGACACAGAGCGCGCAGATCAAGATGGCCGACTGGGCGCGCCGCATCACCTCGGCGCAACTGCTCTCGCTGCAGCTCGGGCGTCTGAAGGATGCCGGCAGCATGCAGCCCACGCAGGTCTCGCTGGCGAAGTGGAACAACTGCCGCATGGCGATCGACATCGCCCGCGAGGCGCGCGACCTGCTCGGCGGCGCGGGCATCACCACCGAGCACAGTCCGATCCGCCACGCGCTCAATCTCGAATCAGTGATCACCTACGAGGGCACGGAAACCGTGCACCAACTCGTGGTCGGCCGCGAGCTGACCGGCATCAACGCGTTCTGAGACGCATCACGCGACGATGCGCCCGGGGAGGGACGCGATGACGGTTGCCGACATCCGGCTCGAGACCGAGCGGCTGGTCCTGCGCCTGCCGCAGGCGGGCGATTTCGAGCGTTATGCCGAGCTGATGGCCGACGAAGACGCCTGCCGCTACATCGGCGGACATCTGCCGCGCGGTGCTGCCTGGCGCAGGTTCCTGCAGATGCCGGGCGCGTGGCTGCTGCAGGGCTTCGCGATGTTCTCGGTGGTCGAGAAATCCAGCGGTCGATGGGTCGGCCAGATGGGCCCGTGGAAACCGGAAGGCTGGCCGGGCAACGAGATCGGCTACGCCTTCCATCCCGATGCCTGGGGCTGTGGCTACGCGCACGAATCCGCGGTGGCCGCGATCGACTGGGCGTTCGACACGCTGGGCTGGGACGAGATCGTCCATTGCATCGCGCCGGAGAACTTCGCCTCCAAACGCGTGGCCGAACGTCTGGGGTCGCGCCTGCTGCGGACCGGTCGTCTGCTGCCACCGCCGGGTGAGACCGCGGACGTCGAGCTGTGGGGGCAGACTCGCGCGCAGTGGGACGCGGGCAGGGTGGCGCGCGGATGACCGTCGTCCACGGGTATTCGCCGTCCGGCAACTGCCACAAGGTCCGCCTGCTGCTCGAACAGCTCGGCAGGCCGTACACCTGGATCGAGACCGACAGCAGCCGCGGCGAGACGCGCACGCCGGGCTATCTGGCCAGGAATCCGAACGGCCAGGTGCCGATGCTGGAACTCGACGACGGTCGCATTCTCGTCGAGTCCAACGCCATCCTGTGTTTTCTCGCCGCCGGCACGCCGCTGCTGCCGACCGATCCCTGGCAGCACGCGCAGGCGCTGCGCTGGATGTTCTTCGAGCAGTACAGCCACGAACCGGCGATCGCGGTCGCACGGTTCATCCGCGGCTGGACCGACGCCGATTCGCCGCGTCGCGCGGAATTGCCGGCATTGCACGTGCGTGGCCATCACGCGCTTGCGGTGATGGAGGGTCACCTGGCCGGTGATGTGCGCTGGTTCTCCGGCGAGCGCTACGGCGTGGCCGACATCGCGTTGTTCGCCTACACCGCCGTCGCACCCGATGGCGGTTTCGACCTGGAACGGTATCCGGCCGTGCGCGACTGGCTCGTGCGTGTGCGACGGACGCCGGGTTTCATCCCCATGCCGGCGCCCGCGCCGGCGCATGCCGCGAGGCTCGCGGTCACGGACTAGAGAGGGTGTCGTCGATGTTCGCAGTCGTTCCCGATCCGATTCCTGCCCGCATGAAGGGCCTCAACCGCGCCGAGGTCTGCGATGCGAACTTCCAGCAGTTCGTGCGCGACTGGCGGGGCCCGCGCGGCGCCCGGCCCGCGGATGCCGAGGCGGTCCTCGACGGCAGCGCACTCGATGCGCGGAGCTTTCGCGAGCTGTTCGAGTCGCAACTCATCAGCCGCCACCTGGACTTGATGGCACGCGTGCTGCGCGTGCAGAACAAGGTCTTCTACACCATCGGATCCAGCGGCCATGAAGGCAATGCGATGGTGGCCCGCGCGACCCGGCATACCGATCCGGCGTTCCTGCACTACCGCAGCGGCGGCTTCATGGCCGAGCGGTTCCGCAAGTTGCCGGGCATGGATCCGGTCATGGATTCGGCGCTCTCGTTCGCCGCGAGTGCCGACGATCCGGCCAGCGGCGGGCGGCACAAGGTCTGGGGCAGCAAGCCGCTGTGGGTGCTGCCGCAGACCTCGACGATCGCGTCGCACCTACCCAAGGCCCTGGGCACCGCGATCGCCATTGCGCACGGGCCGCGTATCGGGCACGCCTTGCCGGTGCCGGACGACAGCATCGTGGTGTGTTCGTTCGGCGATGCATCGAGCAACCACGCCACCGCGCAGGCTGCCTTCAATGCGGCGGCGTTCACGGCCTACCAGCGGTTGCCGGCGCCGGTGCTGTTCGTCTGCGAGGACAACGGCATCGGCATCTCGGTCAGGACGCCGGACGGCTGGGTGGCGCGCAACTTCGCAGGTCGTCCCGATCTGGATTACTTCCACGCCGATGGGCTCGATCTCGCCGCCGGTTATGCCGACGTGCAGCGCGCGGTCGAGCATTGCCGCCGCACACGCCGGCCGACGTTCCTGCATCTGCGCACGACGCGGATCATGGGCCACGCGGGCACCGACTTCGAAATCGAGTGGCGCAATCTCGAGGAACTGTGCGCGGTCGAGGCCTGCGACCCGTTGCTGCGCAGCGCCGCGATCGCGCTCGAATCGGGTCTGATGTCGAACGACGACGTGCTCGCGCTCTACGAGGCCACGCGCGCACGCTGCTTCGCAGCCGCCGAGGATGCGGACCGGAGGCCACGGCTCGCACGGCTGGCGGACGTGGTGGCGCCGCTCGCGCCGTTCTCGCCCGAGGCCGTGCACGCCGAGGCGACGCGGGTGCCGGACGCGGGCGCGCGCATCGCGGCGTTCGGCAGCGAGGCCGCGCTGCCCGAGCGCCAGGCCCCCAGGCACCTGGCGGTGCAGATCAACCAGGCCTTGCACGACCTGTTCGCGAAGTATCCCCAGGCGCTGCTGTTCGGCGAGGACGTCGCGCAGAAGGGCGGCGTCTACACCGTGACCAAGGGCCTGCAGAAAGTGTTCGGCGGTCGCCGCGTGTTCAACACGCTGCTCGACGAGACCACGATCCTCGGGCTGGCGCAGGGGTTCGCCAACATGGGCATGCTCGCGCTGCCGGAGATCCAGTATCTGGCCTACTTCCACAACGCCTGCGACCAGATCCGCGGCGAGGCGGCCAGCCTGCAGTTCTTCAGCAACGGCCAGTACCGCAACCCGATGGTCGTGCGCATCGCCTCGCTGGGCTACCAGCGTGGATTCGGCGGGCATTTCCACAACGACAATTCGATCACCGCGCTGCGCGACATCCCGGGCATCGTCATCGGCTGCCCGTCGCGCGGCGACGATGCGGCCACGATGCTGCGCACGCTCGCCGCGATGGCGCAGGTCGACGGCCGCGTCTGCCTGTTCCTCGAGCCGATCGCGCTGTACATGACCAAGGATCTGTACACGCCCGGCGACGGCGTGTGGTCGACGGCGTATCCGGCGCCCGACCATGCGATGACCTTCGGCGAGGCACGCGTCTACGACGCGGAGGCGACCGATCTGGTCGTGCTGACCTTCGGCAACGGCGTGCCGATGAGCCTGCGCGCCGCGCGCACGATCGAGGCCGGGCGCGGCTGGAAGGTCCGCGTGGTCGACCTGCGCTGGCTGCTGCCGCTCAACGAGGACGAGATCGCGCGCCATGTCGGCGAATGCGCGCGTGTGCTCGTCGTCGACGAGGGGCGGCGCAGCGCCGGCGTGGGCGAGGGCATCATCACCGCGATTGCCGAAGCGGGCTACGGCGACAGGCCCATGCGGCGCGTGGTCGGCGCGGACACGTTCACGCCGCTGGCCGGCGCGGCGCTGCTGGTGATTCCGTCGGAGGCGGACATCGTGGCCGCCGCGTTGACGCTGGCCTGAACGCGGCGAGCCTGATCGCGCGCCAGCGCATGGGATCGGGCCGCGAGCTCGAGCCGTCAGCCGGAGGCCTCCGAGGCTTCCGGGTTCCCCGTCGTGTGACCCGTCGCGACTTCCCCCTCCAGCGGGGGAAGCGCTTGATCAAGCGAACCGGTGGCCATCAGTCGGCGAAACGCACCCGCACCTCGACGCGGCGGTTCGGCGCCAGGCAGGCGATCAGCCCCTGGCCACGCTCGGTCCTGCATTCGACGATCGGCTCCACGTCGCCGCGTCCGACCGCGGTGACCCGGTCGGCCGCGACGCCGTGTTCGACCAGGTAGCCGCGCACGGCCTCGGCGCGCCGGGTCGACAGGCGCAGGTTGCCCTGCGGATTGCCGATGCGGTCGCTGTGGCCGATCACATGCACGATATCGAGCGGGCGGTCTGAAGCGAGACGGGCGACCAGTGCGTCGAGCGCGGCGCGTCCGGCCGGACTGATGTCCGCGATACCGGCCTTTCCGAACGCGAACAGGCCATCGGCGTCGAGTTGCTCGACGAACGCACTGGGTGGTGGCGGAGGCGGCGGCGCTGCGGCCTGCTGTGCCGGCGCCCGGCTCGTGCAGGCGGCGAGACCACAGATGACGAGCGCGGCGGCAAAGGCCGCCCGCGGTGATGGATGCTTCATGTTGTCCCCTTGGATTGTGCAGTCCCCGTCGCCACGACGGTCCCGTCCGCGTCGGCGACACTCTTCACATCCCCCTGTGACCCCAGCATAGCAGCCAACGGCAACCGGTCCAGGGGGCGGGGGGACACGCGCCCGGCACACGGTCAGCGCGCCAGACCGCCGCGCAACGGGACGGGTTCGACGAGGCCGCCGTCGACCTCGAGGGTCGCGGTGGCGTGTTCGCTGGGGACGACGCCGAGCAGGAAATCGCCGGCCGTACTCACGACGCGACCGACGGCCTGGCCGTCGAGGGACAGCGCCTGCCCGGGCGCGGCGCCGGACACGCCGGTGAATGCCGCGGCACCACGCTTGGCCTGGCCGAGGAAATGGGTGCGCGCGACGATCTCCTGACCCGGGTAGCAGCCCTTGGACACGCTGAAGGCGCGCAGCCGCTCCAGCGACAGCTGCTGGGGTGTCCACAGCTCGCGCTGGCGCTCGTCCAGACGCGGCAGGCCGTGGGCGAGATCCACGCGTCGCCATTCGGCCAGCGCCTGCGGATCGTCCGGCACAGGCAGTTCCCGCGCGACGATCGACAGCGCCCGCGGCGTGTCACCCGTGCCGAAATCGAGCGTGATGCCGTGCGCGTCGACCTCCGCGATCGCCGCCTGCGCGCGCGCGGGCGCCGCGAACGCACCGCCGACCTGCAGGTCGGCGCGGACCTCGATGGCGACCTTGCTGCGGAAGACGTAGCGTTTCAGTGACGTGGCCAATGCAGTCGCATCGGCGTCGAGCACCAGCAGATCGATGCGTTCGGCATCCAGGCGCAGGACCGCGAACAGTGCCACGACACGCCCTTTGGGCGTCAGCCAACCGCTCCATTGCCACTGTGCGTCGCCGAGCGCGCCGATGTCGCTCATGAACTGCGCCTGCGCGAATGCGATGCAGTCGCGTCCACGCAGCGTGACGATTGCGATGTCGCGGAGCGCGAAACGCGGTTGCGCAGTGGATTGCAGCTTGTCTGACATGCCTGTGGACACTAAAATTCGGTGAATGACCAGCCCCGACATCATAGGCGAGGAGACGGCCAGCCCGTCGCCGGTGCCTGCGGAAATGCCTGTTCCGGCATCGCCGCCCGCGGAGGAAATCGGGGGCCGCGACGGTCCCGAGCCGACGCGGTATGGCGACTGGGAAAAGAACGGTCGTTGCATCGATTTCTGATCTGTCACGTCGTGTCTGGCGGACAGGTCCGCAGCACCAGCCACGCGGCGTGACGCCGCCAGCGAGGAGAGCACTACAACGATGGCAAACCGCAACCGTCCCTTGTCACCGTTCATGCTCGGCACGTCGTACCGACTGCAGATCACGTCGGTGATGTCCTTCATGCACCGGGCGACCGGTATCGTCGCCTCGGTCGGTGCCTTCGGCATGGCCTGGTGGCTGCTCGCGGTCGCCGCAGGCGGCCAGGCCTACGCCGATGCCGCCGCGTGCCTCGGCTCGCCGCTCGGCATGCTCGCGCTGTTCGCCTTCACGTTCTCGCTCGTCTACCACCTGCTCAACGGCATTCGCCATCTGATGTGGGACGTGGGCATGGGTTTCGAACTTCCGGAGGTCTACCGCTCGGGCTACGCCGTGATCGCGCTGTCGGTCGTGCTGACCGCCGCGATCTGGTTCATTGCACTGCGGGGTGGCGCATGAGCGAGACCAAGACTCCGGACGCCGCGTCGCGTCCGCGCGATTTCCGCACGCCCGTCGCGCGCGCCCGTGGCCTGGGTTCGGGCAAGACCGGCACCGACCATTTCTGGTGGCTGCGCGTGACCTCGGTCGCCCTGGTCCCGCTGTTCGCGTGGTTCATCGGCACGCTGGTGTCGCTGGTCGGCGCCGATCTGGCCACTGTGCAGACGGTGCTTGCCCGTCCGTTCAACGCGATCGCGTTCGCGCTGTTCGCCATCACCACGTTCTGGCACGCCAAGCTGGGCCTGCAGGTGGTGATCGAGGACTACATCCACCAGCGCGGGCTCGAGATCGCCCTGCAGCTGCTCGTCACATTCGCCTGCGCCGCCGGCGCGCTCGCGTCGCTCTATGCGATCGCGCGCATCGCCCTGCTGGGCTGAGAACCTCAATGACCACTGCCTACAAGATCACCGAACACAAGTACGACATGATCGTCGTCGGCGCCGGCGGCGCCGGCCTGCGCGCGACCTTCGGCCTGGCCCACAAGGGTCTGCAGACCGCGTGCCTGACCAAGGTCTTCCCGACGCGTTCGCACACCGTCGCGGCGCAGGGCGGCATTTCCGCCGCGCTGGGCAACATGGGCGACGACGACTGGCGCTACCACTTCTACGACACG
>Ga0207842_1000154_pt1 | contig 11538 bp, 8 predicted proteins | sample HigsolmetaGSP19D_FD_184847 | JGI IMG/M metagenome (GOLD analysis project Ga0207842, IMG submission 184847) | High solid enriched microbial communities from the Joint BioEnergy Institute, USA - SP1-9-D (SPAdes) | ecosystem: Engineered > Bioreactor > SSF (Solid state fermentation) > Aerobic >... | reverse complement strand
TCGATCGCCTGCCTTTCACCCGAACTCACCTGAGGGTCTTGACGGGATCGGGCACCGGGTGGGCGCTCGACGCGATGGACGTCGGTCTCATCTCGTTCGTCATCGCGGCACTCGTCAGCGAGTGGAACCTCACGACGGCGTCCACCTCCTGGATCGCATCCGCCGGATTCGCGGGCATGGCTATCGGCGCGACGGTGGGCGGACTGCTCGCAGACCGGATCGGTCGGCGCTCGGTCTTCGCCCTCACGTTGCTCGTGTACGGCCTCGCGACGGGGGCGAGTGCACTCTCGGGCGGGCTGGTCGCCCTCATCGCGTTGCGCTTCGTCGTCGGGTTGGGCTTGGGTGCCGAGCTGCCCGTCGCGAGCACCTACGTCAGCGAGTTCGCGCCGGCACGGATGCGGGGACGCATCATCGTCGTCCTCGAAGCGTTCTGGGCCGTCGGCTGGACGGCATCCGCTCTCATCGGATACCTCGTCATCCCGTCGGTACCCGAGGGCTGGCGCTGGGCTCTCGCCATCGGCGCCGTCCCCGCGGTCTACGCACTGATCGTGCGATGGGGCCTCCCTGAGTCGCCGCGCTGGCTCGCGGGGCGCGGGCGGACGGCGGAGGCCGAGCGGGTCGTTGCGGGTCTCGAATCCTCGCCGGTGGTGATCGGGCGCCTCACCGACGCGCCAGCGGCGGCGGCGGATGCGCCCGCGGCCTCGGCGACGACCGTCGGGGAGCGTCTGCGGGGCCTGTGGGCCCCGGGCATGCGCACGCGCACGGCATCGCTCTGGGTCGTCTGGTTCTGCGTCAACTTCTCCTACTACGGCGCTTTCATCTGGATTCCGACGCTCCTCGTCTCGCAGGGATTCGGGCTCGTGCGCAGCTTCGAGTTCACTCTCCTGATCACGCTGGCGCAGCTCCCCGGGTACGCCGTGGCCGCGTGGCTGATCGAGAAGTGGGGACGGCGCGCGACGCTCTCGGTCTTCCTGGCCGGCTCCGCCGTCGCCGCGATCCTGTTCGGTCAGGCGACCACCGTGCCGATGATCCTCGCGACCGGGATGGCGTTGTCGTTCTTCAACCTCGGTGCGTGGGGTGCGCTCTACGCCGTGACCCCGGAGACCTACTCGACCTCGCTCCGCGCGACCGGAGCGGGCTGGGCCGCGGGCATCGGCCGGATCGCGTCGATTCTGGCCCCACCCGTCGTCCCGGCCCTTCAGGCCGCCGGCGGCATCCCCGTCGTCTTCGTCGTGCTGAGCGCCTTCTTCGCGGTGGCGGCCGCGGCTACCTGGGGTCTCGCCGAATCGCGCGGGCGGGCTCTTGCGGACTGAGTCGTAGGCTGAGGGGATGCCGCAGGACATCCGCTACGTCGCGATCGGGGACTCGTTCACGGAAGGTGTCGGCGACGAGCTGCCCGACGGCACCGTCCGAGGCTGGGCGGATCTGGTCGCACAGGGCTGGGCGGACTCGCGCGGACAGGCGATCTCGTACGCGAACCTCGCGATCCGCGGCAAGCTCATCCAACCGATCGTCGACGAGCAGCTCGAGCGCGCGCTCGCGTTGCGCCCGACGCACCTGTCGTTCAACGGCGGCGGCAACGACATGCTGCGCCCGCGCACACCCATCGCTCGCGTCGCCGACGTCTACTCGCATGTGCTGCGACGCTGCGACCAGGAGGGCGTCACCATGGTCGTCCTCTCCGGGGCCAACCCGTCGGCGCAGCTGCCGCTGCCCGGCCTCATCCAGCGCCGGGGAGACGAGCTCTCGCGTGCGGTGACCGAGCGGATCGAGGGGCGCGACGACCTCGTCGTCGCGCTCAATTGGCCGGACACGGACCTGTCCGATCCCTTCTACTGGTCGCAGGACCGCCTCCACATGAACGCTCGCGGCCACCACCGCGTCGCGGCACGCGTGCTCTCCGCGCTCGGAGAGCACGCTCCGGACGAGTGGTGGCGGCTCGACGAGCCCGACACGGACGTCGCTCTCGGCCGCGCGCGATACTTCCGCGAGCACCTCGGGCCGTGGATGCGTCGACGTCTGACCGGGACGTCCTCCGGCGACGGACGCGAGGCGAAGTACGGGGACTGGATCGACGTCGAGCCGCGGCGAAACTCCTGACGGGCGTCTGTCAAGGGCTTTCAGCGTCCTATCAGCATCCGCGATGATCGGATCACACCGCCAAGAGAGGGAGTGTGCGCATGAGCATCGGAACCGGAATCGTGCTGTTCGTGATCGGCGCCATCTTGACGTTCGCCGTCAACGTCGATGTGGAGTACGTCAACCTCGACCTGATCGGCTACATCCTGATGGGCGCCGGTGTCGTCGTCTTCATCATCGGCCTCGTGCTGATGATGCGTCGGCGTTCCAGCGAGTCGACCGTCCGAACGGTCGACCCCGTTGCAGGGGAGCGTGTCACCCGCTCCGAGACGCGTACGTCGGGAGACGGCACCGTCTGATCTGCGACAGACTCCGATGGCTCGCCCCTGCGGGGGCGGGCCATCGTCGTGTCCGGTCAGCGCCGAGATGTGCGGGGAGGATCCATGCCGATGTGGATGCGGGTGCGTCGCCGTTCGATGCTGATGAATGTGGCGCCGACGAGCCAGAGCGGGATCTGGACGAGGAAGGCGATCCGGAAGGCGTCGAGGCGGTAGGTGTCGGGTGTTCCGGCGCTCTGCAGGTCGAGCACGAGGCCGATGGCGAAGATCGCGAGCAGTGCGGCGAGGAATCCGCCGGCGTTCGTGACTCCCGTCGCCGTGCTGAGGCGGTGAGACGGGTTGTGAGTACGAGCGTGATCGAAGGCGATCATGGATGCCGGGCCGCCCATGGCCAGGGCGACCAGCAGGATGACGAGCAGCCAGATGGGCGCTCGGCCGGGCCAGACGATGACGGCCGTCCAGGCGACCAGCTGGAAGGCGACGGCGGGCAGGACGAGCGCGCGCGAACGGCGGTGCGGTGCGCGACGGGAGAGCTCTCCGAGGACCGGCCCCAGAGCCATCCCGGCGAACACGTAGAGCGAGGTGAGCACACCGGCCTGTCCCGTGGTGAGACCCTCGCCCGCCGTGAGGTACGGGAACCCCCACAACAGGATGAACGCCGTCCCCGCGAACGGCGTCGTGAAGTGCGACCAGAACGCGAGTCGGGTTCCGGGGTGAGCCAGGGCGGCGCGGATCCCGACGCCGGTATCGACCGTGGAGGTCACGACGCGGATGGCACCGGTGTCGGTGTCGACGCTGACGTCGCGGGCGAGCTCCGGCGGCCGGTTCCGCACGAGCGCGAAGACGAGGACGGCGAACAGGACGCAGAGTCCGGCGATGCCCCCGAACGTCACCGTCCAACTCGTGGCATGGAGGACGGCGGCGATCGGGATCACGGCGACGAGCTGTCCCGCCTGGCCGAGGATCCCGGTCAGCTGCACCATGAGAGGACCCCGCTGGGCGGGGAACCACGTCGCGACGAGGCGCAGGACGGCGGGGAAGACCGCGGCATCCCCGGCTCCCAGCAGCATGCGGGCGACGATCGCGACGCCGACGCTGGGGGAGAGGGCCATCGTGAGCTGCCCGACGGCCATGAGGAGCATCCCGATCGTCATGATCGGCCGGGACCCGTAGCGGTCGAGGAGGACGCCCACCGGGATCTGCATCCCGCCGTACACGGCGAGCTGGACGACCGCGAACAGGGAGAGCGTCGCCGCATCCGCCTGGAATCGGTCCGCCGCGTCGACGCCGACCGCGGCGAGGGACGTACGGTTCGTCACTGCGAGGACGTAGGCGGCGACCCCCGTGCCCCAGATGAGCCAGGCGCGGAAGCCGGGCCCGCTCATCGAGGTCGTCTGGTGCCGACGTGCTCCGTTCACCCGCCCACGCTACTCTCCGGCGGGCGTACTCTGAGCCCACACCTTTCGGGCGATCGGAGAACACATGAAAGCGACCATCGGCGAGACCGTCATCGCGGAGGCGGCCGACGACGAGATCATCCGGATCGAGGGGAACGCGTACTTCCCGCCGGCATCCGTGAAGGAAGGTGTTCTCGTCGAGAGCCCCACGCCGTACACGTGTCCGTGGAAGGGCGAATGCCAGTACTTCCACGTCGAGGCCGGCTCCCAGCGGATCACCGATGGCGCCTGGTCCTACCCCAACCCCTACCCGTCCGCGTTCGATCGTGTCGGAGCGGACTTCTCCGGCTACGTCGCGTTCTCACCGGGGGTCACCGTCGGTCGGTGATCGCGCCGTGGCGGGTCGTCACTCGTGAAGGGGACCGAGGGACGGCGCGCTGACGAATCGCGCCGACGCGGGCACGGGCTGTTCGATCTCGACGACCGTGATCGCGTTCGATCCGGCCCGTGTCACGGGGGCCGGGACGTAGAGCGTCCGCTGCGGACCGTTCGACCAGTACCGGCCGAGCAGGAAGTCGCCGACGAAGACGTAGCCCTTGCCCCATCCGGTCGTGTCGAGGAACAGATCGGACGGAGCGTCGAGATCGAAGACGCCCTCTGCCACGAGCAGCTCCGGTGCCGCCGCGGCCTGGTCGAGGGGAACGGGCGTCGTCCGCCACCCGGACAGCTCATGACCGTCGACGGTGACCGATCCGATGAGACCCTTGAGCTCCCCGAGGCGGTCGTCGTAGTTCACGCGACCCTGCTCTTCCACGAGGATCGACAGGCTCGTGCCCGCGGGCAGCCGGAGGGCGTGTTCGTGACGCGTCCGCGAGAGCGACCCGATGCGGACGCCGTCGACGGACACCCAGGCCTGATCGCGGACCTCGCCGATCGTCAGCACGCCGCCCGGGAATCCCTCGGGCAGGCGTGTCTCGTAACGCAGCAGAGGTCCCGTGTGCGCGGCGCGCTCGAACGTGACGAGTCCGCGCAGGGAGGCCCGGCTCTCGCCGGAGTGCCGTGAGGCGGGCGACAGCGACACGGTGAGCTCCGGCCGCGGTGCGGCGTCAGCGGGAACCTCCGCGGGCACGTCCGCATACTTCGCGATGACGTCGCGGAATGCCCGGTACTTCGCGGTGGGATCGCCGGCCTCGTCCAGCGGGGCGTCGTAGTCGTAGGACGTCACGATCGGCAGGTAGCGACCTTTGTCGTTCGCGCCGTTCGTCGTCCCGAAGTTCGTCCCGCCGTGGAACATGTAGATGTTCACCGACGCGCCGGCGGAAAGGAGGTCGTCCAGCTCGGCGGCGGCCGTCGCGGCATCCGTCGTATGGTGCGGCCCGCCCCACCAGTCGAACCAGCCGTCCCAGAACTCCGAGCACATCAGGGGTCCGGTGGGCTGGTGCTCGCGGAGCGTCGCGAGCCGCTCGTGTGCGCGCGAACCGAACGACCCGGTGAGGTGGAGACCGGGGAGCGACCCGGCCTCGAGCATGTCGGGCTCGGGCTGGTCCACCGTGGTCAGGGGAACCGTGATGTCCGCGTCCCGGGTCACGCGGACGAGTTCCGCCAGGTAGTCCTTGTCCGAGCCGTAGGCTCCGTACTCGTTCTCGATCTGCACGAGCACGACGTTGCCGCCACGGTCGACCTGGCGCGGCGCGACGATGCGGTACACGCGGCGCAGGTACGTCTCGAGCGCGGCTTGATAGGCGGCATCCGTCCGTCGTAACCGGATGCCGGGGGTCGCCGTCAGCCAGGTCGGCAGGCCCCCGTTGTGCCATTCGGCGCAGATGTACGGCCCGGGCCGCACGATCGCGTGCAGTCCCTCGGCGGCGACCAGGTCCAGGAACCGACCGAGGTCGAGCCCGCCCGTGTCGTCCCACCGACCTTCGACGGGTTCGTGCGCGTTCCAGGCGACGTACGTCTCGATGGTGTTCAGGCCCATGAGGCGGGCTTTGCGGATCCGGTCGGCCCAGTCGCCGGGGTGGATGCGGAAGTAGTGCATAGCTCCGGAGATGATCCGGTGCGGTTCTCCGTTCAGGAGGAAGTCGCTGTCGCCGATGGCGAAGGTGCTCATGTGATCTCCACTCGGAGCTGGTCGTCTGGACGCCCTGCCGTATCGAGAAGGGGTGTCCTGCCGCTGCGTGAACTGCTATGTTTACGCAATCATGTCGCCTCAGCGTAGCACGCGACCGGCCCCGGAGACGGGTGTCGCTGCACCCTCCAGTGAGCCCATGGCACGTCGTGGCGGAACGCCCCACGGGGGGCCGACGCAGGCCGATGTCGCTCGCCACGCGGGCGTCTCGGCGCAGACGGTGTCGCGGGTCGTGACGGGAGCGGCGCGGGTCGATGACCCGACGCGGGAGCGCGTTCTCGCGAGTATGCGGGAGCTCGGGTATCGACCGAACCGGGCGGCGCGTGCGCTCCGCTCGGCTCGGTACCGCAGCATCGGCGTGATCATGAGCGATCTGACCTCCTACGGGAGCGTCCGCACGTGGGAAGCCATTTCGCGGGCGGGTGCCGCATCGGGCTACGCCGTCGCGCTCGTCCCCACCGCGACGTTCGATCGCAGCGCCGTCGCCGAGGCGATCGAGCGCGCGCGCGATCAGGCCGTGGACGGACTCGTCGTGGCGATCGGAGATCATCTCTCGGCAGGGGAGGACCTTCCGCTGCCCGATGATCTGCCGGTGGTCGTCGTCGACGCCTCCGCTCTCGAGGATCGCTCGTTCGTCGACACCGATCAGACGATGGGCGCGGGTCAAGCCGTGACCCACCTCCTCGACCTCGGCCACGAGACCGTCCACCACGTGGCGGGCCCGGCGAGCTCGTACTCCGCCGTCCGTCGCGAGCACGGGTGGCGCGCGGCGCTGACGGCGGCGGGCCGCGCGGCACCGTCGCTCGAGCGTGGCGATTGGAGCGCGCGGTCCGGATACGACGCGGGATGCCGTCTCCGCGGGGATTCCGCCGTCACCGCCGTCTTCGCCGCCAACGACCAGATGGCGCTCGGAGTGCTCCGCGCCTTCCACGAAGCAGGTGTCTCGATTCCCTCCCGGGTCAGCGTCGTGGGTTTCGACGACATGCCCGAGGCGGCCCAGTTCTGGCCGCCGCTCACCTCGGTCCACCAGGAATTCGAGGAGGTCGGGCGCGCCGCCGTCGACGTCCTCCTCGCACGCATCGACGATGCCGACGCCGTCCATCGGCTGCTCGTCCCCACCCGACTGGTCGTGCGTGGGAGCACGGCCGCCGCTCCCCGAAAGGCGACTTCATGACGTTCCACCCCTCGGACACCGGCGTGCTCTGGCGCGGCGACGGCCAGACGGTCTCGATCGATGCGTGGGGGCGCGGCGTGCGTGTGCGTGCCGCCCTCGGCCCGCTCGACGACGCCCCCGGCGCCCTCGTCGACGTCCCCGACTCCCGCGCCCGGGTGTCGATCGACGGAGCGGTCGCGACCGTCGCGGCCGGTGGGGTCCGCGTCGTCGCCGAGGAAGAGGACTACCACGACTGGTCCGTGGGGTTCCACACGCCCCGACTGCGGTTGCAGGTTCAGGATGCCGACGGTCGCCTCCTCTTCGAGGAGATCACCGACGGCGGGGCGTTGAAGCTCTCCGCGCGCGAGTTCCGTCCCACCGAGGGAGGCGACCACCGGCTGCGGCTGAGCCTCGCGACCCCGTCCGACGAGCACCTCGTCGGGATGGGGCTGTACCAGCAGGATCTCGTCGATCTGAAGGGCACGGTGCTCGAGCTGGCGCATCGGAACTCGCAGACGTCCGTCCCGTTCGTCGTCTCGAGCGCCGGCTACGGCTTCCTGTGGAACCTTCCTGCGATCGGCCGCGCGGTGTTCGGCTCCAACCGCACGGAGTGGGAAGCCGACAGCGCGACCCAGTTCGACTGGTGGGTGTGCGCCGATCCCCGCCCCGCCGAGATCGCCGCCGCCTACGCCGAGGCGACCGGGCATGCGCCGATGATGCCGGAGTACGGCCTCGGGTTCTGGCAGTGCAAGCTCCGTTATTCGACGCAGGAGGAGCTTCTCACCGTCGCGCGTGAGTACCGGCGCCGCGGCATCCCGATCGACGTCATCGTGGCCGACTTCTTCCACTGGCGGTGGATGGGGGACTGGCGCTTCGAGGAGGAGTTCTGGCCCGATCCCGCCGCGATGACCGCGGAGTTGCGTGAGCTCGGGATCGAGCTCATGGTCTCGGTGTGGCCGCAGGTCGTGCCGCAGTCCGAGAACTGGGACGAGCTGCGCGACGGGAACATGCTCGTGCGCACTCGGCGCGGCATCGACGTGCAGTACTACTTCGACGGGCAGTACACCAGGTTCCTCGACGTGACGGAGCCACGCGCACGGGAGTACCTCTGGCAGAAGCTCGCCGACAACTACGGCGCCTACGGGATCACCGCCTTCTGGCTGGACGAGGCCGAACCGGAGTACGGGGCCTACCACTTCGAGAACTACCGGCTGGCGGCAGGACCGAGCGCGCAGGTCGCCAACCTCTACCCGCGCGAATTCACCCGCGCGATCGCCGACGGTCTCCGCGCCGACGGGAACGATCAGCCGGTCTCGCTCGTTCGCGCAGCCTGGGCCGGATCGCAGCGACATGGGGCGCTGGTGTGGTCGGGGGACGTGCACTCGACCTTCCCCGATCTGAAGGCGCAGATCGCTGCGGGAGTCCACATGGGGGCCGCCGGCATCCCGTGGTTCACGACCGACATCGGCGGATTCGCCGGCGGCGACGTGCGCGAACCCGCGTTCCACGAGCTCCTCATCCGCTGGTTCCAGTTCGGCGCCTTCAGTCCTGTCATGCGCCTGCACGGCGACCGGGTGCCCGGAGTCCCGATCCTCGACGCCGAGGCCGTGGCGCGCGTCGGCACCGGTGCCGACAACGAGGTGTGGAGTTTCGGTGAGGAGATCGAGGCCCTCCTCGTGGAGTACATCCGGTTGCGCGAGGATCTCCGGGACTACACGCGCGAGGCGATGGCGGATGCCCACCGATACGGAGCCCCCGTCATGCGCGGCATGTTCTTCGAGTTCCCCGATGACGATCGCGCGTGGACGACACCGGGGCAGTTCCTGTTCGGCCCCGACGTCCTCGTGGCCCCGGTCACCTCGCCGGGGGCGACCCGGTGGGACGTCTACCTCCCGGCGGGTGCCGAGTGGACCGATGCTCGAACGGGGAAGACGCACCGTGGCGGGCAGACCATCACCGTCGACGCGCCCCTGGCATCGATCCCGGTGTTCCACCGCGGTGGCCGCGTCGGATCGGCGCTCGCCCGACTCGCCGACCTGCCCGACATCCGCCTGTCCTGATCCGACCTCACACCCTCGATGGAGAGAACCGTATGAGCCTCATCACCGCCACGACCCGCGCCCACCGCATCGACCGACGCATCTACGGCCAGTTCGCCGAGCACCTCGGCCGCGGCATCTACGAGGGCCTGTGGGTCGGCGAGCAGGACGGGATCCCGCACAAGAACGGCCTGCGGACCGATGCGATCGCCGCGCTGCGCGAGATCAAGGTCCCCGTGGTCCGCTGGCCGGGCGGCTGCTTCGCCGACGAGTACCACTGGCTCGGCGGCGTCGGGCCGACGGAGCAGCGTCGTGCGATGGTGAACACGCACTGGGGCGGGGTCGTCGACCCCAACACCTTCGGCACGCACGAGTACTTCGAGCTCCTCCACCAGCTCGACGCCGAGGCCTACGTGAACGGCAACGTCGGAAGTGGAACCGTCGCGGAGATGCAGGACTGGGTCGAGTACATGACCCTCGACAAGCACACCCCGATGGCCGAACTCCGCCGTGCGCACGGCCGCGAGCAGCCGTGGAAGCTCCAGTTCTTCGGCGTCGGCAACGAGAGTTGGGGATGCGGCGGCAACATGCTGCCGCTCCACTACGCGAACCTCTACCGCCAGTACCAGACGTTCGTGCGCGACTACGGCGACAGCCACGTGGCGAAGGTCGCCTGCGGCGCGAACGCCGACGACTACGAATGGACGGACGTTCTCATGGCCCGAGCGGCGGGCCACATGGATGCGCTGAGCCTGCACTACTACACGCTCCCGACGGGGGAGTGGGACGTGAAGGGCGCCGCGCTGAGCTTCGACGACGCCGCCTGGTACGACACCATCCACCGCACCCGCGCCATGGACACGCTCCTGCGGCGTCACGGCGAGATCATGGACCGCTACGACCCGTCGCGCCGCGTCGGGCTGTTCGTCGACGAGTGGGGCACCTGGTACGACGTCGAGCAGGGGACCAACCCCGGCTTCCTGTTCCAGCAGAACACGATGCGCGACGCGATCGTCGCGGCCGTCAACTTCCACATCTTCCACCGGCACGCCGCGCGCGTGCGGATGACGAACATCGCGCAGATGGTGAACGTCCTGCAGGCGATGCTCCTGACCGACGGCGCGCGCATGCTGAAGACCCCGACGTTCCACGCGTTCGGCATGTACGTCGACCACCAGGACGCCGAGTTCGTCGACACCGTCGACGACGGCGGACGCCCGGGTGGCCGGGGCGGCGCGCACCTCGACCACACCGTCAGCGTGAAGGACGACGTCTACACCGTGAGCGCGGTGAACTGGGACCTCGAGGCCGACGCCGAGCTGGCGTTGCGCCTGCCCGAACGCGTCGGCGAGGTGGTCAGCGCGCGCCTCCTGCACGCGGCGGCATCCGCTCACAACACGTTCGACGAACCGGATGCCGTCGCGCCGGTCGATTTCGGCGGCACCGTCGTCGAGGGCAGCGACCTCCGGCTCTCGCTGCCGCCGCGGAGCATCGTCACCGTCCGGGTGCGGACCGCGGGATGACAGGAGCGGAACCGCTGCCGCTCGGCGCCGTCACGCTGACGTCGGGGCCGTTCGCGCGAGCGCAGGAGCGTGCTCTGCGGACGGCCCTGGAGCTCGACCCCGATCGGCTGCTCGCGCCGTTCCGACGCGAGGCCGCCGTGCCCACCGGTCCCGGGTACGGCGGGTGGGAGGCGGAGGGGCTCGACGGGCACACGCTCGGGCACGTTCTGAGCGCGCTCTCCGCCCACGCCGCGGGAGGATCCGCGTCGGCGCTCGAACGACTCGAACTGCTCCTGACCGGACTCCGTGAATGCCAGGTGACGCTCGGGACGGGTTACATCGGCGGTGTTCCCGACGGCGTCGCCCTGTGGCGCGAGATCGAGAGCGGCCGGATCGAGCCGCAGACCTTCGACCTCGACGGACGCTGGGTTCCGCTGTACAACCTCCACAAGGTCCTGACCGGGGTCGTCGACGCGGCGGTGCACGCGGATTCGCCGCTCGGACGGACCCTCGCGGCGGAGTTCGTGGCGTGGTGGATCCGTGTCTTCACCCCGATCAGCGACGCCGATGTCGAGCTGATCCTCCGGACCGAGTCCGGCGGTCTCGCGGCGACCCTTGCCCGCTGGGCGGAGTACGCCGGCGACGAGGATGCCGCGACGCTCGCGGTCCGTCTCGCGGTGCGCGAGCTCTGGCAGCCGCTCGCCGCCGGTCGGGACCCGCTCGACGGATTGCACGCGAACGCGCAGATCCCGATCGTGGTGGGTCACGCTGTCCTCGCGCGCATCGGAAGGGGCGACGAGTTCGCTGCCGCGGCACGTACTTTCTGGACGAGCGTCACGACGCATCGGACGACCGTGATCGGCGGGAACAGCGTGCGAGAGCACTTCCCACCACGGGACGAT
>Ga0207842_1000152_pt1 | contig 11554 bp, 10 predicted proteins | sample HigsolmetaGSP19D_FD_184847 | JGI IMG/M metagenome (GOLD analysis project Ga0207842, IMG submission 184847) | High solid enriched microbial communities from the Joint BioEnergy Institute, USA - SP1-9-D (SPAdes) | ecosystem: Engineered > Bioreactor > SSF (Solid state fermentation) > Aerobic >... | reverse complement strand
ACGGTGTCGTTCTCGTTGACCACCGGCAGCGCCCCCAGGCGCAGCAGCTCGCTGAGCGTGGCCCGTGCGTTGAGATAGCGGCGGCGGTTGCGCAGGTCGTCATGGGTCAGCAGCACCTGCGCGACCGGCCGGTCGAAGAAGCGCTGCCACAGCCCGATCAGCTGGGCCTGCCCGAGCGCGGCCAGGGCCTGCCGTGCGGCCATCGCCGCACCCTGCTCATCGGCGCGCGGCACGATCGCCCGGCCGGCCGCCACCGCGCCGGAGGAGACGATGACCACTTCGCGCCCGGCGGCCAGGTGGGCGGAGACGAACTGCGCCAGCCCCAGTGCATGCTGCGGCGACAGCCCGCCGCCCTCGGCGGCCAGCAGGCTGCTGCCCACCTTGAGCACGGCACGCCGCCACGCAGGCAACGGCTGGGCGGGAAACGGCGATGGGGCGGAAACGGGCGCAGCAGGCATCGCGGTGTACTCCGTTGGAGGATCAGCCGCGCGTGCCACATCCGGGCACGCGCGACGTGGCGGCCATCAGGCCAGGGCCTGCCAGCGCGCGCGCAGTTCATCCAGGCGCAGATCGGCCGCCGCACCGGGCGAGACGCGTGCCGCCAGGCTGCCTTCCGGCGTGCGCCCCTGCCCGGCGCTGTCGGCGCCGGCCGCGGCCGCCTTGTAGGCCTCACGGAACGGCACACCGGCCACCGCCGCTTCCACCGCGACATCGGTGGCGTACATGCCCGAATCGATCGCCGCGCGCAGCCGGTCGTCCCGCCATTCCAGGTTGGCCAGCAGCGCCGGCAGCAGTTCCAGCGCCTGCAGGCCACGCCCGAAACCGTGGAAGATGGCGCCCTTGGAGGCCTGCAGATCACGGTGATAGCCCGACGGCAGCGACAGCAGCTGTTCGATCTCGGTGCGCGCGGCAGCCACGCTGGCGTGGGTGGCACGCATCAGCTCGATCACATCCGGGTTGCGCTTGTTCGGCATGATCGAACTGCCGGTGGTGTACTGGGCGGGCAACGCCACGAACCCGAATTCGGCACTGGTGAACAGCGACAGATCCCAGGCCAGGCGGCGCAGGTCCAGCGTGGCCCCGCCCAACGCCTCCAGCGCGGCCAGCTCGAACTTGCCGCGCGAGAGCTGCGCGTAGATCGGCGAGATCTGCAGCCGGGCAAAGCCCAGTGCGGCAGTGGTATGGGCGCGGTCCAGCGGCAGGTTCACACCGTAGCCGGCTGCGGTCCCGAGTGGATTGGCATCCACCAGCGCATGGGTGTCACGGGCACGCACCGCGTTGTCGATGAAGGCTTCGGCCCAACCCGCCCACCACATGCCGGCCGAGGACACCACGGCCCGCTGGATGTGGGTGTAGCCGGGCAGCGGCAGGTCCTTCTCCGCCTCGGCGCGGTCCAGCGCGATGCGCGCGGTTTCGGCACTGAGCTGGGCCACCCGCAGCAGCTTTTCCTTCAACCACATCCGCGTGGCGACCAGGATCTGGTCGTTGCGGCTGCGGCCGGTGTGGATCTTGCGCCCGGCATCGCCCAGGCGCTCGGTGAGCCGCGCCTCGATCGCCGAATGGCCATCTTCGTACTGCGTATCGAGCACGAAGCGGCCGGCACGGAAATCGGCTGCCAGCACCTCCAGCTCGGCCAGCAGGCCCTCCAGCTCGTCGGCACCCAGGATGCCGATGTGCTGCAGGCCCTGCGCGTGCGCGGCGCTGGCGGCGATGTCATGCAGGAAGAATTCGCGGTCCAGGATCACATCGTTGCCGGCAAGGAACGCCTGGATCTGGGTGTCGACGGCAACGCCGGGCTTCTGCCAAAGAAGGTCTGCCATGGGGGCTCTCCGGAAACGAATAGGTCAGTGCGGGATCGACGCGAGTTCGTCGATGCCCAGCGCCAGGTTGAGGTTCTGCATGGCCTGGGTGGCCGCGCCCTTGAGCAGGTTGTCCAGCGTGGCCACCACCACCACGCGCTTGCCGCCCGGGGCCAGGGTGAAGCCGCCCACCTGGGCGCCGTGGCGGCCGGCGATGCGGCTCACCCACGGCGCCTCGTCCACCACCTCCACCAGCGGTTCGGCCGCGTAGGCCTGCTGGAAGCGTGCGACGATCTGCTCGCGGGTCTGCACGCGGTTCAGCCACAGGTTCGCGGTAAGCGTGATGCCACGGAAGTGCGGGGCCACGTGCGGCATGAACTCCACCGGCACGCCCAGCTGGGTACCGACCTCGCGCTCGTGCACGTGGTTGGTCAGGGCATACGGCATCAGGTTGTCGGCCAGCAGCGCGACGTTGTTCTTGTCCGAGGGCGTGGTGCCGGCACCGGAGTAGCCGGAGACACCGAAGCACTGCGGCGGGCCGGCCAGCAGATCCAGCAGCGGGTGGATGGCCAGCTGCATCGCCGTGGCATAGCAGCCGGGATTGCTGATGTGCCGCTGGCCGCTGTAACGGCCACGGGTCAGCTCGGGCAGGCCGTAGTACCAGCCCGGATCGAACCGGTAATCGGCCGACAGGTCGACGATGACCGTGCCGGCAGCGGCGCTGTCCAGCGCGGCCACGAACGGGGCGGCCAGGCCGTTGGGCAGCGCCAGGATGACCGCATCGACGCCCTTGGCGGCCACCGCGTCGGCATCCAGGTTCTCATAGCGCAGCTCACCGCCGACCTCCGGGTGATGATCGGCCAGGCGCTGGCCCGCACGCTCGCGCGAGGACACGAACGCCAGCGTCAGCTGCGGATGGGCGGCCACCAGCCGGATCAGCTCGGCGCCGGTATGGCCACGGGCCCCGACCAGGCCCACGGTGAAGTGCGGGGCGGTCATGCGCGGGCTCCGTCGTGCAGGCTGGGCGTCCGTGCGGCGCAGTGATCCACATACCGCCTGATGCGGTCGAACCCGTCGGCGCCGTACCAGAACACTTTCCACGCGCCCTGCTTGTAGCAGCCATCGGACTCGGCGTAGTAGAAGTGGTTGATCGGGTTGCCATGGCGCGAGCGCCAGAACAGCTGCGGGGTCTCCTCCAGCATCACGTTCCAGACGGCGCGCCCCAGTCCCTCGCCCTGGGCATCGTCGAGCACCGCGAATTTATCCAGGTACACGCCTTCGGCCTCGTCGGTGAGGATCACCGCGGCGCGGTAGTTCTCGCTGACGTAGGCGCGCAGCAGCCGCGTGCTGTCGAAGTAGTCCGGCACCAGCGTGCGGCCGAAGCTGGATTCGATCAGCTGCCGCAGCCGCGGCAGATCGAGGTCCTCCCAGCGGCTGGCCCGCAGCACCTTTTCGCCCTTGCGTACCAGCGTGCCCGACCCCTTGTGGGTGAACAGCTCCTTGGCCAGGTCGGCCGGACGGGTGATGGACACCGACGATTCCAGCGGCAGCCGGTCCAGCAGGTCCTTGATCTGTTCGATCTTCACCTTCATGCCGCCATGGATCCACGGCTGGGCGATGAGGTGGTCGTATTCGGTGGACAGGTTGATCGAATCGATCACTGTGCCCTGCTCGTCCAGCAGCCCGCCGGTGCCGGTGAGGAAGATGATCTTGTACGGCTGCAGTTCCTGCACCAGTTCGTTGGCGGCGAAGTCGGCGTTGACGTTGAGGATCTGCCCGCTGCGGGTCTCACCCAGGCTGGTGATGACCGGAATGGAGCCGGCGCGCAGGCTGGCCTCGATCGGGGCCAGGTTGACCTTCTTCACTTCGCCGACCAGGCCGTAGGTGTCCGGATCCAGGTACTCGGCTTCGAACACGCCGCCGGTGATGGAGGTGGCGCGCGCACCGTTCTGCTGCAGCGCTTCCACCAGCCGCAGGTTGGACTGCTGGAAGACCTGGCGCACGATCGCCAGCGCCTCCGGCGAGGTCACCCGCAGTCCGTTGACGGTCTGCTTCTCGATGCCGGCGGCGGACAGCTCGGCATCCAGCTGCGGGCCGGCGCCATGCAGGACGATCGGGGTCAGTCCCACTTCCTGCAGGAACGACAGCGAGGAGGTCAGCGCATCAAGATCATCGCGCAGCACCGCGCCGCCGACCTTGACCACGGCGAAGCGCTTGGCGTCCAACTGCGAGAAACGCTTCAGGTACTGGCTGATCTCTTTCGCGCTGGCCATGCTGGACAGCAGGCGCACGATGGTCTGGCGGGTCTGGCGGTGGGGCTGGAGTGCAGGAGACATTTCGGTTTCGTCACAGGCGGCGGTCGCCGCGTTGCAGGTCCGCAGCGCACGGGCGCTGCGGCGTTGTCGGTGGATCAGGCGCCAGCGGCGATGATCCGGTGTACGGCGCTGCTGTACTGCTGCAGCTGGTCCAGCGTCACGAATTCATCCGCGGTGTGCGCCTGGGCGATGTCACCCGGGCCGAACACCAGCGTGGTGTAGCCAGCCGCGGAGAACAGCGAGGCCTCGGTCCAGAAATCCACCGCGTTGCCGATCGGGATCTCCAGCGCATCGGCCACATCGCGGGCCAGCAGACGGCGGTTCTCCGCTTCGGCGATGTCTCCGGCCGGCAGGCTGGGGCCACGGAAGGTTTCGGTGAACACGGCGGCCTGCGGCTCGGCGAAGCCGGCGAAGGTGGCCAGCAGCGCGTCGATGTCCATCGACGGCAACGGCCGGAAGCCGAACCGCAGTTCGGCGGCAGGCGCGATCATGTTCGCCTTGATCCCACCCTCGACGCGGCCGATGTTGAAGCGCAGCCCGGTCAGGCCGCCGAAGCGTGCCGAGGCCAGCGACTGCACATGGTCCAGCGCCCGGTTGCCCCAGCGCATCGCCTGGTGCAGCGCGCTGGCCGCGGCATCCTGCTGGCCGGAGGCATGCCCGGCACGGCCGGCGAACTGCATCAGCACCGAGCTGATGCCCCGGTGCGCCAGCACCGCTTCGCTCATGGTCGGCTCGGCCACCAGCACCGCCTCGTACGGCAGGCCACGGGCGAGGAAGGCGGCGATGCAGCGCGGATCATTGGCTTCCTCATCGCTGGAGAACAGGAACGCCGCATCGCCCTGGCAGGCGTTGGCGGCGGCCACCAGCGCGGCCGCCGCCCCCTTGATGTCGCACACGCCGAGGCCGACCACGCGGTCGTCCAGGCGGCGCATCACGTGCGGGTCGGCGCTCCAGTGCGGCGAGTCCGGCACGGTGTCCAGATGCACGTTGAACAGGTAGCGCGGCGTGCCACGCACCGCGTACAGGCTGACCGCGCCGGCGCCATGGTCGATCACCTCGACGTGGAAGCCCGGCAGATGCGCGCGCAGGTAATCGAAGATGCCGCCGGTGGTGATCGCACGCGGCGGATTGCGGGTATCGAAGGACACCAGCGCCTGCAGGTGGTCGAGCGTCTGTTCAAGCATGAATCAACAATCCTGTGGGAGTCCGCCGGGCATGGCCCGGCGCTGCCGTGGTGCGCCGGAGGGAGCGCCCCCTTCCGGTTGGAGGGGGCACACCGACGGCGCAGGGTAGGTGCGGAAGGCCGGGGTCAACCGCTCAGCGGTTGACCTGGGCGTACACGGTCGAGCTCATGCCGAAGAGCTTGATGAAGCCTTCGGCTTCTTCCACGCCCCAGTCCGCCGACTGCGCATAGGTCGCGCCCTTGGTGTTGAGCAGGTGCGGGGAGGTGACCGCCACCGCGTCCACGCGGCCGCCACGGGTTTCCAGCACCACCTCGCCGCTCACCTTGGCCTGCGAGGAGCGCAGGAAGGCTTCGATGTCGGCCTTCAGCGGGTCGTGGTAGAAGCCTTCATACACCAGCTCCACCCACTTGCGCGCCACGTCGGGCTTGAAGCGGTTCTGCTGCTTGGTCAGCACGGCATCTTCCAGCGCACGGTGGGCGGCCAGCAGCGACACCAGGCCCGGTGCCTCGAACACGATGCGTCCCTTCAGGCCGATCACGGTGTCACCGGTGTAGACACCCCGGCCGACGCCGTACGGGGCGAACAGCGCGTTGAGGCGCGCCAGGATCTGCTCGCCCGGCAGCGTCTGGCCGTCCAGCGCCACCGCTTCGCCTTCGACGAAGGTCACGGTGACGCTCAGCGCCTGCTCCGGCCACTCGCTGCGCGGCGAGCACCAGCCACGCGCGCCCTCGCCCGGCGCTTCCCAGCGGTCGATCTCGCCGCCGGACATGGTCACGCCCAGCAGGTTCTCGTTGATGGTGTAGGCCTGCTGCTTGGCGCGCACGCCGAAGCCGCGCTCTTCCAGGTACTTCTGTTCGTAGGCGCGGGTCTGGGTGTGCTCTTTCTGGATTTCACGGATCGGGGCGATGATCTGGTAGTCGCCGAGCGCCTTCACGGCCAGGTCGAAACGGACCTGGTCGTTGCCCATGCCGGTGCAGCCGTGGGCGATGATGTGGGTGCCCAGTTCGGCGGCGCGCTTGAGCGCGGCATCGACGATCAGGTAGCGGTCCGAGACCAGCAGCGGGTACTGGCCCTGATAGCCCTCGCCGGCCCACACGAACGGCTTGACGAAGCCGGCCCAGATCGCCGGGCCGCCGTCCACGGTCACGTGGCTGGACACGCCCAGCTCGGCCGCACGCTGTTCGATGAAGGCGCGTTCCTCGTCATCCACGCCACCGGTATCGGCGAAGACGGTATGCACGTTGTAACCGCGTTCCTGCAGGTACGGCACGCAGAAGCTGGTATCAAGGCCGCCGGAGAAGGCGAGGACGACATCGTTGTTGCTCATGGGGGGTGTCCTGGTAACGCCGGGGGCTGCCCGGCGGGGTTTCTGGAAAGGGAAAGAATCAGCGTCCGGCCACGGCGGCCATGATTGCCTTCTGCACGTGCAGGCGGTTCTCGGCCTCGTTGATGGCGATGCACTGCGGCGAATCCATCACCGCGTCGGTGGCCTTCACGTTGCGGCGCAGCGGCAGGCAATGGCTGAACACGCCGTTGTTGGTCAGCGCCATCTTGCGTTCGTCCACGATGAAGTGCTTGAACTGGTCGCGGATGGGCTTCTCCGGTTCCCAGTTGCCGAAGAACGGCAGCGCGCCCCAGCTCTTGGCGTACACCACATCGGCGCCGGCGTAGGCGCTGTCGATGTCATGGCTGACCTGCAGCGAACCACCGCTCTCGGCGACGTTCTGCTCGGCCCAGCCCATGTAGCGCTCATCCAGGATGTAGTCCGGCGTGGGGCACAGCAGCGTCACGTCCATGCCCATGCGCGTGGCGATGGTCAGCGCCGAGTTGGCCACCGCGGTGTTGAGCGGCTTGGGATGGTAGGTCCAGGTCAGCACGTACTTCTTGCCCCGCAGGTCCTGGGTGCCGAAGTGCTCCTGCAGCGCCATCACGTGGGCCAGTTCCTGGCACGGGTGGGTGATGGTCTCCATGTTGATCACCGGCACCGGCGAGTACTTGGCGAAGCTGTTGAGCACCACATCCTGGCGGTCGTAGGCCCAGTCCACGAACTTCGGGAAGGCGCGCACCGCGATGATGTCGCAGTAGCGGCCCAGCACCTTGGCCACTTCGGCGATGTGCTCCTCGGTGTCGCCGTCCATCACCGTGCCCAGGTTGAACTCGATCGGCCAGGCATCCTTGCCCGGCTGCAGCACCACCGCATGCGCGCCCAGCTGGAAGGCACCCAGCTCGAAGCTGGTGCGGGTGCGCATGGACGGGTTGAAGAACACCAGCGCGATCGACTTGCCCTTGAGCTGGTCGCCGAGCTTGTTGCGCTTGAACAGCGCCGCCTGGGTCAGCAGCGCATCGAGATCGCTGCGGCTCCAGTCCTGGGTGTTCAGGAAGTGCTTGTGGGACATCAATCATTCCTTGCATGGGCGGCGCCGCTGCCGGTGGGCGTACGGGGCTCGGTGGAGGTGGAAAGGTGCAGTTGAAACTTTCAGATCGCGGAAACGAAAAAACCCAGCCGGGGGGCTGGGTTTTTTCCGAACAGACAGCACGAAGCTCCGGTTACCCAGCGAAAATGTGGGGTTCCGGTCGGCGGGCACGCGACGTCATGCCGGTGGCCTGGCGGGCGGCGCTGGTGTCGTGCTGGAAGTCGGTGGCGTTCATCGTCAGTCATGGTGGCATGGGCGCCGCGCCGGTGCAAGCGCTGGGCGCGGCCGCCGCCTACGGCGTGCCGGCCGCTTCGGCCTCGGCCCCCACCCACGGGGTGATCGAGACCCGGATCTTCAGCCGGTTGCCCGGATCCTCCGGCAGCCGCGAGCGGTACTTGGTGCCCTTGTAGACATAATCCACATCGTAGGCGATGGGTCGGCGGAACTCGCGCCCCACCGGCACGATGCGACAATCGCGCGTCAGCATCGGCCCGTTGCCGGCAGCCGGCGCCTCGGCGGCCGGCTGCGGATGCGGGTTGTAGGGCTCTTCACCCTCACCGCTCTTGAAGATCGAGCGTACCGACTCCCAGAAACGGCCGAAGCGCCCCTTCTCCTCCACCGGTGCTTCCGCACCAGTGACGTTCACCGGCGCCAGCGTGCGCGTGCTGACCGGCTCACAGTGCTCCTCGGTGCGCGTGGCCCGCAGCACCTGGAAGACCGGCTCCACATTGAGCACCTGTGCGTAGTCGAACTTGACGTTTTCCACGATGACCACGCGGTTGCGTGTTTCCTCGCCAGGGCTCTGCGCCATGGCGGGTGCGGCCACGAGCAGGGCAAGCACGGTCGGCAGGACGGCTTTCAGTGGCGGGATGAGGTCGGGCACGGCAATAGTGTAGGCAGCGCAGGCAACAAAGGGCTGAACCTTACCCGTCCGCCCGACAGACCACCAGTGCATAACCCGCAGCGCATCGCGCCGGCGGTACTCCCTGGCGGCGGTCGGCGCTAGAATCGGCGGCTTGTCCCCCGTCGTTCCCGCCATGACCCTACGCCTGCACAACACCCTGACGCGCCAGCTCGAACCGTTCACTCCGCTCGACCCGGCCTGTCCGACGCTGTATGTGTGCGGGCCCACCGTCTACAACTACGTGCATATCGGCAACGCCCGCGGCCCGGTGGTGTTCGGGGTACTGGCCAGCCTGCTGCGGCGCCGCTTCGGCGCGCTGCGCTATGCCCGCAACATCACCGACGTGGACGACAAGATCAACGCCGCCGCCCGTGAGCAGGGCGTGCCGATCAGCGCGATCACCGAGCGTTTCGCGGCCGCCTACCGTGAGGACATGGCCGCGCTGGGCGTGGCCCCGCCGGACCTCGAGCCGGAAGTGACCGCGCACATGCCGCAGATCATCACCATGATCGAGCAGCTGGTGTCCAGCGGCCACGCCTACGCGGCCGAGGGCCACGTGCTGTTCGCGGTGGGCCGCTTCGACGGCTACGGCAAGCTCTCGCGCCGCGATACCGAGGACATGCTGGCCGGGGCGCGGGTGGAAGTGGCCCCGTACAAGCGCGATCCCGGCGATTTCGTGCTGTGGAAGCCGTCCAGCGACGATCTGCCGGGCTGGGACTCGCCCTGGGGCCGCGGCCGCCCGGGCTGGCACATCGAATGCTCGGCGATGGCCGCCGCGCACCTGGGCCCGACCATCGACATCCATGCCGGCGGCGTGGACCTGCAGTTCCCGCACCACGAGAACGAAATCGCGCAGAGCGAGTGCGCGCATGGCGGGAAGGTGTTCGCCCGCTTCTGGCTGCACAACGGCATGCTCAACTTCGGCGGCGCCAAGATGAGCAAGTCGGTCGGCAACATCGAGCGCGTGCACGACCTGGTCCGCGCGCACCCGCCTGAAGCGCTGCGCCATGCGCTGCTGTCGGCGCACTACCGGCAGCCGCTGGAATGGTCCGATGCGCTCATCGAGCAGTCCGTGCGCACGCTGGACCGCCTGTACGGCACGCTGCGCGAGCTGGCCCACGTGCCGGCCACGGCCGCCATCCCGGCCGCGGTGGAAAGCGCCCTGGACGATGACCTGAACACGCCCCAGGCGTTGGCCGAACTGGCGCGCATCGCCGCCGAGGCGCGCCGTGCGACCGATCCGGACAGCCAGGGCCGGCTGAAGAGCGAACTGCTTGGCGCGGGCCTGGCGCTGGGCCTGCTGCAGGCCGACCCGGCGCAGTGGTTCGGCACCAGCGGCGGCGAAAACGCTGACGATGCGCGCATCCAGGGCCTGATCGACGCGCGCGCCGAAGCCAAGCAGGCGCGTGATTTCGCCCGCTCCGACGCGATCCGCGACCAGCTCGCCGCCGAAGGCATCGTGCTGGAAGACACCCCGCAGGGCGTGCGCTGGTCGCGCAGGCGCGCCTGACCCGCCCTGCCCCGTGGCCGCGCCCGTGCGGCCACGCCCCACTGTAGAGACCGCTGTGACCGACTACCCGTTCCCCCTTGAAGCCACCGCCGAAGACGCCCAGGCCGCCATTGCCGAGGAATTCGGTTTCTTCGGTGACTGGTCCGAACGCTACCAGTACCTGATCGACCTGGGCCGCAAGCTGCCCGCGTTCCCCGAGGCATGGAAAACCGAGGAGCATCGCCTGCTCGGCTGCCAGTCCAAGGTCTGGATCGTGGCCGACGGCAGCGTACAGGCGCTGCGCTTCCACGCGGTGAGTGACTCGGCGATCGTGTCCGGGCTGATCTTCCTCGCCCTGCGCGTCTACGGCGGCCGCAGCGCGCAGGAGATCCTGGCGACCGAACCGCGCTACATCGAGGACATCGGCCTGGCCAAGCACCTCTCGCCCACCCGCAGCAACGGCGTGGCCGCGCTGCTGGCCTTCATCCGCGAGACCGCGCAGGCGCAGCTCGCCCGCGACGCCTCGTGAGCACGCCGGGCGGGGCCCTGCCCGGCCCGCCCGACCCGGGCACGCGCGGTCTGCTGGCCCGTCCGGGGTTCGTCCAGCTGCTGGCCTATCGCATCCTGGCGATGCTGTCCTACCAGATCGTGGCGGTCACCGTTGGCTGGCACATCTACGAGATCACCCGCAATCCGTTCTCGCTGGGCCTGATCGGGCTGGCCGAGGTACTGCCCTTCTTCTGCGTGGCGCCGTTTGCCGGCTATCTGGTGGACCACCTGCCACGCCGTCGTCTGGGCATGTGCGCCTGCGCCGGCCTGGTCGCCACCGCGCTCGTGCTCACGGCGGTCACCCAGGGCTGGCTGCCGTTCCACGGCGTCTGGCCGATCTATGCGGCCATCGCCCTGACCGGCATGGTCCGCGCGTTCCTTTCGCCGATCTACAACGCGCTGTTCGCCCGCGTGCTCGAGCGCGGCCAGTACGCCCGCGGCGCCGGCCTGGGCAGCGTGTTCTTCCAGGCCGGCATGGTGGTCGGCCCTGCCCTGGGCGGCCTGCTGGTCGGCTGGGGCGGCAAGGGCGTGGCCTATGCGGTGGCGACCGCGGCGGCGCTGCTGGCGCTGGGCTGTCTGGCCGCGCTGAAGGTGAGCGAGCCAGTCCACAGCGGCCCGGCCGCGCCGATCTTCCGCAGCATCGCCGAAGGCGCACGCTTCGTGGTGGGCAACCGCATCATGCTCGGGGCGATGGCGCTGGACATGTTCTCGGTGCTGCTGGGCGGTGTGGTGGCGATGCTGCCGGCGTTCCTGCAGGAGATTCTGCACCATGGCCCGGAGGGCCTGGGCATCCTGCGTGCGGCGCCAGCGCTGGGCTCGATCGTGGTCGGCCTGTGGCTGGCCCGGCATCCGCTGCAGCAACATGCCGGCGCCGTGCTGCTGTGGGCGGTGGCCGGGTTC
>Ga0207842_1000141_pt1 | contig 11980 bp, 11 predicted proteins | sample HigsolmetaGSP19D_FD_184847 | JGI IMG/M metagenome (GOLD analysis project Ga0207842, IMG submission 184847) | High solid enriched microbial communities from the Joint BioEnergy Institute, USA - SP1-9-D (SPAdes) | ecosystem: Engineered > Bioreactor > SSF (Solid state fermentation) > Aerobic >... | reverse complement strand
CCGAGCGCGTCTGGACAACGTCGCGCGACGGCAAGCGCATCCCGGTGTCGCTGGTCTACCGCAAGGGCTTCGAGAAGAACGGCACCGCCGCGCTGCTGCAGTACGGCTACGGCAGCTATGGCGCGTCGATGGATCCGGGGTTCTCGGTCACCAACGTCAGCCTGCTCGACCGCGGGATGGTCTACGCCATCGCGCACATCCGCGGCGGCGAGGAAATGGGCCGCGCCTGGTACGACGACGGCAAGCTGCTCCACAAGGTCAACACCTTCAACGACTTCATCGACGTCACCGACGATCTCGTGCGCCAGGGCTACGCGGCGCCGGATCGCGTGGCGGCCTACGGCGGCAGCGCCGGCGGTCTGCTGATGGGCGCGATCTCGAACATGGCGCCGGAGAAGTACCGCGTGATCCTGTCGCAGGTGCCCTTCGTCGACGTGGTCACGACGATGCTCGATCCGAGCATTCCGCTGACCACCAACGAGTACGACGAGTGGGGCAACCCGGAAGAGAAGCGCTACTACGACTACATCGTGAAGTACTCGCCCTACGACAACCTCGACGCCAAGGCCTACCCGGCGATGTTCGTCGGCACCGGCCTGTGGGATTCGCAGGTCCAGTATTGGGAGCCGGCGAAGTACGTGGCGAAGCTGCGTGACCTCAACACCGGCGAGTACCCGGTCGTGTTCCGCACGAACATGGAGGCCGGCCACGGCGGCAAGTCGGGGCGCTTCCGCCGCTACCGCGAGTCGGCGGAGATGTACGCCTTCATGCTCGACCAGCTGGGTCTGGAGGACGCCGCGGCGCGCTGATCCGCGGCACGTCCGACGACACGGAACGCCCGCGGACCCGCGGGCGTTCCCGTCTCTGCGGCATCAACGATCGAAGGCCAGCAGATCCAGGCCGGTCGCGGCGCGTACGATGCGACGGTACAGATACTGGCCGCTGCCACCATTGGTCAGCACGACGATGCCGCGACGTCGGGCGGCATCGCCCAGCGCGAAGTTCTTGAAGATGCCACCATTGCTGCCGGCATGGTGGAACACCGGGCCATCGGGGGTCGGCTCGATGTTCCAGCCCAGGCCCTTCGCACTCCACGGCGTGGCTCCGATCGTCTGCGGGGTCAGCATGGCCTGCCGCGTGGATTCGGTGATCTCCCAAGGCGCGCGCTGCGCGCCGCGATCCATCGACAGCGTCAGGAACCGTGCGTAATCGCCGACGGTGCAGCGCAGGCTCGCGGCCGCGTTGGCAAGGATGTCGCCGGGCCAGTTGACCAGTCCCGGCGGCGTGTCGGCCTGCACGGCGGGCAGCGCACGCGCGGCTTGTGTCCAGGTCCAGTCCGATAGTGGAACACCGTCGCGATCGGCGATTGTCTGCGCGGCACTCCATTGCTCGCGCAGCATCTGCGGCGGCATGCCGGACGTGTCCGCGTCATGCGCGCGATGTCCGTACACCGAGCGCGCCGCCATCGCATCGCTCCACGCGTAACTGCTATCGCGCATGCCCGCTGGCCCGAACAGACGCGTCCGCGCGGCGCGGTCGAGGCTTTCGCCGGTCAGGGTCTCGACCACGAGCTGCAGCCAGACGAAGGCCTCACCCGAGTAGTCGATGCGCGTGCCGGGTTCGACCTTCGGCACCAGCGTCTCGGTTGCCGGCGCCGAGCGCCAGTTCGGCAGCCCGGTCGTATGGCGCAGCACGTCGCGGGCGGTAATACGCTCCAGCCACAGGCTCTCGCCCAGATAATCCGGACGCCGGTAGGCCACCAGCGGGCGGTCGAGATCGAGCACACCGGCGTCTGACAGCTGCAGCACCAGATAGGCGAAGACCGGCTTGCTCAGCGACGCGACCTCGAACAGCGTGTCTTCGACCACCGGCGTTCCGCGCTCGGCGTGCAGCACGCCGAAACCCTGCTGCCATGCGACCGCGCCGTCCTCGACAACGGCGATCGCCACGCCGGGCACCGCGAATGCCGCCATTGCACGCGGCAGGTCATCGAGCAGATCCGGGCACGGCTGCCAGCTGTGCGTGCGGCCCGTGCACATGGTTGCCAGCGCCGTCTGCCACGGCAGCAGACCGGCGGCGGCTGTGAGGCCGAGAAAGCGGCGACGGCCGCGGTGCGGAGAAGCAGGCATCACCGGCATCGGACGGCGTCCATCTGGGCGGGCAGGACTGCGCCCGATTGACGCGCGCGCAGGGCTTGGGCAAAATGCGCGGCTCGTTGCGGGGTCTCCCGCGCGACCGATGGCTATGTAGCTCAGCCGGTTAGAGCACAGCACTCATAATGCTGGGGTCGGTGGTTCGAGTCCACCCATAGCCACCACACCGAAAAACCCGCCGCGATGGCGGGTTTTTTGTGGTCGCGTGCTTGCGTTCAGCTCCGGCTTGTCCCGTCACGCCACGCGTGGCAGAGTCGATGCCAGTGACGCAAGTCAATCGCATTAGGAGTCCGCATCGTGATCGATCCGGACGGGTTCAGGCCCAACGTCGGCATCGTGCTGATGCACCCGGACGGGCGCGTCTTCTGGGCGCGCCGCGTCCGTCGTGATGGCTGGCAGTTCCCGCAGGGCGGGATGAATACCGACGAGACGCCGCTCGAGGCGATGTATCGCGAGCTGCGCGAGGAAACCGGGTTGCTGCCTGAACATGTGTCGGTGCTGGGGGCGACGCCGGGCTGGTTGCGCTACCGGCTGCCGCAGCGGGCGATCCGCCGCAACGACCGCATCGTCTGCGTGGGCCAGAAGCAGGTCTGGTTCCTGCTGCAGTTCACCGGCGAGGAAGCGCATCTGCGCCTCGACCTCACCGACAAGCCCGAGTTCGACCATTGGCGCTGGGTGGATTTCTGGTACCCGCTCGAACACGTGGTGATGTTCAAGCGCGGCGTCTACGCCAGTGCGTTGCGGCATCTGGCCAAGTACGCCCGCCAAGTCGCCGGGGCACAGGCGATCCCGCAGGTTGCGCTGGAAACCCGTACGCGCAGCCGCCGGCCGCAGCACCGGCGCCGTAACGCCGAACAGGCGCGGGGGCGCGACGACGGCGGCGCGGGATGAACTGTTCTTGTTTGACACTGATTCTCGTTTATGGCCGAATGGTATCCCAGCCCGTCGGCCAGGAACGCAACCTGTGTACGTGTGCATCTGCAACGGCGTCACCGACTCCCAGATCCGCCAGGCGGCTGCCAACGGCTGCCGCGAAGTCAGCGAGCTGACGATGCGCACCGGCGCCGGTGCGACCTGCGGCAGCTGCCTCGACATGGCCGCCGGCCTGCTCGACGACTACCATGCTGCCGCGCGCCGCGCGCCCGTGATCGACCTGCCGCTGATCGCGTCCGCGGCCTGATCGCACACCGGCCTTCCCGACGGCCGAACGCCACCTGTGTTGAGCACGATTCGCGTTCCGTCACCGGAACCAGCGGGTCGCTAGAGTGTGCGCATTCGGTTTGTGGAGCTTCCCGCGATGAAAGGCGACGCGCAGGTCATCCGTTTTCTCAACAAGGTGCTGTACGACGAGTTGACGGCGATCAACCAGTACTTCCTGCACGCCAAGATGCTCAAGCACTGGGGCTTGAACGAGCTCGGCAAGCAGGCGTACAAGGCGTCGATCGACGAGATGAAGCAGGCCGACGCGCTCTCGGAGCGCATCCTGTTCCTCGAAGGGCTGCCGAATTTCCAGGCGCTGGGCAAGCTGCGCGTCGGCGAAGCGCCGATCGAAACCCTCGAATGCGACCTCGCATTGCACATGGACGGACTGCCGAACCTGCGCGAAGCGATCACGCATGCCGAGCGCGTCGGCGACTTCGTCAGCCGCAAGCTGCTGGCCGACATCCTGGAGAAGGAAGAAGCGCGCGTGGACTGGCTGGAAACCCAGCTCGACCTGGTCTCGCGCCTGGGCGTCGAGAACTACCTGCAGAGCCAGCTCGAGGACTGACGCGCCCGACCGGCTCGACGCGTCAGCCCGCGTCGGCGACGCGGCCCTCGCGCAGCATCCGACGCGCCCGCGCGAACTCGTTCGAGACCAGCGCCACCGCGACCGCCGGCCGCTCCAGGCTGCGTTCGCGCGCGCCACTTTCGATGCGCCTGGCCGCGGCCGACAGCGACATCGCACCGAGGTTGGCGCTCGACGACTTGAGCGAATGCGCGGCCTCGCGCAGCGCGTCGTAGTCGGGGCCGTCCACCGCGTTCTCCAGCGCCGAGAGCAGGCGCGGGGTGTCGTCGAGGAAGACGTCGATCAGGCGGTCCACCTCGTCGCCGAGCACGCTGCGCAGGTCGTCGAGCACTTCGTGGTCGATCACCGGCGGCAGTGGCCCGCGGTCCGCGGGCGCGGCCGGCACCGGCATCGGGACGTGCATCCCGGCGTCGGGCGCGCGCGGTGCCTGCGGCTGGGCCGGCGGCGCCAGGGCCACCGGCGCGGGTGGCTCGACGACCGCCGGCGCGGCCTCCGGGTCCCACCAGCGATGGATGCAGCGCTCGAGTTCGCTTCGGGTCACGGGCTTGGCCAGATAGTCGTCCATGCCGGCATCGAGGCACTTCTCGCGGTCACCCGCCATCGCATTGGCGGTCATCGCGATGATCGGCAGGCGCCGCGCGCCGCCCTCGGCCGCTTCGTGCTCGCGCCAGCGCCGGGTGGCCGTGTAGCCGTCCATCACCGGCATCTGGCAGTCCATCAACACGATGTCGTAGCGCGAGGCCGCGATCCGCAGCAGCGCGGCCTCGCCATTGCTGGCCGTGTCGCAGGTGATCCCGAGTACGCCGAGCAGGCGCTGACCCACCATCAGGTTGACCGGGTTGTCCTCGACCAGCAGCACGCGCGGCTTGCGCGGGCCGCCGCTGCGCGCGCCATCGGACACCGCTGACTCGGTGGTCGTCGAAGGTGGCGCATCGCCCGGTGGGCGTGACACGGCAGGTGCCTGCGGCGACATCTGCGGGGGCGCATGCACGACGGGCGCCGGCGCGTCGACCGGGCTCGCAGCGGCCGCTTCGGGGCGCCGCGCCGCCGCACCGGGCGTGATGCCGAGCACCGCTTCGCGCAGGTCCGCGTCCGGCGCCTGTCGGCTGAGCAGCGTGGCGCCCTGGCGCAGTTCCTCGGCCACGCTCTCGTCGCCGTAGAGGCCGACCAGCCGGAGATCGCCGTAGGTCGCCTGGCGGGTCACGTTGCGGTACAGGGCGACGGCGGTGTTGCGCATGCCCGCCAGGTCGGCCACGACGACCGAATACGCCCAAGGCGCGCCCTGGTTGGCGGCGGTGCGCAGCCGGTCGAGCGCCTCCTGCGTGGTCTCGACCGAACTCACGCGCAGCCCCCAGTTGGGCATCAGCATGCTCAGGCGCAGCCGCAGTCGCGGGTCGGCGCTGAGCAGCAGCACGCGCCCGTCGCGGGGCGTCGCGTCCTCGACGGGCATGTCACCCTGGGCCTTGAGCAGCGGAATCTCGAACCAGAACGTGGACCCTGCGCCGGGCTCGGAGTCGACGCCGATGCGGCCGTCCATCAGTTCCACGATGCGCCGGGAGATGGCCAGGCCCAGTCCCGTGCCGCCGTAGAGGCGGGTCGTCGACGCATCGGCCTGGCTGAAGGCCTGGAACAGGCGCTGGCGGCCTTCGGCGCTGATGCCGATGCCGGTGTCGCGCACTTCGAAGCGCAACTGGTGCTGCGCGGCGGTCTCGCCGAGCCGACGCACGTGCACGGTCACATTGCCGCGTTCGGTGAACTTCACCGCGTTGCTGATCAGGTTGCCCAGCACCTGCCGCAGTCGCACCGGATCGCCCCGGACCGGCAACCGCACCGACGGATCGATCTGCAGGCCCAGCCGCAGGCCCTTGGTCTGCGCGGCCCGCTCCATCAGCTGGATCACGCCGTCCATCAATTCGCGCAGGTTGAAGCCGGTGGTCTCGAGTTCGAGCTTCTCGGACTCGAGCTTGGAGTAGTCGAGGATGTCGTCGACGATGCGCTGCATCTGCTGCGCGGAGAGGTAGGCGGTGCGCACCAGCTCGGCATGGTCCGGGGCCAGCCGCGCGTGCATCAGCAGGTCGAGCATCGGCGTGATGCCGTTGAGCGGCGTTCGGATCTCGTGGCTCATCGTCGCGAGGAACTCGCCCTTGGCCATGACGGCCGACTCGGCGGCGTTCTTGGCCTGGCGCAGATCCTGTTCGAGCCGGGTGCGCTCCTCGAGTTCGCGCTGCAGTTCGCCCAGCGCGAGTTCGTCCTGGCGCAGGCGTTCGTCGGCAGCCTCGAGCTCGAGCACGCCCTGGTGCATCTGGACCGCGACGCCGATCGACGCGCCCACCGCGACCAGCGCCAGCACCAGCGCCGCGCCCTGCCAGGGACCGGGCACCGACAGCGCCGTCAGCACCATGGCCAGCGCCGCGCCGGCCGCGGCCCCGAGCGCGAGCCAGCGCAGCAACAGGGCGGAGGGGCGTCGGCGCGCGATCATCGGCTGCGCCCTACAGGACGGAGTGGTGGAAGTCGAAGTCGAGCACGTTGGCGACCCGCTGCACGAGGTTGCCCTGGATGAAGTCGATGCCGCTCATCCACAGCGTCGCCGCCGCCTGCGGGTCCTCGACCTGCTGTCCGATGACCTGCAGGCCCAGTCGATGCGCGCGCTCCACGGCGCCGCGCATCTCGTCGCGCACGCGCGATTCGTCGAGCTGGCGCGAATAGCGCGCGGCCAGGCGCACGAACCCCAGCGGCAACTGGGCGAGCAGCGCGTCGGCCTCTTCGCTGGCGCTGTACTGGCCCAGGCACAGCTGCACGCCGGCCGGGACCATGCGGGCGCAGAAGTCCTGGAGCGACAGCGCATGGATCAGCGCATCGTCCTGGCGCACGTCGATGACCAGGGCCGAGCCGGGCACCCCCGCCGACTCGATCTGCTGCAGCAGCCAGTCGGCGTAGCCCGCCTGGATCAGGCTGCGGGAAGACTGCGACACGAACAGGCGCATCGGGCTGTTGGCGCGCTGGCGCTCGACCAGCGTGGTGATCGCCAGTTCGATCACGCGGCGGTCGATCTCGTGCAGCAGGCCGGCCAGTTCCGCGGCCGGCAGCACGCGCGCGGCCGAATGCAGTTCGCCGTCCCGGCTGCGCAGGCGCAGCAGCGTCTGGTACTGGGCTTCGTCGCCGCCGGCGACCGCGACGATGGGCTGGAACGCCAGCTCGATGCGGTTTTCGTCCATCGCATGGCGCAGGTCGTCGCCGAGGCCACCCTGCACGTCGCCCGAATCCGCCGCCGGGGCGGGCATGTGCACGGCGATGCCGACCGGCGTGCCGCGCGATTCGCGCAGCGCCTGTTCCGCCGCGGCGAGCGCGTTGCCCGGGTCGTCGTAGCCGTGCGCGAGGTCGGCATATCCCACCAGGGCCCGCAGTCGGATGGTCTGGTCGTCCAGCGGGAACGGGTGGCTGCCGAGGCCATCGCGCAGGCTGCGCGCCCACGCGTCGAGATCGATGCGCGCCACGTCCGGCGCGAACACCAGGAACGTGTTGTCGTTCAGACGCGTCGCCGACGCATCACCGACGAGACTGCGCAGATGGCGTCCGGCATCGGTGAGGATCGTCTCCAGGCCGGCATAGCCGTAGCGGTCGCGCAGCGCGGTGATGCCCTCGATCTCGATGAAGCCGAGCGCGCCGCGCGCCTGCGCGGGAATCGCTTCGGCCAGGTGCTGGAGCAGCTGCAGGCGGCTGTTGAGGCCGGTCAGCGGATTGCGGCCCGGGTCGGGCATCTGCTGCAGCGCCCGGGCGCGACGGATGCGGTTCTGCACCGTGGCGATCAGGTGCCGCGGCCGGACCGGCTTGGTCAGGAAATCGTCGGCGCCCACCTCGAGCATTTCGAACTGGCGCTCGGGATCGGCGTCGCCGGTCAGGAACACCACCGGGATGTGCGCGTACGCCGCCTGCTGCCGGAGCTGCGACGTGAGCTCGGCGCCATCCATGCCGGGCATGTGCAGGTCCATCAGCACCAGGTCGGGCTGGAAGCTGCCAAGCGCCTCCATGAAATCGCCGGCGACCGAAACCACGTGGGCCTGCAGGCCGGCGCCGTTGAGTACGCTTTCGGCGAACAGCGCCTGGCTCGGATCGTCCTCGACGATCAGGACGCGGTGCGGCGCCTCGCCCGGTTCGACCGTCTGGACGGCTGCGGCCGACGCGGTGCCCGTCGCGGTCTCGCCCGGTACGCCAGGCAGGGTGGGCTGGCCGGCATCGGCAGCCCAGCGTCGCCAGTAGGCGGCGGGCGGATACTCGGCGCGTTGCTTGCTGTCGGCATCGGACATAGGTGCGGGACTGTGACGCGATGTGGGGGAGCAGGCAACTTTAACCGCTCGACCCGCGAACGCCGCGCGGGATGTGCGCATCGGCCCGCGATCAGTCCGCAGTGACGCACGATGCGCGGCGCCGCAGTCGTCGCCACAGCCAGAGCACGACGATCGCGCACGGCACCGCGACGAGCAGCAGCAGGGCGAGCGCCAACCACGGCCAGACGAAGACGATCGACAGCGCGCCGAGCGTCACGACATCCTCGGTGCTCGAGGCGGCGAGATTGCTCACCGGCTCGGGCGAAGCGTTGAGCAGCAATCGGCTGCCGGCCTTGAGCGCATGGCTGGTCAGCGCCACGCCCGCGCCGGTGGCGAGCATGCCCGCCCCCAGGTCCCCGTCGGGCGAGAGCGTCGCCGCGGCCAGGAATGCACCAGCCGGCACCCGCGCCAGCGTCTGCAGCAGGTCCCAGCCCGAATCGACGCCTGGAATCTTGTCGGCGAAGAACTCGGTCAGCGCGAGCGCGCCCGAGACACCGAGCACCCACGGCGACGTCGCCGCGTCGAGGGCCGGCGGCAGGTCCAGCCAGCCGAATGCGCCGGCGATACCGACGCCGAACACCGTCAGGTACGCGCGCACGCCCGCCAGCCAGGCGAGCACGATGCCGACGGCGAACAGATGGGCCTCGGACATCGCGCGGGCTCCTCGGAAACGACAACGGGTGCACAACGCCGGCGAGTATAGGGCGCACTTTCCTTGACGCGGCTTCGGGGCGCTGGCTATACCGTCCCGATGACCGAACCCGCCGCTGCCGACACGCCGGCCACGACACCGCCCCGACGCGGCCCGCTGGCGCTCGCCGCGATCGTGGCCTTGGCGCTGGTGTTCGGCCTCTGGGGCGCATGGCAGGTCTTCGCACCGGCGCCGGGCAATCCGCAGCGGCAACTCGCCGCCCTGCAGGCCGAACTCGAAGGGCTGCGCCAGCAGGTCTCCACGCTGACGCGTTCGGACCAGATCAGCCGCGACGCCAATCGCGAACTGCAGGGCACGCTCGCCGAGCGCGACGAGGAAATCGCGGCGCTGCGCGCGGACGTGGCGTTCTACGAGCGCTTCGTCGGATCCACCGCGCAGCGGCGTGGCCTGACCGTGCACGAGTTGCGCATGCAGCCGCGCACCGACCAGGGCTGGCATTACACGGCCACGCTGACCCAGAGTCTCAATCGCGATGCGGCGAGCGTGGGCACCATGCGTCTGTCGATCGAGGGCGCGCGCGACGGCCGGCTGGAGACGCTGGACTGGGACGACCTGCGCCAACGCGGCGACGCGGGCGTCGCCTATTCGTTCAAGTATTTCCAGCAGATCGAAGGCGACGTGGTGCTGCCTGCGGGTTTCCAGCCGCTGCGGGTCACCGTGCGGCTCGCGCCGGAGCGCGGCAGCGCGGTCGAACGCGCGTTCAGCTGGGACGACGTGACGCCGCGTTCCACCCCGGACGCTTGAAGCGGCCGCATCGCAGCCCCATCCTGTGCGCCATGAGCGAGCTTTTCACCCTCGAAAGTCCCGGTTACCAGTCGCTGGACCGGCCGCTGGACTTCACCCCGGCGGCCGCGGCCAAGGTCCGTGAGCTGATCGAGGGAGAGGGCAACCCGGCCCTGAACCTGCGCGTCTACATCCAGGGCGGCGGCTGCTCGGGCTTCCAGTACGGCTTCGAGTTCGACGAGCAGCGCGCCGAGGACGACCTGGCGGTGGTCACCGACGACGTGACCCTGGTCGTCGATCCGCTGAGCCTGCAGTACCTGATGGGTGCCTCGGTCGATTATGTCGAGAGCCTGCACGGCGCGCAGTTCACGATCCGCAATCCGAACGCGAAGTCGACCTGCGGCTGCGGCAGCAGCTTCAACGTCTGAGCCCGTTCGAAGTCCTGCTGCGCTTGCCAGCTGGCGCGCGTGCGGTGCTCGAAATGCTCACGTACCTGCACGTACGCTGCGCTTTCTGCGCTCCGCCACGCGCCATCTGACTGCGCTCGCGACGGACTTCGAACGGGCTCCGCTCTCCACGTCCTTGCCGCGACACGGCGTGGCGCCATAATCGGGCGATGGACTTCAGCTTCGTCGACGCCCCGCTCGATCGCGCGGAACACCTGCGTACCGATTCCGATGCCCTGGCCCGCCTGTGGCCGGAGGCGCGCGTGCTGGTGCTCGATGCCAGGGGCGATGCCGGTGTCGATGCGCAGGGCATGCCCCCGGCGCTCGACGGCGCCGCGGTCGGCACGCGTCCGGCATCGGCGGTGTTCCTCGGATTGCACGAGGGGCAGGGCTGGTTCGCATTGCCGGCGCACGATGCACCGACGACGCTCGACATCCCCGCGACAATCGATCTGCGCAGCGCCGCTGTGCAGTGGCCGGTGCGCGAAGCCACCGCGTTCGCGCAGGCGCGCGCGGTGCTGCACTGGCGCGACCGGCATCGCTTCTGCGGCGCCTGTGGCGCGCCGCTCGAATACGCCCGCGCCGGCTGGCTGGGCCGCTGCACCGGCTGCGGCATCGAACACTATCCGCGCACCGATCCGGCGGTGATCGTCGCGGTCACCGATGGCCCGCGTCTGCTGCTCGGTCGCCAGGCTGCATGGCCGCAAGGGCGTTACTCCACACTGGCCGGGTTCGTCGAGCCGGGCGAGACGCTGGAACAGACCGTGATGCGCGAAGTGTTCGAAGAGAGCGCGATCCGCGTGACCGGCTGCCGCTATCTCGCCTCGCAGCCCTGGCCGTTTCCGGCCTCGCTGATGCTCGGCTTCACCGCGCAGGCGCAGCCCGATGCGCCACAGGTCAACGACGAACTGGAAGACGCGCGCTGGTTCGACGCCGACGAGATCGGTCTGGCGCTGCGCGATGCGCATCCATGGTTGAAGCTGTCGCCGAAATCGTCCATCTCGCGCTGGCTGATCGCGGCCTGGCACGCCGCGCAGGGGTAACGGCGCGGCGCGATCAGCCCGGTGCGAGCAGGGTGAAGGGCGTCCAGGGCAGATTGCGCGCGACCCAGTACACCAGCACCAGCGCGACCCAGGGCTTCCAGTCGGCCGCCACGCGTGCGAGCCGCTGCAGCCACGGCGGTCGCCAGCCCAGATGCCAGCCCGCGAACAGGGGCATGAGCGCGAGCAACAAGAACAGCAAGGGGTTCATCGAGAACGCACGCGGCAGGTCGCCATGGACCAGCGCGTGCAGGCAGCGGGTCAGGCCGCAGGCCGGGCAGTGCCAGCCGGTGGCGCTGTAGAACATGCACGGCGGAAACGGACTGCCGGGTGCGTTGGGATCGAAACTGCGCAGCAGCCACGCGCCGGTCGCCGCCAGCGCCACGCCACCGCCCGCAAGGGCGATGGTCGAGGCACGCGGGCGACGCGGCACGTGACGGCCGGCAGTGGACATCAGACGCCTGACTGGATCTGGTCCATCATCATCTGGTACTGCGCCATGCCGCCGCCGAGGGTGAACGAGTAGATCGTCCACAGCAGGCCGACGATGCACAGGCCGGTGGTGACCCAGCACCAGGTCTTGGCGGTGCTCGACGCGCGCTGCGCACCGGCCAGATCGCCCTGGCCCAGCAGCGTGTTGACCTTGGCGGCGAACACGATCGCGACGATGCCCGGGATGGTGCCGATGATGCAGCACAGGCACAGCGACAGCACCGTGGCGACGATCGACCAGGCAAGGTGGTTGGGCACGGTGCCCGGTGCGAGCGGCGTGCCCGGCGGCGGTGCGCCGTAAGG
>Ga0207842_1000135_pt1 | contig 12303 bp, 2 predicted proteins | sample HigsolmetaGSP19D_FD_184847 | JGI IMG/M metagenome (GOLD analysis project Ga0207842, IMG submission 184847) | High solid enriched microbial communities from the Joint BioEnergy Institute, USA - SP1-9-D (SPAdes) | ecosystem: Engineered > Bioreactor > SSF (Solid state fermentation) > Aerobic >... | reverse complement strand
TTGACTAACTCAATTCTTAGGAAATCGCGAATAAGATCATTTGCTCTTACTTCAACAAGGGAAGCACCAGCCTTCTCTTTTTCTTCTTGTTCCCAATTCACTACTAAGCAAGTTCTAACAAATTGACTATTTGTGTGATAAATTCTTTGAGTTAACTTGCTATTTTCATGAGAAATAAAATTGACAAGTCGAAGTTGGAGATTATCTTCTTCTTGCAAGAGATCTTGCGGGAAAAGTGTTGCTAAATTTCTCCCTTCGTCCATTTCATATGCGACTGCAGGGCGAATGGAAACAAAATACTTTTCCTTGCTCTTGATAATTTTTTTCCGTTGAACATAGACCCAATTTTTGCTTTTTTTTGATTCCTTAGAATCTTTTTTTTGTCTTTCTGGTGGTATCAAACAGCCGCCTAATACCTTATCTGCCTCTTCAGGAAAATGAATATCGCCGGAAAATATTTTGAGTTCTGTATGGCTTTTTTTTCTCTTCACTCGGACCAGTCCACCTAGTCGACTTCTTGTATTTTTTGTGAGTTGTGTATCCACTCCAATAATACTATTGTCAAGTACCTTTAGGGATGAAGATCTCGGCAAGATATGCAGTTCTTGAAGAATGAAAAAAAACCGATCTACTTCTTTTTGGTATTTTAGACTAAATTCTTTTGTTCCTCGATGCTCAATCAAACCTTCCTTTTTGAAGATAGAATCTTCCTCTGGGCTCTCGTATTCGTCCTCGGATTCCTCTTCTAAGTCTTCCTCTAAAGTCCCATATTTGTCCTCTGAGCTTTCCCCGGGACTCCCATAGTCGTCTTCTGAGTCTTCCTCTAGAGTTCCATATTTGCCCTCTCGGGTCCTATATTTACTCTCTGGGCTCCCATATTCGTCTTCTGAGTCTTTCTCTAAAGTCCTATATTCGTTCTCTGGGTTCCCATATTCGTTCTCTGGGCTTCCATATTCGTCTTCTAGGGTTTCATATTCGTATTCGTCCTCTCGGGTCCTATATTCCTCTTCTAGGGTCTCATATTCGTCTTCTGAGTCTTCTTCTCGAGTCCTATATTCTTCCTCTAGGGTCCTATATCTAAATTTAACAATTCCGGAACCCTTTTTATCTTTTCTGTATCGTGGATCGTCAAAATAAGCAAAAATAGTATTTCTACGTAAAACACCCATAAAGGGTATTTCAATCGAAATCCCCAAACAGGATATTAGTTCTTTCTCTTGTTCTTGATGATATTGTAATGGAATGACGAACCTATTTCTTCGCTTTTTCGCTAACAAATCTGAATTCTCTTTAAAAATAGAAGGATAGATCAAATTCCAATGGCCATTAGGCATGATTCGAACCAACGTTGAATAATCAAAAATTTCCCTATCTTTTTTACCATAAGTATTCATTTGATCTTGATCCTTGTGGAGTGAAAAAGACGCTATACTGGATCTGCATCTACTTACTGACAATATCCATAAATGGCTTGTTTTTGGTAATCGACGAAGATTACCATATTGATATTCGGGCGCATGGTAAACATCAGTACTCCAGTGCATTTCGCCGTCTGATTCGGAATAAATATGCTTTTGTACCCTTTCTTTAAAATGTAAAGTGGGGGTTCCGGCACGAATCTCCGCAATTACTTGTTCAGATTTTACATATTGATCATTTTGCACTAGAATCAAGCTTTTTGAGGGAATATTTACACTATATAGAATATCCTGACTCTGAATAGTTACATGCAAGTCTATATAACATAGAAAAGCAGGCTGTCCATGACGGGTACGTGTGGGGTGAACCAAATTCTCAGTGAATTGGATTTTTCCATTCGAAGGGGATCGTACAAGGTCAGCAGTACCCCCTGTGAATACTCCGCCAGTATGAAAAGTTCTTAATGTTAGTTGAGTACCTGGCTCCCCAATTGATTGACCCGCAATAATACCTACGGCTTCTCCCAATTCGACCAGATCACTATGAGTGGGACTCCGGCCATAACATAATTGACAGATCCAAGAAGTGCTCCGGCAAGTAAAGGGGGTTCTAATATATATTGGTTGTGCTCGAAATGGTTGTGCTCGAAAGGCAGTTATGAATCGATTGACTAATCCAATTCCAATATCTTGATTTCGAGCGGCAATGCATCGTGAACCGATATATATATCGTCTGCTAATACACGACCAATTAGTGTTTGGACAAAAAGTTTTTCCGTCATCCCATTTTGAGGACTCACAGAAATACCTCGGATAGTACCACAATCTCTTCTACGCACAATAATATGTTGAACTACTTCAACAAGTCTACGTGTAAGATATCCAGCATCTGCTGTTCGTACAGCAGTATCTACAACCCCTTTGCGAGCTCCATAGCAGGAAATTATATATTCTGTCAAAGAAAGTCCCTCGCGTAAATTGCTTTGAATAGGTAAATCAATCATTTGTCCTTGAGGGTCCGCCATTAATCCTCTCATACCTACTAATTGGTGTACCTGAGATGCATTTCCTCTGGCTCCTGAAAAAGACATTAGATAGACTGGATTAGAAGGATCCGTTATCCGAAAATTCGAATTCATTTCTTGTTTCAAATATTCACTTGTCGCATACCATATCTCAACGGATTGGCGTAATTTTTCTACCGCGTGTATCGCCCCATAATAATAGTGTTTCTCCAAAAGAAAACTCTGTTGTTCCGCGTCTTGGACTAACCATCCCTTAGAGGGTATTGTTAAAAGATCCTCGATTCCTAACGAAATGGATGTAGTAGTGGCTTGATGGAAGCCCAGAGTCTTTAGTTGATCCAGTATATGGGATGTATATCCCATTCCAAAATGATCTATTAATCTGCTAATAAGCCGTTTCATACCAGTTCCGTCTATCTCTTTATTATGAAAGACCAGATTGGCCCGTTCCGCCATACATAAGTACCCCCTTTTCGGCTGAGTAGGATTCGACAATTGCTGAGTAGGATTCGACAATGGGCTTGAGTCAGTGATTTGAAAATTTAATTAACTTCATTTCCTTAATCTCAATCTGAATTCGCGCGGCAAAAATGATGATACTAGGGAAATCGGAATGCCCCCCGAAAGGGGAGGGGCATCGCCGAATCTAACTTCCTGGTTTAGATAGTGTATGAATAGGCCTGACTAAATCCTTGTATGGCTTCCTCTAGTTCTCTATAAAAAGAAATATGACCAAGAGTGGTTCGAATGTATATAGAACGAATTTCTTTTTTTCTATTTCCCACTATTAGATAGTGGGCATAAATCTCATGATAAGTCCCCAAAGATTCATATTGAACTTCAATCGGAACTTCTCTTGACCCAATGACGCGTTGATCCAGTTTCCATCGTAGCCACAAGGGACTGTCTAAACTGATGAGTTTCTGTCTATAAGCTCCCAGTGCATCATAAGAACTAGAAAAGTGGGGTTCTTTATCTTTCATATTGTAATTAACTTTTTTATTTGGATAGTTTACGCAACTATTATATCTATTTGCACAAATACCTCGGCGGTTTCCAATCGTTAATACATAAAGCCCGATAAGCATGTCTTGGGTTGGTACGCAAATAGGATCTCCGATAGCGGGAGATAAGAGATTCATATGAGAAAACATAAGTAAACGGGCTTCCGCCTGAGCTTCTAAGGATAAAGGTAGATGAACAGCCATTTGATCCCCATCAAAGTCCGCATTGAAACCCTTACACACTAATGGGTGTAAAGAAATAGTACGCCCCTCTACTAAAGTGGGTTGAAAAGCCTGTATGCCTAATCTATGCAGGGTAGGTGCTCTATTTAACAGTACAGGATGTCCTCGCATAACTTCTTGAAGTATTTCCCATACAATGGGTTCCTTTTCCCAAATTTTCCTTTTAGCAATCCTTACATTAGAAGTAGCGCGTTTCGTGATTAAATCGCGAATTACAAATAGCTGAAAAAGCTTTATTGCTATCTCTAGAGGTAATCCACATTGATGTAATGAAAGCGAAGGACCCACAACAATGACAGAACGCCCCGAGTAATCGACCCGTTTCCCAAGCAGAGTCTCGCGAAACCTTCCTTCTTTACCTTCAATTACATCTGAAAGTGATTTGTATACTTTATTGTGACCATCCCTCATCGGTTGCCCGCGGGACCCACTATCAAGAAGTGTATCCACGGCTTCTTGTACCAATTTTTCCTGGCACATTACTAAATCTGCTGGCGCTAATTCACTTCTTTTTAATAGATAGGCAAGGTTGTTGTTCCGACGAATAACTCTCTTATAAAGTTCATTAATGTCCGAAGTCACTACTTTATCTCCAGACCTATAAACAATGGGTCTCAATTCGGGAGGAAGAACTGGTAATAAGCACAAAACCATCCATTCTGGTTCTACATTTGTTTGAATAAAATGTTTCGCCAATTGCATGCGTCTAATCAAAAAAACTTTTCTTATTCGTCTTTTTCTATCTTCCCATTCATCTCCACTATACCCCTCGTCTTCTAATTCCTTCCATTCGACCAAGGAATTCTCTATAATAATTCGCAAATCCAAATCTGCTAATTGTTCTCTAATAGCACCTGCTCCTGTTGCAATTTCCCGATTTCGAAATGTTGCAAAGCCTGGGGTAGAAAAAAAGGGAGAAATGCTGTGGTTACAGGATGCAATTTCCTCTTCGAATAAACCTCGTAATCGTAAAAAAGTGGGTTTTTTAGTGCTGGGCCTAGCAAAAGAGAAATCGCCGTATACTAGGCCTTCCAACTTCTTAAGAGGTTTATCTAAAAGATTCGCGATATAACTAGGAAGACCTTTCAAATACCACACATGAGTCACGGGACATGCGAGTTTGATGTATCCCATTTGATATCTTCGTATCCGAGAATCCACAAATTCTACTCCGCATTTTTGGCAAAATCTTTCGTCTTCGTTCTCAGCTCCGCTCGCTCGAGAATTGCCACAAGCGCAAATTCCGCTTTTTATGGGTCCAAAGATTCTTTCGCAAAACAATCCATCTTTTTCTGGTTTATCGGTTTTATAATGAAAAGTAGAGGGCCTTGTGACTTCGCCAACGACTTCTCCATTAGGTAGGTTTTTGTTAGCCCAAGCCTTTATTTGTTGAGGGGAAACGAGTCCAATTTGAAGTTGTTGATGTTTATATTGGTCAATCATAAAATAGAAATAAGAAAAGAATTTATATTTATTCCGATCAAACTTCCTCCCTAGTAACCTGGAAGTTCTTCTCAGATACAAGGAAATGATTCAGTTCTAGAGCCAAAGATCGTAGTTCTCGAACGAGCACTCGAAAAGATTCTGGAGGATCCTCGTGATTAGGTATTCTTTTTCCCCAGATCGTAGCATTAAGTATTTCTTGGCGAGCTATAAGATGGTCAGACTTATAAGTAAGTATCTCTTGTAAAATATGAGCAACACCAAATCCTTCTAAAGCCCAAACTTCCATTTCTCCTACTCGTTGTCCCCCTTGCTTGGCTCTTCCTCTAACGGGTTGTTGTGTAACAAGTGAGTAGGGCCCAGTCGAACGCCCATGAATTTTCTCATCAACTTGATGAATTAATTTTAAGATATAGGACTTCCCTATTAGAACAGGTTGTTCGAAGGGGTCTCCTGTTCTTCCATCAAATATTCTGCTTTTTCCCGGGTACTCGGGTTCAAATACCCATGGATTTTTTGTTTCTTTACTGGCTTCATATAATTCTGAAAACACAAGTTTTCTTGAAGCCTCTTGCTCATATCTCTCATCAAAGGGTGCTATTCTATAATGTTTCTTTAGCAGATCCCCCGCTAATCCGAGCGAGCTTTCAAATATTTGTCCCACATTCATTCGGGAGGGTACTCCTAAGGGATTGAAGACCATATCAACAGGTGTTCCATCTTGCAAATAGGGCATATCTTGCCTAGGCAAAATTTTGGAAATGATTCCCTTATTCCCATGTCTTCCAGCTACTTTATCCCCAACTTTGATTTCACGTTTCTGTAAAATATATACACGAACCATTATGTCGAGGGGGTCCCTCTGGATCCATTTCACATCGATAACGCGCCCTCTTCCGCCTATAGGTAATTTGAGAGAAGTTTCTTTTGAAGTGGATACCTCAAGGCCAAATATGGCCCGTAGTAATCCAGCTTCCGCGATATACGACGATTCACTCGCTATCTGAGGCGTTAATTTACCTACTAAAATATCACTAGTTTCTACCCAGGATCCCAACCTAACCACTCCATTTCTGTCCAAATTGCGGAGTAAATGTGCTTCTAGATGTGGTATTTCTTTAGTTATTTTTTCAGCGGAGCCTTGGCTTGTCGTATCCGTCTGAATTTCATATTTCCGGATGTGAAAAGAGGTATAAATATCTTCATATACCAAACGTTCGCTAATTAGTACTGCGTCTTCAAAATTGTAACCTTCCCATGGCATATAAGCTACTAATACGTTTTTTCCTAAAGCAAGTTCCCCCCCAACTGTAGCAGCTCCCTCTGCTAAAATTTGTCCTTTTTTAATGGATTTACCCCGTGGAACCCGCGATTTTTGGTGCATACAATTATTTTTGTTAGAGCGACGGTGGTTAACTAAAGGAATACTTAGAGTCTTCCCACTACTTGATAAAAGGATCTTATGACTATCAGTAGAAAGGATCTTTCCCTCGCGTTCGGCTATAACGGAAACCCTCGAATCTAGAGCTGTTTGGCGTTCCAATCCAGTTCCAACAATGCACTTCTCGGACCGAGAAAGGGGAACTGCTTGGCGCTGCATATTAGAACTCATTAAAGCCCGATTCGCATCATTGTGCTCAATAAAAGGAATGAGAGAACCTCCAATAGAAAAATATTGGAAAGGAAAAATACTTCTAACATGAATCTGTTCCCATGCAATAGTCAGGAATTCTTGACGGTATCTAGCTGGAACAACCTGCTCTTCCTGAATACCTTGATTCAAGGACAAAGAATTTCCTGCTGCTATCATATAATATTCATCTCTATTTGGTGATAGATAAACTACCTGTCTTGATTTTTTTTTTTTTGCTTTCTCAGCAGATATTTCATAAAACGGGCTCTCTATGGATCCCCACAAGTGATCAATTCTCGCATGAATTGCTAAGGATCCAGTAAGTCCAACATTGATTCCTTCAGACGTGTCAATTGGACAAATACGCCCATAGTGACTCGGATGAATATCTCGGCTCCGAAAACTTGAAGTTCTCCCTGTCAACCCTCCAGGACCTAAACAACTCACTTTTCGCCCATGAACAGTTTGTGTCAATGGATTCGTTTGATCAAAAACTTGAGATAACGGGTATGTGCCAAAAAAGGTCTCATAAGTAGTTATTAATAAAATCGAAGTTGAAGTTGGAGTTACCAAAGTTTGGGGAGTCGGTTTCGATTGACGTATGAATACTCTACGGATAGTTTTTTGAACTGCATGTTGTAAACGACCAAGAGCCAGTCCAAATTGATCTTGTAACAGATCCGCAACCGAACGAATACGTTTATTTTTCAAGTGATTCATATCGTCATCGTCAAGTATACCCGTTCCAAATTTCATTCCAATCAAATGATCTGTAGCGGCCAATACATCTCGTGGTAACAAGAATGTATTGTTCTGAGGTATATCAAGATTAAGCCTCCGATTCATATTTCGGCGACCAATCCTTCCTAATTCACATTTTTGCTGAAAAAATTTCTTTTGTAATTCCTCACATAAGGACTCCGAAAATACCAGGTCCCCACCTACACAAGCAAATTGTTGATAAAACTCCAAAATAGCTTTTTCTTTTGACTCAATCCTCTTCTTTTCCTTAGCATTCGGGAAAGACAAAAAAATTTCAGGGTAGGAAACATTATCTAGAATTTCTCTTAGATTCGAACCCATAGCTGATGATAGAACTAGAATAGATATCTTTTGTTTTCTACTCACGCGAGCCCATATCCTTTCTTTTTTATCAATTGCTAATTCTGATCTTCCTCCCCAATCTGATATTATAGTCCCGGTGTAGATAGAAATTCCCTTATGATCTAATTCCGAGCGGTAGTAAATACCAGGACTTAGCAATATTTGATTGATCACAATTCGGTATATTCCATTTATAATAAAGGTTCCTAAGGAATTCATTATAGGAATGTTTCCAATAGAAATGGTTTGCTTTTGCACATCGAAACCGAAAATTAATCTCGCGGATACATATAATTCGGAAGAATAGGTAAGTGATTCATACACAGCATCCCTTTCTTTTATCGAGGGTTCTAGCAATTGATATCCTTTCGCAAATAATTGAAATGCAATTTCGTGATCTGGATCTTTAATTGCTGGAAACTTGTCAAGTTCTTCTGCCAGGGCTTGATTAATGAACCTGCAAAATCCCTCGAATTGGATCTGACTAAATCCGGGTATTGTGGACATTCCCTCGTTTCCATTCCGGAGCATCTTAATCTTAAGTTTCCTGTTTATCAAAGAAAAATTCCATTATCAGCTCATTCTTCATCAATCCCTACGGATCGATCTAGCAATCATGGAATCTATATTCTGTTTACTGAATCACATGAAATTCTAGGGAACTCCACATACGTATTTCATATATGTATTTCATACATATGAATAGAGACCATTTTTACGAAAGTTCGAGTTTGCCAGGGGTACAAATGGAATGAAAATGAATTGATAAAACATTCCTAGAAAAAAATTATGCCAATTAGACTTTCATGATATTCTAATCAGATTGGATGGCAAAGATTTCTCATTTTATTTCCTTTCTATTAATGTAATAAAGCCATAATTTAATATAATATAATAAATAGACTAGAAAGTTTGAGAAAGTTTGGCTTTACTTCGATTTAGAATAGCGCGCTTACTTTAAATTTCAAAAAAGAATTTGCGGGTTCTTTTTTATTTTGGAGTAGTAGAATTGCTATAAAATTTAGGATTTCCTTGTAGAATTATAAAATAAAGTAAGTCCTTTTTTTAAGTACATGCCAATCTAGTTATCTACCTCTCCACATAGCCATGCTTTTCTTTTATCGTAATTTCTTTCACTTGGACAGACCAAGATAGTCAGGTTATACTCTATATCAGAGCAAATTTCCTTTTTTTTTATTCAAGATATTTAATGCTTTGAAAAATGAAAGCACGATTCCCCATAGAGATATGTACATAAGGGGGATCTTTGGATAATAATGCTGTTCAGGCCTGGAGTTTATCTATACACGGATTAGGCATAAAGCCATAATAATTTTATTATGCCATTAAAAGGACGGGGGAGATAATACCTATTTAAGTTTAAGAGTCGTTCACTACTGCAATTAAAAAAAGATAGAATTCTAGTTAATGGTTCCAATTTGTTCTGAATTTTTCAGCCTGTGACTATAAATCCACTTTTTCTCCTTTTTAATCTCAATAGAAAGAAACAGAAAGTTTTATTGTGTTAACAATGTATGTTTTAAGATAGAATCTATTGAAGAGAGTAATAGAAACTGGATCAAAAAAAGCAGGAATCTTTTTTTTTAGATTGGAAAAAAGTAAGTAGAATTATATTCAAAATAAAAGGGTTTTTCGTAAGAAAACGTGGATGAATACTTCCTCTTTTCTCGATTTTCGCTCGGATTTTTTGGCGGCATGGCCAAGCGGTAAGGCAGGGGACTGCAAATCCTTTATCCCCAGTTCAAATCTGGGTGCCGCCTCATCAATAAAATACTTAAGTTTAATAAAATACTTAGGTTTTATAGTACTGATCGAACTCGATAAATTCGTACTCTGCATAAGTTCGGGGAAGAGAGTAACTAGGCCTGCTGATACTGGGTTTTGAGAATCCATACCATAGTTCTATCCTCAAACTAGGGTTTGTTTTGGGGGTAGTGGCCAAAATGGTTACCAATAGGGATATTGGTTCGATTTGAGAATTGAAAACGACGAGGCTAAGATCCCAAAAATCTTGGTATCCAAAGAAATGCCCCTAAGGGGCATTTCTTTTTTTTTTCAATTTAAGATTGAAGAAGGGACTCCGTGAAGGAATACCAAGACTTCCTAATTATCATACATTATCATACATCTTATTTTACCTACATACACTAAAGTAAGGACTACTTATTCGAGGGAGAATCAGATTAAATAGGCCGATCATAAATTAATTTATGATTTGTGTTGTGGATAAAGTCTCTTCATTCTTTCATAGAATGATAGAAAGCAGGGCTGTAGGGTTTAGGTCAAAAATAAACATGGGTAAGGTAGGTATAGTATCCAATAAATATTTATCTGTCCATAATTTTATGGTATATTTGGGCGTCCTTTGCTTATAAAAATAAAAAAAGAGTAACAAACAAAAGGAATCAAAAATATTCCTATTTCCGCTTCTTCTATTCAGGACATCATTCCCGTACTATTTTTTAATGAAAAAAAAAAAGGGCTATGCTATGTATCGTATTTATACTTAATGCTCTCTAATTCTACCGGAATTCCTATAAGAATTTGTTAGGAGTAAATTCCTTGAACTGATTGATCCATAGCCTTAGGGGAGAGTCCCTTTTTGACTCTGTACCCTTGATTCCACTATGATTATTGATCAATAGTAGAATAATTCCTTCATAGAAATAGGAGACATAATTTAGATGGATATAGTAAGTCTCGCTTGGGCTGCTTTAATGGTAGTCTTTACATTCTCTCTTTCACTAGTAGTATGGGGGAGGAGTGGACTCTAGGGATACTACTAATTGATTGAGTAATCGAATTGTTGTATAAACTCTTTTCTTTAATTGATCATTTTGCATTAATCATTTTGTCAAACGTTATTCTTTAATCTTTTTCTTTAGTTTCACTCCGATAATATAATAGAAAAACTCTAAAGTGTCGTAGAAAAAACTATATGTAGTTCTTTCTACCACACTTTAAGATTCCAACCAGATCCTTTCATTTAAGACTTGGATTTTTTTTATTTAATCCCTTTTTGCATGTCTTCAATGATTAATTAGAATTCCAATTAATCATTTTGGCTGACTGTTTTTACATAAATAATAAGTAAAAAAGCAGTAGGAATTAGAATGAACAGTGCAGTAGCAATAAATGCGAGAATATTGACTTCCATAACCTCTTTATTTTTTATTTTCACAATAACTCGGGATGTAATCCCATGGAGAGGAAAAAGGGGTATCCTGTAAATTCAAGGGTAGGGCTTGCATTCTGATAATACTGAATCAATTCAATATTATGAATATCGGATCTATCAAATCAATTCATAGTTGAGAGTGGAATAGTAATAGGAAGATCCTCTATCCATACTAAGACCAAAATGATTTTTTTGATTGGGTTAGGAATTCCCTATTTTTTTAATCCTTTTCCACTTTTATTTTCTATACCTCTAATCCACGATCTTTCTTAATCTTATCCAATTCCCCCTCCTTTTTCTTATAGTTATACATACATAATTGTATGTATGTATTATATGACCAACTTTCTATGGGTCACATAGACATCCAAATAAGCAGTAGAACTGAGATGGGCAAAAGAGGTCTTAAATAAAAAGGAAATATGAATTTCTCCATTCATTGAACCCTAGTTCGGGACTGACGGGGCTCGAACCCGCAGCTTCCGCCTTGACAGGGCGGTGCTCTGACCAATTGAACTACAATCCCCGCGGGGTGTATGGCATACCTATTCTTAAATAGAACCATAAGAAGATTCGATTCGTCTGTCCTACTCTAAGAAATAGACGAATCATATACTACACACCCACATATTATCAGGTGGTTATAGTGAGAGTGACATAATCTAGTATGTCGTGATTTTTTCTCACTAAAAATGGATAATAATTAACCCTTCAATAAGAAAAACTATTTTGTTTGTAAGAAAGGAATGAGAGAGATATGGGTTAGAAATCCAATTTCTCCCTTTTTTCTTTATCTTTTATTTCTATAGATCAGAGATCTGACATTTTATTTTATGGAATGGAAGAAAATCAAAAGGATTTAGTTCATATTCACGAAGTCCTAAATTTTTGGGCCGAGCTGGATTTGAACCAGCGTAGACATATCGTCAACGAATTTACAGTCCGTCCCCATTAACCGCTCGGGCATCGACCCAGGAAGAATTTATTCTAGGATTTTTGATAATCTATGATTAATCTCCTTTCAAAATACTCCCTACCCCCAGGGGAAGTCGAATCCCCGCTGCCTCCTTGAAAGAGAGATGTCCTGAACCACTAGACGATAGGGGCATCACTAGACGATAAGGCCATATACAACCGCTCGTGATTATACTATAATCATAGTATGAGCAGTTTTTTGGAATTGTCAATATACTCGAAAAGTATAACTAGATCCAAAGCAAAGAGTTTTTCCTA
>Ga0207842_1000133_pt1 | contig 12418 bp, 10 predicted proteins | sample HigsolmetaGSP19D_FD_184847 | JGI IMG/M metagenome (GOLD analysis project Ga0207842, IMG submission 184847) | High solid enriched microbial communities from the Joint BioEnergy Institute, USA - SP1-9-D (SPAdes) | ecosystem: Engineered > Bioreactor > SSF (Solid state fermentation) > Aerobic >... | reverse complement strand
GACTGATTTCATGAATACATTGGTTAGATTACCTCATTCCTTTTTTGATAATCGATCCAATGGAGATATCTTATTTCGAGCAAACTCTAATTTTTACATAAGAGACATTCTTTCGACTACGTTTATCTCTATAATCATTGATGCCATGTTGATCATCACTTACTTTTTCATTTTAATGACTTTCTCAAAGATACTGGCAGTTATTTTACTGTTACTGTCTATCATCCTGATGACAAGCCTATTTTTCAATTCAAAAATCGTAAGAAAACTAGTAGACACTAGTATACGAGATAAAGTTAAGGTTCAATCACAGGTTACTGAAATCGTTCACAATGCTATGGATATTAAAGTGTTAGGGATTGAAGAAGAACTCTTGGGTAAGTGGAGTATAAATTACGATACACAATTAAAAAGTAGTCAAAGATTAAACATTTGGGAAGGTATTGTGTATACTATCACATCTGGAATTCAAGTAATGATTCCGTTATTGATTTTATGGATGGGAACAATGCTTTATTTAAGAGGAGATATAACAGTTGGTACAGTCATTGCCTCTAGTTCAATCGCAGTATCGTTCATCTCACCAATCATTTCAATGAGTAACCACTATACACAGATAGTCTCTTTAAGAGCATACTTTACACGGTTAGTAGATGTAATAAAAACTAAGAAGGAACAAGAAACAAATCCAGGTTTAGTATACGAAGAGTTAAAAATGGGAAAGATTGAATTCAAAAATGTTTCGTTTTCTCATAATCAATTTGTAGAAAATACTATAAAAGATATCTCTTTCACAATAAAACCAGGAGAAACAGTCGCAATTGTAGGTCCTTCTGGATCTGGGAAAAGTACAATTGCTAAACTACTATTAGGTTTACATCGAGTGACTAAAGGTGAGATTTTGATTGATGATGTCGATATTGAGAAGTATCATCTTCCTACTTTAAGAAAGCAGATTGGATCAGTGCTACAAGAGGCAGAACTTTTTAATGGAACTTTCAAAGAAAATATTGGAATGGGTGCTGATGTAGAGGAGAGGGAAATTGAAGAAGCGGCTCAAATGGCAATGATCTATGATGACATCATAAAAACTCCATTAAAGTTTGAGACGATCATTTCCGAAGGTGGTGGTAATCTTTCAGGAGGACAAAGACAAAGATTGATTATCGCTCGAGCACTCTTAAAAAAGCCTAAGCTAATTGTTTTTGACGAGGCGACTAGCAGTCTTGATAATATCACCGAGCACTTAATAAAGGAAAACATTGAAAATTTAAAAGTAGGTAAACTAATCATTGCTCATCGATTAAATACAGTTCAAAGTGCTGATAAAATCGTTGTATTACATGAGGGAAGAATAGTTGAGAGTGGAACACACTCTGAATTGATTAACAATAGACAGCGATACTATAGACTATATTTGAAAATGGGGGAATCTGAACATGATGAAAAGAGTAACCATTCTGTCAGTCTTAGTAGGTAGTTTATATGGAATACCTTCTAACGTGTCTGCGGATGCTTTTAACAATAAAAATGAGAAAGTAATTATCTTCAAAGAGAGTGTTTCAAAAGAATCAATGCAACAAGTCATAAAAGACAAAGCATTAAAAGTTACTTATCAAATTCCTGAATTAAAATTAATAGTTGTTCAAGATTCGCACTCAAAATTAAGAGAAAGCAAATTTATTGAAAGTGTTTTTTCTTCTTCTTCATTAAAACCAATTGCCAGAGAAGAAAATCCATCATTAAATAAAGAAACATTTTCACTCTGGGAAGCTCAATGGGATATGAAGCAAATTACAGGAGACAAATTGAGCTACTCATTGCATCAGGCAAATAAGGGAACAGTAGTCGCTATAATTGATTCAGGTATAAATGATGAGCACCAGGATTTAAAAGATAGTGTGGTCAAAGGATCAAAGAATTTGGTTCCTGTCGGTGGATATAATGGAACCGAAAGTACCGAACTAGGAAATAAAAATGATTATAAAGATCGCATGGGACATGGTACAGGTGTCGCTGGTCAAATTTCGGCTAATGGAAAGTTACACGGAGTCGCTCCTGGAATTGGTATTCGTAGTTATCGCGTTTTTGGAGAAAAGTCTGCTAAGACAGAATGGATATTAAAAGCAATTATTGAGGCTGCAAACGATGATGCTGATGTAATTAATTTAAGTCTTGGCGAATATATGTTAGTTTCTGGTCAATACAAAGATGGAACAAATGATCTAAAAGAGTATAAAGCCTATAAAAAAGCTGTAGATTATGCATATAAAAAAGGCAGTATCGTGGTGGCTGCTGCAGGCAATGCTGGAGTGAACGTTAGAAATCAGAATGATATGAAAGAATTATTTACTTTGCTTGGAAATGATTTAGATGAATCATCAAAAAACAAAAAAGTAAAAATTTATGATATGCCTGCTCAATTATCGAAAGTAGTTTCTGTAGGATCTATTGGTCCGTTAAATACTCAATCTATATTTAGTAACTATGGTAGAAATTTTATTGACTATTACGCAGCAGGAGGGGACTTCAGTTACTTAAATCAATATGGACAAGAGAAATGGATGGAGGAAGGATGGTTTGAGAAAGAATTGATACTGACGACTGGTATGGATGGAGGCTACTACCAAGATGCTGGTGTATCTTATGCAGCTCCAAAAGTTTCTGGAGCAATAGCTTTGTTAATAAGTAAAGAAAAATTGAAAAACAAACCAAATAAAGCTTTAAATCAATTTAAGAAGCTGAATCAAAACAAGTATATTTATTTACCTAACGTATTAAAATAAAAACTTCATCGCACTATACCGTTAAAAAACGATATAGGAGTAGACTAACCTAAATTTTGATACAATATAAAACACCTTCGGAGTGGTACATTTTTAAAATGTACTGACATCGAAGGTGTTTTTGCATGAGAAAATATATCTATTTTCAATAGATACACTTATGTAGTTGGATAGTGATTCGAGAAAATGAGTAATCCAGTTCTGTTGAATGAACTATTCCAGAGCTCATTCCTTTTGAGCAGAATTCGTGAAAAAGTTTATTGGCGCTTTCATAATTCCTCAATTGTCATTAAGAATATAGAACTGCAGAGCATGTTGGAGTACCGAAGGATTCATGTATTTGCTCATGACAGCTTAGCCTCTTGCCACAATCCGTTATTATTGGTGGAAATATTCCTGGAGGGAGAACTTATCATTGATTATTCTGTGAGATCAAAGGAAGAATTATTGAATATGCTAGCAACGAAGAGTCAGGTCGATTACTAACGTGTCTACCGGTTGCGAAGGGAGATTTCATTTTCGTCCCGAGTGGAACGATCCATGCTATCGAAAAGGGCTTCTTGATTCTCGAGACGCAACAATCCTTTGACATGACCTATTGACTGTAAGACTTCGATCGAACGGATGAAGACGGACGAGCTCGTGAACTACATCTGGATAAAGCGGTGACCGTTACGTCCATCTCCGCAAGAAGATGTCATGCTTGAAGTGAAAGCGAAACAGATGAAGACTGCACAGATAAAGAGATTAGTACAGGTTCCCGAAATTAACATCTATCATGTCCAAGCGACGACCGAATTGAAGTTGAAAGCGATTGAACGCTCAAAGTCAATACTGGAGATCAACTTATGCTGACGACAGGTACTTCCTATTCGAATCAAAGGTGAATTGGAATGGATCATGAGAGACGTCCCACTTCCTTCATCCATCTGATTGATGCTGCATCTCGAATGGTTGGTCGAGGTATCACATAGAAAAAAGGACGTGCTTCAAAAATGATTAGAACGTATACATTTTGATAGTGATGTGTATACGTTCTAATCATTTTTCTATGTATCCTCTCGCGTGAAACAAATCTTGCTCGAGAACAAGGAGTCGAGCAAGACGCATCTCCTCGTCGATTCTTTGAACCGGTTCATGGAGGTAAATCTTCCGATTAAATTTATTTGGAAGGACGTAGCGATCAATTCATGTAAGATACTCAATGCATGTGAGGATGTCGTCTCCATGACGTCGAGCCAAATCATTACAATCGAAGAAAACCTGAGCTACTCATTGATTGGTATGAAAGATAATGCTGGGAGACCGATACGGAATCTTGAGACGTTTTCTGAAGAAGTCCGTGATTCTCTTTCCTCTCAAGTAAGGCCTCGCAGGATCTGGATAAGCACGAATCTCAAAGCCGGACGGTCAAGAAGAGTGGACAATGGTTTAAGCGAGTGATCGAAGAGAATGGATTCTTAAGATGATGAAGGATGAACAGGGTATATTTAGCCCTGGTCATCCTTTTTTTGTTATATTATACGAATATGTCTATACATGGGGTGTAATCATGTCTACTAAAAAGAAACCAAAGTATGAAAAAATCGCAGATGAACTACGTAAACGGATCCTTAACGGAGGTTATGATGTCGAGGAAGCGATGCCGGACGAGATCCAACTTGCGGAGGAGTTCGCGGTCAGTCGGATGACGATGAAGCGGGCACTCGAAATCCTTGTGTCGGAAGGCATCATCTATCGTCAACGAGGACAGGGGAGCTTCATCCTGCCTTCGAGCTTCTCACAGAGAAGAATCAACGTGTTGAACAAAGAGTCCCAAGGGCTGACGAAGCTTCTCGGCGAGCGGACCGTCAGGAGTGAGGTCCTCCAGTTCGAGGTGCGCTTCCCGTATACGGAGGTCGCACGTCACTTGATGATCGAGAAGAGCGATCCTGTCTATGAGATCCGGCGCGTCCGTTATGTCGATGACGAACCTTACGTGATCGAGCATACGTTTATGCCCTCCTCGTTGATCACTGGAGTGACGAAGGAGGTCCTTGATAGTTCCATCTATCAATACATCCAGGAAGATCTCGGTTACACGATCACGAGCTCACATAAGATGATTCGTGCGGATAAGCCGAACCAGTGGAATCGTGATTATCTTGGGAACGAGGAGACCGATCCAATCATCGAGGTCGAGCAAGTCGTCTTTCTCGGGAACGGGAATCCGTTAGAGTATTCGTTTTCGCGACACCGTTATGATAAGTTCGTCTTTACTTCCGTCCATATCGGTCGATGAATGAAGATGGGTCAAGTTTATGAATATCTTCTCTTTCTAATTAAACTTGAGGGACGCTATAAGAAGGTTCAATGATGGCTAAATAAGAAATGCGTATACATTTCGATGTCGAAATGTATACGCATTTCTTTATCTGTAAAGAATCATAAACAAGCTTAATTACAAAAAATTATATAGGGAAAAGAGATAAATCTTTAGAAAAAATCAAACTGATTTATGCTTGGAAGGTATTATCCAATAATGACTAAGATTTAAGCATTGTGCGATCCAGCTGATGTAAATACAGCTTGGTAATAAGGAAAATAACGAACGAGAAGCCGAACAGTAAATAAAGTGGCGATTGATATGCTAATACAATCAATGTCGTTAGTAAAAGAAAAGAAATCAATAAAACATATCCATAACGTACTAAACTAAAAAGAGCTAACTTGAAGGCATCTTTTTTTTTCAACTCATAATGCGAGAGGATTGGAAATAAGAAAACGGAAACAGCTAAAAATGACAAGCTGACGATTGACAGACCCGTAAATAAGAAAGTCTGCCCGGTTTCGATGTGGCGAATGATTAAAAAATCAAAAAGTAAAAACAGTAAGATGAAGGTCCATAACATACCAAATTTTAAATGGTATTGAAGCGCTTCTTTGAAAAAGTGAATGTACGATCGAAAAACACTATAATCTTGATGAACGGACCATTGTCGTGTGACAGCAGTTAGTGCATACAGAGCTGGGAAAATCGTGATGACTGGTAAAAGGGTGATAAAGAAAATAAAGTTCAGCTGTACGAGTCCCGTGGTAAATTCAAGTAATTGGAATAGTTTATTTTGTTCATGTCTTAAGTTCATAAGTACCTCCCCGAAGTTCTACACAAAAATTAACCAGACTTAGATTCGAGACGATTAAAGGGTGCTGTTGAGTTACGAATAATTAATTCCGGTTCATAAATGTGAGATGGAGGGGCTTCTTTTTTCTCTACTGCTGCGATGATCCGTTCTGCTGCAGCACGTCCAAGTTCTTGTTTCGGATGGATGATCGAAGTCAACTTCACTTCTGTGGCCACTGCAAGGACGGAATCATCATAACCTACAAGAGAGATATCTTGCGGGACAGATAGACGTAGCTTCCTTAACTGATCCAAGACACTTAAGGCTAGTTGATCATTGTAGCAAACTGCAGCACTTGGGCGATGCTCTTCACTCTCGAAGAGGCGTCCAATCGAATCATAGAAACTTGGAACTAACTCTTCCGTTGTATATGTGATGATTAATTCTGACTCTAAAGGAATGTTGTACTCACGAAACGCACGGAGGAATCCGCGCATTCGATAAACCCCCTGTAAATCATCCGTTTTAAACAAGCCCATGATACGTTCATGACCAAGATTGATTAAATGTTCTGCTGCTAAAAATCCACCTCTTTCGTCATCCATCATGAGATGAGGAGGCATCAATTGGGAGTAATACTGGTTAATCATCAAGTAGGGGATGTTTTGTTGCTCAAGTTCTAGATAATATTTGATGTTCGGATTATGGTTACTACTTTTGGTTGGTTCAACAATTAATCCATCAACTTGACGATCTAACATCATTTCGAGGCATTGACGCTCTTTTTCTACATCATTGTCTGTACACGAAAGTGTCAGAGTATATCCTTTCGAAGCTAAATGAGATTCGATTCCTCGAATGATGGATGGAAAGATGTAATCAGACATATAGGTTGTAATCACACCAATATTCTTGCCGTTATTAGAGCGCTCGATTACCTCAGTTTCTGGTTTAGGAAGTACGTGGGAGCAGTAAGTTCCTGAACCTTGTTCGCGGTACAAATAGCCTTCATTCACAAGCTCTCCAACTGCTTGGCGAATCGTGTGCCGACTAACTTGGAAAGATTGTACAAGTTCACTTTCAGGAGGAATTTTTTCACCAGGACGTACTGTGCCATCCTTAATCCAATCAAGTATATGATCCTTCACGATGCTATATTTTGTCCGTTGTGCCATAAGGCGTCCCTGCTTTCTCTCTTGTATCAGCAAACTTATCCGTACAAGATATGATAGTACTTACATATTAGCAAAGATTTGTCCGGTTTGCTATGGATTTAAGAGAAAATCAATCGATAAATCATTTAAATGTACGTACAAAAAAGAAATAAATGACAAAAAATCAAATTGACATGTCCGAATGTGTGTAATAGACTCAAATTGTGCAGAAAACGCTTTCATTGTTCATTTAACTTGTTTTAATTGTCTTTTGTTATAGCGTTGTGTGGGCTTCGCTATAAAAAAATATCGTATTTGCTTAAATAAATATGTACGTACATCTTAATTCCGCTTTGACACTGAAAATTAAAGCACTGGAGGAATTCACAATGAACCTTAAAACAAACAAGATGTTTGCGCTAACTATGACTGCCTTGATGACAACATCAATAGCATTAGCTGGTTGTTCAGGAGATGGTAAAAGTGCGGATGGAAAAGTCGAACTCACATTCATGTTTCGTGGAAATCCTGAAGAACTAAAAGCGTACAAAGCAACAGTAAAACGATTTGAAGAAGCCAATAAAGACGTTAAAGTGACAATGGTACAAACAGCTCCGGATCAATATGATACAAAATTAAAATCTGCTATCGCAGGACGTAAAGTACCAGATGTCTTCTTCTACAATCCGGCTCAAGTCAAAGCCTATGTGAACTCGGGCGTACTATTAGATATTACAAAGAATGTAGAAGGATCGAAGGACATCCAGTTAGAGGATATCTGGAAAAAAGGTGTTGATAAGTATCGGTATGATGGAAAGGTACTTGGCAAAGGCGCTATATATGGTCTTCCAAAAGATTTAGGACCATTTGCGCTCGGCTATAATAAAACGATGTTTGAAAAAGCAAAGGTACCACTTCCGGATAAAGACAAACCATACACGTGGGATGAATTCATTCAGGTAGCTAAGAAGTTAACAAAGGATACGAATGGTGATGGGAAAATAGATCAGTATGGCACAGGGTTTAATGTGAACTGGGCATTACAACCCTTCGTTTGGAGTAACGGGGCAGACTGGATCAATGAAGAGGGAACGAAGGTAACGATTGACGATCCAAAATTCATTGAAGCTCTCCAGTTCTTTGTAGATCAGCAGTTAAAGCATAAAGTAACTCCATCTATTGGAGAGTCACAGACACTCGATACGTATCAACGGTGGATGAAAGGGCAACTTGCATTCTTCCCTGTCGGTCCTTGGGATATGGCAGCTTTTAAAGATCAGTTAAAGTTCGAATATGACCTTCTTCCATGGCCAGCAGGATCAACAGGTAAAGCAGCTGGTTGGGTTGGATCACTCGGAATTGGTGTAGGATCAACGACGCAACATAAAAAAGAAGCGACAGAATTAGCTATGTACTTATCTGCCAATCAAGAAGGACAACAGGCTTTGGTGGATGCACAAGTACAGTTACCAAACAGTATGGAAATCGCTAAAAAATGGGTAGAAGACACATCCATTAAACCTGCTAATAAACAGGAGTTCCTGGATTTGATCAATGACTATGGACGCGGTCTGCCAGCAGAAAAAACATATACTGCTGAATGGTATGACGAGTTTTTCAAAAACATCCAGCCTGTACTCGATGGAAAAACATCAGTAGAAGACTATGTGAAAAAAGAGCAACCGAAAATGCAAAAGTTGCTAGATGATGCCATCGCTCAAGAGAAACAGGCGAACTAACTAGAGGTGATGAGTCAGGTGGCGTAAGTCGCCACCTGGATCTCTAGCGTAGAAAGGATGGAAGACAATGAAGACAAAACCGATTTCCAAGTTATATCGTACGGAGCAACGGTATGCCTACTTATTTGTTGCGGCTCCGGTAATTGGGTTCTTTCTGTTTGCGTTAATCCCCTTAATGTATTCCTTCTATGGTGCATTCACGAACTGGAATGGACTCGGACAAATGAAGTTCATTGGGTTAAAAAATTTTATTAATGTGTTTCAAGACGAGTATTTCTATAAAGCCATGTACAATACGCTGTTCATGATGATTGGGATTCCGATTGGCATCGTATTAGCACTTCTACTTGCCCTCGCATTGAATCGAGGGATTTTTGGTACAAATACGTTCCGCGTAATCTATTACATTCCCGTCATCTCTTCCATTGCCGCTGTCTCGATTTTGTGGCAGTGGGCATATAACGGTGATTATGGTTTAGTGAATCAGTTCTTAGACTTAATCGGTATCGATGGTCCAAACTGGCTCCAAAATGCCAATACCGTCAAGCCGGCATTGATCGTCATGGCAATTTGGAAAGGTCTTGGCTATACGATGCTCTTGTATTTAGCGGCCTTGCAGAGTGTACCGCGTTCCTATTATGAAGCAGCGAAATTAGATGGTGCGAATGCCTGGCACTGTTTTTGGTATATTACACTCCCAATGGTTAAACCTGTTACCTTCTTCATCATCGTGACGAATATTATTGGTGGTGCGCAAATCTTTACGGAAATCAACGTCATGACACCGACAGGAGGACCGGAGTATTCATCTGCTTCTGCCGTTTTCTACATTTGGCAAAAATCCTTTGGGAACTTCCAGCTCGGTTATGCTTCAGCAATGGCGCTCGTTCTCGGTCTATTCATTTTCATTATTACCTTGTTCCAATTCCGTATGAACGAAAAATCATCATTTGACTTGGATTGAGGCGTTAATACCTTAGAAAGGAGAATGACCATGCAGTTAGCTCTTACCCGTAAAAAAGAAAATGTAGAGACGATGTCCGTGAAGAAAAAAGATCGGATTACTGATATCTTCGTCTTTATCTTTCTGACGATGGGTGCAATCGTCATGATCGCACCCTTATTGTGGATGGTGTCAACCTCTCTGAAATCGAAAGATGAAGTGTTTTCACTTCCGCCCGTGTGGATTCCTACCGACATATCGTTCAATAAGTATTTTGAGATTTGGAATATGGGTCCGCTCTTGTCTGGTATATCAAACAGTCTGATTGTCGCCCTATCTGTCACGATCGTTGGAACATTCACCTCGAGTCTCGCGGCATTTGCGTTCGCTAAGTTGAATTTTAGGGGGAAGAATAAAATCTTCCTTCTCTTGTTTGCGTCTGTCATGATTCCGTACCCTGTCCTGATGATTCCACAGTTTATGATGTTCTCAGAAATCGGATGGGTCGATACACTTCTTCCGTTGATCGTACCTGGTTTATTCGGAAATATTTTCATGATTTTCTTCTTACGTCAGTTCTTGAACAGTATTCCGAATTCTATCATCGAAGCTGCAAAAATTGACGGTTGCTCCTATTTTCAAATCTTTTATAAAATCGTCTTCCCGTTGATCAAGCCCGCTGTAGCCGCACAATTAATTCTATGGTTCATGGCTATCTGGAACGATTATCTCGGTCCAATTCTTTATCTCAACTCTCCCGAGAAACAAACCTTACAATTGGTCATCGCCAATTTTAATGCATCCTATGCCATCCAAAGTGATTATCCGTTAATCATGGCTGCGTCTGTTGTCGCATTATTACCGATGTTAATCGTCTTCATGATTTTTCAGAAGCAAATCATCGAATCGATTGCCATTTCTGGTGTTAAAGGGTGAGGGGTAATGAAAAAAAGGAACACCCGTCTTTGCTTAAGACGGGTGTTTGTGATTAAAGGAGGAAAACAGTATGAAAAATATGGTGATGGGGATGGTTGTCTTGTTCATTGTAGGTTGCGCTTATTTTTGGTGGTCTACCAATGCATCGCTTCAGGATTTGGATTTACCGAAAGCGCCATTCGATAAGAAGGTAATGGATGTACAACCCGATGTTTTGAATCAAGAAAAGAAGTGGACAACAAACTTTACGCATGATGGGGCAATCATAAAGGAAGGTGATACCTACTATGTGTTCTCGACAGATTATATGGTAGGAGGTGCACCGACACCGGGCATCCAGGTTCGGAAATCAAAAGATCTCATTAATTGGCAATTCACAGGTCGTATATTTGATGAAGTCTCTCAAGAAGCGTTCAATTGGACAGGAGGAAATACATTTTGGGCGCCCTCGATTACAAAAATCAAGGGTACATTTTACCTCTACTATTCTGTCTCAAAAGTCGGCAGTCGTACCTCGTACATTGGAATGACGAGTGCTTCTAATATTGAGGGACCATGGCACGATCAGGGAGTCGTCATCGCTTCAAAAGAAGGGGATGGAAAAACGGTTAATGCGATTGATCCTCACGTGCTAAAAGACCAAACAGGAAAATGGTGGATGACGTATGGATCCTATTTTGGTGGTATCTTCTTAACGGAAATCAATCCGAATACGGGAAAATTGATGAAGAAGTCGTCAGAAGGGAAGTTACTTGCTAAGCGAAAAGATATGACAATGGGAATAGAAGGTCCAGAAATTCTTTACAACGCAAAAACAGGTTATTACTACTTGATGGTTTCATATGGTTGGTTAGAAGATTCGTATAACGTAAGAATTGGGCGATCAAAATCGATCGATGGACCCTATGTTGATTCTCGTGGGCGTGATTTACGGGATACTTCGGATGAATCATTTGATACTGGTTTAAAAATTGTTGGCTCCTACCGTTTTGAAGGAGACGACGGTTACGTGGGGACCGGTCATTCTGCATTTTTACAGGATGGAGAAGATACTTTTATTATCCATCAAGCTCGACCAAGCGAAGATATCTATTGGTCGCAATTGCAGGTCCGAAAAGTGTATTGGACAAAAGATGGGTGGCCAGTGGTTTCGCCTGAACGATACGCGGGTGAAAAGAATATCAGTGTTCAAAAAGACCAGATCGTTGGAGAATGGGAAATCATTATTTTTCCGCGATTTGATGATGGTCAGCAACAATCAAGAAAGCTGAAGTTGCAAAAAGATGGCACTCTTCTTGATGAGGAAGGTTCGTGGCAATTAAAGAAGAACATCCTTAGTCTACGCATTGGGCAAGAAAGCTATGAATTACGGGTCGGTGCAGCGTGGGATTGGGAAAATTGGAAATCCACGATCATCATGACAGGTCTTAGTGAGGACGGAACAGCAATTTGGACAAAAAAACGTTAAATCAATTATTTGTACGGACAAATAACTGTATTGAAGAAGATTAAAGGTTTAATAAATAGAAAAAAACGTAAATAATTGCGTATTTATCTGAAAAATGATTGCTAATTCCTAAATAATTGATACAATCATAGTGTAAGTTATACGTACAAATTTATTGTTTATTTAAGTTTTCTGCACAAATTTTGATTATTTGTCCGGATGAAAATGAGGGAGTGCCCACACACTTTATTTTTTCTTCTGAAATGTAAGCGTATTCTTTTTGGGAGTAGGGTGATGAAATGTCGAAAT
>Ga0207842_1000128_pt1 | contig 12577 bp, 11 predicted proteins | sample HigsolmetaGSP19D_FD_184847 | JGI IMG/M metagenome (GOLD analysis project Ga0207842, IMG submission 184847) | High solid enriched microbial communities from the Joint BioEnergy Institute, USA - SP1-9-D (SPAdes) | ecosystem: Engineered > Bioreactor > SSF (Solid state fermentation) > Aerobic >... | reverse complement strand
TACCCGACGGCACTGCCACGAGCGAATGGCGCATGCGGCTGACGCGCGATGACGCGCCGGTGTCCGAAACCTGGATCTACCGGTGGAGCGCGTGAGTCCGGCCGACGGCGCGCGCATGCCGCCCGAATCGCCGCTGGACATGCCGGTGCAGTCGCTGCGCACGGGCAAGCTGGCAGATACCGTGCTGCGCAGCGCGCCCGTTGGCGTGGCGTGGCGGCGCGCCTTCATCCTCGCGACCACGGCGGCGCTGACCGTGCTGGCGAGCTACCAGATCTGGTGGCTGCTCAGGATCGGGGGCATCGATGTCCTCGAGGGCCTGATGCTGGCCGTGTTCGTGCCGTTGTTCGCGTGGATCGCGCAGTCGTTCGCCAGTGCGGTCGCAGGCTTCGCGCGCGTCGTGCGTCGACGTCCGGCGCGCCTGGGCATCGACCCGCGCGCGCCGCTCCCGCACCTGTCGGGGCGCACCGCCTTGCTGATGCCCACCTACAACGAGGATCCCGAGCGCCTGCTCGCGGGCCTGCAGGCGATCGTCGAATCGATCGAGGCGACCGGCCGCGCCGCGCACTTCGACATCTTCGTGCTCAGCGACACGCGAGATGCCGACATCCGTCAGCGGGAGCTGGCGGTGTTCGATCGCCTGCGCCGCACGCTGGCACAGGCCCGTCTCTACTACCGGCTGCGCAACGACAACCACGAGCGCAAGGCCGGCAACATCGCCGACTGGGTGCGCCGCTGGGGCGGCGCGTATCCGCAATTCCTGATCCTCGACGCGGACAGCCTGATGACCGGGGACACGCTGGTGCGGATTGCGGCGGCGATGGAATCCAACGAGGACGTCGCACTGGTGCAGACGCTGCCGGTGATCGTCAACGGCGCGACGGTGTTCGCACGGATGCAGCAGTTCTCCGGTCGCATGTACGGGCCGGTCATCGCGCACGGCGTGGCCTGGTGGCACGGCGCCGAGAGCAATTACTGGGGACACAACGCACTGATCCGCACGCGCGCCTTCGCCGCGCACGGGGGGCTGCCGGAGTTGCGTGGCACCACGCCGTTCCGTGGCACGGTCCTGAGCCACGATTTCGTCGAAGCGGCCCTGCTCCGGCGGGGCGGCTGGGCGCTGCACATGATCCCGACGCTCGAGGGCAGCTACGAGGAGGGGCCGCCGACGCTGACCGACATGCTGGTGCGCGACCGCCGCTGGTGCCAGGGCAACCTGCAGCACGGCGGCGTGCTGCCGGCGCGCGGCCTGCACTGGGTGAGCCGCTGGCATTTCCTGATCGGCATCGGCCATTACCTCACCGCACCGCTGTGGGCGATGCTGGTGCTGATCGGACTGGCGATTCCGCTGCAGCACGGCGCGTTCGCCGAAGGCCAGTCGCCGGCCGAGTACTGGATGGCGATCGACGACGGGCGCTTCCTCGGCGTGTTCGTGCTGACGATGCTGCTGCTGTTCGCGCCCAAGGTCTTCGGCTACGTCGCCACGCTGCTCGACCGGCGCATGCGTCGCGGCTGCGGTGGCGCGGCGCGAGCGACTGCCAGCCTGCTGATCGAGAATGTGCTCGCCGCGCTGATGGCCCCGGTGACCATGTACGTGCAGTCACGCGGGGTGGCCGAGGTGCTGGCCGGGCGCGATTCGGGCTGGGACGCGCAGCGCCGCGACGACGGTCGCCAGACCTGGGGCGACCTGTGGCGCAACTACCGCGGCACGACGCTCCTCGGCATCGTGATGGGGATCGGCGCCTGGACCATGTCGCCGACGCTCGCCTTGTGGATGTCGCCGATGATCGCCGGCCTCGCCGGCTCGATCCCGATCGTGAAGTTCACTTCGTCCCGGTCGATCGGCCTGGCGATGCAGCGCGTGGGCCTGTTCGCCACGCCCGAGGAGCGCATGCCCCCCGACGTGCTGGTACGGGCCGGCGCGTTGCGTGGCGATCTGCACCTGGGCGAACCCGATCCCGAGCCCGAGACCGTGGGCGGCTGAGGCGGTGGAGGGGAGCGCTTACACTGGCGTTCCCGCGACGGCCCCGGCTTCCATGTCCAACACGACACCCGCATTGCTCGACTGCATCGAACGCGAAACCGGCGCCGCGCCGGCCTGGTCCATCCTGTGGCTGCACGGGCTGGGCGCGGATGCGCACGATTTCGTGCCGATGGTGCCCGAGGTGCTGCGACCGCAATGGCCGGCGATCCGGTTCGTCTTTCCCAATGCGCCCGTGCGTCCGGTGACGATCAACAACGGCGTGCGCATGCGCGCCTGGTACGACATCGTCGATTTCGATCTGGCCAACCGCGCCGACGAGACCGGCGTGCTCGAGTCCGTCGCGCAGATCGACGCGCTGATCGCGCGCGAGGCCGAGCGCGGCGTGCCCGCATCGCGCGTCCTGCTCGCGGGCTTTTCGCAGGGCGGCGCAGTGACCCTCGCCACGGGGTTGCGCCGGGTCGAACCGCTGGCCGGCCTCGTGGGCCTGTCGACCTACCTGCCCGCGCCGGGCAAGGCGGATGCAGCGCTCGTCCCGGGCGCGGCCCGGCAGCCGGTATTCATGGCCCACGGCACGCAGGACCCGGTGGTGCCGCATGCGGCCGGCAGGCAGAGCGCGGACTGGTTGCGCGGCCACGGCTTCGACGTGGCCTGGCGCGAGTACGCGATGCCGCATTCGGTCTGCGCGCAGGAAATCGTCGAGTTGGGGGACTGGCTCGACGCGCGCTTCGCCGCCGGCTGACCATGGCGCCGCCGGCACCCGATGGCCTGTGGTTGCCGGATCTGTGCCGGCTGCCGCGGCTGCTGGCGATGCTGGGCCTGGCCCAGCTGACGGTGCTGGTCGTGCTGCTGGTGCCGCATCCGGCCGCGCCGTGGGATGTCCAGGCCTTCGTGTCGGCGAGCGGCTACGCGTTGTGGCTGGCGCTGTCGGTCTCGGTGATGCTGTGCGCGTCGCGGCGCGTGCTGTCGCGCTTTCCGGTGCGCCTGGGCGCGGTCGTCGCGGTGGGACTGGCCATGGGCATGGCCCTGGTCGCGAGCGCCATCGTGCACGGCCTGTTCTCCAGCGTCGGCAACGATCCCGGGCTTCCCGGCTTCGGCCGTTTCGTCGGGGGAAGCGCGGCGGTGGTCGGGCTGCTGACCGCGATCGCGTTGCGCTACTTCTACGTGATCGACCGCTGGCAGGCGCAGGTGGCCGCGCATGCGCGCGCCGAGGCCGATGCCCTGCAGGCACGCATCCGGCCGCATTTCCTGTTCAACAGCATGAACATGATCGCGACGCTGCTGCGACGCGATGCGCTGGTCGCCGAACGCGCGGTGCTCGATCTGTCGGACCTGTTCCGCGCGGCGCTGGGCGCAGGCGAGGGCACCTCGACGTTGCGCGAGGAAATCTCGCTGGCCGAACGCTATCTCTCGATCGAGCAACTGCGCCTGGGAGATCGCCTGCGCGTGCGCTGGGATCTGCAGGCGGACCTCCCGTGGCAACTGCCGATGCCTCGGCTGGTCCTCCAGCCCGTGCTCGAGAACGCGGTCCTGCACGGCATCTCGCGCCTGCCCGAAGGCGGCACCATCGAGGTGCGGCTCGCCTGCGGGGGCGGACTGCTGGAAATCGACGTGGCCAACCCGTCGCTGCCGCCGGACGATGCGCCGGCCCAGGGCGCGGGCCATGCACAGCGCAGCATCGCCCACCGGCTGGCGTTCGCGTTCGGGTCGCGCGCGCGCATGCACTACGGGTGGAACGATGGCCGCTATGCGTGCACCATCCAGCTGCCGGTGCCGACGGGCGGCGCCATGCCCGTTCCGGGAGAACGCACGCCATGAAGGTGGTGATCGCCGACGACGAACCGCTTGCGCGCGAGCGCCTGCGCATGCTGTTGGCGCACGAACCGGACATCGAGATCGTCGCCGAGGTCGGCGACGGCGGCAGTGCGCTGGAGGCCTGCGCCGCGCACGATCCCGCGCTGGTCCTGCTCGACATCGCGATGCCCGGCATCGACGGGCTGGAGGTGGCGCGTCACCTGGCGGCTTTCGAACCGCGGCCGGCGGTCGTGTTCTGCACCGCCTACGACGCCCATGCACTCAAGGCCTTCGAGGCCGCGGCGGTCGACTACCTCGTCAAGCCGGTGCGTTCCGAGCGTCTGCACGCGGCCGTCGAGCGCGCACGCACGTTCACCGCCGGACGCGACAGCGCCGGTGGCGACGGACATGGCGACAAGCGCCGCACGCACCTGTGCGCGCGCCTGCGCGGCAGCCTGCGGCTGATTCCGGTCGAGGACATCCGCTACCTGCAGGCGGAGGAGAAGTACGTCGTCGTGCATCACGCGCGTGGCGAAGACCTCGTCGAGGAATCGCTCAAATCGCTCGAGGACGAATTCGGCGACCGCTTCGTGCGCATCCATCGCAACTGCCTGGTCGCGCGCCACGAGCTGGTGGAATTGCGTCGCGATCTCGACGGCCATGTGCACGCCGTGCTGCGCCACGGCGACAGGCCGCTGGAAGTGAGCCGTCGCTGCGTGCCCCATCTGCGCGACGCTGTCCGCACGCTCTAGACCGTCGCCGCGCGAGGTCGGCGGCGATGGTCGATAATGCGCGGATGGATCGTCTGCGCATCGCCACCCGCAAGAGTCCGCTCGCCCTGTGGCAGAGCGAGCACGTGGCTGCCGCGTTGCGTGCACGGCATCCCGGTCTGCATGTGGAACTGGTGCCGCTGAGCACGCGCGGAGACGAGGTGCTCGACCGCTCGCTCGCCGCGATCGGTGGCAAGGGCCTGTTCCTCAAGGAGCTGGAGATCGCGATGCAGGCCGGCCAGGCGGACTGCGCCGTGCATTCGCTCAAGGATGTGCCGATGGAACTGGAGCCGGGCTTCGCGCTGCCGGCGATCCTGGCGCGCGCCGATCACGCCGATGCATTCGTCAGCAACGGCTTCCCCAATCTCGATGCGCTGCCGGAAGGTGCGCGCGTGGGGACGTCCTCGCTGCGGCGCCAGGCGCAGCTGCGTGCGCGGCGTCCGGACCTGGCGTTGCGCGATCTGCGCGGTAACGTCAACACGCGCCTGGCGAAACTCGATGCCCGCGAGTACGACGCGATCGTGCTCGCGTGCGCGGGCCTGCAGCGCCTCGGCCTCGAGACGCGCATCCGGGCGCGCCTCGATGCGCCCCACTGGCTGCCGGCGCCGGCGCAGGGCGCGATCGCGATCGAGTGCCGCGACGACGCGCCGCGGCTGCAGCAACTGCTGCGCACGCTCGACGACGGGCCGACCCGGCGCTGCGTCGAGGCCGAGCGCGCGATGAACCGCGCGCTCCACGGCAGTTGTCACGTGCCGGTGGCCGCTTACGCATGGCTCGACGGTGACCGGCTGCGCCTGGAAGGCATGGTGGGTTCGGCGCAGGACGGTCGTGCGGTGCGGGCCGGTGGCGAGGCCGCTCCGGCCGAGGGCGACGCGCTGGGCGCCCGCGTGGCGGCGAAGCTGCTCGAGGCGGGGGCGGGCGCGTTCCTGCCCGGCTGAGGCCGCAGGCGCCAGGCGTCGTGCGCCCGTGCGTGGAGCGCCCGGGGTCTCCGGGCCGCGACGGAAATCAGAAGCTGCGGCGCAGCTTGAGAGACCCTTCGGTGTCGGTGCTGCCGCGTCCGCCGTTGCCGAGCGTGTCGTGGCGCAGCTCGAAATCAGAGCGCAGCGTCCAGCGCGGGAACAGCTCGTAGTCGAACGCGAGCGTCTGCCGTACGAAGGTGTTCTCGCGGCCGGTTTCCACCTGCACCTGCTGGGTGAAGGAGGCCTTGCGGCCGAGCTCCTGCGACAGCTGCACCTGGCCGCGCGCGATCGGACCCATCACCGCGGTGCCGTAGTCGGTATAGGGCTCGATCCGCACACCGGTCCCGAACTCCAGGCGCAGGGTGGTCTCCGGGCTGCGGATCGCCTCGAAGCCGTAGCTGGTGTCCCACTTGACGTGGTTGCCGCCGGCGCGCACGAACTCGCGGCTCGAATAGGGCGAGTGCAGCGAGGCGAAGCGGCGATCGGGCAGCTTCACCACCGGCAGCGAGACCGTGCGTGGACGCACGCCCGGTGCCTTCGGCATCCAGATGCGCTGGCGCGAGGCGCTGGCGGTCCACTCCTTGTCGCGGCAGGCGAGGCGGTAGCAGGGACGGCGCAGCGGCACCTGCCGCGAGGCGACGGCGGTGATCGCGGGTTGCTCCGGCGCTGCCGGAAGCGGATGGGTGTAGATCGGCAGGCCCGCAACGGCCAGCCACCAGCCAGCAAGCATCTCAGCCATTCATGTAAGCGGTTACAGCGTCATTATGCCCAAGCGACCGTGTCGGTGGCCATCCCGTGGTGCGGGGCGGCGAGGCAGGCTTCAGGTCTCCTCCGTGCTTGCGGGCATGGCGTCGGCGCCCTCGCGTGCGAACAGGTGCTGGTCCAGCAGCGCGGCGGCGAGCACGCACACCGTGGCCAGCGACAGCGGGACGACCGTCGGCATGCCGTCGGCGCGGGCGAGAAGCCAGCCCAGCAGCGGTCCGAGGACCAGGAGCGCCGGCACGCCGGCACGCGCGCCGCGCCGGGCGGCGGGCGTCGGACCGGTGGCGTGCCAGTACACGCCCTTGCATACCGCCAGGCACAGACCCAGGCCGGTGAGGGTGAGCAGCATCGTGCGGCCATCGCCGCCGGTCGTGAACAGTCGATCCATCAGCAGGTAGAGCAGCGCCAGTCCCGCAGTCATCGCCCACAGCAGCTGGACCGGCAGGACCAGCGGATGGCGCCAGGGCGCCGGTGCGGGTCCCGCCCCCAGGTCCGTGGCGAGCGCGGCGACGCTGCCGAACGCGGCCAGCAGCAGGGCGATCCCCAGTGCGACGAGCAGGGGTCCCTGACCGGCCCACGCGCCGCCGAGCAGCAGCACGCACAGCACCGCTGCGAGCGCCAGGGCCGCGGCGACGAGCATGCGGGTACGACCTCGATCATGAGATGCCGGCAGTCGCAAGAGCCGCCGCGCCACGGCGGACGTGGCGACCAGAAGCCCGCCGCAGAACAGGCCGAGCCATTGCAGCTGGTGCAGCGTCGACGCGCCATCGGGGCGCATCTGCAGGGCGGCGGTCGTCATCCCGCTCCACATCAGCAGGCCGAGGCCGGTGGTGGCCAGCGGCAGCGTGGCGATCGACAGCAGCTGGCGCATGCGCACTTCCCGGGCCGTGGACGCCGGGCAGGGTGCCACGACCGCGCGGGCGTGCCCAGTCAGAACGGAAAGAATCGCGGGATCAGCAGCGTGGCGGTGACGAGGAAGATCAGGTTGAGCGGCATGCCGATCTTCACGAAATCGCTGAAGCGGTAGTTGCCGGCCGTGTAGACCATGGTGTTGGTCTGGTAGCTGATCGGCGTGGCGAAGCTGGTCGACGCGGCGAACGCCACGGCGATCAGGAAGGGTTTGGGATCGACCTCCAGCGCGGCGGCCGTCGCCAGCGCGATCGGCACGACGAGCACCGCCGAGGCGTTGTTGCTCATGAACTCGGTCAGCGCGGAGGTCATCAGGTACACCGCGGCGAGCGTCGCGGTTGGCCCGTAGCGCCCGACGATGCTGATCAGCTGCTCGGCGGCCAATGCCGCGCCGCCGGTCTTCTGCAGCGCCAGTCCCAGCGGAATGATGCCGGCCAGCAGCAGGATCACCCGCCAGTCGATCGCCGCGTAGGCCTCGTCGGGGTCGATCAGGCGCAGCACCACCAGTGCGATGCAGCCCAGCAGCGCCGAGGCCACGATCGACGCCCAGCCCAGCGCTGCCGCCGCGATCGCCGCGGCCATGACGATTGCCGACAGCGTCGCCTTCGTCGTGTCGACCTTGCGTTGCGCGCGGGCGCCCATGACGATCAGACCGCGATCGACGCGCAGCTCGTCGATCGCCTTCGCCGGCGCGTCGAGCAGCAGCACGTCGCCGACGTTCAGCGGCACCTGGTCGAGCGGGCGCTGGATGCCCAGCTGTCGCCGGTGCAGCCCGTGCACGCGGGCGCGGTAGGTGTGGCCGAAGCGCATCCCGGCGAGCGTGTGGCCGATCAGGTGCGAACCCGGTGCGACCATCGCTTCGACGTGCAGCCGCTCGGCACGGATGTCCCCGTCGAGATCGCGCGCGACGTGGTCGAAACGCAGCTTGAGCGCCTTGCGCGTCGCCTCGATGTCGTGCCACAGCCCGCGCAGCAACAGGCGGTCGCCGGCGGCCACGCGGACATCGGCGCCGCGCACCGCCGCGCCCTCGCGCAGCACGTCGAGCAACCGCACCGCGTCGTGGCCGTCGAGGACTTCGCCGCGCGACCGTCCGATCGCCGAAGCGCCCTCGGGCACCAGCAGCTCGGCGACGTACAGGCCGATGTGATCGGTCGCATCGCGTCCCGACACGCCGCGATCAGGCAGCAGCCAGCGCCCCACGATCGTGAGGTACAGCACGCAGATGCCGACGAAGACGATGCCCAGCGGTGCGAATTCGAACAGCGTGAATCCCACGCCCGCGGCCTCGCGCGCCATCGAATCGACCAGCAGGTTGGTCGAGGTGCCGATCAGCGTGCAGACGCCGGCGGTCTGCGACATGTACGACAGCGGGATCAGGAACTTCGAGGGCGCCCAGCGGTTGGCGGCGGTCGCGGCCAGGACCAGTGGCAGGAACACCGCGACGGTCGCGGTGTTGTTGACGAATGCCGCCACGCAGGTGACCAGGGCCATCATCACCAGCCCGAACAGCCACGGCCTGCGGATGCGCGCGAGCAGATCGCCGGCTGCCACGAGCGCGCCGTTGCGCTGCAGCGCGCCACTGAGCACGAACATCGCCGCGACCATGATCGTCGCCTGGTTGCTGAATCCCGACAGGGCCTCGGGCAAGGTCACCACGCCCAGCACCAGCAACGTCACCGCGACCAGCAGCGCGACCACGTCGACGCGCAGCTTCTCGGTGACGAACAGATACACCGCACCCGTCATCACCGCGAGCGTCAACCACAGATCCAAACCGCATTCCCCGTGTGCAGCGCCTCGTGCGGGCGCGTCGCGGCCATGGTACGGAGCCGGATGGGATACTGCGTGTTCTCCCGCGACAGGACCCGCCATGCGTAGCGCCGACACCCTGCCCACCGATGTCCTCGTGATCGGTGGTGGCGCCTGCGGCGCACTGGTCGCGTTGCATCTGCTCGCGCACGGCGGCCTGCGCATCGCCCTGGCCGAACCGCGCACGGTACCTGCCCAAGGCGCGGCGTACTCGACCGCGCGCGTCGAGCATGTGCTCAACGTGCCGGCCGGGCGGATGAGCGCGTTCGATGCCGTGCCCGGCGACTTCGTGGACTGGTTGCGCGCGCAACCCGAGGGGGCCGGGCTGGACGACGCCGCGCGCGCGGCGCTGTTCGCGCCGCGGCGCGCCTATGGCCGCTATCTGCACGCGCGGCTGCAGGCACATCCGGCCCGGGACGCGCTGGCGGTCCATGCCGACGCGGTGGTCGACCTGGTGCCGGAGCAAGACGGGTATCGCGCCGTGTTCGCATCGGGCGCGCACCTGCACGCGCGCGCGGTCGTACTGGCGACAGGCAACCAGCCGGCGCCATTGCCGGTGCCTGCGCCGACGGCAGGCACGATCGAGGCCTGGGACTACGCGGCCGTCGCCGCGATCCCCGCCGAAGCCTCCGTCTGCATCGTCGGTGCCGGACTGAGCATGGTCGACGTCGTGCTGACCCTGCATGCGAATGGTCATTGCGGGCCGATCCGCGCGCTCTCGCGCCACGGCCTGATGCCGTTGGCGCATGCACCGGGCACGCGGCCCCAGCCCGGCGACATTGCCGCGATGCTGCCGCTGGGCGTGCGCGCGCGCATGCGGCTGTTGCGGCAGTGGGTGGCCCAGGCCCGTGCCGAAGGTCGCCCCTGGCAGGATGCGCACGAGCGCCTGCGCCCGCACGTGCGCACGCTGTGGCAGGCGTGGCCCGAGGTCGAGCGGCGCCGGTTCCTGCGGCACGCGGTCCGGCTGTGGGACATCCATCGGCATCGCATCGCGCCGCACGTGGCCGCCGTCGTCGAGGGCATGCGCGATACCGGTCGCGTCCTGCTGGAGGCGGGGCGCGTGTCGACGATCGTCCCGACGGCGCAGGGTGTCCGGATCGACTGGACGCCGCGACATGGGGCGCCTCGAAGCTGGCAGGCGGACGTGGTGGTCAACGCGACCGGCATGGAGAAGCGCCTGTCGCGTGCGCCGGGCGCCCTGCTGCCGGCCCTGCATGCGCGCGGGCTCGTCCGCGCCGGGCCCCTCGACCTGGGCATCGCGACGGCCGGCGAGGGCGTGGTGATCGGCACCGATGGCGCGCCCGTGCCCAACATGTGGACGCTCGGCGCCAACCGGATCGGCGATCTCTGGGAAACCATCGCCATGCCCGAACTGCGCGGGCAGGCCGAACGCGTCGCCGCGGCAGTGGCCGCCGACCTCGCGCGCTGAGCCGCGTCGCCTAGAGGCAGAAGCGCTGCAGTCGGCGGATTTCTTCCGCTGCCAGCGCCGGATCCGAGCCGTTCCCCGCATTGGCGATGTTGCGGCGGATCTGCGGGCACGGGGTCTCGCTGTAGCCCGGACCGCCCAGCAGTTGGCCGATGCCGCGGACCACATCCTGTGCCGACACCGGGTCACGCATCGCGAAGCGCCCCTGCGTGGCATCGCGCGTGCGCCGCCGAAGCGGATCGTGCGCGAAGTCCGTGGCGGGCGACTGCGCCTGCGCCCAGCGCGCGGCCTGTTCGAGCAGATCGGCCGCATGGGGCAGGCGCGACGCGTCCGCCGCGCCGGATGGCGACGCCACCTCGACCGCCTGCAACGCCTCGCGCGGCGCCGCTGGCGGGCTGGACGAGGCGAGGGTCGCCGGCGAAGCGCCGCCCGGTTCGACCACCGTCGGCAGCGGCGCGGGCGGCGCGGGCCGCTCGATCCAGACGATCCGCAATGCCGGCGTCGGCCGCGGCAACCGATCCTCACGCAGCCCCATCAACCACCAGCCGATGCATGCATGCACCAGCACCGTGGCGCCGAGTGCGAGCGCCGTCGCTCCTGTCCGCATTCCCTGCGCCCTCGTGTCCCGCTCCGATCGATGCCCGCAGTCTCGCGCGCCCGGACGCGCCCGGCGTTAATCACCCGTTATCCCCGGCGCGGTCACGCCGCGGCCCGGTCGCGGCGGCATAATCCGGCCCATGGACCGATACGAACGCATCCTCTCGCTGCACCGCATCCTCAAGACCTCGCGCTATCCGGTCACGGTGGCCAAGCTGCAGGACGATCTGGAATGCTCGCGCGCAACGGTCTATCGCGACCTGGCCTTCCTGCGCGACGCACTGATGGCCCCGATCGTCGGCGATGGCGATGCGGGCTTCCGCTACGACAGCGACGAGGGCGGACGCTTCGAGCTGCCGGGGTTGTGGCTCAATTCCGAGGAACTGCACGCGCTGCTCGCCGCGCAGCAGTTGCTCTCGCGCAGCGGCGGCGGCGTGCTGTCGAGCGCGCTGGCGCCGTTGCAGTCGCGCATCGAGAAGCTGCTCGACGAGCATTCGGCCGGCAAGCAGTGGCCGGTGCAACGCGTGCGCGTGATTCCGCATCGCGGCCGGCGCATGGACGAGCACGCGTTCCGCAACGTGTGTTCGGCCGTGCTGCAGCGCAAGCAGCTCGCCTTCGACTACCGCGCGCGTTCCACCGACGAGCGCACGAAGCGCACCGTGTCGCCGCAGCGCATCACCCACTATCGCGACAACTGGTACCTCGACGCCTGGGATCACGAACGCGACGCGCTGCGCAGCTTCTCGGTCGACCGCGTCACCAACGCGCGCGTGCTCGCCGCGGATGCGCGCGACATCGACGAGGGCGAACTCGACGGCCACCTGGCCGGCAGCTACGGCATCTTCTCCGGCCCGCCCAAGGGCATCGCGACCATCGTCTTCAGCGCCAAGGCCGCGCGCTGGGTGGCCGACGAGCACTGGCACTCGCAGCAGCAGGGCCGCTTCCTGCCCGACGGTCGCTTCGAACTCAAGGTGCCCTACAGCGGCGCGCGCGAGCTGCTGATGGACGTGCTGCACTACGGCGCCGATGCCGAAGTCGTCGAGCCGGTCGCCCTGCGCGAGCAGGCGCGGTCGCTGCTGATGATGGCGCTGTCGAAATACGAAGGCTGAGGACGCCGCCGGTGCACGCGCGGACCGCGTTGCCGTCGCACGATGTGCGCACGCCGTGCGCGCGTGGCGCGAGGCGCCTGCGATGAGCGCGCGCGAACCGGTTGCGCTCGCGCTCGGCGCGGGCGGGGCGCGCGGGCTGACCCAGATCGGCGTGATCGAGGTGCTGGAGGAGCGTGGCTTTCCGATCGTTGCGATTTCCGGTGCCTCCAGCGGCGCGCTGGTCGGCGGCATCCACGCGGCGGGTCGCCTGCGCGAATTCGACGACCGGCTGCGCGCGATGTCGCGACGCGATTTCGTCCGCCTGCTCGATCCGGGCTTCCGCCGCGCAGGCCTGATCGCCGGCACGCGGTTGGTCGAGGCGATGCGCGAGGTCGTCGGTGATCCGCGCATCGAGGACCTGCCGATCCAGTTCACGGCCGTCGCGGTGGACCTGCAGCGCCAGCGCGAGGTGTGGATTCAAGATC
>Ga0207842_1000120_pt1 | contig 12916 bp, 9 predicted proteins | sample HigsolmetaGSP19D_FD_184847 | JGI IMG/M metagenome (GOLD analysis project Ga0207842, IMG submission 184847) | High solid enriched microbial communities from the Joint BioEnergy Institute, USA - SP1-9-D (SPAdes) | ecosystem: Engineered > Bioreactor > SSF (Solid state fermentation) > Aerobic >... | reverse complement strand
CCGTCCATTCCACCGCCGGTGGGTGACCGGTCCGGGTCGCTTCGACGTTGTTCCTGTTGCACGCAAGACCGCTTTACCGCTGCACCCACGCCGGCATCCGGAATCCTCCGGCCACCGGTTCCATCCACCTCAACACTCACGGCCCTGCAATCCCGCGACGGCCGACCAACGGGTGGACTGCCGGCACCGCGCACACGCGCCGCCTCGCAGTCTGAGTCAACCAGGTATTTACCAATGACCGAATCATTCGCAGAACTGTTCGAAGCCAGCCAGACCAATCTGGCCAAGCTCAAGCCGGGCGCCATCGTCACCGGCGTCGTCGTGCAGGTCCGCACCGACGTCGTCGTGATCAACGCCGGCCTGAAGTCGGAAGGCATCGTGCCGATCGAGCAGTTCCGTAACGACGCCGGCGAGATCGACGTCGCCGAAGGCGACACCGTCAAGGTGGCGCTGGACGCCCTCGAGAACGGCTTCGGCGAGACCGTGCTGTCGCGCGAGAAGGCCAAGCGCGCGATGGTGTGGGACGAGCTGGAAGAAGCGCTCGAGAAGAACGAGACCATCACCGGCCGCATCAGCGGCAAGGTCAAGGGCGGCTTCACCGTCGACATCAAGGACGTCCGCGCATTCCTGCCGGGCTCGCTGGTCGACGTGCGTCCGGTCCGTGACCCGGTCTACCTCGAGGGCAAGGAACTCGAGTTCAAGCTGATCAAGCTGGACCGCAAGCGCAACAACGTCGTCGTCTCGCGCCGCGCGGTGGTCGAGAGCGAGCACTCGGAAGAGCGCGAACAGCTGATGGAGAAGCTGGTCGAGGGCGCCGTGCTCAAGGGCGTCGTCAAGAACCTGACCGACTACGGCGCGTTCGTCGATCTCGGCGGCATCGACGGTCTGCTGCACATCACCGACATGGCCTGGAAGCGCGTGCGCCATCCGTCCGAAGTGGTGGAAGTGGGCCAGGAGCTCGAAGTCCGCGTGCTCAAGTACGACCGCGAGCGCAACCGCGTCAGCCTCGGCCTCAAGCAGCTGGGCGAGGATCCGTGGGACAACATCGCCCGTCGCTACCCGTCCAACACCCGCGTGTTCGGCAAGGTCTCCAACGTCACCGATTACGGCGCGTTCGTCGAGATCGAGCCGGGCGTCGAAGGCCTGGTGCACGTGTCCGAAATGGACTGGACCAACAAGAACGTCAACCCGTCCAAGGTGGTGCAGGTCGGTGACGAGCTCGAGGTCATGGTGCTCGACGTCGACGAAGAGCGTCGCCGCATCTCGCTGGGCATCAAGCAGGTCACCTCGAACCCGTGGGAAACCTTCGCGGCCATCCACAAGAAGGGTGACAAGGTCGACGGCCAGATCAAGTCGATCACCGACTTCGGCATCTTCATCGGCCTGGACGGCGGCATCGACGGCCTTATCCACCTGTCGGACATCGCGTGGAACTCCACCGGCGAAGACGTGGCCCGCAACTTCAAGAAGGGCGACACGGTCGAAGCCGTGGTGCTGGCGGTCGATCCGGAGCGCGAGCGCATCTCGCTGGGCGTCAAGCAGCTCGAGCAGGACCCGATGGGCCAGTTCATGGGCAACAACCCGCGTGGTTCGAAGGTCACCGGCACCGTGAAGGAAGTCGACGCCAAGGGTGCGGTGATCGATCTGGGTGACGGCGTGGAAGGCTATGTGCAGGCGCGCGACATCAGCGACCAGCGCATCGACGACGCCAGCCAGCACCTGAAGGTCGGTCAGGAAATCGAAGCCAAGTACTTCGGCGTCGATCGCAAGACCCGCGTGCTGCAGCTGTCGATCAAGGCGAAGGACGAGGCGGAGACCGCCGAGACCCTGGCCGAGTACAACAAGCAGGCATCGGAAGCCTCGAGCGGCACCACCAAGCTGGGCGCGCTGCTGCGCGAGCAGCTGGGCAACAAGGGCGAGTAAGCCCGATCGGCGCCGGCCCGGGTCCGCCCGGGCCGGCGCTTTCGCATCTGCAAGAACGAGACATGACGAAGTCGGAACTCATCGAACTGCTGACCCAGCGCCAGGCGCATCTCAAAGGCGAGGACGTCGACCTGTCGGTCAAGGCCATGCTCGAGATGATGGGCGGGGCCCTCGCGGCCGGCGACCGCATCGAGGTTCGCGGTTTCGGCAGCTTCTCGCTGCATTTCCGTCCGCCGCGCACCGGACGCAACCCGAAGACCGGCGATGCCGTCGCGCTTCCGGGCAAGCATGTGCCGCATTTCAAGCCGGGCAAGGAACTGCGGGATCGCGTCAGCGACGTGCAGCCGATGCCAGCCGAAGACTGACCGCCCCGGGCGGTCGCATTTTCCTTCCACGTCCTCGCGGCCTGCCGCGACGTTGGCGTGCATGATCGGTCAGCGGGTAGGATCGTCGACGCACCGTCGGCGCTGCGCGACGCGCGTTCGCGGTCGATCCATCGATGGAGCGTGATCCATGGCGTTTGTCACCGAGTGGTTCTGGTTCTTCCTGCTGCTGCCGATCGCGGCGCTCAGCGGCTGGGTGATCGGTCGACGCGGCGGTGAGCGTCACAGCGACACCCAGGTCAGCCGGTTGTCCACCACGTATTTCCGCGGTCTGAACTACCTGCTCAACGAGCAGCCCGACAAGGCGATCGAGCTGTTCCTGCACATCGCCGAACTCGACAAGGACACCTTCGAAACGCAGGTCGCGCTGGGACATCTGTTCCGGCGCCGCGGCGAGGTCGATCGTGCGATCCGTCTGCATCAGGGGCTGGTGCAGCGTCCCGATCTCAACGACCAGCAGAAGGTCCAGGCGCTGCTCGCGCTCGGCGAGGACTACATGAAATCGGGCCTGCTCGATCGCGCCGAGACGGTGTTCACCGATCTGGCCCGGATCGATCAGCGCGCGCCGCAGGCCCTGCGTCACCTGATCGGCATCTACCAGGCCGAGCGCGACTGGCAGAAGGCGATCGAGAACGCGACCCGCTACGAGGCCGCCACCGGCGAGCCGATGGGCAAGCTGATCGCGCAGTTCGAGTGCGAGCTCGCCGATCGCTTCCGGTCCGCAGGTGATCACGACGCGGCGCGCGCAGCCGTGCAGCGCGCCTATGCGGCGGATTCGGGTTCGGTGCGTGCGGGCATTCTCGAAGGCCGCATCGAGATCGACGCCGGCAACGACGTGGCTGCGATCCGCGCCTTCGAGCGCGCCGCACGCCACGATGCGGATTTCCTGCCCGAGGTCCTGCCGCCGCTGCTGGCCGCCTACGAGCGTGTCGGCGACGTGCCCGGCGCGCGCAATTTCCTGTCGCAGATGACCGAACACTACAAGGGTGTCGCGCCTGTGCTGGCCCTGACGCGCCTGGTCGAGCAGGAAGAGGGCGTGCATGCGGCGCGCACCTATCTGACCCGCCAGCTGAAGGATCGCCCTTCGGTGCGAGGCGAGGCCGCGCTGATCGAGCTCACGCTGGCCGACGGCGTGGACCACGTGGGCACCCTGCAGGAGCTCCGCCTGATCACCGAGCAACTGCTGGTCCGCAATCCGAGCTACCGCTGCAAGCAGTGTGGCTTCGGCGCGCGCAGCCACCACTGGCAATGCCCCAGCTGCAAGGAGTGGGGCACGATCAAGCCGCTGCTCAACTACGCCGTGGTCTGAGTGCAGCTTTCGACGACCGCGCTCTCGTCGCTGTGTGTCGGCGCGTTCCTGGCTGCGTTGACGCTGACCGCTCTGGCCAGGCGTTACGCCCTGTGGCGGCAGCTCGTGGACGCTCCCGGCGAGCGGCGCAGCCACCAGGTCGCCACGCCCCGTGGCGGCGGCATCGCCATCGTGGTCGTGATCGTGCCGGCAATGCTGTGGCTTGCCCGGGTGGAGCCTGAGACCGCCCCGGTCTACCTGCTCGGTGCATGGGGGCTTGCCCTGGTCGCCGGCATCGGCTGGATCGACGACCATCGCGGGCTGTCGCCATGGGGCCGGCTGCTGGTTCACGTTCTCGCGGCGGCGCTGCTCGCCGCGGGCATGATGTGGAGCGGGCAGCCCCCCTGGCGTGCGCTCGTCGTGTTCGCGCTGGCGCTGGGGCTGGTCAACGTGTGGAACTTCATGGACGGGATCAACGGCATCGCCGCGAGCCAGGCCGTGCTGGTGGCGCTCGGCATCGCCCTGCTTGTGACGTCCGGCGCCGCATTGGTCCTGTGCTGCGTGCTCGCAGCCGCGTGCCTGGGATTCCTGCCGCTCAACTTTCCGAACGCCCGGATCTTCCTCGGCGACGTGGGCAGCGGGGCGCTCGGCTACGCAACGGCGTGCCTCGTTGCGCTTGCCGCCACCTTGCCACCGGTCGGCCTGTTGCTCGTCGCGCTGCCACTGTCGGCCTTCCTGATTGACGCCACATTGACATTGCTGTCCCGCATCATCCGCGGCGAACGATGGTGGACACCGCACGTGCAGCACATGTACCAGCGGTGGGTGCAGGCGGGGCACAGCCATGCCGTCGTGACGCTGGCGTATGCGGCCTGGACGCTGCTTTCAATCCTTGTCGCCATCCGGCTGGCAAGGGCCCCGCAACCCGTTATCATCGGAGCCTTCGCCACGTGGTATGTCCTCGGTGTCGCCATCTGGCTCATGTTCCGTGCGCGCCCCCCGGGCGCCGTGCGCCTGTCGTAGGGAAGCGACTGGATGACTGAATTCAAGGCCAGGATCGGCGTCCTGGGTCCGCGTGTGGCCGTGGTGCTGCACGATCTGACGATGGTGTGGCTGTGCTGGATCGGCCTGCACCAGTTCCGCCACTCCGTCATGGAGAGCTCTCCGACACTCGCACTGTGGTCGGTCGAGATCGCGTTGATCCTGCTGGCGCAGGGCCTGATCTTCTGGCGTGTGGGCCTGTACCGCGGGGTCTGGCGCTTCGCCAGCGTCCCCGATCTGCTCAACATCGTGAAGGCGGCGGTGCTCGGCCTGCTCGCGATCATGCTCGTGCTGTTCGTGTACAACCGGCTGGACATGGTGCCGCGCACGGTACTGGTGACCTATCCACTGCTGCTCGCCGCATTGCTCGGCATGCCGCGGCTGCTCTATCGCGCGTGGAAGGATCACGGCTCGGCGCGGCTCAGCCAGTCCGCGGTGCGCGTGCTGATCCTCGGCGCGGGGCAGGCCGGCGAGACCCTGGTGCGCGACCTGCGTCGCACGGGTGCCTACGAGCCGGTCGGGTTTCTGGACGACGCGCCGAAGCTGCGAGGCAGCCAGCTGCAGGGCGTGCCGGTGCTGGGCCGCATCGACGATGTCGAGAAGGTCGCGCCCGAGACGGCTGCCAAGCTGCTGGTCATCGCGATGCCGTCTGCCGATGCGGTCGCAATGCGCCGCGTGGTCGCGGCTTGCGAGCGCACGGGCCTGCCGTTCCGCACGGTGCCAAGACTCGACGACCTGCTCGAGGGCCGTTCGCTGCCCGGCGAGTTGAAAGAGGTCGCGATCGAAGACCTGCTGGGCCGCAAGCCGGTCACGCCCGACTGGAAGGCGATCCGGGCCTGGCTGCGGGGGCGCAGCGTGCTGGTCACCGGCGCCGGTGGCTCCATCGGATCGGAGTTGTGCCGCCAGTGCGCGCGCAACGGCACGGCGCAGATCGCGCTGGTGGAGATGGACGAGCTGGCGCTGACGCGCATCGAAAGCGAGTTGCGCCGCGATTTCCCGCGTATCGAACTGATCCCGGTGCTGGGCGACTGCGGCGACCGCGCGGTGATCGAGCATGCGATGCGGCGGGCCGCCCCGGACGCGGTGTTCCATGCAGCGGCCTACAAGCAGGTGCCGGTGCTTGAAGCCCAGCTGCGCGAGGGTGTCCGCAACAACGTGCTCGCAACGCGCACCGTCGCCGACTCGGCTGTCGCGCACAACGTGGGCACCTTCGTGCTGATCTCGACCGACAAGGCCGTCGATCCGGTCAATGTGCTCGGTGCGACGAAGCGGCTGGCGGAGATGGTCTGCCAGGATCTGGCCATCGGCAGCGCGACCGATTTCATCACCGTGCGCTTCGGCAATGTGCTCGACTCGGCGGGCAGTGTCGTGCCCCTGTTCCGGGAGCAGATCCGCCGGGGAGGACCGGTGACGGTGACCGACCCGGAGGTCACGCGCTACTTCATGACGATCCCCGAGGCCTGCCAGCTGATCATGCAGTCGGTGGCGATCGGTTCGCCGCAGGCGGTCTATACGCTCGACATGGGAGAGCCGGTGTCGATCCGGCTGCTCGCCGAGCAGATGATCCGGCTGGCCGGCAAGCATCCCGGGCACGACGTCGCGATCGTCTATTCGGGCCTGCGCCCGGGCGAGAAGCTGCACGAAACCCTGTTCCATGCCGACGAGCGCTATCGTCCGACCACGCATCCGAAGATCCTGCTCGCCGAGGCGCGCACGGTGCATGCCGAGCGGCTCGGTGCGGCGCTCGCGAAGCTGGCCGATGGCGTGGCGCGTTACGACCTGGACCTGCTGGCGGTCGCATTGCGCGAGGCGGTGCCGGAGTTCGCGCCGCTGCAATCGCGTGCAACACACAATGGGGGTGCGACCATCGTCGCATTCCCCCCACGACACGCGAGACACACATGACGCAGAGGATTCGCAAGGCGGTGTTCCCGGTGGCAGGCCTGGGGACGCGGTTCCTGCCGGCGACCAAGACGGTGCCCAAGGAGATGCTGCCGATCGTCGATCGGCCCCTGATCCAGTATGCGGTGGACGAGGCGATCGAGGCGGGCTGCGACACCCTGGTCTTCGTGACCAACCGCTACAAGCACGCCATCGGCGATTACTTCGACAAGGCCTACGAACTCGAGGACCGGCTCGAGGCGGCCGGCAAGCACGAACTGCTGGAGAAGGTGCGCCGTCCGCTACCCGATGGTGTGCGCGCGATCTTCGTGACCCAGCCCGAGGCCCGCGGTCTGGGCGATGCGGTGTTGTGCGCGAAGTCGGTGATCGGCAACGAGCCCTTCGCGGTGATGCTGCCCGATGACCTGCTGTGGAACCGCAACGGTGCCGGTGCGCTTCGCCAGATGGCCGACGCCCACGCGCAGACCGGCGCAAGCATGATCGCCGTGCAGGATGTCGAACGCGAACAGACCGCCAGTTACGGCATCGTCGCGACGGACGATTTCGAAGGCCGCCACGGCCGCATCACCGCGATGGTCGAAAAGCCCAAGCCGGCCGACGCGCCGAGTACGCTGGCCGTCGTCGGTCGCTACGTGCTCGACGGCCGGATCTTCGAACTGCTCGAAACCACCAAACCGGGTGCCGGCGGCGAGATCCAGCTGACGGATGCGATCGCGGCGCTGCTCGTCGAGCAGCAGGTGCACGCCTACCGCTTCCAGGGCGTCCGCTTCGACTGTGGCACGCATCTGGGCCTGATCGAGGCGACGATCCGCTACGCGCTCGACAACGAGAAGCTCAGCGAACCGGCGGCGGAACTGATGCAGAACGCACTGCGCGAGCTGGGCGTGCGCGAACTGGCCTGAGGCGCGCGTTCGGTTCGCGGCACGAACGCTCCGGCATTCCCGGAGCGTTTTCGCAATCGCACCGGCATCCACGGGCTTGCGCCGTACGTTGTCGTCCAAGACCCACGTCAACCGGTCGATCATGAAAAAGCGCGCCCGAAAGCGCGCTTTTTCGTCCGCCTGCCGACGCCGCAGCGTCGACCGGCAGGGTGATCAGGCCAGGCCGGCCTGCTTCATCACTTCGGCGGCGTAATCCTCGACCACCTTCTCGATGCCTTCGCCGACGGCGAGGCGCTGGAAGCCGATCACTTCGGCGCCCGCAGCCTTGAGCACGGCCTCGACGGTCTTGTCGGTGTCGAGCACGTACGGCTGGCCGTACAGGGTGACCTCGTTGACGATCTTGTTGATCTTGCCGCTGATGATCTTCTCGAGGATGTCGGCCGGCTTGGCCTTGTCCTTATCGGACATCTTCGCGAGCTCGATTTCCTTTTCCTTCTCGACGAAGTCGGTCGGGACGTCGCTGGCCTTGTTGTAGGGCGGGTTCATCGCCGCGACGTGCATCGCCAGGCCGCGCGCAAGGTCGGCATCGCCGCCCTTGAGTTCGACCAGCACGCCGATGCGGCCGCCGTGGACGTAGGCCGCCACGTTGTTGGCGCTTTCGACGCGGACCATACGACGGACCTGCAGGTTCTCGCCGACCTTGGCGATCACCGCAGCGCGGGTTTCCTCGATCGTTTCGCCCGACTCGACCTTGACGGCCTTGAGGGCTTCGACATCGGCGGCGCCGGAGGTCAGCGCGGCCTGGGCGACGGTGTCGGCGAAGCGCAGGAAGTTGTCATCCTTGGCGACGAAGTCGGTCTCGGAGTTGATCTCGACCAGGACGGCGACGTTATCGTTCTGCGCCGCGGCGATGCGGCCTTCGGCGGTGACGCGGTCGGCCTTCTTGTCGGCCTTGGCCAGACCTGACTTGCGCAGCGCTTCGGCGGCGGCGTCGATGTTGCCGCCGGTTTCGCTGAGCGCCTTCTTGCACTCCATCATGCCGGCGCCGGTGCGCTCGCGCAGTTCCTTGACCAGGGATGCGGTGATTTCCATTGGAGACCTCTGAAATTCGGGAGATGTCGGCGGGCGCAGCGCCCGCGCAGATGAATCGACGCCGTCGACGCAGGGCGCGCACGGCGTGATGCGCGCACCGCCCAGCATGGGCGGTGCGCATGTCGCGGCCGTTACTCGGCCGCCGGTGCCTCTTCGGCCTTCTTGCCGCGCGGGGCGCGAGCCGGCTTCTCGCCGCCTTCGGCGAAATCTTCCTCGCGCACGGTGGCGGCGCTCGGCGCGGCGGCCTTGCCCTCGAGCACCGCGTCGGCGGCGGCGTTCGCGTACAGCTGCACGGCACGGATGGCGTCGTCGTTGCCCGGGATCGGGTAGTCGACCAGCGCCGGGTCGTAGTTGGTGTCGACGACGGCGATCACCGGGATGCCGAGCTTCTTGGCTTCCTTGATGGCGATGTCTTCATGGCCGATGTCGATGACGAACAGTGCGTCGGGCAGGCGGTTCATGTCCTTGATGCCGCCGAGCGAGGCTTCGAGCTTCTCGCGCTCGCGACGCAGGCCCAGCACTTCGTGCTTGACCAGCTTCTCGAACGTGCCATCGGTTTCGGCCGACTCCAGCTCCTTCAGGCGCGACACCGACTTCTTCACCGTGGCGAAGTTGGTCAGCGTGCCGCCGAGCCAGCGCTGGGTCATGAACGGCATGCCGCAACGCTCGGCTTCTTCCTTGATCGCGTCGCGCGCGCTGCGCTTGGTGCCGATGAAGAGGATCATGCCGCGCTTCTGCGCGATGCCCGAGATGAAGTTCATCGCGTCGTTGAACAGCGGAACGGTCTTCTCGAGGTTGATGATGTGGATCTTGCCGCGGGCACCGAAGATGTACGGACCCATCTTCGGGTTCCAGTAGCGGGTCTGGTGACCGAAGTGGACGCCCGCTTCGAGCATCTGGCGCATGGTGATCTGGGGCATTGCGGAACTCCTGACAGTGGAACCGGCCGCCGCTGGAAGGTATGGGCGGGTGCGCCGCACGCAGGCGGGGCGATGGTTCCGGGGTTGGGCCTCCCCGTCGCCTCCGTGACCGAACCTCTTGCGAGGCACCCCGGCACGGGCTGTTGCGGCAGGTGTGGATTTGCCGGTGACGCCCGGCATCGGCGGCGGGCGGACCCGCACAGCCGGCGGAGTATAGCAGCGACGCTGGCGCGGTGCACACGCCCGGCCGCGGTCAGTAGGTCACGGTGACGGTGACCGTGTCGGCGTAGCCGCCCGGGGCGACCGTCTGGCCCGATGGCACGCGACCGTACACCGTCAGCGACTGGGCGCTGCCGGTGCCGGTCCCGGACGCGGTGTCGGTCCCGGCGGCGACGCCCCAGCGGTCGGAGCGTCCGGCGTTGCGATAGAGCTCGTAGCGCACGTAGTTCGCAGTCGCGCCCAGACGCATGCGGCGCAGGGCGCCCGAGGCGTGGATCCCGTTGTCCAGGCCGACAGTCCACGGCGTGCGCCCGGTGCAGCTGAAGGTGATGGTCGCGATCTGGTCCCGTGGCGATGCGATCAGGCCCGGCATCGTGCCGAAATCCAGGTCCGTCGCGGTGGACAGTGTGCAGCGGCTGGCGACCGGCGCGCTCGCGGTGAATCCCCAGCCTGTGCTGCCGCCACCGGTACCGCCCGCCACGCAGCTGGGCGGCGGCGGGGGCGTGCCGATCAGGGCCTCGCTGTAGCGATAGGTGATCGTGGCGTTCGCCGCTCCGAACGCGTTGGCATAGGTGCCGGCCGCAGCCCCGGCCTGGGCGGGCACGCGGCCATAGGCGGTGGCGATGATGCTGCCCGACCCGCCCAGGACGGGCACGCCGTAGCTCAGGTCCAGCTCGACGGGGGTGGGCGTGCCCGGCGTCGCCGGTCCACCCCAGATCGCCGTGCGCGCCGCATCGCGGTAGATCTGGAAGCCCAGCGGGTCACCGAACGCGTTCGTCATCCTGCGCGGCGTGGTCTGGGACACGCCCGCGCTCCCCCCGTCGAGGTTGAGGCACATGCGCACGCGCGCGGTCGCGACTGCCGACAGCCCGAAGGTATTGCAGGTCACCGTCACGGTGGCCGTGCTGTCCACCTGGGTGGGCCCGGCGCCTGGAAAGGACATGGGCGTGGTGCTCGCGGTACAGACCGTCGCGGCGGTCACCTGCCCGGACGGCGTCAACACCGCCAGCGCGAGCAGCCCGAGGATGCACGCGCGCATCACGGCCCGGTCTCCGGGCGACACGGCAGCGGCCCGATCCGCGGGATCGTGGCGGACGCCGGCGGCAGCCTGAACGTCGCCAGGCACGTGTCGGCCCCGTGCCGGACCCGGATGCGGTTGTCGTCGTCGACGAGCCCTTCGAGGTAGGTTTCACCGCCGTGCCCGACGATGGCGCCGCCGCCGGCGTCCGGCGCGCCGATGACCTCCGCCCCGACCGGCAACGGCATGCCCGCGTGATCGTGCAGGACGAGCAGCGCGGCGCGCACCCGCCGCAAGCGGAAGCGCACCGTCGACCCGGCCCGGTCGGAAGGGGTGGTGCGCTGGGCGACCTGGTCGATCCGGATGTTCGGCGGCAGGTGCATCGGGTCGATGCCCACCCGGTTCTCCTGCCATGCGCGCAGGGGCGTCACCAGCAACCGGCCGTCGGGCCCGGTCCGGCCGACCTCGCGGTTCTCCAGGCGCACCGGCACGTCCGCCAGGCCATCGGTCGCGACGACCGCGAATGCATCGTCGATGCGCCGGGACGCGAACAGGCCGCCGCCCATCCAGACCAGTGCGCCGTCGGCCTGCGCGTAGACCTGGCGCTGGTCGCCCGCCTGCCGCGCACCCGCGAGCAGGCGGCCGTGCGCATGCAGCCAGCCGGCTTCCGCCAGGCCACCCGCCTGGCCGCCTGCACGCGCCTGCACGCGCCATCCGGTGCCGCCGTCGCCGGGCACCGGACGCGCCACGTCGACCAACAGGTCCTCCCCGCCTGCGTAGCGCTGCGCGGCGACACTCAACTGGCGATCGCGTCCGAGCGGCACCAGCACGCCGACATATGCGGTGCGGTCGGCACGGTCGTCCAGGTTCTGGTTCACGCTGATGCTTGCCGACCACCCCTGCCGGAAACTGCGGCTCCAGAACGCGCCCGCATACCGGGCAGGGGCAATGCCCGGTTCGGCGCGGTCCAGGCGCAGGTAGCTGAGGCTGAAGTTGCCGGCGCGGGAATCCGACCATCCCAGCAATCCACGCGCGCTCCGCCTGGGCGGCAGCGGCCCGTACAGGGATGCGATGTCGCGATAGTCGCCCCGGGTCGTCCGCCGGTCGAATGCCAGATTGAGCCGGCCAGGCTGCCAGCTGTAGCCCAATGCCGTCTGTGAACCGGCCAGCCCATCGAACCGGCTGTACACGTGCGAGGCGTTCGCCACCCCTGCCATGCCCATCAGCCACGCGGCGCCCGCGCCACCGGTGCCCAGGCCTGCGCCGCCTTCGGCGTGCAGCTCCAGCGTGAGCCGGTCGCTGACGCCCAGGCGCAGGCTGCCGGTGCCCACGAGGTCGGGGTAGTAGGACGCGGAGCGCACGCCGTAATCCTCCCGGACCCGTCCGGCGGAAATCGACCAGTCCGACAGGCCGGCGGCGAGCAGGCGCTGCGTGGCGTAGAACGGAAACTCGAGCGTCCGCGTACGGCCGAGGCCATCGGTGATGACCACCCGCGCATTGCCGGCACCACTGATGCCGGGAACGGTCGTCAACTCGAAGGGGCCGGTGGGCACCTGGCCCTGGTACTGGCGCAGGCCGTCGACGTACAGCTCGACGGTCGACGGCACGGACACTTCGCCGAGGAAGGCCGGCGTCGGCGTGACGATGCGGTAGGGCTGCAGCGCGAAATCGCGCCCGATCCGGACGCCGCCCAGACGCACCGGCCGGGTCCACTCCAGGAAGCCTCCGATCGTGTCGCCCAGCGTGAAGGTCACCGCGGCGTCGGGGAATGCCACATCCCAGCGCGTGTCCAGCCGCAGGGCCTCGTGCAGTCGCTGCGGGCGGCCTTGCGGGTCGCGCGCCTGCACGGCGCGGGTGAGCGCCGTGGTGCTCCATACGCCGGGGCCGACACCGAACACACGCAACTCGGTCGCCGCCCCGAGCTGCCGTCCATCGGATGCGCGGCTGCCGTAGAGGTCGTAGTTCAGCAGGGCGCCCGGACTGCTGTCGGCCGCGACCGTCACCACGTCGAGCGGCCGGCCGATGCGCGCGGTGTCGAGCGCAAGCTGTGACAGCGGCGCGTCGATGGCGACCCGTTGCGCGGCGCCCTCGTAGCGCACCTGGACGCCGGGGATCGCATCGAGCGGCAACGGCGCGGCAGTGGAGGCGACCTGCGTGAAACCGATCGCACGCAATGTCGCAGGGGTCGCATACAGGCGGCCGCTCCGGAGTACGAACGGCAGCAGGTCCGGGCGCGGCATGCGGTTGAG
>Ga0207842_1000117_pt1 | contig 13381 bp, 13 predicted proteins | sample HigsolmetaGSP19D_FD_184847 | JGI IMG/M metagenome (GOLD analysis project Ga0207842, IMG submission 184847) | High solid enriched microbial communities from the Joint BioEnergy Institute, USA - SP1-9-D (SPAdes) | ecosystem: Engineered > Bioreactor > SSF (Solid state fermentation) > Aerobic >... | reverse complement strand
GGCCGCCTCGGATTATCTGGACGTCGCACCGCGCGTGGTCGAGGTGGTGCGAGACCTCCCACTCCCCGCCCCCGACTCTCGGATCACCGCCCCGGGCAAAGCGGACGTCGACACGCTCGCGGAAGCCTGGTCGCTCGGCTCTTCCATCACCCGCGCGGCGGACGCTCTGACCAACCGGTCCTGACGACTCAGCGGGTGGCTTTCCATTCGCGCAGCCGCGTCAACGGCCACGTGGTGACGATCCGTTCCGCCGGCACCCCCGCACGTTCAGCTCGCGCAGCCCCGTGGTCGAGGAGCGACAGCTGTCCGGGCGCGTGCGCATCGGAATCGATGGAGAACAGGCATCCGATCTCCAGCGCCAGCGCGAGCAGGTCGTCCGGCGGGTCCTCCCGCTCAGGACGCGAGTTGATCTCGACCGCGGTGCCGTGCTCCGCGCACGCCTCGAACACTGCTCGCGCATCGAAGACCGACGGCGGACGCGTTCCCCGCGACCCCGACACGAGTCGCCCGGTCACGTGACCGAGGACGTCCACGCGAGGATCGGATGCCGCAGCGACGAGTCGGCGCGTCATCGACGCCCGCTCCATGCGCAGGGCCGAATGCGCGGAGGCGACCACGACATCGAGCGATCGCAGCAGGTCATCCGTCTGATCGAGTGAACCGTCATCGAGGATGTCGACCTCGATGCCGCTCAGGAGCGTGAACGAGTCGTCGGAGAAGTCCGGGATCAGGTCCAGCTGCTCCCGCAAGCGCTCCGCCGACAGCCCGCGCGCGACGCGCAGCCGGGGCGAGTGATCGGTCAACGCCAGGTACTCGTGCCCGAGGGTGCGGGCCGCGTCGACCATGAGATCGATCGGCGTCAGCCCGTCGGACCAGTCCGAGTGCGCGTGAAGGTCACCGCGCAGGAGCATGCGAAGGCCGGAAGGCTCCACGGGCGCGACGCGTTCGCGCAGTTCGGCGAGATACGCCGGAACCCGCCCTGAGAGAGCCTCTGCGATCACCTTGTACGTGGAGTCTCCGATGCCCTTGCGTGATCGGAGTCGACCCACGTCCGCCCGCTCGTCGGCGCTCAACCCGGTGAGAGTCTGAGCCGCAGTGCGGAACGCCTTGGACTTGTACCGCGAGGCCCGGTCGCGCTCGAGGAGCTCCGCGATCTCGGTGAGCGCCTCGACAGGGTCCATGACCGTCTCAGCGTCCGCTCGCGGCGACCCAGGCGTCGAGCTTCGCGCGGGCGGCACCGGAGTCGACCGCCGCCGTCGCCTCGGCGTATGCGTCCGCAAGGCGTTCCACGAAGGGGCGTTGCAGCTCGGCGGCATCCCGGAACAGGCGGTACGACACGATCCCGGCGGCCGCGTTCAACAGGACGATGTCGCGCACCGGCCCCGCCTCGCCGTCCAGAACCCGCCGCACGACACCCGCGTTGTGGATCGCATCGCCACCGAGCAGGTCCGCGATCTCCGCACGAGGGATGCCGAGATCCCGAGGGTCGAGGTCATGCTCGCGCACATCGCCGCGACTGATCTCCCACACCCGGCTGTGGCCGGTCGTCGTGAGCTCATCCAAGCCGTCATCCCCGCGGAAGACCAGCGCTGTCGCGCCGCGGGTCTGGAACACGCCGGTGATCAGCGGGACGCGGTCGAGATGGGCGACGCCGACTGCGTTCGCCTCGGCACGCGCCGGATTGCAGAGCGGCCCGAGGAAGTTGAACACGGTCGGGATGCCGAGCTCAGCGCGCGTCGGCCCCGCGTGCCGGAAGCCGGGGTGGAACGCCGACGCGAACGCGAATGTGATGCCCACCTCGTCGAGCACCTGAGCGACCCGCTCCGGGGACTGGGCGAGGTCGACGCCGAGTGCCGCCAACACGTCGGACGAGCCCGACTTCGAACTCGACGCGCGGTTGCCGTGCTTGACGACCGGGATGCCGCTGGCCGCCACGACGACCGACGCGGTCGTCGAGACGTTCACTGTCCCGTAACGATCACCGCCGGTGCCGACGATGTCGAGCACGTCAGCCCGCACCGGGAGAGGCACTGCCGCCTCGAGGATGGCGTCCCGGAAGCCGACGATCTCATCGACGGTCTCGCCTTTCGCGCGAAGACCGACCAGGAAGCCGGCGAGTTGCGAGGGCGTCGCGTCCCCCTGCATCACCTGACGCATCGCCCAGGTCGATTCGGACACGCTGAGGTCCTTCCCGTCCAGCACCGTGGTGAGGATCTCGGGCCAGGAGTACATGTCCGCCATGACCCCCGATCCTACTCAGCACTCTGACAGGCGACTCCCGGCGGGCCCATCGGCCGCCCTGACGCCAAGGAAAGACGGAAGTACCTTCAGGAATGCGAAACCCTCCCCCAACATCGGCCATAATGGGGAGCGTGACGACCACTCCCGCGACATACAACCAGGCGCTGCGTTCGGTGAAACGACCGGACCCCGTTGCCGTCGGCACGATCGTGTGGCTGGGCAGCGAGGTCATGTTCTTCGCCGGCCTCTTCGCCATCTACTTCACGATCCGCAACACCTCGCCGGAGCTGTGGGCCAGCCGCACCGAGCTGCTGAATGTGCCGTTCGCGGCCGTCAACACGCTCATCCTGGTGCTGTCCTCGTTCACCGCCCAGGCCGGCGTCTTCGCCGCCGAGCGTTTCCAGCCCTACCGCCGCGGTTCGATCTGGAACTTCCGCCAGTGGGGCATGGTCGAGTGGTTCTACCTGACGTTCATCATGGGCGCCGTCTTCGTCTCGGGCCAGGTGTGGGAGTACGCGACCCTGGTCGCCGAAGGCCTGCCGATCAGCGAGGACTCCTACGCCTCCGCCTTCTACATCACGACCGGTTTCCACGCCTTGCACGTGACGGGTGGCCTCATCGCCTTCCTCCTCATCATCGGCCGTGCGTTCGCGGTCAAGAACTTCGGCCGGAAGGAGATGACCTCCGCGATCGTCGTGTCCTACTACTGGCACTTCGTCGACGTCGTGTGGATCATCCTCTTCGCCGTCATCTACTTCATCCGGTAATACAGAGCGGAGCTGAGTTCCTCAATGGCATCCAAGACCCCGCGTCGGCAGACGGGCCGTCGCAGCAAGTGGGCGGCCGCCGCTCTGATCGGCGTCGGCCTGCTGCTGACGGGTGGCATCTACGCCGGCGCGTCTGCAGCGATGGCTTCGACATCCTCGAGCGACTCGGCATCAACGCTGACCGTCGAGGACGGCAAGAAGCTGTTCCAGGCCAACTGCGCGACCTGCCACGGCCTCGACCTCGAGGGAACGGCTGACGGCCCGTCGCTGTACGGCGTCGGAGAGCTGTCGGTCGAGTTCCAGGTCTCCACGGGCCGCATGCCGCTGCAGGCCCAGGGCCCGCAGGCCCCGCAGAAGGCTCCGCAGTTCACGGAAGACCAGATCAAGGCGATGGCCTCGTGGGTCCAGTCGGTCGCACCCGGCCCGACCTATCCCGACAAGCGGATCCTCGACGGGGAGGGCGACCTCACCCAAGGCGCGGAACTGTTCCGCATCAACTGCGCGATGTGCCACAACGTCGCCGCAGCCGGTGGCGCGTTGACCGAGGGCAAGTACGCCCCCGCGCTGACCAAGACCAGCCCGTTGCACATCTACGCCGCGATGGTCACCGGCCCGCAGAACATGCCGGTGTTCAACGACATGACGATCACGCCCGATGAGAAGCGCGACATCATCTCGTCGCTCATGTACCTGCAGAAGAGCGAGCCCGTGGGTGGTTTCACCCTCGGCTCCCTCGGCCCGGTCTCCGAAGGCCTGTTCATCTGGATCTTCGGCATCGGCACACTGATCGGCATCTCGGTGTGGATCACCGCGAAGTCCAACTGACGTAACACTGACGAAGAATTCCAGGACGAGGAGCACAATGTCACACGAGGAAGAGCCGCAGGCGCTCGAGAAGGCTCACCAGCCTTCGTCGGGACTCGTCGTCGCGGTCGCCGACCCCGTGCAGAACCCCGGTCTGCCGCCCCACCGTGAGCGGATGACCGACAAGGACCCGGCGGCGATGAGCCGCGCGGTCCGCACCGTCTACACGCTGTTCTACATCTCACTCGCCGCCAGCCTTTGGGCCGTCGCGGCGTACATGCTCTTCCCGATCGAAAGCGGTGAATTCGGAGACATCCGGAGCAACAACCTCTTCATCGGCCTCGGCATCGGGTTCGCTCTGCTGACCATCGGCATCGCTGCGATCCACTGGTCGAAGGCGATCATGCCCGACAAGGAGCACATCGAGGCGCGACACTCGACCCGCGGTAAGGAGTCGACGCGCGAAGCGGCCGTCAACGTCTTCCGTGAGGCGAACGAAGAATCCGGCTTCGGTCGTCGCACCGCTATCCGAGGCGGTCTCATCGCGGCGGTCGTCGCGTCGATCGTCCCCGGCGTGACGCTCTTCCGGGGCCTCGCTCCGCACTCCTCCGAGGAGAACCCGCTGGCCGGTGACCCGGTCGCCCTTCTGAAGCACACCATGTGGACGGAAGGCGAGCGTCTCGCGCACGACCCTTCCGGCCTGCCCATCCGCGCGGCTGACGTCGCGCTGGGATCAGCGGTCCATGTCATCCCCGAGTCCCTCAAGGATCTCGGTCACCTCGAGGGCTACCTGGAGGAGAAGGCGAAAGCAATCGTCCTCCTCATGCGTCTGCTCCCCGAGCAGCTCCCCGCCGAGTACAACCGCCTCGACTGGTCCTACGACGGGATCGTGGCGTACTCGAAGGTCTGCACGCACGTCGGATGCCCCGTCGCGCTGTACGAGCAGCAGACCCACCACCTTCTCTGCCCTTGCCACCAGTCGCAGTTCGACGTGTCGCGCGGTGCCGAAGTCATCTTCGGCCCTGCCGCGCGGCCGCTCCCGCAGCTGCCGATCACCGTGGACGCAGAGGGCTACCTCGTCGCCAAGAGCGACTTCGAAGAGCCCGTTGGGCCCAGCTTCTGGGAGCGTCATTGAGCACCTCGACTGAATCAGCGCCGGCGACCGCCCTCGCCACGCCGGCCGACAAGCCCCTCGGCGGCCGGTTCATCGGCGCGACGGCGAACTACATCGACGAGCGCACGAGCATCTCGGGCCTCGTCAAGGAGATCGGTCGCAAGATCTTCCCCGACCACTGGTCGTTCATGCTCGGCGAGATCGCTCTGTGGAGCTTCGTCGTCGTCTTCCTGTCGGGCTCGTTCCTGACTTTCTTCTTCGAAGCGTCGATGGCTCCGACCCACTACGACGGCGCCTACGTTCCGTTGCGTGGCATCGAGATGTCGGCCGCCCTCGAGTCGACCCTCCACATCTCGTTCGACCTCCGCGGCGGACTCCTGGTCCGTCAGATCCACCACTGGGCCGCGCTGCTGTTCATCGCCGCCATCGGCGTGCACATGCTCCGTGTCTTCTTCACCGGTGCGTTCCGGAAGCCGCGCGAGCTCAACTGGGTGATCGGTTTCGTGCTGTTCATCCTCGCGATGGCGCTCGGCTTCACGGGCTACTCGCTCCCGGACGACCTTCTCTCGGGTAACGGCCTCCGCATCATCGACGGCATGATCAAGGGCCTCCCCCTGATCGGCACGTGGACCTCGTATCTCCTCTTCGGCGGGGAGTTCCCCGGCAATGCGATCGTCGGACGTCTGTACACCCTCCACATCCTGTTGCTCCCGCTGATCCTGATCGCCCTGATCGCGGCGCACCTCATGCTGATGATCATCAACAAGCACACGCAGTTCGCCGGCCCCGGCCGCACGAACGACAACGTCGTGGGCTACCCGATGGTCCCGATCTACATGTCGAAGATGGGCGGCTTCCTCTTCATCACGTTCGGCGTGCTCGTGCTCATCGCCTCGATGTTCACGATCAACCCGATCTGGAACTACGGACCGTACGACCCCTCCCCCGTTTCGGCGGGTACTCAGCCCGACTGGTACATCGGGTTCGCGGACGGCGCGCTGCGTCTGGCACCGTCGAACCTCGACGTGGTCCTGTTCGACCACACCTGGTCGTTCGGCATCCTTCTGCCTGTCGCCGTGCTCGGTCTGTTCATCGTCCTCGTCGCGATCTACCCCTTCATCGAGGCGTGGGTCACCGGCGACAAGCGTGAACACCACATCGCTCAGCGCCCGCGTCACGCCCCGACGCGCACCGCGATCGGTGTGGCCGGTGTCATCTTCTACGCCGTCCTGTGGGCCGCGGCCTCGTCGGACATCATCGCGACGCACTTCCACCTCACGATGGAAGGCGTGATCCACACGTTGCAGGCGCTGCTGTTCGTCGGCCCGATCGTCGGTTACTTCGTCACGAAGCGCATCGCGATCGCGCTGCAGAAGAAGGACCGCGAAATCGCGCTCCACGGCTACGAGTCAGGTCGCATCGTCCGCCTGCCCGGCGGCGAGTACATCGAGGTCCACCAGCCGGTCGACGCCTATGAGCGCGTGAAGCTGATCGACTTCGAGATCCACGAGCCCCTGGTCGTCCGGCCGAACGACAACGGCCGCATCCCGTGGCACGAGAACTTCCGCGCGTCGCTGTCGCGCTGGTTCTTCGAGGACCGCCTGTCCCCGGTCACGCAGGCCGAGGTGAATGCGGCGATCGCTCACCAGCACCACGAGCTCGAGCACATCGATCACGAGGAGCAGGAAGAGATCCGCGGCGCACACGAGCGTGCCGGCGCCGTGGATGCCCCGCTCCACCCGATCGACGACGGACACAACCCGGAGACCGCCAACCGTCCCTCGAACATCATCGTGGTGGACGAGGAGTCTCCCAAGAAGGACAACCGACCGAGCGACTGATCGCTCTGGCAGGAAAGCGGCGGGGTCTGACCGGAAGGTCGGACCCCGCCGCTTTCTCGTGCCCGTAGCGTCGATGTCATGACCCTCTCCCCCGCATCCGTCCTGTCCTACTTCGAGACGAAACTCCTCGTCGAGACCGACCCGAGCGACGTCTATGCGGCACAGCGGGCGAGTCAACAGTTCGTCCTCGTCGACGTGCGCAACGCCGAGGCGTGGGATCAAGGGCACGCTGCGGGTGCGATCCACATGCCCCATCGCGAGATCGTGGCGCGGGCCGCGACCGAGATCGCGCCGCACGTCCCGGTCGTCGTCTACTGCTGGAGCCCTGGATGCAATGGCGGCGCCCGCGGGGCGGTCGAGTTCGCACGCCTCGGCTACGCGGTGCGGGAGATGGTCGGTGGCTTCGAGTACTGGGCGAGGGAGGGCCTGCCGGTGGAGGATGTCCGTGGGCCGATCCCCCGCCGGTTCGACCCGCTGGTCATGCCCGTCCGCGCGGCGCCATGATCTCGTAACGCCTCACGCCGTCGCCAGTCCGTCCGGCATTCTCCCGAACTGCAGAGACCACCGCGGTCACGTTCTCGCGCGACGAGGCTCGCAGGGAAGGCGGGCGGCCGCAGGTGCCGCCTGCCGAAGTCGCGCACGCCGAAGTCGTCCTCACCGTTTCCGCCGGCAGTGAGGTCCCGGAGCGGGCGGGTCGAGGCCACCTCCGCCGGGCCGGTGGCCTTCGGTGCCCAGCAGCCACGGCGCTGAGGTCGTGCATCCGCGGCCGAAACGAGATCGCGGTACGGACGAACGCCAACGCCGTCCGCCACGGTTGCGGCGGACGGCGTTGTGAGAAGAAGGGAACTGACGTCCGAACTGACGCCTGCGTGAAGACGCGAGGCTCAGCGGGCGAAGTAACCCCGGTAGTACTCGTAAACCCAGCCGACGATGGCGACGACGAAGATGCCGACGCCGATCGGGATCATGAACTCTCCGACAGCCAGCCCGATGAAGGCGATCGCTGCCGAGCCCGCGAGGACGAGGGGCCACCAGGACCAGGGCGAGAACTCCCCCATCTCGGGGTCACCGTCATCGATGTCCGCCGTCAGCGAGTCCTCGGGCAGCGTGCCGCCCTGAGCCTTCTCGACGCGGCTGGAGTAGAACGCGATCATCGCGGCCATCATCGTCACGAAGACCAGGCCGACGGATCCGACCCACTCGATCCGGTTGAACACCGGCAGCTGCGGGTGGGCCAGGATGTTCCACCCGACGTACACGACGGCGACGAGGGCGAAGAACGCCGACAGCACCCACCAGAGGTTGACGTTGGTCTTCACTTACTTGACCTCACCGTTCGACAGATCGACCACCGGGGCGTCGGGTGCGTCCTTCGCAGGACCCACGCCGACGGGGATGCCGGCTTCGGGGTGGTTCAGGTCGAAGGCGGGCCGCTCGCTGCGGATCCGCGGGATCGACGTGAAGTTGTGACGCGGCGGCGGGCAGCTGGTCGCCCACTCGAGCGAGCCACCGTAGCCCCACGGGTCGTTGACCGTGACGCGCGGTGCGGTTCGAGCCGTGATCCAGACGTTCAAGAGGAACGGAACCATGGATGCCGCGAGGATCATCGACCCGATCGTCGAGACCTGGTTCTGCCAGGTCCATCCGTCCGCTGCCGAGTAGTCCGCGTAGCGGCGGACCATGCCGTCCGCTCCCAGCCAGTGCTGGATGAGGAAGGTCATGTGGAATCCGATGAACAGCAGCCAGAAGTGCACGAGGCCGAGACGTTCGTTGAGCATCTTGCCGGTCCACTTGGGCCACCAGAAGTAGAAGCCGGCGAACATCGCGAACACGACGGTGCCGAAGACGACGTAGTGGAAGTGCGCGACGACGAAGTACGAGTCCGACACATGGAAGTCGAGCGGGGGCGACGACAGGATGATGCCGGTCAGACCACCGAAGACGAAGGAGACGAGGAAGCCGAGCGCGAAAACCATCGGGGTCTCGAAGGTGATCGAACCTCGCCACATCGTGCCGATCCAGTTGAAGATCTTCACGCCCGTCGGGACGGCGATGAGCATCGTCATCAGCGCGAAGAACGGCAGGAGGACCGCGCCGGTGACGTACATGTGGTGGGCCCACACCGAGACGGAGAGTGCGGCGATCGCGATCGTCGCGTAGACGAGGGTCTTGTATCCGAAGATCGGCTTGCGACTGAACACCGGGAAGATCTCCGACACGATGCCGAAGAACGGCAGGGCGATGATGTAGACCTCGGGGTGTCCGAAGAACCAGAAGAGGTGCTGCCAGAGCAGGACGCCGCCGTTGGCCGGGTCGTAGATGTGAGCGCCGAGGATGCGGTCCGCCGCAGCTGCGAAGATCGCCGCCGCGAGGACCGGGAACGCCATGAGGATCAGGATGCTGGTGACGAGGGTGTTCCAGCTGAAGATCGGCATACGCCACATCGTCATACCGGGTGCTCGCATCGTCATGATCGTGGTGATGAAGTTGACACCACCGAGGATCGTGCCGAAACCACTCATGCCGAGACCCAGCATCCACAGGTCACCACCGGCGCCGGGGCTGAAGCTCTCGCCTGCCAGCGGCTGGTAAGCGAACCACCCGAAGGCCGCTGCACCCTGCGGGGTGAGGAAGCCGGCGACGGCGATCGTCGATCCGAAGGTGAAGAGCCAGAACGCGAACGCGTTCAGACGCGGGAACGCCACGTCGGGAGCACCGATCTGCAGGGGCAGCAGCGCGTTGGCGAAACCTGCGAACAACGGCGTCGCGAACATCAGCAGCATGATCGTGCCGTGCATCGTGAAGAGCTGGTTGTACTGCTCCTTCGTCGGCACGATCTGCATGCCGGGCTCGAAGAGCTCGGCACGGATGATCAGGGCCATGACGCCACCGAGCATGAAGAACAGGACCGAGGCGATCAGGTACATGTACCCGATCGTCTTGTGGTCGGTGGAGGTGATCCACTTGACGACGATGTTGCCCTTGTGCTCGACGCGCGAGCTGCTGAGGAGCGCAGCCTGGCGAGGGGGAAGCGTCGGGGCCGGAGGTGCGATGGTGGCCATCAGTTGTGTGCTCCCTCAGCGGCGGGCGCGCCGGTGCCGGGCGCGTTCTGTTGCCGGTCGAATGCGTCGTCGATGTCGCCGGTCTGACCCTTTGCCTTCAGCGACGCGATGTAGTTCTCGTACTCGGACTCGGAGACGACCTTCACGTTGAAGAGCATCATCGAGTGGTACTGGCCGCACAGCTCGGCGCACTTGCCGACGAACGTGCCTTCCTTCGTGGGCTCGAAGGACCAGTAGTTCTCGCGACCGGGGTACATGTCCTTCTTGTAGAGGAAGTCCACGATCCAGAACGAGTGGATGACGTCGCGCGATTCGAGCTGCAGCGTGACCTTCTTGTTCACAGGCAGAACGAGCTCGGGGATGTCGTTGGTGATGTTGCCCTCGGCGTCGGTCTGCGCCTGGACGCCCATGGTCCACACCGGGTCCTGCGGGTCATCGCAGTTGTTGCCGTTGTACTGGAAGTCCCACGCCCACTGCTTGCCGATCGCCGTGACGCACACGTCGGGGTTCTCGTACTGCGTCTCGAGGATCGCCTGATCCCGCGCCGTGAAGGCGAAGAAGCCCAGGACGAGGATGACCGGAGTGATCGTGAAGAACATCTCGATCGGCATGTTGTAACGCAGCTGGACGGGAAGACCCGACTGCCCCTTGCGCCGACGGTAGGCGATCGCCGCCCAGCCCATCAGGGCCCACGTGATCACACCGACGGCGAGGACGACGATCCACGACGTGGTCCAGAGGCCCGCGATCATCGACGTGTGGTTCGTCGCCTGCCCGCCTCCCTCGTCGAAGCCGGGGAGGAAGCCGTTCGCTGTCGTGGGGCTGCACGCCGCAAGCGTGACCGCGGAGGCGATCGCGAGCGGGAGGGCTACCCAACGGAGTCGGCGGTTGACGCGCACGGTGCACCTTTCGGGGACATGAAGGTCAGACTCATGCCAGTCTAGGGCAACCTCTTACGGGATTCCGGCCATCCGCTCAGGATGCCGGGGCCCCGGGAGGGAACCTGGGATGGATCAGTGGAAGCTGTCGCCGCAGGCGCAGCTGCCCGCAGCATTCGGGTTGTCGATCGTGAAGCCCTGCTCCGAGATCGTGTCCTTGAAATCGATCTTCGCGCCGTCGAGGTACGGCACCGACATGTCGTCGACGATCACCTCGACGCCGTCGAAGTCGACCGTCTTGTCACCGTCGAGGTAACGCTCGTCGAAGTAGAGCTGATAGATCAGGCCCGAGCATCCGCCCGGCTGCACGGCCACGCGCAGGCGCAGGTCGTCACGGTTCTCCTGCGAGAGCAGGCTCTTCACCTTGTCGGACGCTGCCTCGGTGAGGGCGACGCCGTGCGCGGGAACGGTCTCGGTGGACTGCGTGGCGATGTCGGTCATGACTCTCCCCATGGTCGGGCCGCCAGTGCTCTTCAGGAACGGGGGCGGCGTGCTGAGTCGATTCTACGTCTCGTCGCACGGTCCGGCCCGGCGACGCGGGGATCCGCCCGCGCGGATCAGTTGGACGCGTCGAGGGATTCCAGCAGAAGCGCCTCGGACAGCAGCGCGTGGCGGAACGTGTCGACGTGGAGCGATTCGTTCGGACTATGCGCCCGCGCGTGAGGGTCTTCCACACCGGTCACGAGGATTTCCGCGCCCGGGAACTCCCGGACGAGGTCCGCGATGAACGGGATGGACCCGCCCACGCCGATGTCGACAGGGGTGCGGCCGTATCCGCTCTCGAGAGCGGCGCGCGCCTTCTCGACGGCCGGACCCGAGGTGTCGACGAGGAAAGGGTTGCCGAAGTCGACGTCGCGGAAACCCACGCGCGCTCCGAACGGCGCGTGCGCGCGCAGGTGCGCCTCGATCGCGTCGAACGCCTCCGACGCCGCCTGACCCGGCGCGACCCGGGTGCTGATGACGACGGAGACCTTCGGCGACAGGGTGTTGGAGGCGTTGCGGACACTCGGCGCGTCTATCCCCGTGATGGTGATGGACGGCTTGTTCCAGATTCGGCTCAGGATCTCGTCGCGCCCGATGGGCGAGACTCCGTCCGGCAGTCCTGCTTCGCTCCGAAGCGTCTCCTCGGTATAGGGCGGGGTCGTGGCATCCCGGGACTCCAGTCCCTCGACCGCCACGGCACCATCCTCGTCCCAGAGGGTCGCCAGAAGAGTGACGGCCGCCATCATCGCGTCCGGAACGGCCCCGCCGAACATCCCCGAATGCGAGGCATGGTCGAGCGTCTCGATGTCGAGAGTGAAGCGCGCGTTGCCGCGCAGCGACACCGTCAGCGCCGGGGTCTCGGAGTCCCAGTTGCCCGAATCCGCGACGACGATGACATCGGCACGGAGCGCATCGGCGTTGTCGCTCAGGAACTGCGCGAAGGACGCGGATCCCGCCTCCTCCTCGCCCTCGAAGAACAGGTTCACACCGAGGTCGAAGTCGTCACCGAGCGCCTCTTTCAGCGCGCGGAGCGCACCCAGGTGAGCCATGATCCCGGCCTTGTCGTCGGCGGCGCCGCGACCGTAGATCCGACCGTCGCGGAGCGTCGGCTCGAAGGGCGGCGACTCCCACAGCGACTCATCGCCGACGGGCTGCACGTCGTGGTGCGCGTAGAGCAGGATCGTGGGCCGACCGTTCCGAGGCGCTCGGGTCGCAAGGACGGCCGGCATCCCCTCCTCCCCCGTCTCGGGGACGACAGCGGTCTTGATCTCGACCCGCTCGAAGATGCCGAGATCGTCGACCAGAGCCTTCACCGCCTCGGCGCTGCGCTGCACTTCGGACCGATCGAACCCGGGGAAGGCGACGGAGGGGATGCGGACGAGGGCTCCCAGATCGGCGAGAGCGGCGGGGACCTGGGTGAGGGCCGCCTCCCGCACCGCAGCGGACCGGGTGGTGTCGGAAGTCATGCGGGTAATCTTATGGGGCACGCCTTTTTCGCCGATTCCGAGGAACCGCCCCGTGGCAAAGACACCGCCCCCCGCTGACACCACCCCCGACGCCCCCGCCGGCTCGGGGAAGAACCGCCCGACGCCGACGCGCGCCGAGCAGGAAGCGGCGCGCAAGCGGCCCCTCGTCGCCAACACGAAGGAGGCGCGCGCACGCGCGAAGGCGGAGCTCGCTGCACAGCGCGAGAAGGCCCGCGTCGGCATGGCGAACGGGGACGAGCGGTACCTGACTCCCCGGGACCGCGGACCCCAGCGCCGATTCGCCCGCGACTACACCGATGCCGGATGGCACTTCGGTGAGCTCATCATGCCGCTGCTGGTGATCGTCATCCTTTTCGCCCTCGTTCCCAACACGGCGATCGTGTTCTACGCCTACGTCGGACTCTGGGCCTACCTGCTGTTCGTGGTCGCCGACATGGCGCTCCTCTCCCGCAAGGTGAAGAAGCTGGCTGCCGCCAAGTGGGGCGACCGTCGCGAGAAGGGCCTCGGCTGGTACGCCGCGATGCGGTCGGTGCAGATGCGCTTCATGCGCCTCCCGAAGCCGCAGGTCAAGCGCGGCGAGTACCCGAACTGACTTCCCGCGACCGACGAGACGAAGCCCGCACCTCGAGGTGCGGGCTTCGTCT
>Ga0207842_1000114_pt1 | contig 13555 bp, 14 predicted proteins | sample HigsolmetaGSP19D_FD_184847 | JGI IMG/M metagenome (GOLD analysis project Ga0207842, IMG submission 184847) | High solid enriched microbial communities from the Joint BioEnergy Institute, USA - SP1-9-D (SPAdes) | ecosystem: Engineered > Bioreactor > SSF (Solid state fermentation) > Aerobic >... | reverse complement strand
GGCGGGTTCGGCATCGGCCGGGCGCAGCATCAGTCCGGCGACCTGCGCGTTGCCGTCCACGGCGATCTGCGCCACTACTGCGCCGGCGGTGAACTGCAGCGGTATCCGCACCAGCTGCACGCCCTGCTGCTCGCTCACGCTTGGCTGCCCGCGCTGCTGCAGCGTGCCCAGCGAGGCCCACAGCGCACCCAGGCGGTCGGCCGGCACCGCCGTGGCCATGTCGGCGCTGAACATCGCGTGGGCCTGCGCGGTGCGCGCGGCCTGCAGGTTGTCGATCAGCTGTGTGGCCACGTCCAGCGGCTCCGCCGCCGCCGCACCGCCTGCGGCGCCGACGCAGAGCAGCGCCCGCAGCGTGTGTTTCAGCCAGAACGCCATGTCAGCTCTCCCGCTTGAACACCGCCATCGCCGGTGAAGTGGAGGTCGGCACGATGATATTGATCAGTTCCCAGCCGAGCTGGCCATGCCGGTTCAATTCGTCCTGGACCTCCTTGGTCTTCCAGATGCCCAGCACCGCCGAACGGTGCTTGATCTCGACGGTCAGGTAACTCCAACGCTTGCTCATTCCTTGTTCTCCTGTTGGGTTCCCGGGCGTGGCAGGCGCCCGGACTTGCGCAGTGCTTCGCGCAGCACATATTCGATCTGCGCGTTGAGGCTGCGAAGCTCGTCGTCGGCCCAGCGCTGTGCCGCCGCCAGAACCTCGGCATTGATGCGCAGCGGATAGGCTTTCTTCTCGCTCATGCGTGCTCCTGGCGGGGCGGGGGGACCCCGTTGCGAGGGTAGGTCAGTACAGCGAGCCGGCGTTGACGATGGGCTGGGTGCCGCGGTCGGAGCACAGTACGGTCAGCAGGTTGCTCACCATGTGCGCCTTGCGTTCCTCATCCAGCTGCACCACGCCGTTCTTCTGCAGTTCGGCCAGGGCCATCTCCACCATGCCGACCGCGCCGGCCACGATGCGTGTACGCGCGGCGATGACCGCGTTGGCCTGCTGCCGCTGCAGCATGGCCTGGGCGATCTCGGCCGCGTACGCCAGGTGGCTGATGCGGGCATCGAGCACCTGCACGCCGGCATCGGCCAGCCGCTCGGCCAGTTCGTCGCGCAGGTGCTGGGAGATCTCCGCCGCGTGGCTGCGCAGCGCCAGCTGACCCTCCTCGTGCTGGTCGTAGGGATAGCTGGTGGCCATCGCGCGCAGCGCCGATTCGGACTGGATGTGCACGAAGCTTTCGTAGTCATCCACGTTGTAGACCGCCTCGGAGGCGTCGACCACCTGCCACACGATCACCGCGGCGATCTCGATCGGGCTGCCATCCAGCTCGTTGACCTTCAGCTTGCCGCTTTCGAAGTTGCGCACGCGCTGGCTGACCCGGCGCTTGCTGAAGAACGGGTTGTTCCAGCGCAGTCCGTTGTCCTTCACCGTGCCCACGTACTTGCCGAACAGGCTCAGCACCGCGGCCTGGTTCGGCTGCACGGTGTACAGGCCGCTCAGGGCCAGGATCGCCACCAGGCTCACCGCGATGCCGCCGAACAGCAGCGCCAGGTCCGGCGAGCCGGTGCGCGCCTTGGCGGCGACACCCATTACGAACATGACCCCGCCGCCCACGATGACCAGTGCGGTCAGCGCCAGGATGCCCAGGCCGTTGTAGGAACCGATCGACTTCTCTTTCATGGCAGTACGTCCTTGAGAGTTGCGAAAAAAGATATCAAATTGATATCAGGTTTGCGCTACCGTTCGTCGGCGGGCTGGGCGGCGAGGGGCTAGAATGCCTGCCCGCCTTTTCCCTGCCGCCGGATCTGCCATGGTCACTCTCGGAACGCCGCTGTCCCCCTCCGCCACCCGCGTGCTGCTGCTCGGCTCGGGCGAACTGGGCAAGGAGGTCGCCATCGAACTGCAGCGGCTGGGCGTGGAAGTGATCGCCGCCGATCGCTATGCCGATGCGCCGGCGATGCAGGTCGCGCACCGCTCGCACGTGATCGACATGCTCGATGCGAAGGCCCTGCGCGCGTTGATCGCACTGGAAAAGCCGCACCTGGTGGTGCCGGAAATCGAGGCCATCCATACCGCGACCCTGGTGGAACTGGAGCAGGAGCAGGGGCTGCAGGTGATTCCCACCGCGCGTGCGGCCCAGCTCACCATGGACCGCGAGGGCATCCGCCGCCTGGCCGCCGAGACCCTGGGCCTGCCCACCTCGCCGTACCGCTTCGTGGACACCGAAGCACAGTACCGGGAGGCGGTGCATGCGATCGGCCTGCCGTGCGTGGTCAAGCCGGTCATGTCCTCCTCGGGCAAGGGCCAGAGCACCCTGCGCACGGCGGCGGACATCGGCCCGGCCTGGGCGCACGCGCAGACCGGTGGCCGCGCCGGCGCCGGTCGCTGCATCGTGGAAGGCTTCATCGATTTCGATTACGAGATCACCCTGCTCACCGTGCGCCACGCCGGCGGAACAGCGTTCTGCGCGCCCATCGGCCACCTGCAGACCGATGGCGACTACCGCGAAAGCTGGCAGCCGCAGCCGATGTCGGACGCCGCGCTGGCGCGTGCGGAGGCGATCTCGCAGGCGATCACCGACAACCTGGGCGGCTGGGGCCTGTTCGGGGTGGAGCTGTTCGTGAAAGGCGACGCGGTGTGGTTCAGCGAAGTCTCGCCCCGCCCGCATGACACCGGTCTGGTCACCCTGGTCTCGCAGGAGCTCAGCGAATTCGCGCTGCACGCGCGGGCCATCCTGGGTCTGCCGGTCCCGGTGATCCGCCAGAGTGGCCCGTCGGCATCCTGCGCGCTGCTGGCCCAGGGCGAGGGCGTGCCGTCCTTCAGCAATGTGGCCGCCGCGCTGCAGGCACCGGATTCGGCGGTGCGCCTGTTCGGCAAGCCGAGCGTGCATGGCCAGCGCCGGGTGGGCGTGACCCTGGCGCGCGCGGCCAGCGTGGACGAGGCCCGCGCCATCGCCCGCGAGGCCGCCGCGGCCATCGGCGTGGCGCTGCGCCCCGCCGCAGGCTGAGGCACAGGGCAGGGCGCGGCCCGGGCTGGCCGGATGTGGCCCTTACGGGGTCACATCCACCCAGACCAGATGATGGTCGCTGCCATCGGCGATGGCCGCTTCCGGGCTGTCCTGGGCCGGCCAGAACACGCCGCTTCCCACCGGGGTGAAGCCGGTGGACGGCAGCACGTAATCCAGCCGCATGGTGCCGGATTTCGGGCCGAAATCGCCGGTGGCATGGAACGGCGCGCCGCGCCGGGTGATGCCTTTCTCCGCATAGGCCAGGCTGGTCTGCTCGGCACCGACGCTGCGCGGGGTGGGGTAGCGCAGCACCCGCGGGTGCTCGATCAGCTCCACGATGGCCTCATGCCGACCGTCGCCGTCGGCCGGATCGTTGTTCAGGTCACCCAGGATCACGAAGCGCGCATCGCGTGCCAGCCCGCCGCAGCGGCCCTGGTCATCGCACAGCCACGGCTTTTCACCCGCACCCAGGTATTCGCTCCACAGCCGCAGTTCGTCGTGGTTGCGTGCGGCGTTGCGCTTCTCCGGCCCGTCGAACACCGGCGGGGTGGGATGGGAGACCAGCATGTGCACGGTGCCTCCCGGCGTCTTCACCGGGACATCCCAGTGCGATTTGGATGACAGCCGCAGCTGCGGCCACACCGTGTCGCTGTAGAAGCTTTTGCCGGTGCGCGGGTCCACCGGACGGATCGCCCCGGGCAGCGCGCTCCACTTCAGCAGCTGGAAGGTGCGCACCTGCGCTTCGTCGATCGGGTAACGCGACAGCACCAGCATGCCGTACTGGCCCGGGTGCAGGCCGTAGCCCCATGCATCGTTGCCGCGGCTGCGGCCCTGGCCGCCGACCACGCCGTTGTTGTCCAGGTCCAGGCCGCTGGGCACGCCGGTGTTGACGGGGGCCAGATAACGGTAGGCAAAGTGCAGCGGCTGGCCGCCGCCAGGCTGGGCGGTTTCCAGATAGCGCTGCTGGAACAGGTCGGCGGCGCGGTGCGCCGGGTCGAAATCGAATTCGTTCAGCAGCACCATGTCCGGGCGGACCTGCTGCAGCACGGCGGCGATCTTGCGCGCGTGCGCGCTGTCGCCTTCCAGTTCGGCGATCAGGCCGCCGGCCTCGTCGGAGTACAGGGAGGTATTGTAGGTGGCCAGGCGCAGCGGGGTGGCGGCAGATGCGGTCATCGCGTCGGTGCGGGCGGGCGTTTGGGCACAGGCGCTGCAGAGCAGGGCCAGCGCGGTGATCAGGGCATGGGCTTTCATGGCGCTATTGTGCACCCGGGCCGGTGTCAGCAGGGTGTCAGCAGCCGTCCCGGTCGCCATCGAAATCGCGCCAGCGCCGGCCGTCGTAGGCTTCCAGCGGGCGGAAGCGGCGCTTGTAGTCCATCTTCTGGTGGCCACGGATCCAATAGCCCAGATAGACATGCGCCAGGCCCTCGCGGCGTGCCCACTGGATCTGCTGCAGGATCGCGAAGGTACCCAGTCCGCGCCGGGCATGCGCCGGGTCGAAGAAGGTGTACACCGCCGACAGCCCCTGCCCGGTGACATCGGTGACGGCCACGCCGAGCAGCGCGCTGTCCTGGCCGGGTTCGCCGGGCAGGCGGATCTCCATGAAGCGGGTGTGCGACCAGCTGCCGATCAGGAACTGCTCGAACTCATGCGGCCCGTGCTCGTCCATGCCGCCCTGCGCATGGCGGTGGCGCAGGTAGCGCTGGTACAGGGCGAACAGGTCCTCGCGGGTACTGGCCGCGGTGATGCGCACTTCCAGATCCGCATTGGCGGCCAGGCAGCGGCGCTGGCTGCGGTCGGGAGCGAAGCGCGCCACCGGAATGCGCACGGCCACGCAGGCCTGGCACTGCGCGCAATGGGGCCGGTACACCAGGTCGCCGCTGCGGCGGAAGCCCCAGCTCAGCGCAAGCGGGTACAGCCCGCCCAGCCGGCGGTCGTCCGGGTCCAGCACCAGGTCGCGCGCGGTGCGTTCGGGCCAGTAGCCGCAGGGGTGTTCGCCGGTCTGGAACAACCGCAGGTCGTCGTCTCGTTCGCCGTGTATCGCCATGGCCACAGCATAGCGGCTGGCCGTCGCAGCACGCGCGACTGTCCGCCACATGAACGTGGCGGCCGCGGCGGTCAACCGGCGCCGTGCCCGCGCGTTGTCTGTCAGCAAGGGCGGCGAGCGTGCGCAGCATTGCCCTCAATCCGATGGAGTTCCCATGACCCTGCGTACCCCCCTGCTGCTTGCCGTACTGCTGAGCACCTCCACCGCGGGCCTGGCCCTGGCCGCGCCGCCGGCGCCTGTTCCGCCGCCGCCGCGCCCGGCGCCGCTGGACCGCAACGGCGACGGCTTCATCGATCGCCAGGAGGCCGCCGCATCGCCGCGCCTGGCCGCGCGCTTCGATACGCTGGACGCCGACAAGGATGGCCGCCTGTCGCGCGAAGAGCAGCCGCGTCACCGCCACGGCCGTGGCCACGAACGCGGTCCGCACGCGCGCATGGAGCGGCTGGACAGCAACAAGGATGGCCGCATCTCGCGTGAGGAGGCCAAGGCCGATCCGCGCTTCGCCGCCCGGTTCGACGAGCACGACCTCAACCGCGATGGGTTCATCGACAAGGCCGACCACGAACTGCGCAGGAAGCAGCACCGCGATGCGTGGTTCGCTGCGGCCGACACCAACAAGGACGGCCAGCTGAGCAAGGCCGAGTTCGACGCGGCCAAGCGCCCGGCACCGCGCCCGCAGGGTCCCCGTCCGCCGGTCCCGGCTGCGGCACCGGCACCGGCCGCAGCACCGGCACCCGCGCCGGCGCGGTAAGCACCACCCGGCTGCAACGGGCCGCACCGTCACGGTGCGGCCCGTCCGGCTGGCGCGGCTCAGCCGCCAGTGCGGTGGGACAGCACGTACGCCATCGCGGCCGCCACCGCCAGGCAGGCCAGGACCACGCCGGTGCGGCCATACATCGATTCGTAGACCCAGTTGGTGCCCTGCAGGCCCCGGCGTGCCGCATCACGCGCCACCATCGGGCCCATCACCCGCTGCAGCGGCACCAGGCACTGCCAGCACAGCACGGCCAGGCCCGCAGCCAGCGCGGCCACTTCGCTCCACAGCGGTGCACCCAGCAGGGAGAGCACCAGCACCCCCAGGCAGACCACCAGCGCGGTCACCGTATTGAGCAGCACGAAGCGGCGGATCTGTGCGCGCTCCTGCAGGGTCTGCGCGAACGACATCAGGTACAGCCCGCCCAGGTAGCCGCCGAGGCTGCCGCCGATCACCGCGAACACGATCGCGAACAGGTTCACGTGGCTGGCCAGCGCGTGCAGTTGGCCGTACGCCGCGGCCAGCGAGCCCATCGCGGTGCCGGCCGAGGCACTGGCACCGCCCAGCCCGAGCTTGCCGGTGCCCACGCCCAGACCGCTGCCGAAGGCGATCACGGCGGCCCCGGCGGTACCGGGTGCGGCGACCATCAGCAGTGACACCACCCCGGCGGCGAACGCGGCACTGGGGGCGCTGCTGCGGGCGAACTCACCGAAGCGCTGCAGCAGGCCTTCGCGCACCTGCGCGCGGGCGCGCGACAGACGCTTGCGCACGGCGGCATCGCTCAACCCCAGCAGCGCGGCCACCTGCTGCGAGCGCTGGCCTTCGCGGTAGTACAGCAGCAGCACTTCGCGGCTGTCTTCGGGCAGCGCGGAAATGATGTCCTCGGCCGCGATCTCTTCCTCCAGCCGCGCCAGCCGGTCCAATGCACCCGGGGCCGGATCGGCCGCCATGCTGATCGCCACGTCGGCGGCATCGCCGGACAGCGGGCGGCCGCGCTGGCCGCGCAGCCAGTCGCGGGCGAGGTTGCGGGTGATCTGCCGCAGCCACGGCATGAAACTGCCCGGGTTGCGCAGCCGCGACAGCCGCTGCCAGGCGCGCACGAAGGCTTCCTGGGCGATGTCTTCACTGGCCGGGCGGTCGCTGGTGATCGCCAGCGCAATGGCAGTGACGGTGTTCTGGCAGGCCAGCACGATGCGGCCATAGGCCTGCTGGCAGCCGCCGGCGGCGGCCGGCAGTTCGCGGTGCAGGGTGTCGTCGATACCTTCGGCAAAGCGGGTCATGGCGCAGCTCCTGGCTCCTTGCGGGACCCTGCACAGACGGTGCCCGCCACGTTTTGTGACCACCGCGGCGGGCGCTGCGGTGCGGATCAGCCCACCGGCTGGATCCGCACGCGGACTTCGTCCTGTTCCTCCGGAGCGGCGGGCGCCGGCTGCGGCTGCGTCTGCGGCGGCACCGGCGGCGCCGGCACCGGCGCGCTGCCGCCCCGGTGGCGCAGGCCGATCACCAGCGCCACACCGGCGATCACCACCAGCAAGCCGATACGCAGGCGCCAGGCCCAGCTGCGGCCGCCCTTGGCGGGGGCCACGTCATCGCGGAAGGCGAACTCGGCGGTGGGATGATCGCGGCGGGTGGTGTCGAGCAGGCGGGCATCGCGCAGGATCTCGCGTGCCCGTGGCTGGTCGTCAGCCCGCACCACCCAGACCGCCGGGTGCATGCTCGGCTTGCCCTGGTCCATGTAACTGAACTGGCCCCGGCGGCGGCTGTGGTAGGTGCGGCCGTTGGTCACCCGCACTTCGATGTCGTGGCTGCGCAGCAGTTCGGCCACGCCCTCCACGGTTTCCACTCGCTGGCTGCTGAATATCTGGCGCATGCGGGATCAGTCCTTGGCCGGAACGGCGGCAGCGGCGGTGCTGTCGGGCACCACGCGGATCAGGCCTTCCTGCGCGGTGCTGGCCACCAGCCGGCCCTGGCGGTCGAAGAACTGGCCACGGGCCAGGCCACGCGAATCGGACGCACTGGGGCTGTCCAGCGAATACAGCAGCCAGTCGTCGGCGCGGAATGGGCGGTGGAACCACAGCGCGTGGTCCAGCGAGGCCATCTGCACATGCGGCTGGTAATAGCTGATGCCGTGCGGGAACGTCGCCGTGCCCAGCAGATGGAAGTCCGAGGCATAGGCCAGCAGTGCCTGGTGCAGTTCCGGCGCATCGCCGACCGGTTCGCTCAGCCGCAGCCACACCTGGTGGTAGGGCGGCCGCTTGGGCGGGTTGAGCTCATCGCGCGGGTAGACGTGGCGGAACTCGAACGGGCCGCCGCGCGAGAGCCAGCGCTGCACCTTGATCGGCAGGCGCTCCAGCACGTGCTGCGGCAGCGGCTGGCTCGGTTCGATATCTTCCGGCTGCGGCACTTCGGGCATCTTGTGCTGGTGCTCGGCACCGCGCTCGGCCTGCTGGAACGAGGCGGCGCAGAAGAAGATCACCTTGCCATGCTGGATGGCGGTGACGCGGCGTACCGAGAAACTGCCACCGTCGCGGGTCCGGTCCACGTCGTAGACGATCGGGTGGTCGATGTTGCCGGCGCGCAGGAAATACGCGTGCAGCGAGTGCACGTGGCGGCCGTTGTCCACGGTGGCCTGGGCGGCGGCCAGCGCCTGGCCCAGCACCTGCCCGCCGAACACGTACTTGGTGCCGATGTCGCGGCTCTGGCCACGGAACAGGTTGTCTTCCAGCCGTTCCAGGGTGAGCAGGTCGATCAGTTCGGAAACGACGGGTTCGTGCGTGTCGTTCAAGCGGGCAGCCACACAATGAGGTGGCCCGATTATACCGGTCGGCGCCGGCTTACTTGCCCAGGCGGGCCACCAGGGCCTGCAGCGCCTGCTGGGCGTCGGGCGCATACCAGCCGTCGATGAACCGCTCCAGCTGGATCAGGTCCGGGTGCAGCGCCGCCTGCAGGTCGGCGCGGGCGATCGCGCGGGTCAGCAGCATCGGCTGGCGCGGCATCTTCAGCAGCCCCTGCAGCCAGGCCACCGCGCGTGCGACCACCCGGTCACCATCGACCAGTTCGTCCACCAGCCCGATCTGCAGGGCCTGTTCGGCCGGCACCAGGGCACCGGTGGACAGCAGCACGCCGGCGCGATGGTCGCCCACCACCCGGCGCAGCAGCCGCTGGATCCCTTCCGGCGCCACCAGGCCCACCTGCACCTCGTTCAGCCCGATCACGAAGGGCTGGGCGGGGTCGGGGCTGCGCGCCATCACCCGGTAATCGCAGCACAGGGCCAGTACGCAGCCACCGGCCGGCGCATGCCCGGTGAGGGCGGCCACCACCGGAATGCGGCTGTCGGCCAGCGTGCGCACCGCGCCGAAGAACGCGTTCCAGCTGTCCAGCAACCTGCCGCTGTCGCTGCCGTGGCCAAGCAGGTGCGGCACATCCATGCCGCCGGTGAAGATGCGCTCGCTGCCGGAGAGCACCAGCCCGTGCACGTCCTCGGCCATGGCCTGCTCGACGGCGTGGATCAGTTGCCGGCACAGGTCGGTGTCCAGGGCGTTGACCGGCGGGCGTGCCAGCCGCAGTTCGCGGATCGGGCCATGGTTGAAGACCTCGATGAGGCTGGTCATGCTGCAGTCTCTTGCGCGGAGGGAACCAGAAGCGATGATAACCAAACCATTCGTTGGCGTATTGTTGATGGTGGCCGCGGGCATGGCCCCGGCGCAGACCCCGCCGCCGCGTGCGGCGTGCCTGGGCGTGGAATCGGGCTGGGTCCGCATCATGCCCAGCCACGGCATGGGCGCCGGCTATGCGGTGCTGGTGAACCGCTGCGAGCGGCCGGTCACCGTCATCGGTGCGCGCAGTCCGGCATTCGCCGAGGTGAGCCTGCACGAAACGCAGCTGGGTGCGGATGGGGTCAGTCGCATGCGGGCGGTGGATACACTGGTCGTGCCCGCGCGCGGTCGCGTGGCACTGGCGCCGGGCGGGCTGCACCTGATGCTGATGCAGGCACGCAGCCAGCCGAAGCCTGGCGCGCCGGTCCCGCTGGTGCTGCAGATACAGGGCGGGGCGGACGTCGCCGCCGCGCTGGTCGTCAAGGACTGACGACCGTCGCCTGCCGGTGCCGGCCTGCGCGGCCGGCACCGCCGGGAACTCAGGTGGACGCGCTGCGGATCGCCTCCGGCAGCGGTGCGCTCCGGCCGGTCTGGGTGTCCATCCAGACCACCACCACGTTGCCATCGGAGTAAAGCCGCGTATCGTCCTGCTGGTCGACGATGCGGTGGCCGATGGTCACGCTGCTGTTGCCCAGCCGCTCCACGAACAGCTCCACCGTGATGTCGTTGGGCCACACGATCGGCAGCCGGTAGTTCACGTTGGTGGCCGCCACCACCGGGGCGATGCGGTCGGTCATGGACACGCCCGGTACACCCAGCATCCAGCGCACGCGCGCTTCTTCCAGGTAGGAAATGTACTTGGCGTTGTTCACGTGGCCCATGCTGTCCATGTCGCGCCAGCGCACGCTGATCGGAATGCGGGCCAGGATCTTGTGTTCGCTGCTCATCAGGCGTCCTTCTTCTTGCGGCTGGCCGTGCCGGCCTTGGTGCCGGTGGCGGCGGATTTCCGCGCCGGCTTTTCCGGTTTGACCTTGCGCGGCGGGCGCGCATCGGGCTTGTTGGCCACCGCGGCGGGCTGTTCCGGACGGGCGGCGGTGGAGGGCAGCATGCGGGCCAGGAACTGGCCGGTGTACGACTGCGGGCAGGCGGCTACCTCTTCCGGCGTGCCGGTGACCAGGATCGTGCCACCGCGGTGGCCACCTTCCGGCCCGAGGTCGACGATCCAGTCCGCAGTCTTGATCACGTCCAGGTTGTGCTCGATCACCACCACCGTGTTGCCTTCGTCGCGCAGCTTGTGCAGCACGCCCAGCAGCGCCTCGATGTCGTGGAAATGCAGGCCGGTGGTCGGTTCATCCAGGATGTACAGCGTGCGCCCGGTATCGCGGCGCGACAGTTCCTTGGACAGCTTCACCCGCTGCGCCTCGCCGCCGGACAGCGTGGTCGCGCTCTGGCCCAGCTTGATGTAGCTCAGGCCCACATCCACCAGCGTTTCCAGCTTGCGTGCGATGCCCGGCACCGGCTCGAACAGCTTCAGCGCATCCTCGACGGTCATCTCCAGCACGTCGTTGACGTTGTAGCCCTTGTAGAGCACTTCCAGCGTTTCACGGTTGTAGCGCTTGCCGTGGCAGACATCGCAGGGCACGTACACATCCGGCAGGAAGTGCATCTCCACCTTGATCAGGCCATCGCCCTGGCAGGCTTCGCAGCGGCCACCGCGCACGTTGAAGCTGAAACGCCCCGGCGAATAACCACGGGCACGCGCCTCGGGCACCTGCGCGAACAGTTCGCGCAGCGGCGTGAACAGGCCGGTGTAGGTGGCCGGGTTCGAACGCGGGGTGCGGCCGATCGGCGACTGGTCAATGTCCACCACCTTGTCGAACAGGTCCAGGCCGTCGATCTGCCTGTACGCGGCGACCGGGTGGGAGGAGCCGTTGATCTCGTTGGCGGCCAGCGAGAACAGCGTGTCGTTGATCAGCGTGGACTTGCCCGAGCCGGAGACACCGGTCACGCAGGTCAGCAGACCGGCCGGAATGGCCAGATCGACGCCCTTGAGGTTGTTGCCGCTGGCACCGCGCAGGTGCAGGGTCTTCTTCGGGTCCGGGGCGTGGCGGCGTGCCGGAATCTCGATCGCCCGCTTGCCGGACAGGTACTGGCCGGTGAGCGAGCGCGGAGCGTCCAGGATGTCCTGCAGCGTGCCCTGGCCGACGATCTCGCCACCATGCACGCCCGCGCCCGGACCGATGTCCAGCACGTAGTCGGCCAGGCGGATCGCATCCTCGTCGTGCTCGACCACGATCACCGTGTTGCCCAGGTCACGCAGGCGGGTGAGGGTGCCCAGCAGGCGCTCGTTGTCACGCTGGTGCAGGCCGATGGACGGTTCATCCAGCACGTACATCACCCCGACCAGGCCGGCGCCGATCTGGCTGGCCAGCCGGATGCGCTGGGCTTCGCCGCCCGACAGCGTATCGGCCTTGCGTTCCAGGGTGAGGTAATCCAGGCCCACGTCGACCAGGAAGCCGAGCCGTTCGCCGATCTCCTTGACGATCTTGGCGGCGATCTCGCCGCGCCAGCCGGGCAGGCTCAGCGTGCCGAAGAAGGTCAGCGCCTCGTCGATGGGCAGCACCACCAGCTCGGGCAGCGCACGGTCGGCTACGAACACGTTGCGGGCCGCGCGGTTCAGGCGCGCGCCATTGCACTCCGGGCAGGCCCGTTCGCTGATGTACTTGCCCAGCTCTTCCTGCACCGCCGCCGATTCGGTTTCCTTGTAGCGGCGTTCCAGGTTGGGAAGGATGCCTTCGAAACGGTGCTTGCGCTGGGTGCGTCCACCGGCTTCGGTGAAGTAGGTGAAGCTGATCGTCTCATCGCCACTGCCGTACAGCACCGCCTTCTGCACCTTGGCCGGCAGCGAGTTCCACGGCGCGTCGGTGTCGAAGCCGTAGTGCTTGGCCAGCGAGGCGATCAGCTGGAAGTAATAGGCGTTGCGCCGGTCCCAGCCGCGTACCGCACCTGCGGCCAGCGACAGCTCCGGGTGCACCACCACGCGTGCCGGGTCGAAGAACTCGGCCATGCCCAGGCCATCGCAGCCGGGGCAGGCGCCCATCGGTGCATTGAAGGAGAACAGGCGCGGTTCCAGCTCGGGCAGCGAGTAATCGCACACCGGGCAGGAGTACTTGGAGGAGAACAGCACCGGGGTGGCATCGTCCGCATCCAGCGACTGCACCGAGGCCATGCCTTCGCCCAGCTTCAGCGCGGTCTCGAAGCTCTCGGCCAGGCGCTGCTTGAGGTCCTCGCGCGGGCGGAAGCGGTCGATCACCGCCTCGATGGTGTGCTTCTGCCGCAGCGCCAGCGGCGGTACCTCGTCGATCTCGTACAGCACGCCATCCACACGCACGCGCACGAAGCCCTGCGCGCGCAGCTGGTCGAAGACCTGCGCATGCTCGCCCTTGCGGTCACGGATCACCGGCGCCAGCAGCATGTAGCGCTGCTCCGGGTCCAGGGTGAGCACGTGGTCGACCATCTGGCTGACCGTCTGAGCCTCCAGCGGGTAGCCGTGGTCCGGGCAGCGCGGCGTGCCCACGCGTGCATACAGCAGGCGCAGGTAGTCGTAGATCTCGGTGATGGTGCCCACGGTGGAGCGCGGGTTGTGGGAGGTGGACTTCTGTTCGATGGAAATGGCCGGGGACAGGCCTTCGATATGGTCCAGGTCCGGCTTTTCCATCACGCTCAGGAACTGCCGCGCGTACGCGGACAACGATTCCACGTAGCGGCGCTGGCCTTCAGCGTAGATGGTGTCGAACGCCAGCGAGGACTTGCCCGAGCCGGACAGGCCGGTGATCACGATCAGTTTGTCGCGGGGCAGGTCGAGGTCGATGTTCTTGAGATTGTGCGTCCGCGCGCCGCGGATGCGGATGTAATCCATCGCCATGGGGAGTCCGGTTGTGGGGGGCGTGGCTGGGCCGCAGAGCCAGCGGAAAGCGGCAATCGGTCAGCCTACCGAGCTGACCAGATGGGGGCAATGGCCCACAATGCCAGCACGGTGTCTCACCTTATGAGATGTCCCGACAGCTTTGTGTAGAGCCGAGCCATGCTCGGCTGCCCAGGCTCCGACCCCCACGGCCGCCCAGGGTTTGTGTAGAGCCGAGCCATGCTCGGCTGCGCGGTCCCCGCCACC
>Ga0207842_1000113_pt1 | contig 13607 bp, 14 predicted proteins | sample HigsolmetaGSP19D_FD_184847 | JGI IMG/M metagenome (GOLD analysis project Ga0207842, IMG submission 184847) | High solid enriched microbial communities from the Joint BioEnergy Institute, USA - SP1-9-D (SPAdes) | ecosystem: Engineered > Bioreactor > SSF (Solid state fermentation) > Aerobic >... | reverse complement strand
CGGCGTCGACGGCGACTGGATCGGCCGCGGCTTCTACAACGGCCATTCGCGCATCGCGGTGCGCATCCTCGAAACCCATCCCGACGTGCCGGTCGATGCCGGCTGGTTCTCGCGCAAGATCGCCGAGGCGGTGTCGCTGCGTCGCGACGTGCTCAAGCTCGACGAGGTCTCCGACGCCTGGCGCGTGGTGCACAGCGAAGGCGACGGCATCAGCGGCCTGGTCGTCGACCGCTACGGTGACCTGCTGGTCGTCGAGTTCTTCAGCGCCGGCGCGTTCCGCCATCGCGAGTGGATCTACGAGGCGCTGAGCGAACAGTTCCCCGGCTGCCGCTTCCACAGCTTCGCCGACGAACACGTGCAGAAGCAGGAAAGCTTCGACTACCGCGGCAGCGTGCCGGCCGACCCGTCGATCATCACCGAGTACGGCGTGCGCTTTCGCGCCGACCCGGCCGGCGCGCACAAGACCGGTTTCTTCGCCGACCAGCGCGAGAACCGCGAATGGCTGAGCCGCCAGGTCGAAGGCAAGCGCATGCTCGACCTGTGCTGCAATACCGGCGGTTTCGGCGTCTACGCCGCCGCGCGCGGCGCCAGCGAAGTGGTCGGCGTGGACATCGACGAGGACGTGATCGAGATCGCCAAGGGCAACGCCAGGCTCAACGACGTGCGCATCAGGTTCGTGCAGGCCGACATCTTCCCGTGGCTGCGCGATGCGGCGAATGCCGGCGACACCTACGACGTCGTCGTGCTCGACCCGGCCAAGATGACCCGCGACCGCGACCAGGTCATTCCGGCGCTGAAGAAGTATCTCGACATGAACAAGCTGGCGCTGGGCGTGGTCAAGCCGGGCGGCCTGTTCGCGACGTTCTCGTGCACGGGTCTGGTCAGCGAAGAACAGTTCCTCGACATGCTGCGTCGCGCGGCGTTCTACGCCAACCGCACGATCCAGGTGCTGAAGGTGGCAGGTGCGGGCGCGGATCATCCGTTCCTGGCGCATGTACAGGAATCGCGTTACTTGAAGGCCGTGTTCTGTCGCGTCATCGATTGATCCGGTGACACGCGCGATGCGGCCCGGTTTCCGATGGGCGTTGTGGATCGTCGCGACACTGACGCTCGCAGCTTTGGCCGCGAGCTTCTGGTGGGACTGGCGCACCGTCGAACGGCCGCCCCTCGCGCCCCCGCCGGCAGGACTGCCGGCACGCATCGAACAGGTGGCCGGCGACGGTCATCGCGGTGTGCGCGACGGCACGCGTGATGTCGCGCGTTTCGACGATCCCTTCGGCATCGTCGTCGCAGCCGACGGCACCGCCTTCGTCGCCGAAGGCGCGGCCTCGAACCGTATCCGGCGCCTGCATCCCGACGGCCGCGTCGATACCCTCGCCGGCAGCCTCGAAGGCTTCGTCGACGGCACCGGCGGCGACGCGCGCTTCCATACGCCCTCGGGTCTGGCGATCGACACCGCCGGCACGCTGTACGTCGCCGACACCGGCAACCATGCGATCCGCGCGATCGACGTCGATGGCCGGGTGACGACGCTGGCCGGCACCGGCGCGGCCGGTTTCGCCGACGGCCCTGCGCTGCAGGCGCGCTTCCATGCGCCGACCGGTGTCGCCGTGGATGCCGCAGGCCGTGTCTACGTGGCCGACGGCTTCAACGACCGCATCCGCGTGATCGAAGGCGGCACGGTGCGCACGCTCGCCGGCGATGGTCGTCCGGGCTTCGAGGACGGGCCCGGCGCTTCGGCGCGCTTCGATACGCCGAGCGGTGTCGCGGTCGACGCCGACGGCATCGTCTGGATCGCCGACACCGGCAACAACGCGGTACGCAGCATCACCGCCGACGGCGTCACGACCACGCTCGTGCCCTATGGCGACCAGCCCGATGCTGCGCCTTCGATGCCGGTCTCGATCGCGATCGATGCGCAGCAGCGTCTATATGTGGGCGAGCTGTCGCGCGGTCGGGTATTGCAGTTCGATCCCGACGGCCGCGCGTATGTGCTGACCGGTCGCGACATGGCGCAGCGTCTCGCGCGCCCGGCCGGCCTCGCCTTCGACGCGCATGGCCGGCTGTGGGTCGCCGATGCGGCCGCGCATCGCGTGCAGCGCATCGTGCAGGTGCGTCCGGATCGCGCGAAGCAGAACCTCGACAACGCCGTCGTCGGACCCGCGCCCGATGCCGCCTATCCCGACACCCGCGGGCGCTGGCCGCTGGCGCCGCAGGACGGCTGGCACGAAGTCGTCGGCACGCTCGGCGAGGTGCGCGGCAACTTCCGCGGCGAATCGCGCAGCCATCTGCATGCCGGCTTCGACGTGCGCGGCGATGTCGGCAGCACGGTGCTGGCGATCGCCGACGAGAAGATCGCGAGTCCCTACGCCGCGGCCGGCTTCGGCGACCAGGCAGAAAACCTGTCCATCGACAGCCTCGCCTACATGCACATGCGCGTCGGCCGCATGCCACGCGGCGAGGCGCTCGATCCGCGTTTCCAGCAGGTGCCTGGCGACGATGGACGCACGATGCGCATCCGCATCCCGCGTGGCACACACATCCGCGCAAGCGAGGCGATCGGCACGATCAACGCGCAGGCGCACGTGCACCTGATCCTCGGACCGTCGGGCTACCAGCGCAACGCGGTCGGGCTGGGCTTCCGCAACTTCACCGACACCGTCGCGCCGCGCATCGACGACGTGATGCTGATGGATGCGCTCGACGTGCCGCTGACCGCACGCGAGGACGGTCGCGTGGTCGTGGCGCGCGAGGGCGGCGGCTTGCAGATCGTCGTCGAAGCCTGGGACCAGGTGGACGGCAACCTGCCGCGACGACGCCTGGGCCTGCACACGCTGGGCTGGCAACTGCTCGACGCGCGCGGCACGCCGATGCTTGGCTTCGAAACGCCGCGCTTTACCATCGATTTCGACCGCATGCCGCCGCATCGCGAAGCGGTGCGCGTGGCCTACGTGGGCGACAGCGGCATCACCGTGCACGGCGCCGCGCGCACGCGCTTCCGCTACGCGGTCAACAACACCGTGCGCGACGGGCGTCTGGAGCCCGCATTGTGGGATCCGAAGGACCTCGCGCCCGGCGATTACGTGCTGCGCGCGGTGGTGCGCGACGCAAGCGGCAACTCCGCGGCGCGGGAACTGCCGTTGCAGGTGAGGTAGAGCGAACTGCGCGCAGCGGCCGGCAGCGTCAACGCTCCGGCATCGCGACCTTCCGGAGACAGTCGTCGGCGGCGGCGGTGGCGTCCTGCACCGACTCCACTTGCAACGCCCGCCCGACCGGCCAGGGCGCACTCACCATGCGCCCGCGGACTTCGAGGGGCCGGGTCAGCGTCTCGGTCGTCTCCATGCCCGCCAGGCGATCCGCATTGGCGACCGGATAGGAGATTCCCAGGCCACACGCCATCAGGTCAGCGCGTCCGTACTCGCGGAGATAGACACCAGTCACCAGCACCGTATCGCCGTCCTCGCCGCTCGCCTGCGCTGCCGGTTGCTCGCCGCCGCCGACAGCCCCACCACTGAGCATGGCCATCACGATCCATGTGTTCATCGCTGTTCCCTGGTTTACGTGCAAGCAGTCTACGCCCGCGCGGTGCGCAATTTCGCTGAGAAGCGGTTCACGGCGCCTGGCCCGGACCGCTGGCAGAGTCCGCAGACGCGCGCATCGACGGGGTCGCCAGCAGGCGGACGGGAGGCGGTGCGCACCATCGCCCGCACCGGAGCCTGTCATGCACACACGCCGTACCTTCCTGTCCGCCGCCGCGCTCGGCGCGGCCTCGCTCGCCGCAGCGCCGCTGATCGCCAACGCGCAGACCCGTCCCGGCGACGTGCTGCCGACGCAGGGCACGCGTGGCCGGAGCGCGCTGCCGACGAATCCGGCCGGTGGTCGCAAGTACCGACCGACCGGTCGTGTCGGGCTTGGCGGCGCGCCGCTCGGCAACAACTGGCAGGTCGTCACCGAGGAGGACGCCGCGGCCACGCTCGAAGCCGCATGGGACGGCGGCATGCGTCTGTTCGATACGTCGCCCTGGTACGGGCTGGGCCGTTCGGAGCGGCGCTTCGGTTACGTGCTCGGCCAGAAGCCGCGCGAGGACTACGTGATCTCGTCGAAGGTCGGCCGCGTACTCACCGCGACGCAGGAAACGCCGAAGGTCAGCTGGAAGGACCCGCCGCCATTCGCCTATGCCTACGACTACAGCGCCGCGGGCACGCGCCGCTCGGTCGAGGACAGCCTGCAGCGCCTGGGCATCGATTCGCTCGACATCGTGCTGGTGCACGATCTCTCCCCCGACAACGGCGACATGGGCGAGCGCTGGCTCGAGTACTTCGAGCAGGCGCGCACCGGCGCGTTCCCGGAACTGACGAAGATGCGCGAGGAAGGCCTGATCAAGGCCTGGGGCATGGGCGTCAACACGCCGGACCCGGCGATGCGCGCGATCGAAGTCGCCGATCCCGACATCTTCCTGCTCGCCTGCCAGTACTCGCTGCTCGACCACGAGCGCGCACTCGCGCACACGTTCCCGAACCTCGCCACGCGCGGCATCTCGGTGATCGTCGGCTCGCCGCTGCTGGCCGGCTTCCTCGCCGGACGCGACCGCTATCTCTATGGCGCGCAGCCGGTGCCGCCGGACGCGAAGCAGAAGCGTGCGAAGGCCGAGGAGATCGTGCGGTCGCACGGCGTCGACCTGCGCACGGTCGCGCTGCAGTTCGCGAACGCGCCGGAAGTCGTGTCGGCGATCGTGCCGGGTTCGCGCAATGCCGCGCAGGTCGCCGCGAACATCGCGTCGATGTCGGTCGCGATCCCGGCCGGCGTCTGGTCGGATCTGCGCGCGGCGAAGATCATCACCGCGAATGCGCCGGTGCCGGGCGCGGCATGATTCCGTAGGCGCGATTCGCGCGCAATGCGCATCTGAGCCCTTCCCCGCGCGGGGAGGGGGTTGGGTGGGGGCAAACCGTCAGATGCGCGCGAACACCAGGATCCAGAGCGCCCGCTTCTCAGGAAATCAGCTACGCCGAGATCGGGTCGTTCGCCCCCATCCCGGCCTTCCCCCGCAAGCGGGGGAAGGAGCAAAGCGACCTGCCTCAGGATCGGCACCGACGTCAGCAAGGACGTCTCTCAACCCGCAGTGCGCACCAGCACATCGAACGCTTCGATCACCTGCTCGGGTGAGAACGCGCAATGCCCCTCGCCTGCGGGCGGCACGACGGTGATGTGTCCGGCGCGGCCGGCTGCGGCGGCCAGCGCGGGATACACACTCTGATAGCGCGGCGGGATGGTCGGATCGACGCGGTTATAGCGCAGCACCAGCGGCTTCTCGAGCGTGCCGCGTAGATTGCCGGTCCTCGCGATCCAGGCCGCGGCCTGCGGATCGGCGTCGTAGCGGCGCACCTTGGCATTGAACGCCGTGTCGTCGCCGAAGCCGCTGTAGACCACGTCACGATTGCCGACCGGCAGCCCGCCTGCACGCGCGATCGCTTCGCGTTGCAGCAGCACGTACAGGCTCAGCGATCCGGCGAGCGCGTCGGGTGAGACCTCCAGCGCGTGCGCCAGGATTCTTGCTGCATCGGGATTCGCCGCCAGTGCCGTACCGATGGCCTGCATCACCGCCGGCTGGTCGGCGCGCGGATCATCGAGCGGCAACGCGGCGGGATCGGCCAGTCCGTCGCCCGGCACGTCTGCGTCGGGGAACAGCACATCGAACGCCGCCAGCGAACGCAGCGTGTCGGCGAACACGCGTGTGGACGGAATGTTGGCCCCGCACAGCGACAGCGCGCCGTCGTAGTGCGCGCCGTGCCGCTCCAGACTTTCGATCGCGACCAGCCCGCCCATCGACATGCCGACCAGCCAGCTGCGCTTCGGCGCATGACGCGCGACGACCTGCGCGCGCAGGCGCTCGCTGTCTTCGATCGCGTCGCCAACCGCCCAGCCCTGCGAGGCGTAGGCGCTCTCGGCGACCGCATAGCCGCGGGCGAGGAAGATCGCGGTGGCCGGGTCCGCCGGCCACGGATCATCGCGGGGTACGCCGCGAGGCTCGTAACCGTGCAGCAGCACGACCAGTTCGCCATTCCAGCTGGCGGGAATCTCGAAACGGTAGGGCGCGCCTGCCAGCGTTCCGGTGTCGACACGCGGTGCGACCGACTGCGGTGTCGGGGACGGGCCTGGCGGTGCCGTCGGCTGCGACGATGTGCTGCTGCAGGCTGCGAGCAGCGCGAAAGAGACTGCGAGTACCGCACCACGCAACGGAACCTGTCGCATCGCCGAACCTCCCCGGTCTGCGCGCGACTATCGCACGCTGACCGCGGCCTTGCTCAGCCGGCGTCGCGCGCCTCGCCGCGCACTTCCTCCATCAGGCCGACGAGGTTGCCGTCGGGGTCGCGCAGAAAACCGATCCACAGATCGTGGTCGGGAATCCGCGCCGCCAGGGCCGGTGCGCGCTCGGAGTGCGCGCCCTTGGCGACACAGCCTTTGAATACCTGCACGACATCGCGCACGTGAAAGTACAGCACCGAATTTCGGCCGGGCTCGCCCGCACCCTGTGGCGTGCTGAGCATGACCCGCACGCCGCCGGCATCGAGGAATGCCAGGCCCGGACCGGCACGGAACAGGAATTCCAGCCCGAGGACGTCGCGATAGAAGCCCAGCGCCGCGTCGACGTCGGACACCGTCACCGCGACCTGGCGCAGCGCGATCGCGGGCACGTCGCTCATCGCACGCCCTCCGTCACCGGTGCGAAGCGCGGCACATCGGCGCCGTCCACCTCGACGGTCTCCGCGAACATCGTATAGGGCCGCACCCACAACGCGCCCTCGCCGTACAGCGGGCGATAGACCACCAGCGGTTCGAAGGTCTCGCTGTGGCGCGCCACGCCGACGACGTCGTAGTCGCGGCCCTTGTAGTGGCGGTAGCGGCCCGGCGCGAGCTCGGGCAACGGCGGCAGGTCTGACATCGGGCGCTCCTGGGGCGTGGTTCGATTCAAGGCGATCGGCGGTCCGGGCGGGTGGCCTTCGCGACCAGCAGGCCCGCGCACAGCACCAGCAGGCCGGGCAGCGCGATGGCGATGCCGACGACGCGGCCGAGCATGCGCGCGCCGTCGTCGGTCGAGAACAGCGAGAACGCGACCAGCACGCCCAGCCCGGACAGCAACAGCATCCGCCCGGCCAGCGTCAGCGCCCGCGCTGCGGGTTGTGGCCTCGCGTGGTCGGGGCGGTCGCCCTGCATCGTCGTCGCCCTGCACATCGTCGGGGTGCGAGTTTCGCATGCAGGCGCAGCGGGTGAGACCCCGGTCGTTAGAATCTGCGGCATGAATACCCATCTGCTGCTCGTGTTGATCCTGCTGTGCGCCGTCGCGGCGTGTGTCCTGCTCGTCGTGCTGCTGTTGCGCCGCCCCGCAAATGGCAGCGACTCGCTGGAGCGCGCCCTGCGCGAGGAACAGCGCGACGGCCGCGGCGAGCTGCGCCAGCAGCTGGAAGGCGCCGCCGCGTCGCAGGCGCAGCGCATCGATGCCTTCGGCGCGCAGCTGCAGGCCGTGGCCGCGCGGACCGACCAGCGACTGGACGAACTGACCACGCGCATCGATGCGCGGCTCGACAGCTTTACCCGCACCACCGACGAGCGCCTGGGCGTGCTGCGCAGCGCGCTGACCGAAGACGCGCGCAAGGCGCGCACCGAGGGCGCCGAGCAGCAGCGACACGCCGCCGAGGCATTGGGCAAGCGTCTGGACGAGCTGACCCAGCGTAACGAGCAGCGCATCGGCGAGATGCGCACCACGCTCGACCAGCAGCTGCAACGCCTGCAGGCCGACAACGCCGCAAAGCTCGAACAGATGCGCGCGACCGTCGACGAGAAGCTGCAGACCACGCTCAACGCGCGTCTCGATGCGTCGTTCAAAATTGTCTCCGAGCGCCTCGAGCAGGTGCAGCGCGGTCTGGGGGAGATGCAGCAGCTGGCCACCGGCGTCGGCGATCTCAAGCGCGTGCTGACCAACGTCAAGGACCGCGGCGGTTGGGGCGAAGTGCAGCTGGAAAACATCCTTGAGCAGACGCTGACGCTGGAGCAGTACGCGCGCAGCGTGCGGGTGAAGCCCGACAGTGCCGAGGCCGTGGACTTTGCGATCCGCCTGCCCGGGCGCAGCGACGACAGCACGGTGGTGTGGCTGCCGGTCGACGCGAAGTTCCCGCGCGAGGACTACGAGCGCCTGATCGACGCGCAGGAGAAGGGCGACGCCGACGCCGTGCGCACATCGGCCGCGCAGCTGGAACGCGCGATCCGCGTGCAGGCGAAATCCATCTGCGACAAGTACGTCTGCCCGCCGCACACGACCGACTTCGCGGTGATGTTCCTGCCGACCGAAGGCCTGTACGCCGAAGTGATCCGCCGCCCGGGCCTGGCCGATCTGCTGCAGCGCGAACACCGCGTCGTGCTCGCCGGACCGACCACGGTCACCGCCCTGCTCAACAGCCTGCAGATGGGCTTCCGCACGCTGGCGATCGAGAAGCGCTCCAGCGAGGTGTGGCAGGTGCTGGGCGCGGTGAAGACCGAGTTCGGCAAGTTCGCGACCGTGCTGGAGAAGGCCACGTCGCAGCTGGGTACCGTGCAGAACAGCATCAAGGCCGCCGGCGTGCGCACCCGCGCGATCGAACGCCAGTTGCGTGGCGTGGAGTCACTGCCGGGACCGGACGCGCAGGCGCTGCTGGGCGATGCGCTCGACGACGCCTCCGACGATGGCGCCGACGACCTGTCCACGTAACGCGCCAGGAGCGCGCCTGCGGGGGACACAGCGGGCGCTAACATCCGGGGCTTTCCGCCCTCGCGAGCAACCGCCATGACCGCACCGTTGACCGACATCCCGCTCAAGACCATCGAGGGCGCGGACGCCACCCTTGCCGACCATGCCGGCAAGGTGCTGCTCATCGTCAATACCGCCTCCAAGTGCGGCCTGACGCCGCAGTACGCGGGTCTCGAAGCGCTGTACCGCGAGAAGCGCGACGCCGGCTTCGAAGTGCTGGGGTTCCCGGCCAACGATTTCGCCGGCCAGGAGCCTGGCAGCGAGGCGGAGATCCAGCAGTTCTGCAGCCTGACCTACGACGTCAGCTTTCCGATGTTCTCGAAGATCGCCGTGACCGGCGACGCGATCCACCCGCTGTACCGGGCGCTGACGACGGCGCAGCCCGAAGCAACCGGCGAAGGCCCGATGCGCGAGAAGCTGCGCGCCTACGGCACGCCGAACCCGGCGCCGGGCGTGCTGTGGAATTTCGAGAAGTTCCTGATCGACCGGCATGGCCGCGTGGTCGGCCGTTTCGCACCGGACGTGCCGGTGGACGACCCGCGCGTGCGTGCGGCGGTGGAGGCGGCGCTGGCGGGGTGATGGCACTGCTGCTGCGAAGGGCGGCCCTCACCCCAACCCCTCTCCCGGAGGGAGAGGGGCTCGGATCACGCGAGCTTCGCCCTTTAAGCCCCTCTCCCTCTGGGAGAGGGGTTGGGGTGAGGGCCGCTTCCCGCATCGAACCGCCACAAAAAAGCCCCGCTCGCACGGGGCTTTCTCGTTGGCGACCGAAGCGCCTTACGGCGGCGTCGGCGACAGCGGCACCACCGGCATCACGTCGACCGGGACGGTCGGCATGGCGTCGTCCTCGTACAGGTAGTCCGGCAGGTTCTCTTCGTCCTCGCCCTTCGGACGACGCACCGACTGGATCTGGTACGCACGTCGCTGCATCCATGCATCACGGATCAGCGCGTACTCGTCGGTGGCGCCTTCGCGCATGCTGTCCACAGCGAACAGACGCGTGCGCAGGTCGACCAGTTGCAAGCCCTGCAGGCCGTAGCGCACCGGGTCGTCGCCCACCTGGCGCAGCGGCGACAGCGGTGCGTCGCCGACCAGGCCGAAGCCGTCGCGCAGCGTGCGCGGGCCGAACAGCGGCAGTTCGAGGTAGCGCGAGTTGCGCCAGCCCCACACGCCCAGCGTCTGGCCGAAGTCGGCGCTCTGGTCGGGAATCTTCGCGTCGCTGGCCGGATCGAAGATGCCGCCGATGCCCAGCGTGCTGTTGAGCAGGAAGCGGCCCAGCGACTGGCCGGCGGCCTTCGGCCGGCCCTGCAGCAGCGCGTTGAGCGCACTGACCGGCTGGCCGAGATTGTGGAAGAAGTTGGTCACGCCCAGGCGGATCGGCCGCGGCACCACCTTCGCGTAGGCCTGCGCCAGCGGCTTGGCGAAACCGCGGTCGACGGCGCTGTTGAACGCGAAGACCTTGCGGTTCAGCGGTTCCCACGGGTCGTAGCTGCGCGGCATCTGCGCCGCTTCGGGCAGCGTGGGGTCGTAGACCGGGTCGTAGATCGAATCGCCGTAGAGATCGGCGTAGTCGAGCTCGGCCTGGGTCGGCGTGCCGTCGGCGGGCGTGGCATCGCCGGCGACACGCGAAGCCTCGTCGAAGGCCTCGATGGCGACGGCGGTGTCGGGCGCAGCCGGCACATCGGCAGCGTCGGCCTCGGCGGCCGTCGGCACGTCCGCGGTCTCCGGCGCCGGCGGCGGCGCGGACACGGTCTCGGCCACCGGTGACGGCACACGGTCCTTCGGGGCCCCGGTACCCGCGCAGGCGGCGAGCGCCACGGACGCGACCAGCGGCAGCAGGAAACGGAAGCGGGCAAGGCTCGACATCGTCGGAGTCCCGTGGGGGGCGGGGATGGAACGCGGAAGGGTCATGCCGACACGAAGGCCAGCGTGGGCGTCAAACGGTAGGCGCGGCACAGTTCGGCCAGTCCCGGCGGCGTGCCGTCGACGGCCAGCGCGCCGTCACCGGCGAGCTCCGCCAGCAAGGCGAGGCCGGCGCTGTCGAGCGCCGACACGTCGGTCAGGTCCAGCCGCGCGACACCCGCGCGACCGGCCTGCGCCTGCGACCACAGCGCCGGCACGTGCGCGGCGACGACCGCGCCGGCGAACGCCAGCGCATCGCCGTCGCGACGGACCGAAGCGGCGGCCTGGGCCATCACTCGGCGGTCGCCTGGATCTGGCCGCTGCGCAGGTCGCGCGCGACCTGCTGGATCGACTTGCGCTGCAGCTCGGCGTCGAACTGCTGGCGGAAGGTCTGCACGAACGACACGCCTTCCACCGACACGTCGAACACCTTCCAGGTGCCGCCGCTCTGGCGCATCAGGAAGTCGACCGGAATCGGCTCGCCGCCGCTGCGCAGCAGTTCGCTCGACACGCGCACGCCGAGGCCACGCGGCAGCGGCTGCTCGGACTTGATGCGCACGCGCAGCTGGGTGTTGAAGTCCAGCAGCGAGGAGCCGTACTTGCGCATCAGGTTCTCGGCCAGCGCGTCGCCGAACGCCTTGACGTCGGCCTCGGCCGCGCCGCGGCCATGACGGCCCAGCACCTGGCGCGCGGCGTAGTCGCGGTCGAACATTGCGTTGAATTCGCTGTTGACGAAGGTCGTCAGCGCGCCGCGGTCACGGGTGAATTCGGCGCGGCGCGATTCGAGCGTCTTGAGCACGCGCTCGGTATTCGACAGCACCAGCTGGCTGGGCGAACCGGCCTGCGCGGTGGCGGCCGGCGCGGCCGGACGGGCCTGCTGCGCGAGCACGGTGGTGGCGGGGAGCACGAGCACCGCCGCGAGTGCGATCGGCAGGGCACGACGGATCAGGGGCATGCGGGTCATGGGGTGACTCCTTCGTCACTGTGGGGAGCGTCCGGGGACGCGGTGCCGGCCTCGGGAGAGGCAGGCGGTGTGGCGCCGGCATCACCGCCGCCGCCACCGAACATGTACTTGCCGACCATCTGGATCAGATCCACCGCCGGCGACGTGAAGACGAGTTCCTCGCCCGGCTGCAGCACTTCCATGTCGCCACCGGGCACCAGGCCGACGTAGCTCTCGCCGAGCAGACCGCCGGTGAGGATGGCGGCCGAGGTGTCGACCGGAATCTCGTTGAAGCGGTCCTCGATCGACAGGGTGACGACGGAGTCGAACTTCACCGGGTCCAGATCGATCTTCGTCACGCGGCCGATCGTCACCCCGCCGATCTTGACCGGCGCGTTGGGACGCAGCTGGCCGAGATTGGTGAAGCGCGCCGTCAGGTCGTAGCTGCCGCCGCGGGCGAAATTGAACTGGCCGTTGGTCGACGCGATCGCCAGCACCAGCAGCGAGGCGAGCGCCAGCAGCAGGAACGCACCGACGGCGAATTCGAGACGGGGACCACGCGCGCTTGTCATGGGTGTCACCTTTGCAACGGACTGCCGGACGCGGCAGTGAATAAAGGAACCGGATTCAGGTTGCCGCGCTCAGCGGAACAGGAAGGCGGACATCACGAAATTGAACATCAGCACCAGCAACGAGGCGTTGACCACCGCGCGCGTCGTCGCGACCGAGGTGCCCTCGATGGTCGGCTCGGCATGGAAGCCGACGTACGACGCCACCAGCGCCGCCGTGCCGCCGAACACCGCCGACTTCACGAACGCGGTCAGGAAATCGCCGCGGAAATCGACCGCGTCCTGCATCGACTGCCAGAACATGCCGTTGTCGATGCCCAGCACCTGCACCGCCTGGAACCAGCTCGCCGACAGCGCCAGGCTGCAGAAGAACGCGGTCAGCAGCGGCACGCAGATGACGGCGGCCCAGAAACGCGGCGCGACGGCCTTGGCCACCGGGTCGATCGCCATCAGTCCGAGCGCGGTGATCTGGTCGGTCGCGCGCATCAGGCCGAGTTCGGCGGAGATCGAACTGCCGGCGCGTCCGACGAACAGCAGCGCGGTCAGCACCGGCGCCAGTTCGCGATACAGGCCCAGCCCGATCAGCACGCTGACCTGGTTGCTGGCGCCGTAGGTTTCCAGCGCGCGATAGCCCAGAAGGGTGAGCGACAGGCCGACGAAGGCGCCGCCGACGGCGATGATCGGCAGGCTGCGGCCGCCGATCTTGTAGATCTCGCGCAGCAGTTCGGAGAAGAAATCGGCGGTCGGCTTCGAGGCCCGGAACACCGACAGCGAGAACAGCCCGGCGCGGCCGAGCGAACGGATCGCGGCGCTCATCGAACAGCCTCCGTGCGGGCGAGATCGCCGCGGTCGAATGCGATGGGGCCATCCGGCTCGCCGCGCAGGAACTGGCGCACCAGCGGGTCGGTCGTGGCTTCCAGCTCGGCCGGTGTGCCCTGGAACACGATGCGGCCGTTGGCGATCACGATGGCGTGGTCGGCGACCGGCAGCGTCTCGTGGACGTGATGCGTCACGATGATGCTGGTCAGCCCGAGCGAGGCATTGAGACGGCCGATCAGGCTCATGATCACGCCCGAGGCGATCGGGTCCAGCCCGGTCAGCGGCTCGTCGTAGATCATCAGCGGCGGATCCAGCGCCAGCGCGCGCGCCAGTGCGACGCGACGCGCCATGCCGCCCGACAGCTCGCGCGGATACAGGTCACCGGCGGCGCGCAGGCCCACGGCCTGCAGCTTCATCGCCACCAGACGCGCGATCACCGGCCTGGGCAGTTTCGTGTGCAGCCGCAGCGGCAGCGCGATGTTCTCGCCCGCGGTCAGGTCGGTCAGCAGGCCGTTGCCCTGCAACAGCACGCCGATGCTCTTGCGCAGTTCCAGCAGTTCGCGCTTGCGCGTGGGCACGCGCTGGCCAAACACCTCGA
>Ga0207842_1000106_pt1 | contig 13952 bp, 10 predicted proteins | sample HigsolmetaGSP19D_FD_184847 | JGI IMG/M metagenome (GOLD analysis project Ga0207842, IMG submission 184847) | High solid enriched microbial communities from the Joint BioEnergy Institute, USA - SP1-9-D (SPAdes) | ecosystem: Engineered > Bioreactor > SSF (Solid state fermentation) > Aerobic >... | reverse complement strand
TGGCCTGCGCCATCCTCGTGCGGCGCCCCCGGCGCCAGCCCCAGTACAGCGTGGCCAACCAGAGCAGCAGCAACGTGGCCACGGCGGCCTGCCACGGCCAAAGCACACTGGACGCGGGCTGCGTGGCCGGCAGCGCCAGGGAATCACCCGCGCCGTCCGCCTCACCGCCCGCGGTTGCGCCCGGTGGCGGCGGCGGTGCCGAAGCGCCCGTACCGGCGGCCACGTCCAGCGACAGGTCCGGCACCCGGGCGACACGCGGCTGGCCGCTGCCCACGTCCCACCAGCGCAGCTCCACGCCGGGAACGCGCAGCGCGCCGGGCACACGCGGCACCACCGCGTAGCGGCGGGTGACCTTGAGCTGCGGCGACCCACCGGCAAAGGTTTCCTCATACTGCGCCGGCTCGGCGAACACCTGGGCCGCAGCCCCCATCTCGGGCACCGGCAGGTCGGTGAACTGCGCACGCGTGGCGCCCTGCGCCACCGCTTCGACCTCCACGGTGACCGCCTCGCCACTGCGGGCGCGGGCGGGTGCCTGGGTATAGCGCAGGCGCAGCGCGTGCAGCGGCAGCCACGGCTGCGGTGCGTCGGCCGGCTGGGCCTGCACCTGCAGCTGCTGCGGGGTACTGCTGGCGCGCAGACGCCCATCGCCCCCGCCGAACATGTCCTCGAAGAACCCGCCGGCGGTCCGCCCGTCAAAACGCGCGCCGGGCAGGCTGAGCGGTCCGCTGCGCTCGGGCACCAGCAGATAGCGGCGTTCGACCACGTTGTAGCGCCGCCCGCCCACCTCGCGCACGTCGGTACGGTCCTGCCCGATCACCTGCAGGGAGGCCTGTGCCGGTGCGTCCAGCACCAGCTGGCCGGACGCCAGCTGGGCGGCGTAGTACAGCCGCACCACCACACCCACGCTCTGCTGGACATAGGGCTGGCGGTCATCCACCTCCATTTCCACGAACGCGCGCGCTGATCTGTCGGCCCGCGGCGGCGCCGCGGCGCTGGCATACGGCAGCAGCAGCGCCAGCAACGCCAGCAGCACGCACCGCCAGACCCGGCCGTGCGGAGGCCTGCGCCGCGGTGAGGGGCGGGTGTCAGGGGGGCTGGCTGTCATCGTTGTTCCCGTTTCCTGCGTTCGTTTTCCAGTTCGAACTTGGCCCGCAGCAGCGCGCCGGGTTCATCGGGCACGCGCCGCATCCACGCCTCCACCGCCTGCTGCTGCTCGCGCTGCTGCGGCGTGCGGCCGTCGCTTCGCACGGCCTGTTGCGGCCGGTCCTGCGCCGCGCCCGCGCGGGACTGCTGCAGCGCCTGCTGCATGCGCTGGCGCTGCTCGGCATCGGCCCGTTGCTGGGCCTGCGCATCGGTTTCCTGCCGCGGCGGCGGTGCGCGGTCCGGCGCCTGCTGGCCGGCGCGCGGGGAACCGGCGCGGTCACCGCCCTGCGCGGCGCTGCCGCCGTTCTGCCTGTCGTTCTTGTCGTTCTTGTCGTTCTTGCCACTGTTGCCCTGCTGGCCGCCGCCCTGCGGTGGGCGCCGGCGCGCAGCGTCGACCACCGCGCGGTTGGCCACGGCATCGGCCATGCCAGGCTGCCGCTGCAGGGCGCGGTCGTACGCCGCGATGGCGCCGTCCAGATCGCCCAGGCGGGCCCGCGCATTGCCCAGGTTGTACCAGCCTGCGCTGCTGTCGATGCCTTCAAACCGGGCCTTGGCGGTGGCGAAATCACCGGCGCGGTACGCCTGCACGCCCTGCTCCAGGCGTGCGGCCTGGCGCTGGTCGGCGCGCTGCCACAGGCTGGCCCCGGCCGCGGGCGCGGCTTCGACCGGCGCTGCCGGGGCGGCCAGCGCAGGCGGCGGCAGCAGGGGCGCCATGCCCAGCAACAGCACCGCAGCCAAGGCGCCGCCGCGGCGACGGAACGCCAGCAACGCCAGCAGCATCAACGGCGGCAGCAGCCAGTAGCCCTGGTCCAGCCACTGCCGCGTGGTGCCGCGTTCCTGCCGCGCGGTGCCCGCGTCGGCACGCAGCAGGTCCAGCGCGCGCAGATCGCTGTCGTCGGCGCTCAGCCGCTGGTAGCGGCCGCCGCCCTCGCGGGCCAGCTGCTGCAGGCCGGGCTCGTCCAGCGCGGCGCTGCCGATCTGCCCGCTGCGGTCGCGGTAGGCTGCACCGGCCGGCGTGCCCAGGCCGAGGACGGACACGCGCATGCCCTGCGCGCGTGCCTGCGCAGCGGCATGCGATGCGGCGCCGTCGGCGCGATCGGTCAGCAGCACGATCCGGCCGCTGCGCGCGCCACTGCGCTGCAGCAGCTGCGTGGCCCAGTCCAGCGCGCGGTCGGTGCGCTGGCCATCGGCCGGCATCACCTCGGGCGAGAGCGCATCCAGGTACAGCGCGACGTTGCCGGCATCGCCGGTCAGCGGTGCCACGGTATAGGCATCCTGCGCGTACACCACCAGGCCGACCTGCCCGCCCACGCGCTGCCGCAGCAGGCTGGCCAGTTTGGCCCGCGCCTGCAGCAGCCGCGACGGCGGCAGATCGCGGGTGCCGGTCCGGCTGGACAGGTCCAGCACCACCACCAACGGCGACTGCTGCGTGAATACCGGCTGTGCCTGCTGCTGCCAGCCCGGCCCGGCCAGCGCCAGCACGGCCAGCGCCAGCCCCAGCAGCAGGGCCAGGATCCAGCGCCGCCCACGTCCGCCGCGTCCGGCCGGCACCAGCAGGTGTGGCAGCAGGTGCGCGTCCACGTCGCGCTCCCAGCCGCGCGGCTGGCGGCCGCGCCACAGGCTCCATGCAGCCACCACCGGCAGCACCAGCAGCGCCCACAGCCATTCGGGCCGGGCCCAGTGCAGGCCGGCTGACAGGTCCGGAATCATCGCCGCCGCTCCGGCCACAGCCAAGCCAACGCCCCCAGCAGCAGGGCCACGCCCAGCGGCCACGGATAGGCCTCGACCCGCGGGCGCAGGGCCGGGCCCTGCTGCGCCACCGGCTCCAGCTGTTCCAGCTCGGCGTAGATGCCCGCCAGCGCGGCTGTATCGCGGGCCCGGAAGAAGCGCCCGCCGGTGGTCTGCGCGATGCGTCGCAGCGTCGCCTCGTCCACCGGGTCCTGTGCCTGGCCCAGGTCGAAGCCGAACAGCTGCCTGCGTCCGTCGCCGCCGAAGGCCACGGTGTAGACGCGGACCTGCTCGGCGGCAGCCAGCTCGGCGGCGCGCTCGGGGGTCAGCACGCCGGCATTGTTGACGCCGTCGGTGAGCAGGATCAGCACCCGCTGGCCCTCGGGTTGGTCACGCAGGCGCTTGACCGCCAGTGCGATCGCATCACCGATGGCGGTTTCGCGCCCGGCCAGGCCCACCACCGCGTCGCCCAGCTGCTCGCGCACGCTGGCCAGATCGCCGGTGAGCGGTGTCAGTGCGTAGGCGCGGTCACCGAACACCAGCAGGCCCACGTGGTCGCCCGCGCGGCGCTCAAGGAAATCGGCCAGCACCGCCTTGGCCGCCACCAGCCGCGGCACCGGCTGCTGGCCAAGCGCCATGTCCGGCTCGCTCATGCTGCCGGAGACATCCAGCGCCAGCATCATCTGCCGCGCCTGCGCCGGGGGTCTGACGGCCTCACCGAGCAGCTGCGGCCGCGCCAGCGCCACGCACAGCGCGGCCCATCCCAGCCACAACAGCACACGCGGCAGCCAGGCGGAGGCCGCGTGGCCGCCGCCGGCGATCTGCTGCAGCGGCTGTGCCGGCCACGGTACGCGCAGCGCCGCCCGGGGGGCGTCGGCACGGGGCCACAGACGCATCAGCCACGGCAACGGCAGTGCCAGCAGCGCCCAGGGCCAGGCCAGCACCAGGTCGGGCAGGCCGGCCTGCGCCAGCAGCGCGGGCAGCGTCATCGCCGCGCTCCCTGGCGCAGTTCGATGAAGCGCTGTTCGCCCCACGCCTGCAGACGCACCAGCGCCTGCGGATCCAGCGTGCGGCGCCACGCCCCCTGCTGCAGCAGCGCATGGTCGTGCGCGTCCAGACGATGGTGCGGATCCAGCAGCTGCAGCCAGGCCTCACCCTGCAGCAGTTCACTGCCGGGCTGGGACTGCCGCGCGGCGCGCCGCAGCAGCTCAAGCAGCACAGCCAGGCGCGCCGGGCCATCGCCGGCAGCGTCCAGCGCGGTGCGGTACTGGGCGCGCCATGCCGCATGTCGGCGCGCCCGGCGCCAGCGCAGCAGCAACGGTACCGACAGCAGCGCCAGCACGGCTACGGCAAGCAGCCACCAGCCCGGGGCCGGCGGCCACCAGGGCGGTGACGGTGGCAGGTGCACATCCCGCAGCGGCAACGGCGCACTCATGGCGAGGGCTCCCGGCCTGCCGGCGCGGCCGACAGCCAGTGTGCGCTGGGCGCATCGCTGGTCACCACGTGCACCGCCAGCCGGCGCGCCTGCAGCTGCTGCGCCAGCGCCTGCAGCGGGGCCACGAAGTGGGCGTGCCACTGCGCGCGCGCCTGCGCCTGGCGCAGATCCACGCGCACCTGGCGGCCCTGCGCGAAGAAGGCCAGGTCGGCCGCCGGTGGCTGCAGTTCCAGCGGGTCCACCAGCAGCACCAGGTCCACTTCATGATGCTGGGCCAGCGCGGCCCAGCGCGCGGCCGGAATGGCCAGCGCCCGTTGCGGCTCGGCCAGCACCAGCAGGCGCGCGCCGGGGCGCAGCACGCGCGCGGCCTGCTGCAGGCCACGTTCCAGCCCCGCATCGTCGGGCGGCGGCTGGGCATACCAGCGGCACAGCGCGTCGAGCACGCGCAGCACGCCGCGTGCTCCGCCAGCCGGTGCCACCGGCGCTTCCCGGTCGGTGCCGCGCAGCGCGGCAATACGGTCACCGCGGCGCTGCGCGGACCAGGCCGCGACCGCGCCGACCCGTGCGGCCTGCACCGATTTGAAGCGGGTGCGGGTGCCGAAGTACAGCGCCGGGTCGGTGTCGGCCACGATCAGGCTGACCCGCTCGCGCTCGGCCTGGAACAGCTTGGTATGGGTGCGGCCGCTGCGTGCGGTCACCCGCCAGTCGATGTGGCGGGCATCATCGCCGGGCACGTACTCGCGCGATTCGGCGTATTCCATGCCCCGCCCCCGCAGCGGTGACGGGGCCTGGCCGCTGTGGCCGACGCGGCCACGGCGCGGCGCCGGCGCACGCAGCGCGCTGCCGCGCAGCGCGACCAGTTCGGCCAGCTGCGGCACCACGCCATCGCCCTGCCCGGGCGTTGCCAGGGGAGCGGTCATCCGCGCGCTCAGGGCACCGGCACGTGGGCCAGCAGCGCCTGTACCAGCCGCTCGCCGTCCCAGCCTTCGGCCGTGGCTTCGTAGCTGGGCAGCACGCGGTGGCGCAGCACGTCCGGCGCCACCGCGCGAATGTCATCCGGGGTGACGAAATCACGCCCGGCCAGCCAGGCGCGCGCACGCGCGCAGCGCTCCAGCGCGATGGAGCCGCGCGGGCTGGCGCCCCAGGCGATGCGCCGGGCCAGCGCGGCGTCGTAGCGCGCCGGTTCGCGGCTGGCCAGCACCAGTTCCACCAGGTAGCGCTCCAGCGCTGGCGCCAGGTGCAGCGCCAGCACGGCGCGACGGGCGTCATGCACCTCCTGCAGCGGCATGCGCGCCGGTGCGGGCGGCGGCGCCTTCAGCGCACCGCGGGCGCGCTCGCGCACCAGCCGCAGGATCTCCGTTTCCGCGCCCTGGTCCGGGTAGCCGATGCGCACGTGCATCAGGAACCGGTCCAGCTGCGCTTCCGGCAATGGGAAGGTACCCTCCTGCTCGATCGGATTCTGCGTGGCCATCACCAGGAACAGCGGCGGCAGCGCGTAGGTATGCCGGCCCACCGTCACCTGGCGCTCGCCCATCGCTTCCAGCAGCGCGGACTGCACCTTGGCCGGCGCGCGGTTGATCTCGTCGGCCAGCAGCAGCGGGTGGAAGATCGGACCGGGCACGAACTCGAAGCGGCCTTCCTGCGGGCGCCAGATCTCGGTGCCGGTCAGGTCGGCCGGCAGCAGGTCCGGGGTGAACTGCACGCGCGAGAAGTCCGCTTCCAGCCGGGCGGCCAGTGCGCGGATGGCGGTGGTCTTGGCCAGGCCGGGAGCCCCTTCCACCAGCAGGTGGCCATCGGCGAGCAGGGCGATGAGCAGGCGTTCGACCAGGGCGGCCTGGCCGACGATCTCGGCCGACAACGCCTCGCGCAGGGCGGTGAACGCAGCATGCAGGCGGTCCCCGGCCACGGCGTCTTCGGGCAGGGGCGGTGCGGCGGAATCGGTTGGCATCATGGTGCGTTGGACCAGCAGCGAAGGGCACGGTTCCCCATCATCGCAGCCCGCTGCCGCCACGGCATCAACCGTGGGTGAACATGCGTGCCGGCAGGCCGGCGAGCGGGGTGCGAAACGCACGACAGCGCAGGGCCGGAGCGCTGCGCTGTCGCGGGGCCGGCCGCGGCGGCCGGCGTGGTGGCGGGGCCAGACCCCGCCACCGGATCAGTTGGTCGCGGTGCCCTTGGCCACGCGCAGCACCTTGGGGGTCACGAACACCAGCAGTTCGGCCTTGTCCTTGTTGCGGCCGCGCTGCTTGAACAGGTTGCCCAGGAACGGCACGTCGCCCAGGAACGGCACCTTGCTGATGCTGCTGCGGTCACTGAACTCGTACACGCCACCGATGACCACGGTCTGGCCGTCCTCCACCAGCACGGCGGTGTTGACCTCGCGGCGGTTGATCGACGGCACGGTGCCGTAGCCATCGAGCTCGATCCACTGGTCCACTTCATCCTTCTTGACCGCCATGTTGAGGAACACACGGTTGTCATTGGTGATGGTCGGGGTGACCTTCAGCTCCAGCACCACTTCCTTGAACTGCACGTTGGCCTGGTTGCCGCCGCCACCGCCGCCGGCGGAAATGGTGACGTAGCCGATTTCCTTACCCTGCTTGATCAGGGCCTCGCGCTGGTTGGTGGTGACCACGCGCGGGTTGGAGATCACTTCACCGCGCGATTCCTGCTGCATGGCCGACAGCTCCACATCCAGCAGGTAGCCGGCGTTGAGGATCGACAGTGCCAGCGAGCCCGGGTTGGAACCGGTGACTGCCGCCGGCAGGCTCCACATCAGGTTGCGGGTGATCTCGTACGGCGTGCGCACCGGGGCGGCACCGGTCTGGCCGTTGGCCAGCCACTGGTTGTAGGCGCGCTGGTATTCGGTGTCCTTGGTCGCGCGGTCGCTGATGTTCTTGCCGTTGCCTTCGACGTTGCCGCCGAAGAACACGTTGTCACGGTTGCCGGTGATGCCGAACTTGGCCCCCAGCTCGCGCGCGAACGTATCGGTGGCGATGACGATGCGGCTTTCGATCAGCACCTGGTCGACCGGGCGGTCGATCACCCCGATCAGCTCACGCATGCGCGCAACCTTCTTGGGAATGTCGCTGATCATCAGCATGTTGGTGCGCTCATCGGCCACGATGCGGCCACGGCCACTGAGGAAGCCGCTTTCTTCCTGCGCCGAGGAGTTCTGCGAGTTGCTGCCGGACGAGTTGCCGATGCCCTTGGCTTCGGTCAGCGCTTTGAAGATGGCCGAGGCGCTGTGGTAGTTGATCTGGATGTAGTCGGTGATCAGGTCTTCGCGGTTCTCGATGGCGATGCGCGCGTCTTCCTTCTCCTGCTCGAACTTGGCCAGTTCGGCCTGCGGCCCCACCCAGATCACGCTGCCGTCGCGGCGCTTGTCCAGCCCCTTGGCGCGCAGCACGATATCCAGGGCCTGGTCCCACGGCACGTTCACCAGGCGCAGGGTGACGTTGCCCTGCACGCTGTCGGAAGCCACCACGTTCAGGTTGGACTCTTCGGCGATCAGCTGCAGCACGGTGCGCACCGGCACGTCCTGGAAGTTGAAGGTGACCGGACGCCCGCTGTAGCCTCGCTGGGCTACCGCACTGGCGGCCTGGGTCACGGTGGCCGCGTTGATCGCGCCGGTGGCGGCCACGCCCTGGCTCGGGGTGATCTCCACCACGTACTCGTTGCCGCTCTGGTAGGCCAGCGATTCGAAGGCGCTGCTGGTGCTGAGCACCAGCTGGGTGCCGCCGCCGTACGGCTTGGCCTCGATGCGCTGCACCGGGGTGGCGAAGTCGGTGACGTTCAGCGGCTTCTGCAGCTGCTCAGGCAGCCGCGCGTTGCCAACATCGATGACCACGCTGTTGCCCTGGTTGCGCAGGTCCGGGTTGGCGCCCTGGCCGTCGAACTGCACGATCAGCCGGCCTGCACCGTCATCGCCGCGCTTGAAGTCGATCTTGGCCACCGACAGCGACGCCGGCGCGGCCGCTGGCGCAGGCACCGTGGCGGCCGCAGGCCGTTCGTTGGCCGCGGCAGCCGTGCCGCATGCCAGCATCAGCGCGACTCCCAACGCGCTGATGCAGTTCAAGGTGTGGCGCCGGATGGGACGCAGCCCCTTGGCGTTGTGAAAGGTCATCGTGCTATCCCCAATAATCAATCATTGATCTTCAAGCGCAAGCGAAGCCGGCCGTTCCAGCCACCCGCCCGCGCCGTCCGGCACCAGTTCGATCAGTTCGATACGGTCCTGGAATACCCCCGTGACACGACCGTCGCTCTGCCCCATGTAAACGCCCGGCCGTACCCGGTAGGTCACCTTGTCCGGCGCCATCACCAGCGACACGGTTCCCGCGCCGGTCCCGATGGTGCCGACCATGTCCAGGCTGTCCAGCGGGAACGCTTCAAGCGGTTCCTTGCGCCGGTTCGGATCCGGACGCAGCCCACTGCCGTTGCCCTGCGGGTTGGCCCAGGCATCGGTGAACGGGTCACGCATGCCCTGTGCCGAGTACTCGAACGTTTCGAACTGCTGCATCACCGGCAGCGGTTCCAGTGCCGGCGCCGGACGTGCACGCACGTCGGCCACCCACTTGTCCAGATTCGGTGCATCGCCCGGCGTGCTGCTGATGCCGCGGCCACAGCCGGCCAGCAGCAGCATGGCCAGCAGCGCGCAACCGCGCCCCTTCATGTTCGGGCTCATTTCCGCGCCCCCTTCCTGCGGCCCTTGCGGGTGGATTCCTCGGCAGCGGCGGCTTCGGCGGCGGCCTTTTCCTGCTGCTCCATCTCCACTTCATCCAGGTAACGGTAGGTCTTGACGGTACCGGACAGCTCCAGTGCACCGGCACGGGTGGACGCGGTGATGCCCGTCTTGGGGTCCTTCGGCTTGAGGTTGATGTCGTGCATGGTCAGGATGACCACGCGCGGCAGCGACGCCACGCCACTGACGAAGGCGCCGAACTGGTGATAGCTGCCGACCATGCGCAGCTTGATCGGCTTTTCGGCATAGAACTCGCGGATCTGCTCGGATTCGGGCTCGAACAGCTCGTTGACCAGGCCGCTGGACAGCGCGGTCTGCGAGATGTCGATGATCAGGTCCGGCATTTCGGTCTTGCTGGGCAGCTGGCGCAGCATCTGCTGCAGCACCTGCTCCATCTGCGCGAGCTGCTGCTTGAGCGGCTCCAGGTTGACCGCGCGGCCCTGCTCCTTCTCGAACTCGGCGCGCAGCTCGGTCTCCTTGCGCTCCAGCGTGCCCAGCTGCTCACGCTTGCTGCTGATCAGCGCGAACCACGACAGGCACATGATGAGCACGGCGATCAGCACGCAGAACACCACTTTGGCCTTCTGCGGCCAGTTGCCGATGTCGTTGAAGTCCAGGTCGTTGAGGTTGAACTTCTTCTGGCTCATGCGGCCCCCTTCTGCACGCCTGCCGGTGCCTTGCTGGTCTGTGCCGGAGCGGCCGGTGCGGCCGGGGCCGGCGGTGCCAGGCGGCTGCCGTCAGCCGGCGGTGCCGGTGCCGGCGCGGCGCCCGGTGCCGCAGGGGCGGCCGGTGTCGCCGCATCGGCGGGCGGCGCGGCGCCGTCTGCCGCGGCCGGGTCCACCAGCGCGGTGTCCACCACGGTGCCATCGGCGTTGACCGCGCCTTCCTCGCTCTGCGCCGGCAGCTTGACCTTCACCACGAACACGTACGGCAGCGCCTTCACGTCCACCAGGGGCGCCGTCGTGGTCTGCTTGTCCTTCTCCGGCGAGCGCGCTTCGATGATCGACAGCTCCGGGTTGGTCATCCAGCCGGAGGTTTCCAGGTTGCGCATGTACGCCGACACCCGGGCATTGGACTGGGTGCGTCCTTCCAGGGTGAGCACATCGCCCTCCTGCTTGAGCGCGGTGAGCACCACGCCGTCGGGAATGGTGCGCACCAGCGCATCGAACAGGTGCACCATCTGCGAACGCTTGGCCTGCAGTTCCTCGATGACCCGCTTGCGCGCCAGCAGGCGTTCCTTCTGCGCGTCCAGGCGGTCGATTTCCTTGTTCTGCTCCTTGACCTTGCCGATCTCGGTCTGCAGGTAGGCGTTGCGCTCGTTCTGGCCACTGACCTGGCGGTCGTAGTAGAACCAGATCATCAGCGACAGCAGCAGCCCGCCGATCGCGGCCAGGCCCAACATGCCGTAGAACTCGCGCTGGCGCTGCTTGCGCCGCTCCGCGCGCCACGGCAACAGATTGATCCGTGCCATCAGTCGAAACTCCTCAACGCCAGACCGGTGGCGATCATCAGCGCCGGCGCATCCTGCGCAAGCGCATGCGCCTGTACCTTCGGCCCCAGGGTCATCTGGGCCAGCGGGTTGGCGACCACGGTCGGCACGCCGAGCTGTTCTTCCACCAGCTCGGGCAGCCCCGCCAGCGCGGCGCAGCCGCCCGCCAGCACGATATGGTCCACGCGGTTGAACTCGCTGCCGGCGTAGAAGAACTGCAGCAGACGGCTGATCTGCTGGACAGTGGCTTCCTTGAACGGCTCGAGCACTTCCATTTCGTAGGTTTCCGGCAGCCCGCCCTGGCGCTTGGCCAGGCCGGCTTCCTCGTAGCTCAGGCCGAAGCGGCGCATGATCTCGTCGGTCAGCTGCTTGCCACCGAAGACCTGCTCACGGCTGTACAGGCTGCGTCCCCCACGCAGCACGTTCAGCGTGGTCATGGTGGCGCCGATGTCCACCAGCGCCACCACGCCGTCGCTGGCCACCGGCAGTTCGCTGGCGACCAGGGCGAACGCGTTCTCGACCGCGAAGGCCTCCACGTCCATCACCCTGGCGGTCAACCCGCCCAGATCCAGCGCCGACTGGCGCAGTTCGACATTTTCCGAGCGCGAGGCCGCCAACAGCACCTGGACCATTTCCGGGTTGTTCGGGATCGACCCGAGCACCTCGAAATCCAGGTTCACTTCCTCGATCGGGTACGGAATGTAGTTCACCGCCTCGAGCTCGATCTGGGCTTCCATCTCGTTCTCGTCCAGCTCGGCCGGCATCGGGATCACCTTGGTGATCACCGCCGAGCCGGCCACGGCCGCGGCGGCGTGACGCGCCTTGGTGCCGGAACGGTTCACGGCACGACGGATGGCTTCGCCGACGGCCTCCACTTCCACGATGTTCTTTTCAACCACAGCATTCGGCGGCAACGGTTCCACGGCGTAGTGTTCCACGCGGAAACGGTTGCCGCTGCGGGAAAGCTGAAGCAGCTTTACCGCAGTCGAGCTGATATCGACGCCGATGAGCGGCGTCTGGCTTTTTGGGATGAGCCCCACGGTTTCTCCCCTGCCGACGGGCACTTGGACGCATGAGCTGCGTCCGCGCATTAATAACGTTTTTTTTGCAATTGGCAACCACGTGCCGTGAAGACCCCCTTCACGGAACGGTACACAGCGTCGCGGCGTCCCCTTGCACTCCCCGGAACCAGCCCCAGCCGATCCCTTGCGTAATCTATACTCTGGGACCACGAATTCTGCAATCGGAATCTGTCACAGATGACACGCTTTCGCCGCTGGCTGCGCTGGACCCTGATCGTTTTCCTGGTCCTGGCGCTGATCGGCGCGGCCGCTGCGGGCGGCCTGTATTACGCCATTTCCTCCAAGCTTCCCGACGTCCAGTCCCTGAAGGACATCGAGATGCAGGAGCCCATGTACGTGTACGCCGCCGACGGCCAGCTGATGGCGGTGTTCGGCGAGACGCGGCGCATTCCGGTCAGCATGGACCAGGTGCCTGAACGGCTGAAGCAGGCCTTCCTGGCCACCGAGGACGCCCGCTTCTACGAGCACGGCGGGGTGGACTACAAGGGCATCGCCCGCGCGGTGTGGCTGCTGGCCACCACCCGCGACAAGCGCGTGCCCGGCGGTTCGACCATCACCCAGCAGGTGGCCCGGCAGTTCTTCCTCAGCTCCGAGTACAGCTACACCCGCAAGCTGGCCGAGATCCTGCTGGCGCGCAAGATCGAGTCCGAACTGAGCAAGGACGAGATCTTCGAGCTGTACCTGAACAAGAGTTTCTTCGGCAACCGGGCCTACGGTGTCGCCGCCGCGGCGCAGTTCTATTACGGCAAGTCGCTGGACCAGCTGGACCTGGACGAGATGGCCTCGCTGGCCGGCATCCCGAAGTTCCCCTCCTCCGGCAACCCGCTGTCCAACCCCGAGCGCGCCCGCCAGCGCCGTGACAACTACGTGCTGCAGCGCATGGCCGACCTGCGCTTCATCAGCCAGGCCGAAGCCGATGCGGCCAAGGCGGTGGAGATGCATGCCACCGCACACGAGCCGCCCGTACAGGTGGAGGCGCCCTACGTGGCCGAGCTGGTGCGCCAGGAAATGATCGCCCGCTTCGGTGGCGACGTGGTCAACAAGGGTTACCACGTGACCACGACCATCGACCCGGCGCTGCAGACGGCCGCCAACCTGGCGGTCCGCGATGGCCTGCTGCTGTATGACCACCGCCATGGCTGGCACGGCGTGGAGAAGCAGGTGGCGCTGGGCGCCGGCGATGACGCCGCCGCGCTGGCCACGCACCTTTCCGGGATGGTCGCGCAGGCCGGCCTGCTGCCGGCCATCGTGGCGGGCACCGGCACCGATGGCAGCGCCCGGGTGGTGCTGGCCAACCGCAGCGAGATCGTGCTGGCCGCCAACGCGGCGCGCTGGACCAACAAGCAGCCGTCCGCCCTGCTCAAGCGCGGTGACGTGGTACGTGTGCGGGCCGGCGACAAGGACGGCCAGTGGCTGCTGGACCAGCTGCCCCGCGGCCAGTCGGCACTGGTCTCGCTGGATGCCAACAGCGGTGCGCTGAAGGCCCTGGTGGGCGGCTTCAGCTTCTCCGGCAACAAGTTCAACCGCGCCACCCAGGCCCGCCGCCAGCCGGGTTCGAGCTTCAAGCCGTTTGTCTACGCGGCGGCCTTCGACAAGGGCTACAACCCGGCCTCGATCGTGCTTGATGCCCCGGTGGTGTTCCGCGACCGCCGCGGCAAGACCTGGGCGCCGCAGAACGACGGCGGCGGCTTCCGCGGCCCGATGCGTCTGCGCGAAGCGCTGGTGCAGTCGCGCAACCTGGTCTCGGTGCGGCTGCTCGATGGCATGGGGGTGGATTACGCCCGCAAGTACATCAGCCAGTTCGGCTTCGCCGAAGCGGAGCTGCCGCCCAACCTGTCGATGTCGCTGGGTACCGCCTCGCTGACCCCGCTGTCGGTGGCACGCGGCTATGCGGTGTTCGCCAATGGCGGTTCGCGCGTGGACACCTGGCTGATCGACCAGGTCACCGACCGCGATGGCACGGTGGTGTTCAAGGAAAACCCGGCACTGGCGTGCCGCGACTGTGCCGGCAGCAGTGACGGCCAGCCGGCCAGCCAGGTGGTGGACGGGTTCAACTTCGGCAGCCCGGCCCCGGCTCCGGCCGCCACCGCCGCCGCCGCGGAAACGTCCCCGGCCGCCGCGCCGGCACCGGTCAACCCGGATGCGCGGACCGCGCCGCGGGCGATCGATGCCCGCACCGCCTACCAGCTGGTCTCGATGATGCGCGATGTGGTCCAGCGCGGCACCGGCACCGCGGCCAAGGTGCTCGGCCGTGAGGACGTGGGCGGCAAGACCGGCTCGACCAACGACCACCGCGATGCCTGGTTCTCCGGCTTCGGCGGACCGTACGTGACC
>Ga0207842_1000103_pt1 | contig 14078 bp, 13 predicted proteins | sample HigsolmetaGSP19D_FD_184847 | JGI IMG/M metagenome (GOLD analysis project Ga0207842, IMG submission 184847) | High solid enriched microbial communities from the Joint BioEnergy Institute, USA - SP1-9-D (SPAdes) | ecosystem: Engineered > Bioreactor > SSF (Solid state fermentation) > Aerobic >... | reverse complement strand
AATCAATTGCTTCTTCACGTAATTCTTTTAATCGTTCTTCCAAATTAAATTTGGCATTATATCCGTGTTCACTTGGAATAATTGGACTAATAATCGCATGACTGATAATCGCTGCATTTCTAGTAGCGATTGAAAAATCAGGGTGTGTATCAAGGATAATATAATCAAATCGTCCTAAATTTAAACAATCAAAATTATCACTTAACCACATGTAAAGCAGCATATTCTTATTGGTTTTATTTTCGATTTCTCGTTCCACATCATCTAGATGCAAGTCACCAGCAATAAGGCTGATATTATCACTAACATCATGAATATCTACCTGTCCTTGACCAGAAAATATATTTGCAACTGTATTTTCAGTGGCATAGATATTATACGTTTGGCTCAAATTGCTTTGGTGGTCTAAGTCCATAAATAGGACTCGATTTCCATGTTCGGCCAGCCACTCCCCATAATTGAAAGCCAATGTAGTCTTACCTACTCCACCTTTGATCGCTGAAAACGTAAGTATCTTCATGTCTCACACCCCTTTCCAATGTCCTCATGCTTATAATAACACATTATAAACAGTACGTATACATACTACGTATACACACACGTATACGTACAATTTATATGTATAACCGATTCATTAAACAAACAACGATTAACGCAGGACTCAACTGCAAGGATCAATTCAACGCTATCCACCGCACGCTGTACAAGTTCGTAGAAGTGAAAGCCATATTAATTTATCCCGCTTGATATGTACAGCGGCTAACTAGTAGCCTTCGGCAGACACAAGGGCAAGCCCTTGTGTCCTTTTGCTGACGCCTTATTAAAAAGAATTAAAAACAAAAAAACCTTTAGCTATGTCGTTGCGGATAGCCTGTAAGGCTCTCTCTCCCGACGCTGAACCAACTATCCCCTTAATGGGGCAATTAGTTAGTTTCATTACGTGCGTCTCGCAACGACTGGCTACTGCCACAATGTTTTTTGTTCAAGCTATCTCTTACAACCTGACTGCATTTTGAAGTCATTTGAGCGCTATATAAGCGTTCTAGGGACTGTTTAAACATTTACGCAATACTAGGAAACACTGACTTAGAATGAGTAATCATTCTAAGTCAGTGTTTCCGCGTCTATATGTCTTCACCAAGGTGCAAATCATGATAGGATAACAAACAGCTACCCGCCTTTGGACTATTTGTTATCTCTTCTCCACGTCTCTGTTTATGCTGTCTGTGGATCGTACAGCAAGGATCTTCACATGCCGTCCTACTTTCCATATAGCCTGCTTTGAAACGCCCAATTCATCAGCAAGTTCTCGAATTGTTTTTAAATTGTTACTCATGATCTATATCCTGCCTTTTAACGATTGGTAGATACTGTTCAATCGATTTTTTAAGATACTTAGCAATATTCTTTTTCGAATAGTCATCTTGTTTATCTCGGATATATGCTAAATGCTCTTTGACACCGTTTACTCCTCGTAAATCCTTTAATTCGTCATAGAGTGGATAAACATTTTTCTTTAGCCCGGACAAAATAGTCGTATCCGTTAAATCAATATATGACAATAAAAACTGCTCCATAAGTAACTTTGTATAGGGGCTTTTCATGGCTTGATACACCAATTTTTCTTCACTTTCTTCTTGACTGATCTTATCGTCAATATAGGCGGGGTCATCTAATTTATAACTAACGTCATCTGCAACTTGTTTTTTTGTAATATGAAAGACAATGCTATCGATACTACGTCCTTTTTTAATTTTTTCGTATGTTACGTTGAGGGTTGTATGATTTGTGATTTCGGAAAGCGGTTCCTTTAGTACCCATTTTTCAAAATTATAAAATCGTTTATATTCATCAACTGTATCAGTTATTTGACGTAAATCCTGCATACTTATGGTGGGATTACGGTAACTTTCAACTTGTTTCTCTCTTCGACCACCTTTAACGCTGTAGTGATCATATTGGTTGTAATTCATTGATAACCAGCGATACAAAATAATTGCATACTTACTATTCAATTCTGCAATATCTGACAATGCATGTTGCGTAAAATTGGTTTTGAGATTGATTAAGTAAGGCATGATTTCACGATGAAATTCAATTTTTACCTCGTCATTATAATCGGTCCATTCCACATAAGGGATTGGCACAATACTAACAAACTTAAAACCTTTATCGTGTTCTTTCTTAATCTGAAAAAAAGCTTGTTTCTGCATTTTTTCAATGGCTTCTTTAAAGCGAGAATGTTTATTGCTATCATTCACATTAAAAAAAGCAAACATCTCTCGCTTTGATAAATAAACTGTATGATCTTCTGGGGGATTTTCCGTATCTATTAGAGAAACGGCTAATTCAAACATTTTCAATGGGGTTTTATCCATTTTCGCAATGCTGGTAATTAAAGAATTATGTTCCACTACTTTTCTTTTTGATAATTCATTCAGGGTCTGTACCTGACTTGTTTTTAATTCTGGTATAATAGCCATATAAAGGCGCTCCTTTGCGTGTTTGGTTTAAGCATGAAGAATGTCTGACAAAAGATAATTTCTTCATGCTTTTATTATAGCAAATAAGACTAGTTTTTTAATTTTTTCTAGTCTTATGCATAGTATTTTCTAGTCTTATGCATAGTATTTTCTAGTCTTATGCATAGTATTTTCTAGTCTTATTATTCTCTAAACCCTTGATAACGCTGACTATATCACCGCGCAAAAGAACAAAAGATTAAAATATACAAGATAAACTTATAATAGGCTCCGCCTTTTTATTAATTCAATAAAAAAAAACACCGCTGTACATAAATTTTGTACGTGGTGTTCTTTTTTTGCTGAATCATTTCAAATGCCAGCTGCCTAGTTATCTAATATGATTACCATTTATTAAGCTGATAGAGCCGTTTTCATCTATTCGATGACTATTTGTACGTATTGCGTTTAAAAACGCTTAGACGGGCAAATAAGCCGGTTTAACGTTAGAGACTTGGTACCTTAAAAAGATCACGCGTTAATTCAATGATCCGATTGATTAATTCTTTAACCTACTCAGGAGTCAATAGATTGGTTTTTTGATCAACAGTCACCACAGTTTTGGGCTTGCGATAACGTTTTTGCATGCGCGATTTAATCCATAATTTACGCATCAATTTGAGTGTCATGTACTCAGATACTTTCGTCCCGTCGTATTGTTGCCTATAAGCAGCAATACGACGATAAACATAAAATCTAAGGGACCTCAAAACGTCTAAAATATTAGATTTTAGGGATTCTCTACGCTTTGCTTGTAGACTGGGCTATCAATGGCGCCAGTTGTAATAGATAAGAGGTTTGATTTTCAGTGCATTTAAAATACGCACAAGTGCGTAGCCTTGTACTAAAAATGGGTTAACAAGCGATAATCCCACATTACGTACTATTCTCTGGCTAGTAAGATGGTCGCTCGCTCGCTTTAAAATTTCGATTCATTCCTCCAAAATAGCGAGACGCTTTTCTAATTGCTTAACATCCTTTAACGTCTTTGACTGACCCATGAATCATGACTGGGGTAGCTTGTTTGACCCAAAGAGTGATAAATTCTTGTGAATAACTAATTGACATAAAAATACTTCTATACGTTCATTTTACGACTGAATAAAAATAATCCATTTTTTAGTATAAGAGCATTAAAAATTTTGAAAATATCCTGTGTTAATTTGTGTAAGCATTAGTAAACTATATTATTTAGTAAGTGATATAATTAGAGTATTTTAAAAGAAAAATGAAAAAGATAATCCGAAATCTAATGATAAAGAAAATATTTTTGATCATAATGATCAGACTGCAGATTGTAAGAAGGCAGACTAGAATCATGGGATTTTAGATTACTACGCGAACCCCAAATTGATTTTACAGTGTTTGGGCTTTTTTTTTTAGCGAATATTTTTTGAAATTAGAAACTTTTTAGGAATTTGATGAAAAACAGTATAGGAAATTAAAGAAAGGAAAAAGAAAAATGACGAGTAAAAAGTACAATTTAAAATTTTTGAATTATTCTGTTTATGTAATATCTTTGGGAGGCTTTTTATTTGGTTACGACACAGGAGTAATAAATGGAGCGCTAGCTTTTATGAGCCGTCCAGATCAACTTAATCTTAACCCTTCCTTACAAGGTGTAGTATCGAGTTCCCTTGTAATTGGTGCTTGTATTGGAGCATTAGGATGTGGGAAGGTAGCCGATCAAGTAGGTAGGAAAAAAACGCTACGCCTGATTGCAATTGTTTTTACCATATCAACCTTTCTTTGTGCATTAGCTATTAATTTCTGGTTCATGGCTATTTTTAGATTTATTTTAGGGATTGCCGTGGGAGCGGCATCGAGTCTTTCACCAATGTATTTAGCTGAGATATCGCCAGATAGTTTACGCAGTGCGAATGTTAATAAGAATGCTATTTTTATTGTTCTTGGTCAACTCAGTGCCTTTGTTGTTAATGCTATTTTAGGAAACATCTGGGGTAACTGGGGTCCTATATGGCGTATTATGGTCTTATCTGCGGCAATTCCATCGGTGATTTTATGGATTGATTCATTTCGAATCAGTGGAAGTCCGCAGTGGCTTTTGTTCAAAAGACGAGTTAATAAAGCTAGACAATTATTTCGTCGGTTAGGGTTCAGCAATACTAAACAGCTCGTAATAAGTGGCACTGAAACGATTGATGAATCTGATAACCAAGAGTTTAGCTGGTCGGTTGCCTTGAAAAATAAAAATTTAGTTTATTTATTAATTACCGGAATAGTTATTGCATTGATTCAACAAATTTCTGGTGTTAATACCGTCATGTATTATGGCACGATTTTACTTGAAAATGTGGGAATGGGGGCCGGAGGCTCACTCTACGCAAATATTTTAATAGGTGTGGTGTCAGTTATTGCTAGTATCTTTGGTACGCGTATGATTGAAAAAGCTAATCATCATAAAATGCTAGTTATTGGTTTGATCGGCAATGTCTTTTTCTTAGCACTATTAGGTTTGATTATGAAAACAACGATGTTTTCGCAGACCATAACAAATGTATTGGTACTGATCGCTTTGACTTTATTTTTGTCCAATCATCAAGGTATTGTTAGCCCGGTTACATGGTTATTATTAGCAGAAATGTTCCCCGGAAAAGTTAAAGCACAATTTATGTCTGTCGCAACAGCGACAACGTGGATTACTAACTTTATTATTAGTTTAATTTATCCGCAGCTTATTGCATTGTTAGGAACAGCTATTGTTTTCTTCGTCTTTGCACTATCCAACGGTTTTAGTATCTTATTATCCGTTATATTTGTTAATGGTCGTAAAATGAAGAAAGCATATGAAAATGCTGAAGTATAAAAATAAAGGGGGTATTAATTCACATGGCAAATTTTTATGTTAACACAACAGAGGTTGTGCACAAACTTCCTAATAATGATCGACCAAAATTTTACATGTTTGGTGTTCCGAGCTACACGAACATGGGGGATCAAGCAGTTTCGTTAGCAGAACGAAAATATATTGAAAACGAATTCCCAGAGTATCAATATATTGAAATTCTTGAAGAAGACGATGACTATGCTATTCCCATTGTCCAAGAGCATTTACAGCCCTCTGATATTATTGCATTTACTGGTGGGGGAAATATGGGCAATTTGTACCATAATCATGAGGAGGCACGGCGTAAGGTGTTTTCAACTTTTGTGAACAATCTGACAATTTCATTTCCTCAATCAATACATTTTGAAGACAATGAAGATGGTGAGATTGAAAAACAAAAGAGTCAAGAGGCTTATCGTAAAAATCCTAATCTCGTGTTAGTGGCACGTGATGCTCAAAGTTTTCATCGTATGCAATCAACGTTTGATAACCCAGTCATTTTTACACCTGACATGGTTTTATATATGGAATCTGCCAACTGGAAGTTCAATCGAAATGGGGCTTTATTCGTTTTACGGCATGATTCAGAAAAAGTTGTTAAAAAAAGTACGATTGACAATATAAAAGATATTTTAGGAAATGAACGCCCTGTAAAAAGAGTTGATACCGTTCTAGATGAACCACAAAAGATAACACCTGTTACTCGGGAGGCATTATTTGATTCAGAACTAGAACTATTCTCGCACCAGGAAATAATTATTACAGATCGCTGGCATGCAATGGTATTTTCTGTTTTAACAGGGACACCTTGCTTGTTATTTGGAAATAGTTATGGAAAAGGAAAGCATGCCTATATTGATTGGTTAGAGCACATCGATTGGATCAATTATACGGACGAAACTGACGTAGAGCGTATAGAAGAACTGTTACAACAGCTAATTTCGCAAAAGCGGCACGATTACGACGTAAAAAATGATTTTCGTCAATTACGTGATTTAATTAAAAATAATATGCACAATAAGAACTAATAATTATTGATTATCAAAAATTGAATATCAAAATTATTGGTAATAAAAAGGATAGAAAATGTATGGGCTATACTGGATGCTCTTATACTAAAAAATGGACTATTTTTAGTATAAGAGAAGTTGGGATTGATTTGAGATTTTTGACCCAGCCCGTAACCGTTTGTACAGCCAGATGATATTCATTGGACAACGAATTAGCAGAACGACCCTCGTTGTACAAGTCAACAATTGATGATTTAAATTCAGTTGAGTATCCCTTAGCTTTCATAATAAAAATCCCCTATACTTGGTTATCTCGGATTATGCCCTAGAAAGAAATCCGGATTTTCAGTATACGAGCAAAATTTTTTATAGGTTAACCAAAATCAATTTGATCTAACATCGTTTTGCGACTATCTTGGTTTAATCCAAGATAAGTCAATGTCATGTATTCACTTGAGTGATTCAATAAATGCATGACTAAGCTAATGTTGTAGTTTGACTGTGTATAGACACGATAAGCGCCTGTTTTACGCATGGGGTGCATGCCTAAATAGTTGATACCTAGTAGATCACCAACACGCGCCATCACTTTATAAAACTGTTTCTCGGTGATATGGCGATCATGATGATCTATCGAGGGGAATAACCACTCAGAATTGATATTTTCTTGGACCAGCCAATCATGATATTACAACAAGTCTTGCTGAACAGGCTTTAAATATAACGTGTTTGCTTTACCGGTCTTTTTATCATGAATAAAGGCTGTATTTTTGACAGAGCCATCTGGATTATAGACATCTGATTTTTTTAATGTCATGACATCACTCACACGTAGTAGCGTGGCCTTACCAACTTGAAAAACGGTGTAATTTCGGCGACCAGCACGGACACTATCGAGAAGTGTATCTTGTACCGTTTTTAAGATGTTGGTGTCTTTGATGGGTAGGACAATTTATTGCACCATGATTCATATATACCTTTCTGAAAATAATTAATTAAATTGTTTAATAATCTAAGGCAATGCGCATAATATGCCCCTATAATCCACATATAACTACGTTGATTTCTGGACAACATAGTTATATACACAAAAAAGCTAGTCACAATCCAACAAAGGGGCGTGACTAGCTTTTTTGTACATGTACTTAAAATTTTATGTTAAAAATTATACTATAGGTTAGGTTAACTGGATACTTACGGGTTATTTTTTATCATTCTAACTTGTGAAAAAGTCAAAAAAGACGTAAATCATAGTGTTTCTTGATGAGCTATGTTGTATTATTTAGCAATCATATTAGTCACAATTGCATTATTTTGTTATTAAGTTAGCACTAATTTAGTGCCATTATAAAAACAACCCTATTAATATTTAATTATAAAAATTTTAATAGAAATTTTATTTTGTGAGTTTATTTTGTTACACTTATTAAGTACCAAGTATACAGTATTAGGTAATCAGGGAGGCCACTATGACTAAAGATAGTACGAAAAAAGATAAGAATGAAGAAGAAGATATTTCATTCAGCCCTCAGAAAGAAGTTAAGGGTAAGCCAAAACCAGCAGATTATAAAAAAGCAGATTGATTTTGATTAATCGGCAAGCAACCCTTAAATGTTACACTAATCTTAACTAAGATAAAAGCAGCTAAATTTGTAAAAATTTAGCTGCTTTTTTGTCAATTTATTGGTTGACAATTAAGAATGATCAACGTTGGATATTAAAATATCTATCGATAGATAATAAACTAGGCGACTCTTACTTTATTTTCCCTTTTTAATGGTCTTAATGACTTGGTATAAACTTATTAAGAGTTGGAATAAAGTTAATAGGTTTAACACTTTATTTCTCGAAATTTTTTGCTTATTTATACTCATTCTTTAGCACCCTCTATACTTTGGATAAAATTAGAATTCTCGCGTAGATATAAGAAAGAAATTTAATTAAATTAGCCCCCCCGTAACATTGATAGATGTAGCTGTTATATAACTAGCCTCATCTGAAGCCAGAAAAACATATGCTCCGGCTACTTCAGAGGGTTGCCCGGCTCTACCGAGGGGAGTATCCTTACCAAACGTAGGTATATTTTCTGCTAATTGTCCCCCTGCCACTTGCAACGGTGTCCAAATAGGACCTGGAGCAACACTATTGACACGAATGCCTCGCTGAGCTAATTGTTTTGCTAACCCAAACGTTGTATTTTTAATTGCAGCCTTAGTTCCTGCATAATCAATTAAATATGCTGAAGGATCTTCTGCTTGAATAGAGTTAGTTGTTATGATGCTACTGCCGTTTGGCATATATTCCAATGCCTCCCTGACTAACCAAATTAAGCTGAAAACATTTGTAGTATAGGTATCTATCATCTGACCTGTAGATATAGTAGTGATATCTGTATTAGCTTGTTGCTTACCGGCTACTAATACTAAAGTATCTATCTTACCTAACGATAGTACAGTTTGTTTCACTAATTCTTTGTTAAATGCTTCGTCTTTCAAATCTCCGGGAACTAGTTCTACTTTACGACCCAAAGATTCAATAATTCGTCTAACATCTTGTGCATCACTTTCCTCTTCTGGAAGATAATTTAATACAAGATCAGCGCCTTCATTCGCATATGCTATAGCTACCGCCCTACCAATGCCTGAATCAGCACCAGTTATTAAGACTTTCTTTCCCCTAAGTCGATTACATCCGGCATAAGTTGTGGATCCGTCATCTGGTTGTGGCGACATTTTACTTTGTAAACCTGGCTCAGGCTGATGCTGTGTAGGAAATTTAAAATCATCATCATGTTGCATTTTAGTCATTATTAACTATCCTCCATGATTGAATACGTGCATTCACCTGTTACTTGAATGTAGACTATTAATTCAAAAGATTCTATCAACTAGCTATATAGGTAGTTGATAGTAATTAAATTATAACACTTATAGAATATAAGCTTACACAAATGCCCAATATGGCCCATTTAATTCTAATTATGAAATATGAAGAGATGTCATGAGTTGTCAAATTAAATTGAAATTTTCGTATAGAGTGAGATGAAAAATAACTGGATGTAATGGTATATATGTCAGTGTCAACAAGCTAAAATAAAAAAGGCGATAATTTAATATCCCTGAACTAAACCCCGTAAGTTGGAGTAAATTTAACTTACGGGGTTTTTTTATGTTTTCAAAAGAAGTACAACTTGAAGAAATAAGCATGTATCTAAAGGGCGTGCTACCTAATCAGATCTGGAGGAAGTTTAGAATCAAAGGTGCCCCACCAGTCTTAACCTTCAAATCCAAGCAAGACAAACCATGCTTACTCCTGTGAAATCAAGGTTATAAGATGGCGATCAGAACGCCGCGCTTCTCTACTAGTAACGGAAAATAAATTCCATTTGAGGAATGCTTCTCTAATATGGCAGTGAGAATGTGCTTTAGGGTCTGGTCGCCTAAAACCTGATAAACGAAGGCGGAAATGAACAATGAACAAGCAAGAACAAGACAAATTCAAGACAAATTCAAGAATCTAGAAGAGAATGAGCTACTTCGCATTAAGGTCTCCTATCTGGAAAAACTCGAGGCCTTAGTGCCAGAAAAGAAGAAATTACAAACTAAGACAAAGCGGTAGTAACCACTGTGCTAAGGCATAATTGAAGGGCAAGTTGAGGTTACTTCTTCAAGTGGCTGAGTTGTCTAGCAGTAGTTATCACGATGTGTCCAAGCGTGCGTACAAGGAGTATCCACGTGAGTTAATCGACGTGATTACATCAATTCGTGGTGATAACTTGAGTATGGTTATCGTCGTGTCACACAAGAACTCCGTCATCGTGGCTTCAATACCAACCATAAGGTTGTACTGAAAATCATGGAGATGAATGGACATATCTGTACTGCCTTCAAACATTTAACGCGGAAGTACAATTCTTACGTGCACTGTTGGTCACATATCACCAAATCGTGTTAGCCGTCGGTTCACGACGGAACGTCCATATCAAAAGGTTTTCACTGACGTCACGGAAGTCTGCTGGGAATCAGGCACAATGGCAGAACGTGCTTAGATAACGCAATGGCCGAAAGCATCTTGAAGGTGGTCACTGGTACACAACAAGCGGTTAAAAACAAAAATCGCCGGAAAAGCTCCAGTTCAATACCGAAATCTTTCCGATCAGTTAATTGTTTGAACGTCACTCCATTTTTTGGTTTATTTCAATCGCCTTTGTTATTCTAAATTAGGTAAATTCAGAAAAAGAGAGTAGTTCAACATGTATACAGTATATATTTTTCAGCAGTTCATTTACTCAAATTAATTGACGAATTAACAGAATTTGAATTTCAATAATAATTAAAGGGTTATAATTACAAATTAGATAATACATTAGAAGCTGGAGACAAGATTGTCTAGATAATGTGTGAGATAAAATTTTTGGCATTTTATCATACATAAGACAAAATGTTTTTAAAACTGATAACGTATTTATTTCACAGCAATTACGCATTTATTTTTGAGAAAAATATAAAGCTGGAGGATTACAATGCTGAAAACTTATTCTTTAACAAAAGATACATTATCAGTTTCGTCAGAATCAAATATCAAAAATTCTTCTGTTGTTTATGTTTATGGTGACGAACGAGAATATATCGAATCTTTTGAACATAAATATGACTTTAAAATAGGCAATATACTAACGCTTGATGATCGAGTTGCATATGACACGATGATAGATCAGAACGATGAAAAAAGTTTGCTCGTAAGTTTTTTGTTTCCCGAGGTACATGAAGGTGGGCATCTAGATAATCTGACGACATCTGTTGTTTTCTTGGTATTTAAAAATAAGTTGATAATTTTTACAAAACAAAAATTAAAATTCATTCCCGAACTCTTATCCAATATGGTTTTACGTGATGCCAATAATTTCATGCAGGAAGTACTCTTAAAGATCATGCAAAAAGATTTCCATGTGATGCTTAACGACCTTCGTGGAGTCAAGGAAAAAATTGATGATTTAGACTCAGAAATATCAACGTCCGGTCCACTCAGACCAACGTTTGGTAACTTATTAACTCTTCAAAAATACATGATATCTTTGTCAACAACCTATGACGCTAATCACAAAGCGCTGGATTTCATTAAAAAAAATTTCACAACTATTAATGATATTGATTTTACCATCAAGAAAATAATTGATGAGATATACGATACAAACGACACAATGGATAGAACTATTTCAGGTTACAGCCAATATTTGGATGATTTGGAAGATATGATAAACAATATGATTTCGTATCAGCTGAACATGATTATGAAAACCCTAACAGAGATATCAATCGTTTTGACTATTCCAGCGATTATTTTTGGTTTTTGGGGAATCAATGTCGATGTTCCGTTTGAAAAATCTTCTTATGGTGTTTTTGCTGTGCTGATTATCTCTGTTATACTAAGCCTAATTTGCTGGTTTTTGTTGCGACGCAAAACATATTTGTAAAGTATTTGTGATACCCTAATACGATTTAATCCGGATTATTCATCAAGACAAACAAAATGCTCCTATGCTATTAGTTTACAAGGCAGAAGAAAATCTGTCCGTAAATCTAGCATAAGAGCAATCTGTTCTTGATGTTTTTTTATTGTCCCAAATTTGTAATAAAAGTGGCTAACTTGATTTTAAAACGCGCGGTTTGAACATAATAAGATTTTTGTCGATTATTCCAAAGCTAATTTTCCCAGAAAAAAGCCCGGCGACAAGCGCCGAGCTAGCTTCACAGACAGTTTTTTTAGGATTTGACCACATCGACATTAGCATACAGGTTTGCAATGATCTCCAGCATGTCTTTTTCAGTTCGATCCCAGCCGATTGTTTTAAGAAAGGCTTGACCATTTTGGACTTGGTTGCCGATCGTGTCGGGGTTGGCACAAGCATTTGCAAGCGTTTTGGCCAGATCTCGTTCATCAAGATGACTGGCAAAATAGGTCCCGTCTTTTAAGAAGTAGCTTCCTGTGCCTTCCTTAAAATCAATGAGTGGCAGGCCAGTGCTCATCATTTCATAAGGGACAAGCGAAAAATTGGTCATAGATGGCGCAATCCCGAAATCAGCACTTTGGTAAAGTCGATTTAATTCCGGGGGAGTCAGCTTACCAAGGTTTTCACCATTGATGAAGCGTTTGCTGCGGTCGGTACCGAAGTATTGAATTTTGAGATCGATTCCTTTGGCGCGCAGTAACTGGCGGCAATTTTCGAGGACAATCTGAATGTTGATGGGTGCGCGCCGCGGGCTGCTCCACTTGGTATAGACAGCAAGCTTGATTTGTTTTTTTTGTTCATAAGGTCCCATGTCGCGTTCCTTGAATGGATATCGTGCGACATCGACAGGAAAGTTAATCACATCAATAGGGCTGTGAACCTTGCAATGCATGGTGATCATGTGGGCACACCATGGACCAAGCGATACCATGTGCAGACCTAGACTGTAAGTTCGTCGCGCCATCTGATAGCGATCGCCATATGGATAGAAATACGGTTCGTAATCTTGAACAAAATACATTTTGTACCCTGGTTTGTTCTTGATCACATAAACGGATTCCCATAACGTGGCGGCCCAAATATCGGAACGATGGGACTCAAGTTCGCCCATTGGCAGACAGGTTCCTTTGTAACCGGGATAATTAAATTCAGCATTCTGAATCATTTCGTCTTGGCTTTGTGGGACATAGCTTAAATAGTAGACATCGTAACCGGCGTTGGCCAGCAGCGTACCCAGATGCAGCATCGTTGTTTGACCGCCATCAAAACCGATAATGCCAGTTGTGACAAACGTGATCCGATTACCACGCGGTTTCGTTTGATCGGCTGGTTGATTATTAAAATATTTCAAAATCTGATCATATTGATGAATACTGCCATCAGGGACATCACTAAACTTAGTTTTTGCAGGTTTCAAAACGAGTCCTCCTTGTATGATTAAGGGTACTTTGTGTCGCTTTAGGCGTTGCTTAAATTTGAGTAGAAAAAAGAAGAGCGGACTAATGTCATCTCGCGTTTGGTGTGACGATCCGTGTAGGCTCAAGCAGCGTACAAAAGCGGCTACTTTATTATAGTTTACATAATAACCGTAGACTTCTTTTTCCAAAATTGCAAGAACAAGTTAGCCGGGGCCGGGGGTGTTGAGACACTCCCAAGAACAGCCTGTTAGCTTATGAGTGGTTCATTGTTTAGCTTACGTGTTGTGCTGAACTCCGAGTCCGGCGCACTTCGGTCTCAAAACACTCCTGGGGGCCACGGTAGTCTAGCTTTCTCCGGGGAAGCCCGTTAAGCCGGTCTTGGGTAGCCAACACCTGGCTGGGACTAACATCATCCAGCGACTCGCCTTTTTGGTAGTCACGTCTAATCATGCGATTGTGGGCCTCGTTGGAGCCGCGATCGCATGAGGTGTATGAATGCGCGTAGAAGATGTCTGTATCTGTGTCCTCAAAGGCCTTATTCAGAGTCGAGAACTCCGGGCCAGTGTCTGTGGTAATCGTGCGCAGACAGTCACCCCACTCAAGCTTGATTTCTCGTAACGCAAACTCCACAGAGTCGGAGTCTCGGCCGTCGATCAGTATATGAACGGCCTTGATTGTGCATCTCAACAAGAGACTGCTTAAATTCTTTTTTTTGTATCGAATCATATTAAAAAATGCTCCTATGCTCTGAGTTTACAGAGCAGAAGAAAA
>Ga0207842_1000099_pt1 | contig 14675 bp, 11 predicted proteins | sample HigsolmetaGSP19D_FD_184847 | JGI IMG/M metagenome (GOLD analysis project Ga0207842, IMG submission 184847) | High solid enriched microbial communities from the Joint BioEnergy Institute, USA - SP1-9-D (SPAdes) | ecosystem: Engineered > Bioreactor > SSF (Solid state fermentation) > Aerobic >... | reverse complement strand
GGCATATCGCCTCGCTGGAGAACACTGTCGCGGTGACCGCCCTGCTGCGCGCCTGGCTCGACGAAACCGGCTAGGCGCGGTCACAAAAAAACGCCGCGATGCACAGTGGCATCGCGGCGTCCGGGTCACCCTATCACGCGGACGGGCCTGCGCCCGTCACACGGGTCAGGCCGCAACCGTACCGGCCACGTCCTGGTACTCCTCGATCTGGTCGAAGTTCATGTAGCGGTAGATGTCCTTGCTGCTGGCATCCAGCACGCCAATGTCGGCCATGTACTCTTCCCTGGTCGGAATGCGACCCAGGCGCGAGCAGATCGCCGCCAGTTCCGCCGAACCCAGGTACACGTTGGTATTGCGGCCCAGGCGGTTCGGGAAGTTGCGGGTGGAGGTGGACATCGCGGTGGCGCCTTCGCGGATCTGCGCCTGGTTGCCCATGCACAGCGAGCAGCCCGGCATTTCCATGCGCGCACCGGCGCTGCCGAAGGTGCCGTACACGCCTTCCTTGGTCAGCTCGGAGGCGTCCATCTTGGTCGGCGGGGCCACCCACAGGCGGGTCGGGATGTCACGCTTGCCTTCCAGCAGCTTGGCCGCCGCGCGGAAGTGACCGATGTTGGTCATGCACGAGCCGATGAACACTTCGTCGATCTTCGCACCGGCCACCTCGGACAGCGTCTTCACGTCGTCCGGGTCATTCGGGCAGGCCACGATCGGCTCATGGATGTCGGCCAGGTCGATCTCGATGACCGCGGCGTATTCGGCATCGGCATCCGGCTCCAGCAGCTCCGGGTTGGCCAGCCACGCTTCCATCTTCTCGATACGGCGCTGCAGCGAACGCGGATCCTGGTAACCCTCGGCGATCATCCACTTCAGCAGCGTGATGTTGCTGGTGAGGTATTCGATGATCGGCGCCTTGTCCAGGCGCACGGTGCAGCCTGCGGCGGACCGCTCGGCCGAAGCGTCGGACAGCTCGAACGCCTGCTCCACCTTCAGATCCGGCAGGCCTTCGATTTCCAGGATGCGGCCGGAGAAGATGTTCTTCTTGCCGGCCTTGGCCACGGTCAGCAGACCGGACTTGATCGCGTACAGCGGGATGGCATTGACCAGGTCACGCAGGGTCACGCCCGGCTGCATGCTGCCCTTGAAGCGCACCAGCACCGATTCCGGCATGTCCAGCGGCATCACGCCGGTGGCGGCGGCGAAGGCGACCAGGCCCGAGCCGGCCGGGAACGAAATGCCCACCGGGAAGCGGGTGTGCGAATCGCCACCGGTGCCGACCGTGTCCGGCAGCAGCATGCGGTTGAGCCAGCTGTGGATCACGCCGTCGCCCGGACGCAGCGAGATGCCGCCACGGGTGGAGATGAACTCCGGCAGGGTGTGGTGGGTCTTCACGTCCACCGGCTTCGGGTAGGCGGCGGTGTGGCAGAACGACTGCATCACCAGGTCGGCCGAGAAGCCCAGGCACGCCAGGTCCTTCAGTTCGTCACGGGTCATCGGGCCGGTGGTGTCCTGCGAGCCCACCGAGGTCATCTTCGGTTCGCAGTAGGTGCCCGGGCGCATGCCCTGCCCTTCGGCCAGGCCGCAGGCACGGCCGACCATCTTCTGCGCCAGCGAGAAGCCCTTGCCGGTATCGGCCGGCTGCACCGGCAGGCGGAACAGATCCACCGGCGGCAGGCCCAGCGCTTCGCGCGCCTTGCCGGTCAGACCACGGCCGATGATCAGCGGAATGCGGCCGCCGGCGCGCACTTCGTCGAACAGCACCTGCGACTTCACTTCGAACTCGGCGATCACTTCGCCGTTCTTCAGCGCTTTACCTTCGTACGGACGCAGCTCGACCACGTCGCCGTGCTCCATCTGCGACACGTCCAGCTCGATCGGCAGGGCACCGGCGTCTTCCATGGTGTTGTAGAAGATCGGCGCGATCTTGCCGCCCAGGCAGACGCCGCCGGCGCGCTTGTTCGGAATGTACGGAATGTCATCGCCGGTCCACCACAGCACGCTGTTGGTGGCCGACTTGCGCGAGGAGCCGGTGCCGACCACATCGCCGACGTAGGCGACCAGGTGGCCCTTGTCCTTCAGGTCCAGGATCTGCTGGATCGGGCCGCGCTTGCCGTCCTCTTCCGGGGTGAACGGGGCATCGTCGCGCTTGTTCTTCAGCATCGCCAGGGCGTGCATCGGAATGTCCGGACGGGTGGTGGCATCCGGGGCCGGCGACAGGTCATCGGTGTTGGTTTCACCGGGCACCTTGAACACGGTGACGGTCAGGCTCTGCGGCACTTCCGGCTTGCCGGTGAACCACTCCGCGTCCGCCCAGCTCTGCAGCACGCTCTGGGCGTTGGCATTGCCGGCCTTTGCCTTCTCCTGCACGTCATGGAAGGCGTCGAACACCAGCAGGGTGTGCTTGAGCGCATTGGCGGCGATGCTGCCCACGGCGGCATCGTCCAGCAGCTGGATGAGCGGGGCCACGTTGTAGCCGCCCAGCATGGTGCCCAGCAGTTCGGTGGCGCGCTCGCGGCTGATCAGCGGATTCTGCTCGCTGCCCAGGGCGATCGCGGCCAGGTACGAGGCCTTGACCTTGGCCGCATCATCCACACCGGCCGGAACGCGGTAGGTGAGCAGGTCCAGCAGGAATTCCGCCTCGCCCTGCGGCGGGTTCTTCAACAGTTCGATGACATCGGCCGTCTGCTGCGCGGTCAGCGGCAGGGGCGGGATGCCAAGCGCAGCGCGCTCGGCGACGTGGTGGCGGTAGGCTTCCAACATGACAACTCCCGGGTAATACGTGAGATGAGAAAAAATGGGCTCAGGCGTGCGGCACGATCAGCTTCAGGCCCTTGAAGTAGTCGCGATGAAACGTGTCGTTCCAGGTGATCAGGCCATCGCACTGCAGCAGTGCGTGGGCCCCCACCATGAATTCATCCAGGCCACGCCGCGGCGTGGTCCCGCGTTGCCGGTGGCGGCGCTGCATCTCGCCGGCGCGCAGGGCGGATTTGGCTTCCATGGGATTGAAGTGCACGCCCATTTCCTCCAGCGCTTCCAGCACCTCGGCGCCGCCGCGCAAGGCCGCGCAGACCTGCGCCAAGGTGACCGCGCAGACCACCACGCGCCCCCCGACCAGGCTCTGCCGCAGGCACGCTTCCACGGCATCGGCCTGCGGGCCGTTGCTGAGCAGCTCGATCAGCACGGGCGAATCGACCGCGATCGTCACGGATCAGTCCGCCTCGCGTGCGCCGCGCACGGCGTCATCGGCGGAGGCAAAGCCATCCAGCGCGAACTTGCCGCGGGCGCGTGAGATCGCATCGTCCACGCTCTTGCTCAGGATGATGCGGCTGCCGTCCAGCTCCACCTTGAGCTGGGTGCCCTTGGTCAGCCCCAGCGCATCCCGCACTGCCTTGGGCAGGGTGATCTGTCCGCGTTCAGCAACGGTGGCTTCCATGGGGTACGCCTCAAAAAGTATGCATGAATTATACATACTCGACGTATCCGGAACAAACCCGTCCAATCCGTGACCGCCATCCTGCGCGGGTTGTATGGCGGGGCTAGAGTGGCGCCGCAGCGACCTGCTGCCGCCCCGGGCCGGACGCGCCGCGTGCCGCCCGCATCTCCCCTACCTGGAAGGTTGAACCATGCGTGCATTGACCCTTGCCCTGATCCTGGCTGCCCCTCTGACCCTCTCCACGACAGCAGCCCACGCCGGTCCGTTCGGTGACTACACCACCGGTGTGGAGATCACGCAGGCGCAGATGGATACCCTGGAAGTCGGCAAGACCCGCCAAGACCAGGTTCGTGAACAGTTCGGCGTACCCGCCCGCCGCGAACAGCTGGGCGATACCCAGGTCTGGTACTACGACTACGTGAAGATCAAGGCCATCGGCAAGAACATCCAGGAAGCAACCGTTCTGGAGTTCAACGGGCAGGGCGTGCTGACGGCCAAGTCCAAGAGCAACGCGATCGGCAAGACCGGCAATCCGCTGCTGGATGCCGCCAACGGCAAGTAACCCCTGCCCGACACGTCCTCCCGCACGGGGCGCCCCTGGGTGTCCCGTCTGCGTCCGGGTCCACCGGCACCCGCCATCGGCGCTGACACGAAAGCCACACGCGCCGCGATACTCTTGCGTTCCACGCCTGCCGGGTCATGGCCGGGCGCCGGATCACCGCCAGTGGGCGGGGTCCGGGGCCGGAATGCCGCCGGCGGCCGCAAGCAGGTCCGTAGACACACGGGCCGCGCACGCCTTCCGCAAGAGGAGTCATCCCGCATGAGCGATTCGTTCTCCACCCGCAGCCAGCTCGACGTCGGCGGTACCCGCTACGACTACTTCAGCCTGCCCAAGCTCGGCCAGCAGTTCGACATCTCCCACCTGCCGTATTCGATGAAGATCCTGCTGGAGAACCTGCTCCGGCACGAAGACGGCGGGGTCACCGTGGGCAGGGACCACATCGAGGCGGTAGCGCGCTGGCAGCCCGGCGCGGAACCGGAGACCGAGATCGCCTTCATGCCGGCCCGCGTGGTGCTGCAGGATTTCACCGGTGTGCCGTGCGTGGTCGACCTGGCCGCGATGCGCGATGCGGTGGTGAAGCTGGGCGGCCGGCCCGAGCAGATCAACCCGCTCATCCCCTCGGAGCTGGTCATCGACCACTCGGTGCAGGTGGATGTGTTCGGCAAGCCTGACGCGCTGGACATCAACGGCCGCATCGAGTTCGAACGCAACCAGGAACGCTACGGGTTCCTGCGCTGGGGCCAGAAGGCGTTCGACAACTTCAAGGTGGTGCCGCCCAACACCGGGATCGTCCACCAGGTGAACCTGGAAAACCTGGCCCGGGTGGTGATGACGGCTGAGAAAGACGGCGCCACGTTCGCCTACCCCGATACCGTGTTCGGCACCGACAGCCACACCACCATGATCAATGGCATCGGCGTGCTGGGCTGGGGCGTGGGCGGGATCGAGGCCGAGGCGGCCATGCTGGGCCAGCCCTCCTCCATGCTGATTCCGCAGGTGGTGGGCTTCAAGCTCACCGGCAGGATGCCCGAAGGCGCCACCGCCACGGACCTGGTGCTCACGGTCACGCAGATGCTGCGCTCGCACGGGGTGGTCGGCAAGTTCGTGGAGTTCTTCGGCGAAGGCCTGCAGCACCTGCCCCTGGCCGACCGCGCGACCATCGGCAACATGGCACCGGAATACGGTGCCACCTGCGGCATCTTCCCGATCGACGCCGAATCGCTGAACTACCTGCGCCTGTCCGGCCGCAGCGATGCGCAGATCGCGCTGGTGGAGGCCTACGCCAAGGCGCAGGGACTGTGGCACGACGCCGACAGCCCGGCTGCGCAGTACAGCACCACGCTGGAACTGGACATGGGCACGGTCAAGCCGTCGCTGGCCGGCCCCAAGCGCCCGCAGGACCGCGTGCTGCTGGAAGACGTGCAGGCCAATTACCGGCAGGCGCTGACCGGGCTGACCGCCAACCGCGCGCGCAGGGACGTGGACGTGTCCACCTTCGTCAACGAAGGCGGCGGTACGGCGGTGGGCAACCCGCAGCTTGATCCGGGTCAGTCGGACATCGAACTGGACGGCAAGCGCATGCGCCTGAAGGATGGCGCGGTGGTGATCGCGGCCATCACCTCGTGTACCAATACGTCCAACCCGGCGGTGATGATCGGCGCCGGTCTGCTGGCCCGCAACGCCGCGGCCAAGGGGCTCACCCGCCAGCCGTGGGTCAAGACCTCGCTCGGCCCGGGCTCGCGCGTGGTCACCGATTACCTTGAAAAGGCCGGCGTGCTCAAGGAGCTGGAAAAGATCGGCTTCTACGTGGTCGGCTACGGCTGCACCACCTGCATCGGCAACTCCGGCCCGCTGCCCGAAGCGGTCAGCGCCGGCATCGCCGCCGGCGATCTGGCCGTGGCCTCGGTGCTGTCGGGCAACCGCAACTTCGAAGGCCGGGTCCACCCGGAAGTGAAGATGAACTACCTGGCCAGCCCGCCGCTGGTGGTGGCCTATGCCATCGCGGGAACCACCGACATCGATCTGACCCGCGACCCGCTGGGCACCGGTAGCGACGGTCAGCCGGTCTACCTGCGTGACATCTGGCCGAGCAACCAGGAGATCGGCGATGTGATCGCCGCCACCCTCGGGCCGGAGATGTTCAAGCAGAACTACGCCGACGTATTCAAGGGCGACAGCCGCTGGAACGCCATCGCCTCGCCCGACGGTGATCTGTACGCATGGAGCGATGCGTCCACCTACATCAAGAATCCGCCGTACTTCGACGGCATGACCATGCAGACCGGTCGCATCAGCGATGTCACCGGGGCCCGGGTCATGGGCCTGTTCGGCGATTCGATCACCACCGACCACATCTCCCCGGCCGGCAACATCAAGAAGGACTCCCCGGCGGGCCGCTTCCTGCAGGAGCGCGGCGTGCAGCCGGCCGACTTCAACAGCTACGGCAGCCGCCGTGGCAACGATGACGTGATGGTCCGCGGCACGTTCGCCAACATCCGCATCAAGAACCTGATGTTCGGCGGTGAGGAAGGCGGCAACACGCTGTACTTCCCGGCGCAGGGCGGCGAACCGGAAAAGCTGGCGATCTACGATGCGGCCATGAAGTACAAGGCCGACAATGTGCCGCTGGTGGTGCTGGCCGGCAAGGAATACGGCACCGGCTCGTCGCGTGACTGGGCCGCCAAGGGCACCCTGCTGCTCGGGGTGAAGGCGGTCATCGCCGAGAGCTTCGAGCGCATCCACCGCTCCAACCTGGTCGGCATGGGCGTGCTCCCGCTGCAGTTCCGCAACGGCGAGAACGCCCAGTCGCTGGGGCTGGACGGCTCGGAGGTGATCGACATCACCGGCCTGGACGACGGCGCCAGCAAGCGGGCCACGGTGACGGCCACCAAGGCTGATGGCACCGCCACCTCCTTCGAGGTGTCGGTGATGCTGCTCACCCCGAAGGAGGTGGAGTACTTCCGCCACGGCGGCCTGCTGCAGTACGTGCTGCGCCAGCTGGCGGCGCGCTGAGTCGCCCGCCCGGATGCCGCCGGTTCCGACCGGCGGCTCCCGTGCATCCGTCCGGGACGCGCGCCTTCACAGCCGTCGTCTGGTGCATGAAAAGGGGCCAGGGGCAGAACCGCCCCGAGCGGCTGACCCGAGCGCCTCTATTTTTCATATTTCAGGTGTTTTTCATTATTTTCCCGTAGACTGGATCCGTGTCCCGTCGCCGGAAGCCGCCATGCTCCATACCCCTGTCCGTTTCGACCCCATCAACGAGCTGACCCGCGCCACCGCGTCCTCGGTGAAGGAGCACTGGCGCAAGGTGATGCAGGATGTCCGCGAACAGCGCATGGTGGTGGTCACCAATCACAACGAACCGCAGGCGGTCATCATCTCCGCCGAACAGTACCGGGCGCTGCAGGCCAAGGTGGAAGCGCTGGAACATGCGCTGCAGGACGCCCGCGCGGATGGCGGCCTGGAGGCCCTGCGCCGTGGTTTTGATGAGCGCCTGGCGGTGCTGCAGCACGCGCAGGCGGGCGAGCGTGCACGCGCCCTGCTGCGCGGGCCGGCCCGGCTGGACGGCAAGGTCAAGGCCGGCGCCGGCTACTGATGGCGCGTCCGTTCCTGTACGTGCTGGCCGGGGTGAACGGGGCCGGCAAGAGCTCGGTGGGCGGTCATCTGCTGCGGCAGGCGGGACTGGACTGGTTCAACCCGGACAGCTACGCCCGCGCACTGCGCCAGACCCATACCCTGTCCCCGCAGCAGGCCAACGCACAGGCCTGGCAGGAAGGTGTGGCGCGGCTGCGCGAGGCGCTCGCCCACGGTCGCAACCATGCCTTCGAGACCACGCTGGGCGGAAACTCCATCGCCGCCCTGCTGCGCCAGGCCAGCGCCAGCCACGATGTGCTGGTCTGGTTCTGCGGCCTGTCCAGCCCGGAACAGCACATCGCCCGGGTCCAGGCGCGGGTGAAGGCCGGCGGCCATGCCATCGACGAGGCCGATATCCGGCGTCGTTGGCCACTGGCGCAGCAGAACCTGATCCAACTGATGCCGGTGCTGTCGCAGCTGCAGGTCTACGACAACAGCGCCGATGCCGCGCCCGGCGACACGGTGGCCGATCCGCAGCTGCTGCTGCAGATCGAGGACGGGGCGCTGCAGTGGCCCCCCGCCGATGACCTGGCCCAGTTGCGGCGCACCCCGCGCTGGGCCGTACCGCTGTTGGAAGCGGCCCTGCGGCTGTGAGCACGCCGCGCCGGGCGGCGCACGGCGCCGGTCAGCGCGGCAGCACCCCGGCATCGGTGCGCAGCGCCCGCAGCAGGCCCGCCATGTAGAACACCAGCGTGAACGAGAACGGCAGGCCGCACAGCACCACCGCGGTCTGCATGGCACCGAAGTTTCCCGCCAGCAGCAGGCCGATGCTGACCACCGTGATGACCACCGCCCAGAACACCCGCAACCAGATCGGCGCGTCATGGCCCGCCTCGGTCTCTCCCTCCACGCGGCGCGTGCACAAATTGGCGATCATCAACGTGCCCGAATCCACCGGGGTGAGGAACAACACGAAGCCGATCACCACCGCAGCACCCGCCACATAGGGCGCCCACGGCAGGTATTCCAGCAGTTTGAACAGAGTCATCGCCGCGTCGGCGCGTGCCACCTCGCCCAGCACGGCCTGGCCATGATTGAGCACCAGGTCGATGGCGGTGTTGCCGAAGATCGACAGCCAGGCCAGGGTGAAGCCCAGCGGAATCAGCAGCACGCCCAGCACCACCTCGCGCACGCTGCGGCCACGCGAGATGCGCGCCACGAACAGGCCCACGAACGGCGCCCAGGCGATCCACCACGCCCAGTAGAACAGCGTCCAGTTGCCCAGCCAGGCGCGCGCGGGCGCATCATTGAGGTACATGTCGAAGCTTTTGTGCACGAAACCGGCCAGATAATCGCCGGTGTTCTGCACCATGCCGTCGAGCAGGTGCAGCGTGGGGCCGGTGACCAGCACGAACAGCAACAGCGCGCACAGCAGGATCACATTGAGGTTGGACAGCCAGGCAATGCCCTTTTCGATGCCGCTGACCACGCCCACGGTGGCCACGGCCATCATCGCCAGCACGATCAGCACCAGCACGTGCGGGGTGGCGGGAATACCGAACAGGTACACCAGCCCGGACTGGATCACCAGCGCGCCGATACCCAGGTTGGTCACCATCGAGACCAGCGTCGCCAGGATGCCGAAACCGTCAACCATGTCGCCGATCCGGCCATGCGCACGCTCACCAAAGAGCGGGTACAGCGCCGACCGCAGCGCCAGCGGCTGGCCGCGCCGGTAGGCAAAATAGGCCAGCGTCACGCCCACCAGCGCATACAGCGCCCAGCCGTGCAGTCCCCAGTGCAGGAAGGTCAGCGCCATGGCCTCGCGCGCGGCGGCCACCGTGCCGCCCGGCTGCGAAGGCGGGGCAAGGAAATGGTCCAGTGGTTCGTAGGCGCCGTAGTACAGCAACGCAATGCCGATACCGGCGGAAAACAGCATGGCTACCCACGAGACGTAGCCGAACGCTGGCGCCTCGTCATCACGGCCCAGGCGGATCCGCCCGTAACGGGAACCGGCCAGCCACACCACGAAGGCCAGGCAGGCCACCACCAGCACCATGTACCAGGCGCCGAACGCGGCCGAGACACGCGCCTGCGCCCACTGCAGCCAGTGCTCGCTGGCCTTCGGATACAGCACGGTGAGCAGGCCGAGCACGCCGGTGGTGGCGGCCGAACTCAGGAACACGAAGACATTCAGGCGCAGCGGGGCATGCGGCGCGGAGGCGGGTGTGGACATCGGGGTGTCTCGAAAGGTCCGGGGAAGTAAGGAAGTCCAGTCAGAAAAGGCCGGCCGGACCGCTCGTGCAGGGATCGCACCGGCCTATCCTGATCTTTATTGATTGAACGTTCAATCAATAAACGCGATACTACACCCTCCCGCCGGCACGGACCGGCCGTACCCCAGGGAGGGACCATGCCGAAGAAGGGCATCGAGCCGGTTCGTCGCGAACAGCTCATCCGCGCCACCTTCCAGACCATCGACGAAATGGGTCTGGCCGATACCACCGTGGCCACCATCGCGCGCAACGCCGGCCTGTCCACGGGCATCGTCGCCCACTACTTCGGTGACAAGGACGGCCTGCTCAACGCCGCCATGCGGCAGATCCTGCGTGAGTTGAAGGCCGCCGTGGCCCGCCACCGCAGCGCCTGCGCCGATGACCCGCGCGCCCAGCTGCGCGCGATCGTCGATGGCAACTTCGATGACAGCCAGACCAACGGCACGGCCATGCGGGTCTGGCTCACCTTCTGGGCCGCGAGCATGCACCAGCCCGAGCTGGCCCGCCTGCAGCGCGCCAACGACCACCGCCTTTACGCCAACCTGTGCTGGCAGTTCAGGCGCGTGCTGGACCAGGCCCCCGCCCGCCTGGCCGCCCGCGGGCTGGCGGCGATGATCGACGGGCTGTGGCTGCGCGGCAGCCTGGTCGGGGAGGTCTTCAACGCCGACCACGCCCGGCAGATCGCCTATGCCTACATCGACCACCAGCTGCAGTCGGCGCCGCCGCGGACCGACACGCGGTAACCACATCACTGCGGGCATTGTTGCCCCGTCTCCCCTTCCCTCTTCCAGGAGTCACCCCATGAGCCCCCTGCCGCAACAGCAGCTTTACATTCACGGCCGGCTGGTCGATGCCACCAGCGGCGCCACCTTCGACACCGTCAACCCGGCCAATGGCCAGGTGCTGGCACAGGTCCAGGTGGCCAGCCAGGCGGACATCGAACGGGCCGTGCAGAGTGCGGCGGAAGGCCAGAAGGTCTGGGCCGCGATGACGGCCATGGAGCGCTCACGCATCCTGCGCCGGGCGGTGGACCTGCTGCGCGAGCGCAATGACGAACTGGCCCGCCTGGAAACCGCCGACACCGGCAAGGCACTGTCGGAAACCACGACGGTGGACATCGTCACCGGCGCCGACGTGCTGGAATACTACGCCGGCCTGGCCACGGCCATCGAAGGCATCGCCCTGCCGCTGCGCGAGTCCAGCTTCTTCTACACCCGGCGCGAGCCGCTGGGCGTGGTCGCCGGCATCGGTGCCTGGAACTACCCCATCCAGATCGCCCTGTGGAAGTCGGCCCCGGCCCTGGCCGCCGGCAACGCGATGGTCTTCAAGCCCTCCGAAGTGACCCCGCTGACTGCCATTCGCCTGGCCCAGATCTATACCGAGGCCGGCGTGCCGGACGGTGTGTTCAACGTGGTCCAGGGCCCGGGCCGGGATATCGGCAACTGGCTGACCGAGCACCCGCTGATCGAGAAGATCTCCTTCACCGGCGGCGTGGCCACCGGCAAGAAGGTCATGGCTGCGGCCGCCTCGTCCTCGCTGAAGGAAGTGACCATGGAGCTGGGCGGCAAATCGCCGCTGGTGATCTGCGAGGATGCCGATCTGGACCGCGCCGCCGACATCGCGGTGATGGCCAACTTCTTCAGCTCCGGCCAGGTCTGCACCAACGGCACCCGGGTGTTCGTGCCGCGTCCGCTGCTCGCCGCGTTCGAAGCGGCCGTGCTTGAGCGGGTGCAGCGCATCCGCATCGGCGACCCCATGGACGAGCAGACCAATTTCGGCCCGCTCACCAGCTTCGGCCATATGGACAACGTGCTGCGTTTCATTGAAAGCGGCAAGAAGGAAGGCGCGCGCCTGGTCACCGGCGGCGCCCGCGCCAGTGACAGTGCGCTGGCCGAAGGCGCCTATGTGCTGCCCACCGTGTTCTCCGACTGCCGTGACGACATGGAGATCGTGCGCGAGGAGATCTTCGGGCCGGTGATGAGCGTGCTGGCGTACGACGACGAGGACGAGGTCATCCGCCGCGCCAACGACACCGCGTTCGGCCTGGCCGCCGGCGTTGTCAGCCGCGACATCAGCCGCGCCCACCGCATCATCCACCGCCTGGAAGCCGGCATCTGCTGGGTCAACACCTGGGGCGAATCGCCGGCCGAGATGCCGGTGGGCGGCTACAAGCAGTCCGGTGTCGGCCGCGAGAACGGCCTGTCCACGCTGGGCCATTACACCCGCATCAAATCGGTGCAGGTCGAGCTGGGCGACTACGCCAGCGTGTTCTGAGCCCCGCCCTCCCCCACCGGCCCCGTGCCACCCGCCCTTTGCCGGAGCGCGCCCCCCGCGCGCGTCCGGCCCGCAGGAGAACTGACATGAGCACCCCCAACGAGTACGACTACATCATCATCGGCGCAGGCTCGGCCGGTAATGTGCTGGCGACGCGGCTGACCGAAGACGCCGATGTCACCGTCCTGCTGCTGGAAGCCGGCGGTCCGGATTACCGCCTCGATTTCCGCACCCAGATGCCCGCCGCGCTGGCCTACCCGCTGCAGGGCACGCTGTACAACTGGGCGTACAAGACCGACCCCGAGCCGCATATGAACAACCGCCGCATGGACTGCGGGCGCGGCAAGGGGCTGGGCGGCTCCTCGCTGATCAATGGCATGTGCTACATCCGTGGCAACGCGATGGACTACGACAACTGGGCGAAGATGCCGGGCCTGGAGAACTGGACCTACCTGGACTGCCTGCCCTACTTCCGCAAGGCTGAAACGCGCGACATCGGCCCGAACGATTACCACGGCGGCGATGGCCCGCTGCGCGTCACCACGCCCAAGGCCGGCAACAACGAACTGTTCGCGGCGATGGTCGAGGCCGGCGTGCAGGCCGGCTACCCGCGTACCGAGGATCTCAACGGCTACCAGCAGGAAGGTTTCGGTCCGATGGACCGCACCGTCACCCCGCGCGGGCGCCGTTCCAGCACCGCGCGCGGCTATCTGGACCTGGCCAAGCCGCGCCCGAACCTGACCATCGTCACCCACGCCCTGACCGACCGCATCCTGTTCTCCGGCAAGCGCGCGGTGGGCGTGCAGTGGCTGCACCGTGACCAGCCGCAACAGGCCCGCGCACGCCGCGAAGTGCTGCTGTGCAGCGGTGCCATCGCCTCCCCGCAGATCCTGCAGCGCTCCGGCGTCGGCCCGGCCGAGCTGCTGCGCAGCCTGGACATCGAGCTGGTGCACCACCTGCCCGGCGTCGGCGCCAACCTGCAGGACCATCTGGAAATGTACCTGCAGTACGAATGCAGGAAGCCGGTGTCGCTGGCGCCTGCCTTGAAGTTCTACAACCAGCCGGCCATCGGTGCCGAGTGGCTGTTCCTGGGCACCGGCATCGGCGCCAGCAACCAGTTCGAGGCGGGTGGATTCATCCGCAGCGAGGAGGAGTTCGACTGGCCGAACCTGCAGTACCACTTCCTGCCGGTGGCCATCAACTACAACGGCTCCAACCCGATCAAGGAGCACAGCTTCCAGATGCATGTCGGTTCGATGCGCTCGCCCAGCCGCGGCCGCGTGCATGTGCGCTCCAAGGACCCACGCCAGCATCCGAGCATCCTGTTCAACTACATGTCGCACGAGCAGGACTGGCGCGAATTCCGTTCGGCCATCCGCATCACCCGCGAGATCTTCGCCCAGCCGGCACTGGCGCCCTACAGCGGCCGGGAAATCTCGCCGGGCAAGGACCTGCAGACCGACGCGCAGATCGATGCGTTCGTCCGTGAGCACGCCGAAACCGCCTACCACCCGTCGTGCACCAACAAGATGGGCCACGCCGATGATCCGATGGCGGTCGTCGACGGCCAGGGCCGGGTACATGGCATGGAAGGTCTGCGCATCATCGATGCCTCGATCATGCCGCAGGTGGTCACCGGCAACCTCAACGCGCCCACGATCATGATCGCCGAGAAGCTGGCCGACGTGATCCGCGGCCGTGCACCGCTGCCGCGCAGCACTGCGCCCTATTTCGTGGCCGGCGACGCGCCGCCGCGCCGCCAGGGCTGAGCCCGCCCGCGCCCGTCCCTGGTGGCGGGCGCGGCCCCATCGCGGTTCCCTCTTCGCGTTTTCCCTACGGAACGGTATGCTCCCCCGGTGGGTTCTGACGGCTCCCGGCCGTCACCACGCCCAATCATCACGGTTTCCTGGAGGGGGAAATATGAGTCTGGAACGACCCTGGCTGCAGAGCTATCCGAACGGCGTACCGGCGCAGATCAACGTGGACGAGTTCCACTCGGTCGCCGCCGTCTTCGATGCCTCCGTGGCCAACTTCCGTGACCGGCCCGCCTACTCCAGCTTCGGCAAGGTGCTCACCTACGGGGAGACCGATGTCCTGGTGGAACAGTTCGCCGCCTACCTGCTGGGCGAGCTGAAGCTCAAGAAGGGCGACCGCGTCGCCCTGATGATGCCCAACTGCCTGCAGTACCCGGTGGCCACCTTCGGCGTGCTGCGCGCCGGCCTGACCGTGGTCAACGTCAATCCGCTCTACACCGCCCGCGAGCTGAAGCACCAGCTGGTCGATGCCGGCGTATCGGTGCTGGTGGTGGTGGACAACTTCGGCGACACGGTACAGCAGGTCCTGGCCGACACGCCGGTACGGCACGTGATCACCACCGGTCTGGGCGACATGCTCGGCGCCAAGGGTGTGCTGGTCAATTTCGTGCTGAAGTACCTCAAGAAGATGGTGCCCAATTACCACCTGCCCGGTGCCGTGCGCTTCCGCCAGGCGCTCCGGCTGGGCAGCCGCCATACCCTGCCGAAGGTGGAGGTGGACCACGACGACATCGCCTTCCTGCAGT
>Ga0207842_1000086_pt1 | contig 17198 bp, 16 predicted proteins | sample HigsolmetaGSP19D_FD_184847 | JGI IMG/M metagenome (GOLD analysis project Ga0207842, IMG submission 184847) | High solid enriched microbial communities from the Joint BioEnergy Institute, USA - SP1-9-D (SPAdes) | ecosystem: Engineered > Bioreactor > SSF (Solid state fermentation) > Aerobic >... | reverse complement strand
AGTCATCGACAACGCCGTCGACGAGGCGCTGGCCGGGCACGCCCGGGAGATCGCCGTCACGCTGTTCAAGGACGGCAGCTGCGAGGTGTCCGACGACGGCCGCGGCATGCCGGTCGACATCCATCCGGAAGAAAAGATTCCGGGCGTGGAACTCATCCTCACGCGTCTGCATGCCGGCGGAAAGTTCAGCAACAAGAACTACACCTTCAGCGGCGGCCTGCACGGCGTGGGCGTGAGCGTGGTCAATGCGCTGTCGACGCTGGTGGAAGTGCACATCAAGCGCGAGGGCAGCGAGCACCGCATCACCTTCCGTGATGGCGACCGCGCCACGCCGCTGGAAGTCGTCGGCACGGTCGGCAAGAAGAACACCGGCACGCGCGTGCGTTTCTGGGCCGACCCGAAGTATTTCGACAGCCCGAAGTTCAGCGTGCGCGCCCTGCGGCATCTGCTGCGCGCCAAGGCGGTGCTGTGCCCGGGCCTGACGGTGACGCTGCTCGATGAAGCCACCGGCGAGCGCGACCAATGGCTGTTCGAGGACGGTCTGCGCGATTATCTCAAGGGCGAACTGGCCGAGCGCGAACTCCTGCCGCCCGAACTCTTCGTCGGCGCGCTGAAGAAGGACACCGAGACCGTCGACTGGGCGGTCGCCTGGGTGGTCGAAGGCGAGCTGGTGCAGGAAAGCTACGTCAACCTGATCCCGACCGCGCAGCACGGCACCCACGTCAACGGCCTGCGCACCGGCTTCACGGATGCGCTGCGCGAGTTCTGCGACTTCCGCAATCTGTTGCCGCGCGGCGTCAAGCTGGCGCCGGAAGATGTCTGGGACCGCGTCGCCTTCGTGCTGTCGATGAAGATGACCGACCCGCAGTTCTCCGGCCAGACCAAGGAACGTCTGTCCTCGCGCCAGGCCGCGGGCTTCGTCGAGGGCGCCGCGCACGATGCCTTCAGCCTGTGGCTCAACCAGCACACCGACCTCGGCGAGAAGATCGCCCAGCTCGCGATCGACCGCGCCAGCGCGCGGCTCAAGACCGAGAAGCAGATCGTCCGCAAGAAGGTCACCCAGGGCCCGGCGCTGCCGGGCAAGCTGGCCGACTGCATCAGCCAGGATCTCTCGCGCACCGAACTGTTCCTGGTCGAGGGCGATTCGGCGGGCGGCAGTGCCAAGCAGGCGCGCGACAAGGACTTCCAGGCGATCCTTCCCCTTCGAGGCAAGATCCTCAACACCTGGGAAGTGGCGAGCACGTCGGTGCTGGCATCGGAGGAAGTGCACAACCTGGCCATCGCGATCGGCTGCGACCCGGGCAAGGAGGACATCTCCGGCCTGCGCTACGGCAAGGTCGTGATCCTGGCCGACGCCGACTCCGACGGCCTGCACATCGCGACCCTGCTGTGCGCGCTGTTCCTGCGGCATTTCCCGGCGCTGGTCGCGGCCGGGCACATCTTCGTGGCGATGCCGCCGTTGTTCCGCGTCGACGTGGGCAAGCAGGTGTTCTACGCGCTCGACGAGGAAGAGAAGCGCCTGCTGCTGGAGAAGATCGAGCGCGAGAAGATCAAGGGCCAGGTCAACGTGACGCGCTTCAAGGGCCTGGGCGAAATGAACCCCTCGCAGCTGCGCGAGTCGGCGATCCATCCCGACACGCGGCGCCTGGTGCAGCTGACGGTCGAGGACGACGTGCAGACCCGCTCGCTGATCGACATGCTGCTGGCCAAGAAGCGCGCCAGCGATCGCAAGGCGTGGCTGGAGACCAAGGGCGATCTGGCGACGCTGGATGTCTGAAGGCGGTTCGTCCGGTCCTGCCGTGGCGATGGCGCCGGCACCACCGCGCCGGCGGACGCCGCGTGGCGCGGGCGATCCGGCGTCGCCGGAGCTCTGAGGGCACCTGCGGGTGACGGCACGGCCGTCCCCGCCGCACACCGCGCCCGCGATGTTCGACACCACCGTTGCGGTCCGCTGATCATCCTGCCCGGCGCCTGGCTCAGGCGCAGCCGGTGTGCGCCGGAAGGCTTCTTGCCGGCGCTCGAGTGGTTCCCGTTCTACATGGCGTTTCCGGCCTTGCTGTTCGTCAACACCGCGCAGCTCGAGCTTTCCGGCATTGCGCTGCGCGACCTGACCGCCGCGACGCTGCTGCCGACGCCGGCGATGGTCGCGCTGCTGGTGGCGGCCCTGCCGCTGGCACGCCGCCTGCCCGCCCCCGGCCGCTCCTCGAGCGTCCAGGGCGCCGTGCGCCCGAGCACCTACTTCGGTCTCGCCGTCGCCTCGCTGCTGTTCGAGGACGCCACGGCCGCGCTGGTGATGCTGGCGCTGGTGATGCTGGCGCTGGCGATCTGAGTGCCGGTGGTCAACGGGGTGGCCGTGGTCGCGCTGGCCTGGTGGAGCGGCACGCGCGTGAGCGTGTCGGGTATCGCGATGGCGCTGGCGAAGAAGCCGATCATCGTCGCCACCGCCGCCGGCGCGCTGGTGAACGTGTCGGGCCTCCCGCTTGCCCGCGTCGCTGGGCAACGGGCCGGACCTCATGGGCAGCGCATCGCTGGCACTGGGGCTGGTCTGCGTGGGCGGCGGCCTCGCTTTCCGCGGGTCCAGCGCACGACCGCTGGCGCTCGGCGTCACCTGGGCATTGAAGCTGCTGGCGCTGCCGCTGCTGGCGGTCGGCATCTCCCGCCTGCTCGGCGCGAATGACAGGGTGACGCGCGGCCCGCTTCCACGCGGACCTGCAGGCCGCCTCCAACGCCTACGTCATGGCCCGGCGGATGCGCGGCGATGCGCCGTTGAGGGCCTCACTGGTCACGCTGCAATCGCTGCTGGCCGTCGCGACGATTCCGCTCGCACTGCAGCTCCCGGCCTGGGTGGCGGCGTCGACGGCCTCACGTTTCGCTAACGCCTGAATAGGCTTTGGTCGGCAGACTGGCGCGATGCCGATCCCCGACCGCCACCTCGATCTGGGCTGCGGAGACTCGCCCCGGAACCCGTATGGCCGCGCGCAGCTGTGCGGCATCGACCTGCGCATGCCCGAGGGTGCCATCACCCATGAGCACCGGATCGCCAACCTGGTCGTCGCGCCCATCCCCTACCCCGACGACCATTTCGGCTCGGTGTCGGCCTACGACTTCCTCGAACACGTGCCGCGCATCCTTCCCGACGGCGCCGGCGGCACGCGGTTTCCGTTCGTCGAGCTGATGGACGAGATCTGGCGGGTGCTCGCGCACGACGGCCGGCTGTGGGCGGTGACGCCAGCCTTCCCGCACACGGATGCCTTCGTCGATCCCACCCACGTGAACATCGTCACCGACGACAGCCATACCTACTTCTGCGGCCCGGCACCGGACGGGCGCATGTATGGCTTCGGCGGGCATTTCGAAGTGGTGCGCGTGGCACGGACCGAACGCGGCGCCGTCTACAGCGCCCTGCCCCGCGCACCCGACAATCACGCGCCCCGCAAGCTGGCCGCCCGCGCGGTCCGCCGCTGGATGCGCTGGCTGCGGGGCCGCGCCCACACGCCCCGGGCACCCTACCTGCTGTGGGAGCTGCGGGCGGTCAAACCGCCACGCTGATCACGACCCCTCGGCACTGTCGACGACGCGCCCGGGGATGCGATGGGTGCGCCCGAGCTGGGCGAAGATCGCCGCCGACGCCAGGGTGAGCGCCCCGATGCAGACGAAGGTCCAGCGGAAGGCCGCCATCACCGGCGCGTCGCCCGCCGGTTCACCACTGAAGGCGCCGAGCAGCCCGCCCGCGGTGGCCACGCCCAGGCTGACGGCCAGCATCATCACCATCGACAGCATGCTGTTGCCGGCACTGGCCTCCGGCCCGCCCAGGTCGCGCAGCGCCAGGGTGTTCATCGCGGTGAACTGCAGCGAGTTGACCGCCCCGAAGACCGCGAACTGGATCACGTGCAGCCAGACCGGCTGGCCGGCGTCGACAAGGGCGAAGCTGGCCATCGTCAGGCCGGTCAGCACGGTATTGACCACCAGCACGTTGCGGTAGCCGTAGCGCGTCACCAGCGGGACGACGATGCGTTTGGAGAACATGCCGGCCAGCGCGACCGGAATCATCATCAGGCCCGCATGCGTGGGCGAAAAGCCCAGTGCGACCTGCAGCAGCAGCGGAATCATGTACGGCATGCCGCTGCTGCCCAGCCGCGAGAACAGGTTGCCGAGCAGGCCCACGCTGAAGCTGCGCGTGCGGAACACGCTCAGCGGGAACAGCGGCGCCGGTACCCGCGCCGCATGCAGCCAGTAGGCGACCAGCGAGGCCAGGCCCACGACCAGCAGGACCACCAGGGCGGCATGGCGCGCCGCGTGGCCCGACAGGCCCTCCACCGACAGCGACACGGCGATCAGACCAAAGGCGAGCATCGCGTAGCCGGGTACGTCGAACCGCGACACCGGCGCGCGCAGGTCGGGCATCCACTTCAGCGCCGCGACCGTGCCGGCCACGCCCAGCGGCAGGTTGATCAGGAAGATCCAGTGCCAGGACGCGACGTCGGCGAGCCAGCCGCCGAGGGCCGGGCCGATCAACGGGCCGAGCAGCCCGGGCACGGTGACGAAACTCATTGCCGCCAGGAACGCGGTGCGCGGCACCGCGCGCAGGACCGCAAGCCGTCCGACCGGCATCATCATCGCGCCGCCGACGCCCTGCAGCACGCGCGAAGCGACCAGCACATCGAGATCGGGCGACAGCGCGCAGGCCAGCGAGCCGATCGAGAACAGGGCGATCGCCGCGACGAACAGGCGCCGCGTGCCGAGCCGGTCGGCCAGCCACCCGGACGCGGGAATCAGCATCGCGACCGTCAGCGCGTAGGCGACGACCACCGACTGCATGCGCAGCGGCGACTGGCCCAGATCGACCGCCATCGACGGCAGCGCCGTGTTGACGATCGTGGTGTCGAGCATCTGCATGAACACCGCGGCCGCGACCAGCCACAGCATCGGCCGGAACGGACGCAGGGTTTCGCGGTCGGTGGCGCGGCTCATCGGACCGGAGGACGCGTCGCGCTCACCCGCCGCGCGCGTACAAAACCGCGCGTTCGAGCAGTGCCCGCAGGAGCGGCGTCAGAGCCGCGGCGCGATCGTCGCGCCAGGCGAAGCTGTCCTCGTCCATGTAGCAGCGCTGGCTGATCTCCAGCTGCACCGCTTCGATGCCCGCTTCGGGCCGACCGAAGTGGCGGGTGATGTGCCCGCCCTTGAAACGGCCGTTGGCGACCCAGCCGTAGTCGGCCTGCGCGGCGAGCACCGCTTCGAGCGCCGTCTGCAGTGCCGGGCTGCAGCTTGCGCCGCCAGCCGTGCCGAGGTTGAGGTCGGGCAGGCGGCCTTCGAACAGGAACGGCAGGTCGCCCTTGATCGAGTGGCCTTCCCAGAGCACCACCCGGCCGTGGTCCGCGTGCAGTCGCGCGATTTCCGCCTGCAGCGCGGCGTGGTAAGGACGCCAGTAGTCCTCGATGCGGGCGCGCACCTCGGCCTCGTCGGGCTCGAGCCCGTCGCGATAGACCGGCGAGCCGTCGAACTGCACGATCGGGCACAGGCCGGTGGTGTTCTGTCCGGGATACAGCGACACGTCATCCTCGGCGCGATTGACGTCGATCACGTAGCGCGAGTGCGTCGGCACCAGCACCGAGGCACCCAGCGCGCGCGCGAACGCGTACAGGCGCGCGATATGCCAGTCGGTATCGGGCACGCGACGTGCGCTCGGCGTGAGCCGCCCGGCAATGGCGTCTGGCACACACGTGCCGTCGTGCGGCAGGCTGATCAGCAGCGGGACGGTGCCGCGGTGCAGGTCGAAGATCGGCGTCTCGGTCATCGGCGCATTGTAGGCACCGGACCGTTGCGCCGGCGTGCGCTCAGCGCATCAGCACCACTTCCTCGGCACTGGTCGGATGGATCGCGACGGTGTCGTGCAGGTCGTCGAGCGTGGCGCCCATCTTCAGCGCCACCGCGAAGCCCTGCAGGATCTCGTCGGCGGCATCGCCGAGCAGATGCAGGCCGACCACCCGCCGGTCTTCGCCCACGCAGACCAGCTTGAACAGGCTGCGCTGCGGGGATTCCGCCAGTGCCTCGCGCATCGGCCGGAAGTTGCTGCGATACACGTGCACGTCGTCGCCGTGCGCCGACCGCGCCTCGGCCTCGGTCATGCCGACCATCGCCAGCGGCGGGTGCGAGAACACCACCGAGGGCACGTTGTCGGCATCGAGCTTCGCCTCCGGCCTGCCGCCGAACAGGCGATCGCACAGGCGCCGGGCCGCGGCGATCGCCACCGGCGTCAGTGCCGGGCCACAGCCGCAGATGTCGCCGACCGCATAGACGCCCGGCGCGGGCGTCGCCTGCCAGGCATCCACCGGGATGTCGCCGCGCGCGTCCGGCGTGATGCCGACGCTGTCGAGCCCGATGCCGGCGGAATTGGGCCGGCGCCCGGTGGCGAACAGCACTTTGTCGTAGCCGCCGCGCAGGCTGCCGTCGACTGCTTCGAGCTGCAGGCGGCCATCGGCCTCGCGGTGCAGGGCCGCCAGCCCGTAGCCGAACAGCAGCTCGATGCCCTGCTGGTCGTAATTGTGCTGCAGCTGCTCGACCAGCTCGGCATCGGCCTGGCGCAGCAGCCGCTGCTCGCGCACATGGACGTCGACCTGGCTGCCCAGCGCCTGCAGCACGCCCGCCAGTTCGATCGCGATGTAGCCGCCGCCGATGATCGCGACCCGCGACGGCGCTTCGCACCAGCTGAAGAAATCGTCGGACACGCAGCCCAGATCCGCGCCCGGCACGTCCGGACGCTGCGGGTGCGAGCCGGTCGCCAGCACGATGTGCGGCGCGGTCAGGCGCGTGCCGTTCCCGCACTCGACGAGGTCGCGTCCGGCCAGTCGCCCGCGCGATGGCAGCACGACGATGCCGTCGCGGTCCAGACGCTTGCGGTAGCTGTCGTGGATGCCGTGGATGTAACGCTGGCGATCGGTGATGAACGACGGCCAGTCGAACGCGACGCGCGTGTCCATCGGCAGGTCGAAGCCGAAGCGTGCGCCCTGTTCGATGCGCAGGCGCAGGTCGGCCGCCAGCCACATCGCCTTCTTCGGCACGCAGCCGACGTTGACGCAGGTGCCGCCGAGCTCGCGCGGTTCGAGCAGGGCGACGCGCTTGCCGTACTCGGCCGCGCGGAAGGCCGCCGCAAGTCCGCCGGAGCCGCCGCCGATGACGATCAGATCGAAATGCAGCAATTCGGAGTCGTTACTCATGCGAACCGCGCCGGTGCATAGGGCGCGGGATCGAAGCGCGGCGCGCGGCCGCAGATCAGATCGCTCATCAGGTGTCCGGTCGCCACGCTCATGCTGACGCCGAGCATGCCATGCCCGGTCGCGAGCCAGAGGTGACGATGACCGGGCGCGGCGCCGAGGATCGGCACGTCGTCGATGCTGACCGGTCGCCAGCCGAACCATTCCTCTTCGCGCACCGGGCCGACCGGTTCGTGCAGATACTCGCGCGCCGCACGCTCCAGCGCATCCAGACGTACCCGGTTGAGCGAACGGTCGTAACCGGAGAATTCCATCGTGCTGCCGAGCCGGAAGCCGCTGTCCCAGACCGTGACGCAGACGCTGCGCTCGTGCAGCACCATCGGGTGGCGCGGCACGAGCGGCGGGCGCGCGTAGGTGATCGAGTAGCCCTTGCCCGGCTGCACCGGTACGCGCATGCGCAGGGTCCGGGCGAGCAGCGGCGACCAGGCGCCGGTGGCCAGCAGCAGATCGCGTCCGGCGAACGCGCCCTGTCGCGTCCGCACCTGCACGCCCTCGGCGGTCTCCTCGATCGCGAGCACTTCGGCGTGTTCGGTCAGTTCACCGCCGAGCGCGCGGAACGCCCGCGCAAGGCCGGCGACGTAGCGATCGGGCCGCAGGCGCGCGTCGCCCGGAAAGCGGATCGCGCCGACCACACCCTCGCGCAGCGCGGGCTCCTGCCGCAGATAGTCGGCGCCGTCGATGCGTTCGACTGCGACACCCAGCGCGCGCAGTTGCCCGGCTTCGTCCTCGAAGGCGTCGAAGTCGGCGCGGTCCCGATACACGTGGTCGACGCCGGACGGTTCGAACTCGCAGTCGATGCCGAGCGTGTCGAGCCACTCGGGGAACGCGGCGCGCGACGCCTCGAGAATCGTCGAGCGCGCCTGCATCGCGTACAGCCAGTCGCGGCGGTTGCAGCGCGCGGCGAAGCCGGCGAACCAGCGCCACAGCGCAGGGTCGAAGCGCGGGCTCACCCGGAACGGTGCGTCGGGCATCAGCATCCAGCGCAGGGCCTTGGCCACGGTGCCGGGTGCGGCCAGCGGGGCGGCATGACTCGGCGTGATCGTGCCGCAGTTGCCGTGCGAACTGCCGCTGCCCGCGGTGCCGGCCTCGAGCACACGCACACTGCGCCCGGCCTGCAGCAGCGCAATGCCGCTGGCGAGACCGATGACCCCGCCACCGACGATGAGCACGTCGTCGCGTGCGCTCACGACGGCAGGATCACGGCAACGCCGGAATGCGCCGCCACCCCGGACGGCGCCCGTAGGTCAGCCAGCGCCAGGTCCACTCCATCGGTCCATGGCGGTGATGCGACAGCCAGACGTGGCTGATCGCGACCTGCAGGGCGAACACGCCCAGCACGAACGCCGTCTGCAGCGCGCGGCCCCATTCGCCCCACAGGCCCAGACCGTATCCGTAGAAGACCAACGAGCAGATCAGCGACTGGCCGAGGTAGTGCGTCAGCGCCATGCGCCCGGCCGGCGCGAACACGCCGAGTACGCGGGCGCCCACGCCCGAGCTCCAGGCCAGCACGATCAACGCGATGTACGCCAACGCCATCGGCAGCGCCCCGAACATCATCAGGCTCTGGGCGAGCATCGCCGCCGGATCGAACACGCCGCCTTCGAACCGGGTGCCCACGCCGACGGCCGCCGCGGTGAACAGCAGGCCGGTCGGCAGCGCGATCGCCAGCAACCGCCACCAGAAGCGGCGATGCGCACCGGGCGCCTGCAACCAGCCGCCGGACATCAGCCAGCTGCCGACCAGGAACACGCCCAGCACCATCGGCACCATGAACATCTGTCCCATCAGGCCGATCTGTGCATAGTCGCGCACGCGCTGCACGACGACCGCGCCGAAGCCGCCGTCGGGATAGACCTGCGCGGCACGTCCGGCGGCCGCCGAGAACGCACCAGCCATGTCGCCCATCACCTCGGCCGGCACCACGTAGAGCACCAGCGCGTTCAACAGATACATCGCCGACATGCCCAGATACAGCAGCCCGCCGGCGAGCAGCTGCCACTTCGGCGCCAGGGTGCGCATCACCATCAGCAGCGCGCCGGCCATCGCATAGGTGTGCAGGATGTCGCCCGGCCACAGCAGCACGATGTGCAGCAGGCCGAACGCCAGCAGCGCGGCCATGCGGCGCAGATAGACGCGCTCGACCGACAGGCCGGACGCGGCGATGCGCCGGCTCATCAGCACGAAGCCCATGCCGAACAGCAGCGAGAACAGGGTCCAGAACTTGCCGGCGACGAACACGTGCACGACCCATGCGACCGTGTCGTCGAGGCCGGTCGCCCCGGGCGCGATGCCCGCGCCCATCTGCTGCATCGGCCGGTTGAACCACTCGATGTTCATCGCGAACACGCCGAGCAGCGCGATGCCGCGCAGCACGTCCATCACGTCGAGGCGTTCGCCGGTGGGCACCGGTCCGAGCGCGGGCTGGGTCTGCATCCTGCGGTCCTCGCGATGTCGCACGCCGCCGGCGTCGATGCCGGCGGCGCAGGTGTGGCTCAGTGGTGGTGACCGCCGTCGCCGTGCACGTGACCGTGCTCGATTTCCTCCGGCTGCGCTTCGCGCACGTCGACGATCTCGATGTCGAACTGCAGGTCCTTGCCGGCCATCGGGTGGTTGAGGTCCACGTCGACGACGCTCATGCCGACCTTCTCGATCGTCACCGCGCGCGGGCCGAAGCTGGTGTTGAGCACGACCTGCTGGCCGACCGAGAGCTTCTGGTCGCCGAAATGCTTCTTGGGCACGCGCTGGCTCATGCCCTCGCGACGCTCGCCGTAGGCCTCGGCGGCCGTCACGTCGGCCTTGAACGTGTCGCCTGCCTCGTGGCCTTCCATCGCCTTCTCCAGGCCCGGAATGATGTTGCCGTGGCCGAACAGGATCGCCAGCGGCTCGCGCTCGCGCGACGTCTCCACCGGCTCGCCGCCGGCCTCCGCGACGCTGTAGTGGAAACGGACGACGCGGTCTTTCTCGATCTTCATGGATGGTTCCGGGTAACGCGGCGGGGCCGCTTGAGAGGTGTGGCGCGGCTGGGGCACGATGCCGACGGTCTCCACCACCGGGCGCCCGCATGCAAGCAACCCCGCATTATCCCGACTCCGGCTTGCACACGCCAATCGGAACCGCGCACCGCGCCCTCCTCGCGGCCCTGGTGGCCTGCGTGCTGTCGGCCTGCGGACGCGACGACGTGCGCCCCGGGGCCCCGCCCGCCGCGCCGCAGGCGACACGCGACTGGGCCCCCATCGCCCCGGCGGACCCGGCGGCGGCCAATGCCGTGCTGATGCGCGCGATCAGCCTGGTGGGCACGCTCTACCGCTACGGCGGCAACACGCCCGAAGGCGGCTTCGACTGCAGCGGCTTGGTCAACTACGTGTTCCGCGACATGCTCGACCTGCGCCTGCCGCGGACCTCGCGTGAGCTGTTCGCCTGGCAGGGCCCGAGGATCCGACCCGAACAACTCGCCACCGGCGACCTGGTGTTCTTCGGCAGCGGCGGCACGGTGACGCACGTCGGCATCTACGTCGGCGAGGGCCGCTTCGTCCACGCACCGAGCACCGGGGGCACGGTACGGCTGGATCATCTGGACGGCAGTTACTGGCGAAACAATTACTCCGGTTCGAGGCGCGTCCTGAATTGATGCCTGCACATGCTCTTCACTGAATTGTGAGCAAAAACGAGCACTTGGCCGCATTCATTAATTTTTGTTTAACAACTTTCACATTCTCGTCCGGTAGTTTCCCCCGCTGGTCCGCGACGATGTGAAACCCACGTGACGAAGACAGACCCGACGCAAGGCGCTCGCGCCGCCCGCCACAACCGCCTTCGCAACGCCGTCCTCGCTACGGTTCTCGGCCTCGCCACCAGCCCCGCCTTCGCCGGTCCGGGCCTGGCGGCAGACTCCGCCGACCAGATCGAAGCCACCACGTCGGTGGCCCGCTCGCTCACCGCCCCGACCGCCCAGCTGGCCCAGCCCGAGATGCTGCTGGCCAGCGACATCAACCAGCTGATCGCGATGGATGTCGACAAGCCGGTCCAGGCCGACGGTCGCGTCGAAGGCCTGCTCAAGCGCGCCCTGACCCTGATCGGCACGCCCTACCGCTGGGGCGGCTCCAGTCCCGACAGCGGTTTCGACTGCAGCGGCCTGGTCGGCTACGTGTTCCGCACCGCGCTGGGCATCGATCTGCCGCGCGTCTCGCGCGACATGGCCCAGAACGGCGAGCGCGTCGAGCGCGCCGCCCTGACCGCCGGCGATCTGGTGTTCTTCGGCCGTCGCGGCAACCGCATCGACCACGTCGGCATCTATCTGGGTGACGGCCGCTTCGTGCACGCGCCGCGCACCGGCAAGGACGTGATGGTCTCCGAGCTCGACACCGGCTACTGGGCCACGCGCTTCAAGTCCGCGCGCCGCGTCGCCGGCGTCTGAGGGCCAGACCCTCAAGGAGATCGACAGGCCGCCGCGAGGCGGCCTTTCGCGTTGTGGGATCTGGTCTCCAGGCAGTCGTTCTTGGATCCATTCGCGAGGGCTGGGCCCCGTCGCCAGCCGTCAGGCATGCACATGTCGCGCCTTCCCCCGCATGCGGGGGAAGGTCGGATGGGGGCGAACCGTCCAATCCGGCGGCTTCGAAATCCCCACGCGATGCCTGATCGCCTTTGGCCACCTCTATAGCGACCTGACGACTCGCCCCCACCCAACCCGCCCCTGCCTGCGGGGGAGGGCTCGAAGCCGGGACGGGGCCGGCACTGTGCAGTCCCGCATCAAACAGAAAAGGCCGCCCGAGGGCGGCCTTTTCAACATCGAACAACGGGGCGGTGACGACCGCCCCACATCAGCCCATCACGCGCGGCTGTCGCGGCGGCCCTGCTGCGGACGACCCGCACCGGCGCGGTGCTGCTTCGGGCCCGCATGCGCGTGCGCGCTGCGGTCCATCGGCTTGCCATGACCGCGATTGCCGGGCTTGCGCGGGGCGCGCTCGCCACCGGGCTTCTGCTCGCCCATGCGTGCACCCGGACGGCCGGCAGACGGCTGGCGACGCTGACCGCCCCCGTTCTTCGGAATCGGCGTGTCCAGGCGCACCGGCTGGCTCGGCTCGAAGCCTTCGACCGCGCTCAGGTCGATCTCGGCCTTGAGCATGCGCTGGATCTGGCGCAGCAGACCGCCCTCTTCGGGCGACACCAGCGACAGCGCCTCGCCCGACGCGCCGTTGCGGCCGGTGCGGCCGATGCGGTGCACGTAGTCCTCGGCGACCATCGGCAGGTCGTGGTTGATCACCAGCGGCAGGTTCGGGATGTCGAGACCGCGCGCGGCGACGTCGGTCGCCACCAGGATGCGGGCGCGGCCGGACTTGAACATGTCCAGTGCCTTCTGGCGCTGCGCCTGGCTCTTGTTGCCGTGGATCGCGACCGACGGCAGGCCGGACTCGGCCAGCTGCTCGGCCAACCGGTTGCAACCGTGCTTGGTCTTGCCGAACACCAGCACCTGGTCGGTATGGCGCTTGGACAGCAGTTCGACCAGCAGGTCGCGCTTGCGGCTGTTGTCGACCGGGTGTGCACGGTGCGCGATGGTCTCGGCGATCGTGCTGTTCTGCGCCACCTGCACCTGCTGCGGATCGCGCATGAATTCCAGCGCCATCGCCTTGATGCGCGGCTCGAACGTGGCCGAGAACAGCAGGGTCTGGCGCTGCTTGGGCACGCGACCCAGGATGCGCTTCATCTGCGGCAGGAAGCCCATGTCGAGCATGCGGTCGGCTTCGTCGAGCACCAGCACCTCGACCGCGTCGAGCTTGGCGTGGCCGCTGTCCATGTGGTCGAGCAGACGGCCCGGGCAGGCGATCAGCACGTCGACGCCGCGGCGCAGGTTGTCGATCTGCGGCTGCATGCCGGCGCCACCGAAAATGGTGGTGACGTTCATGCGCAGGTGGCGGCCGTAGGTCTTGAGGTTGTCGGCGACCTGCACCGCCAGCTCGCGCGTCGGCACCAGGATCAGCGCGCGCGGCTTGCGCGGGCCCTTGGGCGGGGTTTCCTTGGCCAGGCGCTGCAGCAGCGGCAGGCCGAAGGCCGCCGTCTTGCCGGTGCCGGTCTGGGCGCCGCCCAGCACGTCGTGTCCGGCGAGGATCAGCGGAATGGCCTGTTCCTGGATCGGCGTCGGGGTGGTGTAGTCGGTTTCGGACAGCGCGCGCAGCAGCGCGGGCGAGAGCCCGAGGGTTTCGAACGTGGTCATGCGATGACTCCAGTGGTCCATGCGCGAACGACAGCCGGCCCGCATGCGCGGGCAGCGGCACACGGCCGTTGCGATGGTGTGGACCCGGCGCTATCCCTGAACCGCGCTGCTGGATCCGGTGTGACGGCACCCGAAGAACCGGGGCCGTGTCTGCGCGACGATAGACGTGCGGGGGTCACAACCGGACGGTGCGAGGCACCGGCGGCAGACCAGGATCGTGCCGGAGGCCGGTGAAGGCCGAAGGTGAGCGACCGCGCTGCAGACCGGCGCAGTCTACGGCATGGCCGCCGTCCGCTCCACATCCACGCCACGGCACGCTGCATCCGCGTTCATGCCCCTGTGCGCTCGGCGACTCGTGTGGCACGCTCGCGCCCGACTGTTCACGGGGACTCCACGACATGGCCGCAGGCTCGGGCGCGCACGGCGCCGCACTCACCGCTGGACGCTGGGCACTGGCCAGCCTGTTCGTCGTACTCGGCGGCTGGCGGGTCTGGGGCGCGATCAATGGCGTTGCGCTGTCGAACACCGCGCTGCTGCTGAGTCTGGGGGAACTGGTGCTGGGCGTCCTGCTGCTCGCGGGCTGGCGAGTGCGCTGGGTCGCGCTGGTCGCCGCGGCGCTGCTGATCGCCGACGCGGTGCTCTCGCACCCGTTCTGGGCGGTGCGCGCCGGCCTGCGCGACACGCAACTGCTGCATTTCATGAAGAACGTCGCGATCGCCGGCGGCTTCCTGCTGCTCTCGGCCACCGGCTCGAGGAAGTAGCGCCATGGCCGCCGAAGCCCACGCCACCACCAGCCAGCTGATCTCCGTCGTCGCGCTGCTGGGCGCGGCGGTGGTCGCGGTGCCGCTGTTCCGCAAGCTCAAGCTGGGCTCGGTGCTGGGCTACCTGGCCGCGGGCCTGGCGATCGGTCCGTTCGGCTTCGGCTGGTTTTCCGATCCGCAGGCGATCCTGCACGTCGCCGAGTTGGGCGTGGTGATGTTCCTGTTCGTCATCGGCCTGGAGATGCGCCCTTCGCACCTGTGGAGCCTGCGCCGGCAGATCTTCGGCCTGGGCGCACTGCAGATCTGCCTGGCGATCGCGGCGCTGACCACGGTGCTGTTCGCTTTCGGATTCGACTGGCGCATCGCCTTCGTCGGCGCGTCGGGCTTCGTGATGACCTCGACGGCGGTGGTCATGCAGTTGCTGTCCGAGCGCGGCGAGATCGCCCTGCCCCACGGCCAGAAGATCGTCTCGGTGTTGCTGTTCGAGGACCTGCTGATCGTGCCGCTGCTGGCGCTGATCGCCTTCCTCGCACCGACGCCCGAGGCCGCGGCGGACGCGCCCTCGCGCTGGGTGTCGATGGCGATCGGCATCGGCTCGCTGGCTGCGCTGATCGTCGCCGGCATCTATCTGCTCAATCCGATGTTCCGCGTGCTCGCCGCGGCCAAGGCGCGCGAGGTCATGACCGCGGCCGCACTGCTGGTGGTGCTGGGCGCGGCGCTGCTGATGCAGCTGGGCGGGCTGTCGATGGCGATGGGCGCGTTCCTGGCCGGCGTGCTGCTGTCGGAATCCTCGTTCCGCCACCAGATCGAGGCCGACATCGAGCCCTTCCGCGGCATCCTGCTGGGCCTGTTCTTCCTCGGCGTCGGCATGGCGCTGGATCTGGCGGTGGTCGCCGCGAATTGGCCGCTGATCGTCGGCGCGGTGCTGGCGCTGATGGCGACCAAGGCGCTGTGCATCTACATCGTCGCGCGCGTGACCCGCAGCGCGCATCGCGAAGCGCTGGAACGCGCGGTGCTGATGGCGCAGGGCGGCGAGTTCGCGTTCGTGCTGTTCGCCGCCGCGGCGGCCAACGGCCTGATCGACGCCGAGGTCAACGCCAACCTCACCGCGGTGGTCGTGCTGTCGATGGCGCTCACGCCGCTGGTGGTGCTGGTGACCGGCCCGCTGACGCGCCGCATCGAAGGCCCGTCTCTGGACGGCGTCGACGTGGTCGAGAACCAGACCGGCAGCGTGCTGATCATCGGTTTCGGCCGCTTCGGCCAGGTCATGAGCCAGTCGCTGCTGGCGCGCGACGTCGACGTGACCATCATCGACACCGACATCGAGATGATCCAGAGCGCGGCCGAGTTCGGCTTCAAGGTCTACTACGGCGACGGCACCCGGCTCGACGTGCTGCATGCCTCGGGCGCACACAGCGCGCGGGCGATCGCGGTGTGCATCGACGATCGGGAGGCCGCCGACCGCATCGTCGAACTCGCGCAGCAGCACTTCGGGCAGGCGAGGCTGCTGGTGCGCTCCTTCGACCGCGAGCATTCGCTGCGCCTGGTCAACGCCGGCGTGGATTTCCAGATCCGCGAGACGTTCGAATCGGCGGTGCTGTTCGGCGCCGCGGTGCTGCGCGAGCTCGACGTGCCGGACGAGGACGCGGACGCGATCGCGGCGCAGGTCCGCCGCCTGGACACCGAGCGCTTCGAGCTGGAAACCGCCAGCAACGACACCCGCGCCGGGATCCCGCTGATCATCAAGAACACCTCGATGCCGGGCCCGAAGCCGACACCGCTGACGCGCCCCAGGCGCGCCAGCAGATCGCTCAACGACGAAGACGCCAGGCAGGCGCCCTGAGCCGTCCAGGGCGTCCGTTGCGGACGACGGTCAGGTCCCTGGCACGCGGCAGCACCTGCGTGATGCACGCAGGTCCGCGGCCGCCGAGCCGTTGTTCTGGGCAGAGCACGTCCCGTCCCGGATGTAGACCATGGGCATCTGCCAACTGCCTGACTCGCAGTTGGTGCCGGTTTCGGTGTACCCGGCGGCGCAGGCCGGCGCGTTCAAATTGGAAGTCCCGCCTACCCCCACGCTGACCACGTTTGTCGCGGTCGTGACACAGTCCAGCGCGGCGGACGACTGCTTGGCCTGCGTGAAGTAGCCGACGATGTCGCCGACCAGATGGGTGTTGGCGACACTGTAGACCGACATCTCGTTCGCGGCTGCGCCCTGGTCGAGGCGCACCACGGCGAAGTTGCCACGGATGTCGCCGGCAACGTAGTTCACCGTTGCGGCCAGCGGCTGGGTGCCGCCGAAGGGAAATGCGGTGATGTACCCCACGCTGGACGGGCTGACGACCGTAAGATTGACTGCGGCCGCTGCAAAGCTGCCTGCAGCTCCCACCCCGCCACAGTCAGTGTTGGCACCGCCCTGGAAGGCGTAGCTGCTCACGGCCGTCACATCGAATCCTCGCACCGTGTTCGCGGCGATCGGTCCCCCTGCCACACGGGTGTCGAACAGCCGGCAGGGTGTCACCGGCACGTACACCAGGTCGCTGTCGACTGCGCCGAGTGCCGCGATGTCGACGTCGGAGCTTCGCGTCAGTGTCTGTCCGAGAAGCGCGGAGTTCATCGCGGTGAACGTACGGGCCGACGCCGCCTTCTCGAGCGCGGACAGCGGCGCCTTTGCGAATACCGGCGCCATTTCCCGCGTCCAGGCACGCAGGTTCGTGCTGTACGCTTCCTCGACGTGGTCTGCCCACCGCTCGACGATGCGATACACGAGCGCGCCGCGCGGACCGAATGTCTGGTCCGGCTGGCTACCGCTGCCCCCCGGGCCTGCTGCGGAAGCCGCCGTGGCGAGGGCAATGCCCGCCACGAGTCCCGCGACACGCAAGAATGTCTTCATGAGCCTTCCCCTTGATCTCCCGGGCGCGGGATGCGCTGGCGAGTCGACCTGACAAACGAACACGCCTG
>Ga0207842_1000077_pt1 | contig 19717 bp, 17 predicted proteins | sample HigsolmetaGSP19D_FD_184847 | JGI IMG/M metagenome (GOLD analysis project Ga0207842, IMG submission 184847) | High solid enriched microbial communities from the Joint BioEnergy Institute, USA - SP1-9-D (SPAdes) | ecosystem: Engineered > Bioreactor > SSF (Solid state fermentation) > Aerobic >... | reverse complement strand
GGTCATCGGCAAGCTCGACGACCTGCAGCCGGGCAGTTTCAACATCGTGCTCGGTCGCGAGCTTGCGCTGTGGCTGGGCGTCAGCGTCGGCGACAGCGTCATCGTGACCACCGACTTCCAGGTCACCCCGATGGGCGCCGTGCCGCAGCTCAAGCGCTTCACCGTCAGCGGCATCTTCGAGGTGGGGTACCAGGACTTCGACCGGCGTCTGGCGGTGGTGAACCTGCAGGATGCGCAACGATTGCTGCGCATCGGCGACGGGGTGACCGGCGTGCGCCTCAAACTCCACGACATGGATCGCGCCCAGCAGGTCGCCGTCGACCTGGTGCACCGGCTCGGCGGCGTCTATCGGGTCAGCGACTGGAGCAGCGAGAACGCCAACATGTTCCGCGCGCTCAAGCTCGAGAAGACGATGATCGGCATTTTGCTGTCGCTGATCATCCTGATGGGCGCGTTCTCGCTGCTCAATTCCCAGGTCATGCTGGTCACCGACAAGCATGCCGACATCGCCATCCTGCGCACGCTGGGCCTCACGCCGCGCGGTGTCATGCAGGTGTTCATGGTGCAGGGCACGATGATCGGCGTGATCGGCACGGTGCTCGGCGTCTGCGGCGGCCTGCTGCTGACCTTCAACCTCGAACACATCCTGCGCGGGCTCGAGCGCCTGTTCGGCGTGGTACTGATGCCCGAGGACGTGTACTACGTGACCGGCCTGCCGATCGACCTGCAGACCAGCGACGTGGTGATGATCGGTGGCGTCGCGATGGTGATGGCCTTCCTCGCCACCTTGTACCCGGCCTGGCGCGCGGCGCGCACCGCGCCGGCGGAGGCGCTGCGCTATGAGTGAGACCGCATTGGACACGTCCGCAACGGTGGTGCTGGCGGCCGAAGGGCTCGGCAAGACCTATGCCGAAGGCAAGCTGCACACGCCGGTCTTCGATGGCCTCGATTTCACCGTCCAGGCGGGCGAGACGGTTGCGATCCTGGGGGCATCGGGCGCGGGCAAGAGCACGCTGTTGCACCTGCTCGGCGGGCTGGACACCCCCAGCGCCGGCGAGGTCTTCGTCGCCGGGCAGAAAATGAGCGCGCTGTCGAATGCCGCGCGCGGCACGCTGCGCAACCGCGCGCTCGGTTTCGTCTACCAGTTCCATCACCTGTTGCCCGAGTTCACCGCACTGGAGAACGTGATGCTGCCCGCGCTGCTCAGCGGCGCCAGCGACGGCGAGGCGGACGCGCGCGCGCGCGGCCTGCTCGAAACGGTGGGCCTGGGCCATCGCCTCGGACACAAGCCGGGTGAACTGTCGGGCGGCGAGCGCCAGCGCGCCGCGGTGGCCCGCGCCCTGGTCAACAAGCCGGCCTGCGTGCTGGGCGACGAACCCACCGGCAATCTCGACGAACGCACCGCCGCGACGGTGTTCGAGCTGATGCTGGAGATGAACCGTGCGCAGCGCACGAGTCTGGTGCTGGTGACGCACGATCGCCGCCTGGCGCGCAAGCTCGACCGGGTGATGGAACTGCACCAGGGCAAGCTGCGCGAGGTTGCACAGGACGAGGTCTGAAGATGCGGATTGCTGGCTCAGCGGGCGTCCGCGCGCGAACCTGGGATGGGTCGAGCGCAGCGAGCCCCATCGATGCCTTGATCATGTGATGGGTTCCGCTGCGCTCGACCCATCCAGCAAATACGTCACTCGGCAGGTTTTGCCGCTTCCGTCGGCCGCTGCGACGCCGCCCGGCGCGACAGCACCGCTTCGCGGTGCGCGATGTAGCCGTTGGCGCCGAACACGATCGCCGCGCCGACGGCCGTCCACACGTCGAGCGTCTCGCCGAACAGCCACCAGCCGAACACGACCACGATCGGCAGCTGCACGAAGCTGATCGGCTGCAGCGCGGACACTTCGCCAAGACGCAGCGCGCGCGTCCACAGCCACTGGCCCAGCGTGCCGAGCACGCCGGTCGCGACGAGCCAGCCCCAGGCGGCCGGCGCAGGCCAGACCCACTGGAACAGCGCGGGCGCCAGCGACAGGGGCACCCAGAGCAGATAGGTGTAGAAGACGATCGTGTCGGGCGGGTCGATCCTCGAAAGCTGCTTCATCTGGATCGCGACCAGTGCCGCGAGCAGCGCGCCGAGGACCGGCACCAGCATCGGCAGCGAGAACGCCGCGCCCGGCCGCAGGATCACCAGCACGCCGACGAAGCCGGCCGACACCGCGACCCAGCGGCGCACACGCACGATCTCGCCCAGCCACAGCACCGCCGCGATCGTCGCGAACAGCGGCGCGGCGTAGGACAGCGAGATCGCCTGCGACAGTGGCAGGTGGCCGATCGCCCAGAACGCGCACAGCATCGAGCCCAGACCGACCAGCGTGCGGACCAGATAGCGGCCTAGATGCCGCGTGCGCGGGATGCCGTTGCCCGCGTGCAGCAGGATCGGCAACAACGCGAGCAGGCCGAAAAAGTTGCGGAAGAACGCGACCTCGGTCGTCGGGATGGTCGCCGACGCAAAGCGGATGGCGATCGCCATCAGTGCGAATGCCGAGGTGCTGCCGAGCATCAGCAGCGCGGCCTGGCCCTGCGGGGTCGCCGGTCGCCAGCGGTGCGGGGCAGGGGTCACCAGCGCGCTCCGACGATGCGCGGCTCCGGCTCCAGGCGCACCCCGAAGCGCATCTGCACCGAGGCCGCAATGCGACGGGCAAGACCCAGCAGATCGGCGCCGCTCGCGCGGCCATGATTGACCAGCACGAGCGCGTGCCCCGGCGCGACGCCGGCATCGCCGTCGCGCTTGCCCTTCCAGCCGCACTGGTCGATCAGCCACGCGGCCGACAGCTTGCGCAGGCCGTCGTCGACCGCGAACACCGGAATGCCCGCATGCGCGGCGACCAGGGCCGAGGCCCGTGCGACGGGGACGATCGGATTCTTGAAGAAGCTGCCGGCATTGCCGATCACCGCGGGGTCGGGCAGCTTGCTGCGACGGATGTCGATGACCGCTTCGGCCACGTCCAGTGGGCGGGGCGCGGTGATGCCGCGCGCGGCCAGCGTGTCGCGCAGGCCGGCGTAGTCGAACACCGGCGTGGCGAAGCGCTGCAGCGCGAACTCGACCGCGGTGATGATCCAGCGGTCGGGCGTCTGCTTGAACACGCTGTCGCGGTAGCCGAAGCCGCAGTCGACGGCATCGAGCCGCACGAAGTCGCGCGTGTCCTGATCGAAGGCCTCGACCGCGACCACGCGTTCGCCGACCTCGACGCCATAGGCGCCGATGTTCTGGATCGGCGCGGCGCCGACGGTGCCCGGGATCAGCGCCAGGTTCTCCAGTCCACCGAGTTCCTGCGCCAGCGTCCACAGCACGAAGCCGTGCCAGTCGGCGCCGGCGGCCGCGCGCACGACGACGCGATCGCCGTCGTCGGCGACCACGCCGCGCCGCGCATCGGTGATCGCCAGCACGTCTTCGGCATCGCCGGCGAACAACAGGTTGCTGCCGCCGCCGATCAGCAGCGGGCGGGGGCCCGGGCCCAAGGCGTCGAGCGCATGCGCCAGCGCGGACGCATCGTCGACCTCGACCAGGCGGCGTGCGGACGCGGCCACCGCGAAGGTGTTGCGCGGGCGCAGGTCGGCCGGCTGGAGCAGGCGGAAAGGTGCGGCCACTGGATGCTCAGACGCTGGGCAGGTTGCCGCGGCTGGGCGCCTCGCGCCGGCGCCGGATGGCCTCGACGCATTCGCCGACCAGCACCGGGCCGCGATAGACCAGGCCCGAGTACACCTGCACCAGCGACGCGCCGGCTGCCATCTTCTTGACCGCATCGGCGCCTGAAACGATGCCGCCCACGCCAATCAGCGGGATTTCGGTCCGCAACCGGGTGCGCAGCATGCGCAGCACGGTCGTGGACTTGTTCATCAGCGGCTCGCCGGACAGGCCGCCGGCTTCTCCCGCGCGCGGATCGTCCTGCACGCTGATGCGCGAGATCGTGGTGTTGGTGGCGATGACCCCGTCCACCTCGAGGTCCGACAGCACGCGCGCGGCGGCCTCGATGTCGTCGTCGCTCAGGTCGGGCGCCACCTTGACCAGCACCGGCACGCGCCTGCCGTGCTGCGCGGCCAGGCGCTCCTGGGCGTCGCGCAACGTGCCGATCAGCCGGCGCAGCGCCTGCTCCTCCTGCAGTTCGCGCAGGCCGGCGGTATTGGGCGAGGAGATGTTGACAGTGATGTAGTCGGCCAGCGGATACACGCGCTCGAGGCAGAACAGGTAGTCGTCGGCCGCCGACTCGTTGGGCGTGTCCTTGTTCTTGCCGATGTTGATGCCCAGGATGCCGGCGCGCTTGGCGCGGTTGACGTTGGCGACCAGCGCATCGACGCCGGCGTTGTTGAAGCCGAGCCGGTTGATCAGCGCGCGATGCCGGGGCAGGCGGAACATGCGCGGCTTCGGATTGCCGTCCTGCGGGCGCGGTGTGGTCGTGCCGATCTCGACGAAGCCCAGGCCCAGGGCGAACAGCGCGTCGATGTGGTCGCCGTTCTTGTCCAGGCCCGCGGCCAGGCCCACCGGATTGGGGAACTGCAGCCCGAAGGCCTCGGTCGGCAGCGGCTGCGGCGGCTTGGCGACCAGCGCCATCAGTCCGGCGCGATGCATGGCATCGAGCGCGCCGAGTGTCAGGCCGTGGGCACGTTCGGGATCGAGGCGGAACAGCAGCGGCCGCGCGCTTGCGTACATCAGGACGCGGCCGCGATGACGGCCAGCAGGCCGCCGAAGAACAGCATCGCGACCAGCACGCCGATGACCGACAACGCCACCAGCGCGTAGCCGAGCACCAGGCCCGTGACCGCCAGGCCATCGCCTTCGAGCGTCTGCGGCTGGCGCCGGATCTCGCTGCGCGCCATGTGACCGGTGACGATCGCGACCAGGCTGCCCAGCAGCGGCAGCAGCGACCAGCCGAGGATGCCCGACACCAGGCTGACGATCGCCAGCGGGCTCGTGCGGCGATAGGCGATGGGCGTGTTCATGCGTGGACACCTGGCGCGGACCGGCGGCGTGGCGCTGCGCGCATGCGCCACGCCGGAAGCGTGCAGGCCGGAACGGGCAGCGCCATCGGCGGCGGTCCAGGGAGAACGGGGGAAGGCACGATTATTCAGACACAGGGGTGGCGCATGCAAGCAATCGGCGCCGCAGCATGCACTGCGGCGCCGGCATCGGAGCGTGGATCAGAGGTCGAACTTGATGCCCTGGGCCAGCGGCAACGCGTCGGAGTAGTTGATCGTGTTGGTCTGGCGACGCATGTAGGCGCGCCAGGCGTCCGAGCCCGACTCGCGGCCGCCGCCGGTTTCCTTCTCGCCACCGAACGCGCCACCGATCTCGGCGCCCGAGGTGCCGATGTTGACGTTGGCGATGCCGCAATCCGAGCCCCAGGCGGAGAGGAACTGCTCGGACGCCTTGAGGTTGGTGGTGAAGATCGCCGACGACAGGCCCTGCGGCACGTCGTTCTGCATCTCGATCGCGTCGTCGAGGTCGCTGTACTTCATGACGTAGAGGATCGGCGCGAAGGTTTCGGTCTGCACGACCTCGGCGTCGTTGGTCAGGCCGGTGATGATGGTCGGCAGCACGAAGTTGCCCTTGCGGTCGTCGAGCGCCCGGCCGCCGCTCTCGACGGTGCCGCCGGCGGCCTTGGCCTTCTCGACCGCCGCCAGGAACGCCTGCACGCCTTCGCGCGAGTTCAGCGGGCCCATCAGGTTGGCGGCGTCGGTGGGATCGCCGATCTTCTTCTCGACCTGCGCGTAGCCGGCCTTCAGCTTGCCCAGCACCTCGTCGAAGATCGACTCGTGGACGAACAGGCGGCGCGTGGTGGTGCAGCGCTGGCCGGCGGTGCCGACCGCGCCGAACACGATCGCCGGGATGGCCAGCTTCAGGTCCGCCGACGGGTCGACGATGATCGCGTTGTTGCCGCCCAGCTCCAGCAGGCTGCGGCCCATGCGGCGCGCGACGCGCTCGCCCACCATGCGGCCGACCTTCGTCGAACCGGTGAAGCTGACGAGATTGATGCGCCTGTCGTCGACGAAGGCCTGGGCGAGATCGCTGCCGGCGTCATTGAACAGGAAGAAGATGTCCGGAAAGCCGCCGGCTTTCAGTGCGTCGTTGCAGATCTTCATCGACGCGATCGCCGAGAGGGGCGTCTTGGGCGACGGCTTCCAGATGGTGATGTTGCCGCAGATGGCGGCGATGAAGCTGTTCCAGGCCCAGACCGCGACCGGGAAGTTGAAGGCGCTGATCACGCCGACGATGCCCAGCGGATGCCACTGCTCGTACATGCGGTGGCCCGGGCGCTCGGAGTGCATGGTCAGGCCGTAGAGCTGTCGCGACAGGCCGACGGCGAACTCGCCGATGTCGATCATCTCCTGCACTTCGCCGTCGCCTTCCGGCTTGGACTTGCCCATCTCCAGCGCGACCAGCGAGCCCAGCGCGTCCTTGTGCGTGCGCAGCGCCTCGGCGCACAGGCGGATCGCCTCGCCGCGGCGCGGCGCGGGGGTCTTGCGCCATTCGCGGAACGCGGCCTGGGCGCGGGTCACGATCTGCTCGTAGTCGGCGTCCGAGGAGGCCAGCACCTGGCCCAGCACTTCGCCGTCGGTCGGGTTGACCGGTTCGATGATGCCGGCGCCGCGGCCGGTGGCCCATTCGCCATTGCCGAGATACGTGCCCGATTCGGTGGCCTGCAGGCCGAGCGCGGTGAGGACGGGGTGGGACATCGAGGAAACTCCTTGTGCATGCGGCCGGACGGCGCGAGGCCAGCGGCGGCGAGGGAACGGCGCGAGACGGCGGGTGACCGCGCGCCGGCGCAGTGGCGACCCCGGCCCGATTCGAACGGGCGACCTTCCCCTTAGGAGGGGGACGCTCTATCCAGCTGAGCTACGGGGCCGAATTGGCCGCCCATGATATCCGACCGCCCGTGCGCACGTCCGCCAGCTGCCGCGCGATGGCCGCCGGCGGCCGGCAGCGGTCATGGCGCCTGGGCCAGTTCGACGCAATCGCGGCCGTTGGCCTTGGCGGCATAGAGCGCCCGGTCCGCGCTGCCGAGCGCCTCGTCGACACCGGCGGCGGCGTGCGGCGCGATCACATACACGCCGATGCTCGCCGTCACCCGGATCCGCAGGTCGCCGCTGGCGCAGGGCTCGTCGCCGAGCGCGTGGCGGATCGACTCGGCGATGCGCGCTGCCTGGGCAGCGTCGCATCCGGGAATCGCGGCGATGAATTCCTCGCCGCCGAAGCGGGCCAGCAGCGCGTCGTGCGGGCGCAGGGTGCGTCCGATGCGTCGCGCGGCCCACCGCAGGCAGTCATCGCCGGCGAGGTGGCCGTGGCGATCGTTGATCGACTTGAAGTGATCCAGATCGATCATCAGGACCGCGAGCGGGGCGCCGTCGTCGCGGGCCTGGCGCGCCAGATCGCGGAACGCCTCGTGGAACCAGGTCCGGTTGTAGAGCCCGGTCAGGCCGTCGCGCCGGCTGGAGTCGCGCAAGCGCGCGTGGGCCTCCTCGAGCTGCAGCAGGGTGCTGCGCACCTCCTGGGTGCGCTGGGCGACCTTGCGCTCGAGCTTCTGGTTGGCTTCGGCGGTGATGCGCTGGTTCTCGTTGCGCAGCGCCGCGTAACGGTGGCCGAGCGCGATCGACAGCAAGAGCATCTCCAGCGCCGAGCCGATCTGCACGCCGTACTCGGTGGCGAAATTCTTCGGCAGCACGCCGAAGGCCAGCAGGGTGAACGCCGCGGTGCCCATCAGGAACATCGACCAGGCGAGCAGCAGCAGTCGCGCCGGCGCGTAACCGCGGCGCAGCACCACGACGGTCGCGATCACGATGCCGACCACGCCCAGCAGCACCGCACGCGAGGCCACGGGGGTTGAAACGCGCAACGGCAGCCAGATCGAGGCGATGCCGAACAGCACGAAGAACGCCATCAGGCCCAGCAGCAGCACGTTGCCGGGTGGCCAGCGCCTGGGCAGTTCGAGGAAGGTGCGCGAGAACTGCAGCATCGCCACCAGTGCCAGGCAGATCGAGATCGGCACCATGTGGTCGGCCATCCACGGCGAGGCCGGCCACAGATACTCGAAGCCCAGGCCGTTGAGGGTGAACAGCACCAGGCCGAAGGCCGTCACGTGGCACAGGTACCAGAAGTAGCTCGCGTCGCGCAGCGACAGCCAGAGCACCAGGTTGTAGACGAACAGCGCCAGCATGATTCCGTAGTACAGGCCGATCGCAAGCTGCGCATCGCGCGAGACCTCGGTGAAGGCCTTGGGCGTGTAGAGCTGCAGCGGCACCTGCATCGAGCTCTGGCTGCGCACGCGTACCAGGATGTCGACCGGTTCGCCCGGCGGCAGGTCGAGTGCGAAATTGGGGTGGCGATAGCGCACGCTGCGCCGGTCGAAGGGCTGGTGGTCGCCGCCGGCGTGATGCACGTGATGGCCGTCGGCGTAGCGCAGGTGGATGTCCAATGCGTCGCTGAGCGGGTACTCCTGCACCAGCATCCATCGCGTCTCGCGCGGATCGTGGTTGACCACGCGCGCATGGAACCAGAACGTCCCACGACGGAAGCCGAAGGTCGCATCGCCGTCGGGCAGGGCGGTCAGGCCGCCGGCGTCCACGCGTCGCCACGCGGTGGCCGCATCGTCGTGTGACTGCGGGTCATGGTGATAACGCAGATAGGGCGTCAGCGGCACGCTGTCGGTGCCCGGCGCGAGCTGGAGCCGCGCGCGTTCGATCGCCGTCGCCGGCCATGCGCAGGCCAGGGCCACCAGCAGCACGCACCACCAGCGCATCGCGCTTGCTCGCGCTCGCGGCGTCCCGTCGCCTCGTTCCATGCTTCCCCGCATCGACCCCGTCCCTGGGCGAGAACGCAGCAAGCGTAGACGAGCGGCCGGGCGCGTGCATCCGCCGGCATAATCGGCCGCGCCGCCGCCTGCAGGATCCGCCATGCCGTTCCCGTCCCCGCGCCTGTTCATGCGGACCGTCCTCGCCCTCGCCGCGTGTGTCGCCGGCGGCGTGCACGCCTGCGACAGCGGCCTGGTCGTCGATGGCGACGGCCGCGGCCTGTCCGGAATCCGGGTCTCCGACGGCGTGCGCATCGTTGCGACGCGGGCCGATGGTCGCTTCGAGGGGCTGCGCGGCGCCGCGCACCCGGTGTTCGTGGTCGTGCCCGCGGGCCGTGCGGTCGACCGGGACGGTCCGCAGCCGCGGTTCTGGCGTGCGCCGGGTGCGCGTGCGCAGGCCTGCACGATCGTGCTGCGGCAGGCGGCGTCGCCCGGGACCCTGCGGGTGGCGCTGTTCGCCGATCCGCAGACCGGCAGTCCGGCGGACGTGGCCTATTACGACCGGAGCGTCGTCGAGGCCGCCCGCGCGGACGCGCCCTACGACCTGGGCCTGATGCTGGGTGACGTGACCAATGACGATCCCGCGCTGTACCCGCTGATCGACCGCGCCACCGCGCGCCTCGACACGCCGTGGCTGCACGCGCCGGGCAACCACGACCTGGATTTCGACGCGCGCGACGATGTCGGGTCGACGGCGTCGTTCCGCGCCGCCTACGGTCCGGAAACCTATGCCTGGGAAACGGCGCGGGCGAACGTGCTCGTGCTCGACAACGTCATCTGGCAGCCGTCGCAGAAGCCGACTTATGTCGGGGGGCTGCGCGAGGACCAGTTCGCCTTCGTCGAGGCGTATCTGGCATCGGCGCCACGCGACCGGCTGCTGGTGGTCGCCGCGCACATTCCGTGGTTCGACACCGCACCGGCGGGTGCGCCCGAGACGATGCGCAGCGCCGATCGCGCACGTCTGTTCGCGGCCCTGCAGCCGTTCCCGCATGTGTTGCTGCTGACCGGGCATCGCCACACCCAGCAGCACGTCCGCCACGACGCCGGCACCGGCTGGCACGGCGCGATGCCGCTGCACGAGTACAACGTCGGCGCGGCCAGCGGCGCGTTCTGGAGCGGCGCGGCGGATGCCGCGGGCATTCCGGACGCGACGATGGCCGACGGCACGCCGAACGGGTTCGCGATGCTGGAAGTCGACGCGGGCGGCGCGTATCGACTGTCCTGGCAGCCGGCACGCGTGCCGACGGACGACCCGGCGACGACGCGGGCGATGTCCCTGCACGCGCCGCGCGTGCTGCGACAGGGCGCGTATCCCGCATGGGGCATCTACGCCAACGTCTACATGGGGCAGCCCGACACGCGCGTCGAGTTCCGTGTCGGCAACGGCGACTGGGCGCCGATGCGGCGCGTCGAGCAGCCCGATCCGCGCCTGCTGCTGGAGAACGCACGCGACGATCTTGCCGACACGCTGCGCGGTCGCGACCGGTCGCCGGAAGCCACGCCGTCGATGCATCTGTGGCGAGGCGCGTTGCCGACCCGACTCGACGTCGGCACGCACACCGTCGAGGTCCGCGCCTTCGACGCGTGGCAGGGCGAGCAACGCGCGCGGACGACCTATCGTCTCGACCGGTTCGACGGCGACGCTTCGCCATGACCGGCGCTGCGCCCTCCGACGGTCTGCCGGTGCTGTCGTTCGCCGAAGAGGCAGCGTGGGAAGCGTGGCTGACGACCCATGCCAAGGGCGCGGGTGTGTGGCTGAAGATCGCCAAGCGGGGCAATGCGACGCCGTCGGTGAGCTACGCGCAGGCGCTGGATGTGGCGCTGTGCCACGGCTGGATCGACGGCCAAAAGCGCGGGTTCGACGACGCGTGGTTCCTGCAGCGGTTCACGCCGCGCCGCGCGCGCAGCCTGTGGTCCGCGCGCAATGTCGCGCATGTGACGCGGCTGCAGGCCGCGGGCCGGATCCGCGAGGCAGGCCAGCGCGAGATCGATGCCGCGCGAGCGGACGGGCGCTGGGACGCGGCCTACGCCGGGTCGTCGACGATGGCGCCGCCGCCGGAGCTGGCCGCGGCGCTCGAGAGGACAGCGGGCGCACGGGCCGCGTTCGACGCGCTGGACCGCACCAACCGCTACGCGGTGTGTTTCCGGGTGGCGACGCTGAAGACCGCCGCGGGGCGCGAACGGCGCGCGCAGGCTCTGGCGGCGCTGCTGGCAGGTGGCGGCCTGATCCACGACTGAGCCCCGCGCGCGGGCCACACGACACCCGCACGTGACGGGCATTTCGGATCCTGACCGGCTGGCGGGCGATGGCTGGCGGGCGGGTCGTGCGCGTCGCGGGCTGGCGATGGCGGGCTGGCGGCGCGTGGAGAGTCTGGCGGGCGCGTCGCGTGGCGCTCGAAACAGGAATCGGTCTCACGAAGATGCGGGGGGCGACGGCGTGGATGCGAGACGTCGCGCGATGGCGCATGCGGGATGCGGACGCGACGCGTGTGTTGCCAGGTCGCCGGACGCGCGCGCCCACGATGACGCAGGTTCCGGTCAGGGCGCGATCGGATACGGATACACCGCCGGCGCGGCATCCGGCGGCAGCGTGGCGCGCCAGCGCGCGAGCGTCGCACCGATCCGCGCGCCCTCGGCGATCCGCGGGCTGGAGCGCTCGTAGCCCAGCTTGCGCTCGCGCTGCTTGATCGCGCGTGCGGCCAGGCCGAACGCGGCGACGAAGTCGCGATCCGCATTGAGCCCATCGAGCAGCCAGGCATGCCCGAAGAACGTGATCGTCGACTCGCTGCCGCAGCCGAACGAAGGCCGATCGGGCCGTGCCGCCGTCAGGACCAGCGTGTCCGGGCCTTCGAGCGCGGGGATGAATCCGCCCGAGTAACAGGCCGAGATCACGAGCACGCGATGGACGATGCCGGCCTCGTCGAGCGCGGCGCGCAGGGCCGCCGGCGCGAGCATCGCTTCGCGGCCGTCGGGCCCTACGAGCGCGAGCGCATGATCGGGCGATCCGTGCATCGTCAGGTACAGCAGCAGCAGGTCTCGGTCGCGATCCATGCGCCTGCCGATGCTGGCCAGCGCGTGTCGCAGGTTGGCCTCGGTCGCCAGCGGCGTGCCGGTGCCGGCGAGACTGTCGGCGTGATTGACCAGTGCGAGGGCGTGCCTGCCGGCACCCAGGCGCGGGGCGGCGTTCTCCACGAGGAACCGCACCTCGTTGCGGAACACATCCTCGCTCGCATCACCGGCCACGCCGACGACGTAGAGCTGCGGCGCATCGCCAACGGCCTGCGGCATGGCCGCGACGCGGGCGTCGATCAATGCGGCATCGCGCGCCGCCAGGTCGGGAGCCCCGGCCGCGTGCGCGACGCCGGCGGTGAGCAGGCACAGCCACAGGCCGGCGTGCAGCCATCGGAAACGCACAGGCCGAGCCGATGCCGGCCGCATGTCAGCGGAGCGCGTCGATCTGGTCGAACGTGGTCACCCGCGGATGACCGTTCGCGGCCGCGGCGTCGCGCGGGGTCGGGTAATCCTCGATCCGGTCGACCAGTACCGTGCGCAGGCCGGCCTCGCGCGCAGCGTCGAGTTCTTCGACGACATCGGACAGGAACAGGATCTCGGCCGGCGCCGCGTCCAGCGCATCGGCGATGCGCGTGTAGCTGTCGGCCTCGCGCTTGCCGCCGACCTCGGTATCGAACCAGGCCGACACCAGGCCGGTCAGATCACCGGCGTCGCTGTGGCCGAAGAACAGCTTCTGTGCCGGCACCGATCCCGACGAATACACCGCCAGGGTTTCGCCCGCCGCGTGCCAGCGCGGCAGCGCCTGCGCGGCATCGGGATAGATGTGCGCGGTGAAGTCGGCATCGTGGTAGCCGGCCGCCCAGATCATGCCCTGCAGCGCCTTGAGCGCGGTGTGCTTGCGGTCGGCGTCGATCCAGCCCTGCAGCGTCTCGACGATCATCGCGTCGTCGCACATCGCACCGTGTTCGGTCGCCACGACATCCAGCCAGCGGCGGACCTCGGGATCGTCCCCGTGCGCGGCGACGAAACCGGGCAGAGCGCGGCGCGCATACGGAAACAGCACGTCCTTGACGAAGGAAATGCTGCTGGTGGTGCCTTCGATGTCGGTCAGGATCATCCGCGCGTCAGCCGGTGGTGGGGCGGTGCAGTGTAAGGCGTCCGACTATCGTCGACTGGTCTGGATGAGCGCAGCGGCGCAACCGACCATCCGTCATCCCAGCGGCTTTCAACAGACGCATGTCTGGTCAAGCTGGGATCCATTTTCGCGGTAGAGCCAGATCAAGATGCGCCCCAGCTTGACCAGACATCCGTCTGTCAAAGGCCGCTGGAGCGACGGTCAAATGAACCGAAACATTGCTCGGTCTTGGTGAAAGCGCCCCGCGCCCTCAGCGCAGATCCGGCTCATACCGCGGAAACTTCTGCGCGATATCCGACCCCGTGAAATGCCCGACCCAGCCGTCCGGCTGCTCGAAGAAGCGGATCGCCACGAAGCGTGGCTCGCTGCCCATGTCGAACCAGTGCGTGATGCCGTCGGGCACGCCGATCAGATCGTCCTTGACGCACTCGATCTCGTAGACCTTGCCCTCGACGTGCAGGGTGAACAGTCCCGAACCATCCACGAAGAAGCGCACCTCGTCTTCCTTGTGGAAATGTTCCTCGAGGAACTTGGCGCGCAGTTCGTCGCGCTTGGGGTTGTCGGGCGCGATGCTGATCACGTCGACGGTGTTGAAGCCGCGCTCGGCGCTGATGCGGTCGATGTCGGCCTTGTAGGCGGCGATGACCTCGTCCTGCGAGGCGCCGGCGGCGACCGGCTTGGCGGCCTGCCAGCGCTCGAAGGTCACGCCGATGGCCTGCAGTTCGCGGGCGATCGCGTCGCCGTCGCGGCTGTCGAACAGCGGCGTCTCGGGGGCGGTGTCGTCGAAGATGCGGAGGCGGCTCATGGCGGTCTGGCTCGGCGCGTAGCGGGGGCCGTCAGCCTAGCAAAGCGGCAGCTGCGCAACGTTGACCGCGGCGGAACGCCGTCGTTCCACCGTTGGCGACGCCAGGTGCTGCGTCAGTGCCGCGCGCCGAGGCGGCGCAGTTCCAGTTCGCAGTGCAGCAGGAACTCGAAGGCCTCGAGGTGGCGGCGCGCCTCGGCCATGTCGCGGCCCCAGGCGTAGAGCCCGTGGCCGTCGATCAGGTAGCCCCACATCGGGCCGGCGTCGAGCAGCGATTCGACCTGCGCCGACAGCACGGTCATGTCCTGGCTGTTGGGCAGCACCGGCACGTCGACCGCCATTTCGTGCGTGCGGTTGCCGGCGAAGGCCTTCAGCAGTTCGTAGCCTGCCAGACGCACGTGGCCCTCGGCGGCGAACAGCCGCGAGGCGATGGTCTGGGTCGGCGAATGGGTGTGCAGGATGCAGCCGATGTCGGGGAAACGACGGTAGAGCTGCGTGTGCAGCAGCGTCTCGGCGGACGGGCGGTGATCGCTGCCGACGGCCGAACCGTCGAAGTCGACGACCATGATGTCCGCTTCCTTCAGCTTGCCCTTGTCGCGCCCGGAGACGGTGATCGCGGCATGGCGGTCGTCGAGGCGGCGCGAGAAGTTGCTGCTGGTGGCGGGCGTCCAGCCGGACTGGGCGAGTTCGCGGACATTGACGATCAACTCGCCGGCGAGTTCGCGCAGGCGGTGGACGTCGTAGGGCGGGGGCGTATCGGACATGGCGCGGATTCTAGCGCGCCGGCGTGTCGTCAGCGTTTCCAGCCCCAGCCGGGCGGCTCGCCCTTCAGTGCGCAGACCGCGATCAACAGTGCGGTCGCCACGCAGACGCAGACGCCGAACGCCAGCGGATGCGCCTGGGGCGGAACGCGCCAGAACGCGGCCGCCAGCGCCAGGGCGTAGCACGCGAGCACGAGCCAGCCCTGCCAGCGGCGCGGAAGGCCCCAACCAAAGCCGAGCGTCTTCGCGGGAAACCAGTAGTCCTCGCGCTCGTTCATCGCGACTGCGGGGCGCTCCGACGTCCGAAGCCTCGATACGCGGCCCAGGCGAGCAGGGCGATGATCGCCGCGCCCATCAGCGTGTCGACCGGCGTCGACCAGACCAGCAGGCCGCAGGCGATCAGCGCGCCCATGCCGAGCAGGCGTTCGCGCGTGCCCGCCGGATGCGCGGGATTGCCCAGCAGCAGGCTCAGGCCGGCCGCGGCATAGGCCATCACCACCAGGGTCACCGCCATGTTGATGATGGTCTCGAACTGGCTGCCCACCGAGTCGGACAAGGTGGTGAACGCGATCAGCGTCATCGACGACACCACGATCAGCAGGCCGGGACCGGCGGCACCGTTCTTCAGCAGGCGGCCGAAGATCCTCGGCAGGAACCCGCGCTGCGCGGCGCGTGCGCCCGATTCGCCGGTCACCAGCATCCAGCCGCCCAGCGTGCCGGTGGCCTTGAGCGCGGCGGCCGCGGCGATGACCGGAATCGCCCAGGCGCCGAACATCTGCCCGGCGACGAGTGCGAACGGCGCGCTGGAGGCCGCGAGCTGGTCGACCGGCACGATGCCCATCATCAGCACCGACGAGATCAGGTAGACCACACCGGCCAGGAGAATGCCGCCGAGGGTGGCGATCGGCACGTTGCGTTCGGGGTCGCGCACCACGCCGGCGACCATCGCGCCGGTTTCCAGGCCGATGAACGCCCAGAACACCGTCGCCAGCGAACCGATCGCCACGGCCGCGTCGGACTGGCCGCTGACGTTCCAGCCTGCGCGGTAGATGCCGGGGTCGAAGTAGCTCCAGCCGGCGATCAGGATCGCGGCAACCGGCAGCAGGCCGAACACCACGCAGAACGACTGGAAGCGGGCGATGTTGCGCGGGCCGAGCAGGTTCAGCGCGAACATCGACCAGATCAGCAGGATCTGTCCGGCCAACTGCACGATCGGCGCATCGGACACCGGCAGCAGCACCACGAGATAGCCCACCGCAGCCACCGCGATCGCGTTGTTGCCGACCCAGGACGACAGCCAGTAGAGCGTGGTCGCCAGGAACCCCATGTCGCGGCCGAGGCTCGGACGCACGTAGTCGTCGGGCGAGTTGAGATCCGGGTACTGCCGCGCGAGCCGCGCGAACGCCGCGCCCAGCGCGACCGCGAGCAGGGTGCCGATCAACCAGGAGAACGCGGTCACCGCGCCGGAGCGCGCCAATGTGGACGGCAGCAGGAAAAAGCCCGAGCCGATCATGTTGTTGGCCACCATGAAGGTCGCCAGCACCGGACCGATCTTCTTGGCCGTGGAGGTCGTGGACATCGTGCGATCCCGAAGGAGAGCGGCGCGTGCGGCCGCGATTGACGCCTGGACGGCACACGGCCCGCGCGAGGCGGGCCGTGCGGGTGGCTCAGCGCGGCGGCAGTTGCTGCCGGAGCTTGCTGTGCTTGTAGCCGTAGACGAAGTAGATGGTGAAGCCGATGACCGTCCACACCAGCAGCACGATCCAGTTCAGCAGCGGCATCGTGGCGACCAGGCCCAGGCACGCCAGCACGCCGAGGGTTCCGACGAGGAACACGGCCGGCACGCGGAACGGGCGGTGCAGGTTCGGCTGCGTGCGACGCAGCACCATCACGCCCAGACAGACGGTGGCGAATGCGACCAGGGTGCCCATCGAGACCACGTCGCCGAGCAGCTGGATCGGCAGGAACGCCGCCATGACCGCCGCGATCAGCGCGACCAGCACCGTGCCCTTGTGCGGCGTGCGGTACCGCTTGTGGATCGCGCCGAAGAAGCGCGGCAGCAAGCCGTCCTGCGCCATCGAGAAGAAGATGCGCGGCTGGCCCATCAGCATCACCAGGATCACGGTGGTGAGACCGGCGATCGCACCGATCTCGACCAGCGTCTTCAGCCACAGCAGGCTCGGGTACGCCTCGAGCGCGGTCGCGACCGGCTTGGCCGTGCCGAGCGTGGTGTACGGCACCATGCCGGTCAACACCGCGGAGACCGCGATGTAGATCAGGGTGCACAGCAACAGCGAACCGAGGATGCCGATCGGCATGTCACGCTGCGGGTTCTTGACCTCCTGCGCCGCGGTGGAGACCGCGTCGAAGCCGATGTAGGCGAAGAACACGATCGACGCGCCGCGCAGCACGCCTTCCCAGCCGAAGCGGTCGCCGCCCTGGTTTTCCGGAATGAAGGGAAGCCAGTTGTCGGCGTTCACGTACTGCGCGCCGAAGGCCAGCAGCAACAGGATCACCAGCACCTTGATCGACACGATGATCGCGTTGGCGGTCGCCGACTGGGTGATGCCCACGTAGCACAGGATGCCCACCGCGCCGATGATCAGCACCGCAGGCAGGTTGAACAGCGCGCCGGTGGTGACGAACTTGCCGAACTCGCACGCGCCGGCCACGGCCGCTTCGTGCGTACAGAAGTTGATCGGCGCCTGCGTCAATGCCGCGGGCAGATGGACGCCGAGGCTGTCGAGGAAACTGACCGTGTAGCCCGACCAGCCCACTGCAACCGTGGACGCGGCGAACAGATACTCGAGCACCAGGCTCCAGCCGACGAACCAGGCCAGCGCTTCGCCGAGCGTCGCGTAGGTGTAGCTATAGGCGCTGCCCGAGGCCGGGATCATCGCCGCGAACTCCGCGTAGCACAGGCCGGCCATCGCGCAGGCGAAGCCTGCGATGACGAAGCTCAGCATGATCGCCGGGCCGGCGTGGTTGGCCGCCGCGGTCCCGGTGATGACGAAGATGCCGGCGCCGATGACCGCGCCCAGGCCCAGCATCACCAGATGCTTGGCGGTCAGCGTGCGCTTGAAGCCGACTTCGCCGCCGAGGCTGCCTTCGACCGGCTCGCCCGCATCGACACGCGGCTGCGCCGCGATCGGCTTGGTGATCATCAGGTTCTTGAACATCGGTGTCCCCGGTTGGTCGTTCGGTGCGGTCCGCGACGGCTGACGGACGTGCCGTCGAGTCCCCCGCGGCCACGCGGCAATCGCCGTACCATGCCAAACGCTGCGTTCCGACACAAGCAACGCAGCGGCGGCTTGTGCGCACCCGCGGGAGCGCCGATGCTGCCCCTCCCGTCACGCCGCGCTGCAGCAAATCCACCGATGTCGAACCCCTCCACGCCCGATCCCGAACGCCCGGCCGTCCTGTCCACCGCGGTGGAGACACTGGCCCGCGCGTTCGCCGGTTTCGGCATGCGGCATCCGGGCCAGCAGGCTCTCGCGGGGGAGTTCGGCGATCTGCTCGGCGATGCCGAAGATCCCTTCGAACGCGCCCGCCTGGCGGGGCATTTCACCGCGTCGGCACTCGTGGTCAGCGGTGACGGACAGCGCACGCTGCTGACCCATCACCGCAAGCTCGGCCTGTGGCTGCAGCCCGGTGGTCACGCCGACGGCGACCGCGACCTGGCGCGCGTGGCCCTGCGCGAAACCGGGGAGGAAACCGGACTGGTCGGCGTGACCGTGCAGCCGGAAATCTTCGATCTGGACCGGCACTGGATTCCCGAACACAAGGGCGTGCCGGGACACTGGCATTACGACGTGCGCTACGTGGTGCGTGCGGGCGCGGACGAGACCTTCGCGGTCAGCGAGGAGTCGCATGCACTGGCGTGGCGTGAGATGCGCGACGTCGCGGAAGGCGAGGGCTATGACGTCTCGCTGCGGCGCATGGCGCGGCGGTGGCTGGAAATGCCGGCGGGCTGATTCTGCGGGCGCGCGCGTGCACGCGATCCAGGCATCGCATCCGTTGAAGCAGTTCCGGGATCGCGCGCAAGCGCGTTCGCACAAACGCAATCTGCGGTTGCGGGTCCGCATCCGCATGTTGAAGACAGCGCAGCGACACCCGCCGCTGCGCTCCCGGAGCGCTCAGTACAGAACGCGTGTCCGCAGCGTCCCGTCGATCTTCGACAGCTCGCTGCGCAGATGCGCCGCCTGGTCCTCGCTCGCGGCCACGTCGATGACCACGTAGCCGACGTTGGCGTTCGTGCGCAGGTACTGGCCGTCGATGTTGATCGCCTCGCGCGAGAACACCTCGTTGACCCTCGACAGCACGCCCGGCACGTTGCGATGCAGATGCAGGATGCGATGGCTGCCGATGTGCTCGGGCAGGGTGACCTCGGGGAAGTTCACCGCCGACAGCGTGCTGCCGTTGTCGCTGTAGCGCACCAGCTTGGCCGCCACTTCCACACCGATGTTGTCCTGGGCTTCGAGCGTGCTGCCGCCCACGTGCGGGGTCAGCAGCACGTTGTCGTGGCCGAGCAGCGGCGACTCGAACGCGTCGTCGTTGCCCTGCGGCTCGACCGGAAACACGTCCACCGCGGCGCCGCCGACGTGGCCGCTGCGCAGCGCGGCATCGAGCGCGTCGATGTCCACCACGTTGCCGCGCGAGGCGTTGATCAGGTGCGCACCGGGGCGCATCGCGGCGATCTCGGCCTGGCCGAACATCGACTTCGTCGCCGGCGTTTCCGGCACGTGCAGGGTGACCACGTCGCTGCGCGCGAGCAGGTCCTCCAGGCTCGCCGCGCTGCGCGCGTTGCCCAGCGAGAGCTTGGTCTCGATGTCGTGGAAGAGCACCTGCATGCCCAGCGCCTCGGCGAGCACGCCGACCTGGGTGCCGATGTGGCCGTAGCCGACGATGCCCAGCGTCTTGCCGCGCGCTTCGTGGCTGCCCAGCGCCGACTTGCTCCAGCCGCCGCGGTGGCACTGCGCGTTTTTCTGGGGGATGCCCCGCAGCAGCATGATCGCCTCGGCGACGACCAGCTCGGCGACCGAACGCGTGTTCGAGTAGGGCGCGTTGAACACCGGAATGCCGGCCAGCTCGGCGGCGTCCAGATCGACCTGGTTGGTGCCGATGCAGAAGCAGCCGATCGCCATCAGCCGGCGCGCCTCGCCCAGCACCTCGG